>JABAHP010000021.1_pt1 | contig 28612 bp, 16 predicted proteins | sample 7062081 | NCBI WGS metagenome assembly JABAHP01 (sample SAMN14534357, study PRJNA622989) | marine sediment metagenome | biome: marine biome [ENVO:00000428]; feature: marine pelagic biome [ENVO:01000023]; material: deep marine sediment [ENVO:00002113] | place: India: Gulf of Kutch | collected...
TGACCGCGGTAGCGTTTACAGATAATATAAACTTCCTTGTGCGCTATCCCTACGGCTGCCTGGAACAGACAACCTCGAGCCTTTTTCCGCTTCTTTATTATGATGAGCTGGTGCGCTTTGTCCAGCCGGAACTGATGGGATCAGGCGGGGCGAACTATTTCATCCAGGAGGGGATTATCAAGCTGGCAGGTATGATCCGCGATGATGGTTCATTCAATTTCTGGCCACAAGGAAATTACTATAACGCCTGGGCCTCTGTCTATGCTTCTCATTTCTTAATCGAGGCGCGCAAAAATGGATTTTATATCGACGAGGATATTTATGATTTAATTACAGGCAATCTCAGAAATTATGTTTATGGCAGAATGACGGTAAATGTTGGAGCGCCGGAGAGGATATATGCCGCTTACGTTCTGGCGCAGTCAGACATGCTGGATCGAAAAGGTATCAATTACCTGAAAAGCCTCGAGACTTCCGAGCTTCCCCCTTATTCCAGGTTCCAGCTGGCGGGAGCGCTTGACGCCTCCGGTGACAGGGAATCCGCACTAAGGATCCTGCCAGCGGATATACAGCCGCGCATTTTCGAGCCGGAAACCGGGGGCAATTTCTCTTCCGGAGTTCGCAGCAACGCCATCATGCTCGATGTGCTCACACAGGTTGATCCTGAGAATCCGTCCGCTTTAGTGCTGGCAAATTCTTTGATGCAATCTGCGGAAGCCGGGAGATGGTATACCACCCAGGAAAATGCATTTGCGCTGATGGCGCTTGGCAAGTATTTCGGAGGAAAAGAGAAACCTGATTTCACAGGCACTGTCAGAGTCGGCCGACAAACATACCAGATAACAACTGAGGATTTCAAAAAAGTTCTGACCGATATTGATGATAAAAGCGTGCGCATTTCAATTACAGGTAAGGGGACATGTTATTATTACTGGCAGTCGAGCGGTGTGCCGACCGATTATGCGCCCGAGGAATATACCCGGGGTATTAAAATTACCCGCAGGTATCTGAACAGCAATGGAGTCGAGATTGATTTGCGGAATGTGGCTCTGGGAGAGCAAGTGATCTGCCATATCATGGCCGAGGCGGAAAATGATGCTCTGAAAAATGTGGTCATCAATGATATGCTTCCGGCAGGATTAGAGATAGAAAATCCGCGTTTGAAAACGACACCAAATCTCTCATGGCTTCCGGAAAAAAGTTCACAGGCGACATATTCCGACATAAGAGATGACCGTATGCTGTTTTTCACCAATCTAAAGCCCGGCGAGTCATTCGAATATTATTACAGCCTGCGTGCGGTATCTGCGGGTCAGTTCAGCATTCCCCCGGTGGCTGCGGAATGCATGTACAATCCGCTTATTTCGGGCGCGGCATCCTCGGGCACATTAATAGTAAGAGGTTCCGACAGATGATTGAGTTTTTCAGCTGAGAACTAATATGAGAAATTTCTCCAGAAGATTTCTAAAGATATTTTTGATTACAGCTGTTTCGGGTTCTGCTCTTTTACTGCTGTTTGATCTGGTTTTCTTTCCGCTTCCGGCTGAAAAGCTGTCGCGCCAATCCTCATATTTTATTTATGACCGTGACGGCAGGCTTCTCAATTGCTTCGCCTCCCCTGATCAGTTCTGGCGGCTTCCAGTCGAGCTCGACAGCATCTCTCCCCTGCTGGTTAAAACAGTTCTCAATACCGAGGATAGATGGTTCCCATATCATCCGGGAGTAAATCCCGTATCGCTATTGACTGCCATGGTGGATAACGTGGAAAGCGGTTCAATTGCCAGAGGGGGGTCTACTATTACCATGCAAATCGCGCGTATGATGGAGCCCAAATCCAGAAATATCGGCGGCAAGCTGATTGAGATTTTCAGAGCTTTGCAACTCGAGATGCATTATTCCAAGAATGAACTGCTGGAAATATATTTCAACCTCATTCCATACGGGGGCAATATCGAGGGAGCGGGGACGGCTGCATATTTCTATTTTGGCAAGAGACCATATGAATTAAGCTATTCGGAGGCGGCCATTTTGGCCGGCATTCCTTCATCACCCAATAATTACCGTCCTGATCTGAATCCCGAAAAGTGCCGCGGCAGGCGGGACAGGATACTGCATCAACTACACCAGCAAAGAATCATCGACAGCAAGATCCTGACTGATGCCTTGAAAGAGGAAATTCCGACAGAACGAAAAGAACGACCTGAATATGCACCGCATTTCTGCCAGACCTTGATAGCGGATCTAAGTTCAGAGATACGACAAGGAGGAATAAGATCTACAATCAGGATGGATATCCAGGCATTGTGTGAGCGGCTGACTCTATCTTACGCCAACGTATTGAAAGACAAGGACATAAATAATCTATCAATTGTTGTTATCGACAATCATAGCAGTGAACTTCTGGCAATGGTGGGTTCGCCCGATTTTTACGACAAGAAGCACCAGGGACAGATCAACGGCTCATTCGCGCCAAGATCGCCGGGCTCAGCGCTGAAGCCATTTGCCTATGCCCTCGGTTTTGAGAAGGGCCTGATTACTCCTGCCTCGATTCTCGATGATATACCGGTCAGCTACTCCGGATATTCGCCGGAGAATTATGATGAGAAATACAACGGGATCGTAACGGCATCGGATGCGCTCATAAGGTCACTCAATGTGCCCGCTGTGAACCTGACAGCCGATCTTGGCATTCAAGATTTTTATGAATTCCTGCAGACTGGTGGTATATCGACCCTCGACAGGAAATATTATCACTACGGTCTGCCGCTTGTACTGGGAGCATGCGAGGTAACCCTTGCGGATCTGGCCAATCTCTATGCCGCCCTGGGACGGAAGGGGATCTACAGACCCCTGAAAATGATCATGAAAAACGATATTAAAAAATCGTACGATCTATTATCTGAGGAAGCATGCTATATGATTTCACAGATATTATCTGAACTGAAGAGGCCGAATCTTAAGGCATCGTGGGAATTTACACGCGACCTGCCAACTGTGGCATGGAAGACAGGAACCTCTTACGGCCGGAGAGACGCCTGGGCGATCGGATATAATCCGCATTTTACAGTTGCAGTCTGGGCCGGGAATTTTTCAGGCGAAGGATCGCCCTGGCTTGTGGGGGTTGAATCGGCCGCGCCGTTGATGTTTGCTGTTTTTAACCAAATCATGCAGGGGCATGAGCATGTCTGGTTCGAAAAACCTTCAGGTTTAGGAACACGCTATGTCTGTGCTCAGAGCGGCCTGCCACCGAATGACTATTGTCAGGATTTGGTGAGTGACTTGTATATCATGGGAATTACAAAGAATACCAGGTGTGATATTCATAAGGCTATTATAGTGGACAGAGAGACGGGCTACGAGTTATGCCGCGCCTGCGAGCATCTTGGAAATCCGGAGACAGTAATCATGCAAGATTGGCCCGTCAGGCTTTCTGGATGGCTATCAAATCACAACATCACAGTGAAACTGCCCAAACATCATCCCGAATGTACGGGTATATTGGCTCACGGACCGCCGCAGATTATTTCGCCGGAGCACGGCACGCATTTTGAGATCAGCGAAAATATACCCGCTGAATATCAGCAAATCCTGTTCGAGGCGTCCTCCGGTCTGCGGAATAGAAAGATCTATTGGTTTCTTGATGACCGTCTCTTTGCGACCTGCGGGATAAATGAGAGAGTATTCTATAAACCATCTAAAGGCAATCACACGTTGATGTGTGTAGACGATCTCGGACGATCAAGCACAATAGAATTTATAGTGAGATAGGTATCTCTTTACTGCATGGATTTGCTGGCCCCATCGATTGTCTCTACCAGCTCGGAAATAGAGTCACCTTTGGTAACATAACCATAGGCGTTTTTCTCATCCATCAAATGACTTTCATAATATTCGCCCGGATGGCCGGTGTGAAAAACGACGGGGAGAGTGGGATTTATTTTATAGATTTCTCGTGAGGCAATAATTCCTGAAATATCCGGAAGCCTGATATCCATCAAAATGCAACTGATTTGCCTGTTAGCCTTCACGATATCAATCGATTCCTGTCCTGTCTTTGCGAAGAGGATATCAAAATCCTCATTCAAAATCGCATCCAGGGTCTGCAGCATCAAGCTGTTGTCATCGACAATCAGGATCGTCCTCTTATCTGATGGGTTGTTATTCCCCCCGTTGTCATTTCCGGGCAAGCTCATTTCGGTTCCAATTATTATTTTAAAATCTGTAAGAACGCTTACAAAGGTTCCTTGACCAATATACGTCAGGAAGCCGGAAATACAAGGATAAATTTGGTGTATTCTCCCCTTTCACTCTCGACTGTTATCTCCCCCTGATACTTATCCACAATATTTTTGACCATGGAGAGGCCAAGGCCGCTTCCTTTGGAGGGTTTCTCGGTGTAGAAGGGCTGGAAAATTCTCTGATAGCTTTCCTTAGTAATTCCGATACCGGTATCATACCACTCCAGATTGACATTACCCGAGCTATCCCGCCACGTCTTAATTATGACTTTTCCCTGTCCATTTTTTTCGAGAATCGCATCTATCGAGTTTTCCAACAAATTTGCGACAAGAATTGCAATCAGATCCTTGCTGCCGATGATTAAAGTTCCGTTTTCAAACTCTGTTTCGATCTCGAATTTCTTTGTCTTTTCAGAGTACTCCTTGAGTACATCCTCAATCACAGTCTTCAGGTCAACCTGCTCAGCGGTTTCATCATAGTCAATCCTCTCATAGCGGCGCAGTTTTTCGGAGAGTTTCAATCCCCTGTCCACACCCTTCAGTACAATATCCTGCAGTCCGTCAAGGAGCTTCTTATCGAATTTTCTAATGTCCTCCAGAGCGTTCATCACCTCGGAATGGCTTTCGGGATCAGCTTCGGGAAGCTTCTCGACGAGCTGGGACAAATCCTGATACAGTTTCTGATATTTGTCATCGATCCGATTACCATCGCGATGAGTTGATGCTTTGCGGAGCGCATTACTGACAAACAGCTTTACCGCCCCCAGGGCATTGTTGATCTCATGCCTGAACTGGGCGGAGGCTATACGATATTGTGCAAGGCCCGCCTCACGTTCTCTCTGACGTGCTATCGTTTCAGTAGCCGACTCGAGCTCGTCAAAGGCCTTCTGGAGACGATTGTGGGTCTGCTCTATCTCATTCTTCTGTTTTGTGATCAGAACCAGATTTCTCTTCATGTGCCCTCGGTATATCAGCATTGCGATCAGAAGACAGAGCAGGCCGAAAGCGGCTGCCAGAAGATAATATCTGAATTCGGCCACATAGATATTGATCAGGTCGGCCAGGCCGCGACGCTCGATGGCGGCCACAAGAAATCCATTTCCTCCTCCGGCTATAAATTCATATACGGTACTGTCGGGTCCGACTATTGAAGGCTTGAAATAACCATATCCGGATTTTATGCCCGATTGAGCGAGCTTTTTAAAGTGACCGGTATAAATAGTAATTCCGGATTCACTGAAAACCATAACCGGATCCCTTTGACCGTAGATTTTCATCTCACCCAGGAAATTCCCCAGGGAAGTTTTTCCGGAGCGGGCCAATAGCTTGAGGCTTGAATCGAAGATCAAAATACTGCCGTTATGCAGCCTGACATACAGGTCACGGCTGCCGTCATGGTTATAATCAAACAACCATATCGAGGTGATTGGATAATCAATGCTGGTAGATCCAAGAAGATTAAAATTCCGATCAATTACCGAAATACTATAATTTGCCTTGAGTGACATATCTGCCAGTGCGGGATCCAGAAAATCCAGGCAATGCGAAACATAAAAAAGTGAATCTGTTTCCGAACTTATGATCTGAGTAGGATTGAATGTTGTCGAGGCCAGTTTGTGGTATAGAATCCTGCCATTGGAATCAACCATAGTAAGGTAACCGTAGCTATCCGAGAAGTTCTCATCGACCACCCCCTGCGATGGCGAGTAGGTGCCGAAAATGACTGCGGGATTTATCGAGTCGTTCCTGCTGACCAGATTTCCCCTGCGCATGCTGGAGGCAACAGGCAGCGACCATTCTACCCGGAAATTAACCGGGTCGATACAGAAAAGAATCCGGGGCTCCTCATCTCTTACCGGATTTACATGTATGAATAATTCGGTTATATTGTCGTAGTCATAGTCAACGGACTCTATGAATCTGATCTCAGGCTCCCATTGATCATTGCCGGTCCTGTCGATTCCTCTGGCCAGAAATAAGGTGTCTCTTTGACGTGGCGGGAAGATGATCTTCTCCAGAAAAGCGGAGTCATTCTGATAACATGCCGAAATGATTGCGTCATGCTTCAGAGCATTATCATAATACACTGCAATGTCTTCGATGGACATGAATGTGGGATTTTCTACTACTGTCTTGCCGCCGTAACGTATTATGGCGACGCTTCCGGTGATATCTCTATTCATGGGCGGATTATATGCTCGCATAAGATGGAGCGTCTTACGCCCATTATCTTCCAAATAAAGAAGATGAACCGGACTGGATACTTTTTTGCGGCATTCAGTATTAGTCCCACGCTTTATAATATCGATACTGTACGGCAAAAATCTGGAATCGCGATCGTCCTGTACATCGAGCTTGTCAACTGCGATTGCAGGTGCTGCAGATAGAATTAATAGCAATATCAATAGAAGCATTTTTCACATACTCTCAAGGATATAGAAGACCAACTAAATTTATCATTATCTTTCCGGATGTCAAGTCATCTTCTGTGCGGATACATTTTGAACCAATATCATCACCGCCAGGCTGCTCATAAATAATAGATGAATTATGAACATTCTAACATAGAACTTCATCATAAATAAGATTATTTTCTTGACAATTCATATAAACAATAGCTACTTAAAGCCGGTAAAAGTGCCGCGATATTTATTTATTCTATAGCATGGGGCAATAGGGTATGATTAGAGACACGACAAAGAGAAAGATCAATATACTCATTATCGACGACGAAGAAGAATTTTGCCAATGTCTAAAAAGATTTCTTGAGGAGCATGATTTCGGCGTAAGTTTTATAACCAATCCCGGGCAAGCCCTTTCATACCTCAAGAATAATAACTATCAGATCATCATCCTTGATATCATCATGCCCGGTATTGACGGTGTGAAACTTCTACAAGATATCAAAGAGCAGGATAATGATTCATGTGTTATTATGCTCTCCGGTTTTCCCACGTTTGAACGAGCCCGTGAGACGTTCAAATACGGCTGCTTTGATTTTATCACCAAACCATTTGAAAATGAAAGGCTTCTTGAGACGATAAACGGGGCAATAAAGAAATATGGATTTATAACAGACTTGAACCAGAAAGCTACCAGCATTATTGCGCAAAGGGTGCATGATCTGCGCTCGGAAAAGAAATTAAGCTTAAGGCAGCTCGCGAATCGGACCGGGCTTTCACCCAGCCTTATTTATCAGGTTGAACATGGCCAGACCACTCCGTCTATCGCAACCATTTCCAGAATTGCCGCCGCATTAAATTCAGGGATGGAGTATTTCTTCAAAGGAATATGAAATAGTCGTTTCTCTACCGGTAAATATTAAAGGCGGAGATTATGTATCTCCGCCTTTTGTATCGGGTCCTGTTTTCCTTTCCCAGGTTAGTGGGCTCCAGTCTGTTCTATATCGCTCGGGTCTTCCTCATCGGGGCATGCCCCCGGACCAATTTCACCTTCATTGAACGCTTCAAATACATCTTTCCAGGCTAAAATAAGTCTTCTTTCTTCCTCTCCCATTTCCTGCCAATGATCGGAATCGTATTGCGCCAGGAATTGGTCGGCGTCGGCCAGCTCCTGTGAAATATCATCGGCGCTGGCTTCATCAGCCACATTGAATTTTGCAGCTAATAGATGGGCGTAGAGCTTTGCAATCCCATTTGAGGTTTTATCATCTTCAAAAGTGAAGACATCCTCGGCCTCATCGGCAGTACTAACCCTGACGCTGCTCTGGCCGCCTTCAGCGCCTAACCAGAGGGGTAGAAAGACATCGACATCCTTGGAGAGCACCTTGTTGCCTGGATTACGGCACAGATTTTTCCAGTAGCCCATGCCCCGGGTGCAGCCATCCTCATCATCATCGTCTATAGTCGGCAGATAGAATCCGGCATCCCATCCAGTGTATTCACCTGCAGCGGTTATGGCGAAACAGACAGTCTCTCCTGTTGATGGGTCGGCATCGCTATCTATATCATCATTTCCGCCCTGGTCAAGAATGCTGAAAACATAGTCGGAGGGGATATTGAACAGCAGGTAATATTCGCCAAGCTGGAGACTATCGAAAAGGAAATAACCTTCAGCCGTTGTCAGAGCGCCATCCAGCAATTGGCCGTCACAGGTATACAGATCGACTCTGACATCGGCAAGACCGGATTCGCCCGGATCCTGAAGACCGTTGAAATTCAGGTCCTCCCATACCAGATCTCCAATGGAGCAGTATTCATCTCCCTCATCAACTACAAAGTTAAATTTAATGAGAGAATTCTGCTCGTAGCCGAATGTATTTCCGACCATGAGCATGTCGGCAGAACCGTTATTTCCGGTCGGGAAATTACCGCCGATAAAGGCATCCTCGGCCTCTCCCAGTCCGGTTTCCCTGACAATAAATGATTGCGGCCCGGATGTTGTGGAGACGAATATCTCCAACCTTGGGCGTGAGGCGGCGTCCAAAAATTCGCTGCTGCGATATTGAGATACTGATGATCCCTGTCTCAGCAGCAATCCATGATTGGGATAGGTACCGCTGAGCCATTTACCGGTCAGAGAAGTCATGTCAATTTTCATCTCACCATAGGAATCTGGAATGAAAGAGGTTTCTGGCAGCTCTTCGTAGCTATTATTAAAACTGTTCCAGGTCACATCCCCCTCATTCCAACCAGCTGTAATACGGTGAACCTTAACCGCCTGCGAATTATTCATCGATACTGTCAGAAAGAGAAACGCAGAGTCGAGCTGAGCCGGGGCCGGAATTTTGACCCAGGCATCATTCGAGATGTCTTTCGTATCAGACTCGGCGACCCCTGTGGGATTATTTTGCCCGGAGCATCCCGCCAGAAGCAGGATTGCAGATAAAACCGCGATTAGATTGGTAAGCTTAAACATAAGCATCACCTCTTTTCTGATTAAAACCACCGCCGCGTGGTTTCGGTCTATAATTGTCAATCAGAATCTATGTCGTGTCTTTCCTTTAAAATTATCGGAAGCATAAATTGAGATCTTTCGGGCCTGAACAAGATAGTTAAATCATTATACTTTATGCGCTTTTAATGACCACTGAGCCTGGCAGAAAGAGAGCCGGCCTGCTTAATATACAAACATAATTCCTGCATTTTTCTGACCAATTTCAGTACAGACAACGTCTGATTTTAAACAGGTTTGTATCTAATTTGACAGGCAGCCATAATTCTTCAATATATGCCATTTTTTGACCGATAGAATTGATGAGGAGGTCTAAGTATATTATGAAAGTATTAGATCAGGACATGCAGCCCAAGGTCAGGCGTAAAGCGGTTGAAACGCTGACCGCATTCGATCTGAATACCCGGCAGCCAATGGGCATAGTGGTCGATATGTCTGCGCGTGGAATGAAGCTCAAAAGCGAAATTCCTGCAACCGTTTCAGAGGTATATTATTGCCGTATTCCATTGAAGAATAAGGTCGAGGGGCGGGATGAGGTCTTTTTTGATGCCGAATGCCGCTGGTGCAAAAAATATCCGGAGACTGGCAGGTTTTACTCGGGGTATATCCTCAGATTTCCCTCCAAAAAAGACGCCGCTGTAGTCAGGAAATTGATACACGACTGGATGGTGAAATATAACGAGGAATTAAATTCCCGTTATATACCCCCTGGAGCGGAAGAAGATGAGATTGATGAGAGACCGGGGCTGCTCACGCGTATATTTGGACGAGCGTGAAGATAAAAAATAAGAGCACGCCGATCTCAAATCGGCGTGCTCGCTCAAGAAGTCCCAATTGAAATGATTTTTCGGATACTCCCCATGTAAAACAGAGGGCTCTATGGCCCTGGCGGCAGGGTCGGGCAGGGCGCGCACACTTCCCAGCAGACAATCGGCGGGGTTACAGTGCAGACCATTACCCAGCAGCATGGTTTGGCTGTAACTGTTTCGGCGGTTACAGCGCTGAAAACCAGTCCGCCCAGTGCGATCAGCGCTAAAAATAAGGCCAGCGCTTTGGCTTTTCGCACAGCTTTCATCTGATTTCACCTCCTTTCCCTGAAAGAATAGGGTGACCGTCCATGGTGCTGATCTATGTAGAATGTGGACACCTATACCCTATTAAGATGCAAAAATTAAGATCTTTAAGCAAGATTTAATTAAGGATTTCTGAGGCAAAAAAGCCGATCCCGATAAAATCAGGATCGGCTTTTTACTTCGAGCATCGATTTCTCAGCAGTCAGGTATATCGTCGCCGTCGACATCGCAGGGTGCATTGCCGCCCACGAAAACGAAATTGATTATTACGACGACATCAGAAATATTCACTGTTCCGTCACAGTTGGTGTCGCCGGATTCAAACGGGTCCGGAGCAGCCCCGCCGACAAAAATGAAGTTCGTTATTCTGACAGCGTCGGAAACATTCACTGCCTCGTTGGCATCGGCATCACCGCATATATACTGTGGCAGTTTGGTTGAGACAGTTATGGAAATATAATCATGCAGAGTTGGATTGTAATTGACATAGCTCCCGTCAGGACCACGCTCCGAATACAGGAGCACTGTGAGCTGTCCGCTGCCCGGACTTACGAAGCGGTTAAAGTCTGAGCGAATATGCTTTTCCAGGTAACCATCGCGATTTCCAGCCCAATTGTCCATAAAGCGGTTCTGATCGAACAGCCCCTCACCATCACACCATTCCCCTGAAGTGTAATCCCAGACATACATTTCCATCATCGAGCACTGGTCGGAATATCCCTCCCAGAATATTTCTATATCATCGATTTCTGAGATATAGTCTGTCAGCGTGAATTCGAAAATATGGGTGGATTCCCAGCCATTATTCGGATCAAGGGATAAATAACGGTTGGGATCATAGTCGTTCCCGGTCGCATCAGAATAAGAAATCTTATCATATGATCCACTAATCAGACTCTCGATCTCGGTGCTTACCGGTGTGCGATTACCGCTGATAGCTGACCAGTTTGAAGTTTGATGTCCGAAGGCAAATTTATCCACGCCTGCGCCGGTCGAAAAATCGTAGATGGACTGCTGGCAGGAGGCAATTTCAAAGGGGCCCGCGCTGACAGCTTCATATTCATCACTGTCCTGCGAGACAGCAACCACTTTAAATCTGCATTGTTCAGCGTATATATCTGGAACGGTCCAGTCATATCTGCCGGTTTCCGGCACAGTATCTATCAGGACGTAGTTTGCGCCGTCATCAGTAGAATAATAAAGCACTGCCTCTACAAGATCAGTATTATTCGAATCCGTGGCCTCCCATTGTATTGTCTCAACAGTACCGCCCGCAAACAGCTCTCCTCCATCGGGCCAGATTATATTCGCAGAAGGAGCAGCTTCCTCATAGCGCGGCACCTGCATGGCAATACAATGCAGCGCGCCCGCCGCCCAGATAATATCATATGAATTTATGGGGATGATTTCCACATCCGGACCTGCTGCGACTTCCCACACTGCCAGCGCCTCTGCATCCTCATCGGCATAGTCCAGATAGGTGTCGCCATATGACGGTATAAGTATACGGTCATTGACTCGCAGCGCGTTAGTATAGGTCCAGTGTGTCCAGTATCCCATTGATGGATGAGAGGAATTCCAGGCCGGAGTGCGATGTACCGTATATCCGAGAGATTCCATGTATGGCACAGCATTGTTAGTTACTGCAATTGCAGTCGGGTCTGAACCGGGAAGAAACTCAGATATGATTACATCATCTTCATCGATAATGTACATCCACATATCAATATGTCCCGTACCATCCACACTGAAGGGAAGCTGGGGCATGATATGTAAAGTATCGATACCCTGATATGTATGGTAGAGTCCGGCAATAAAGTTGGGATCAAATCCTCCACTTGTGGTATTATCGAGCTGAATAAGCGCAGTTACAAAACCATTGCGGTTCTGGGTAGGCTGAAAATTTCCTCCGGAATAATAAAGTCCCATGTCATAGGTGAAAACCTGAAAATGATCAGTTCCGACAAGTTCCGGGACAAAATTATCTAAGGGCCGAGTGGGATAATATTGACTGTTTACAATTCCCAGGGTATTATTTTGCCACATGAAATGCGGGCCGTAATCCCTGATCCAGAGAGCATTCATAGGCTCGATAATAAACTCCACCTTGCTCATATCCGCACCAGCCGATGAGAATGTTGAATAGGCATGGCTCTGCTGCGAGGAACTTGTAACGCATACATAGGCGATCTCATCGTGATCGGGATCCGAGGTCAATGCCACCACCATGTCGCGTACAACTTCCGGCCAGCCATTGGAGAAATAGCTGAACAGAACTCCACGCGAAGGTGAATATTCAGGCGGCGAAGATATATACCCCGAAGTAGGAATATCCTTCTGGGAAAAACTTACAGTAAAAGGTTCAAGAGACTGATTGCGGTCGTACGGAGTACCTCCCTCCCTCCATCGCGGAAGCAGGCCTGATTCGGCCTGTTTCTCTTCCTCGAATTTGTTGAATCCCTCTCCATAAATGGCTACATACGGGATAAATAGTAACAAGAGAAAAAGCGCTAATGAGCCGACCGTTAATTTCGATTTCCGCATTGACAGATTTATCACAAGTTTACCTCCTGAAATGAATAATTTGCAAAAGATTAGCCTGGTCACGGGCTCGCGTTATCTAATAACAATATTATTTAATGTAAAATCCGCTTCGCAATGTAATACATGGCCGTAATCCCGATAAAATCGGGTTCCGGGTGCGTACCTAACCAAAATACTCTATTTTAATTTTCAGTCAAGATTAATTATGTGGAGAACAGCCCCGGAAAGTCATATATTCCAGACAATATTTTAGATAACCGGATGCAGTACCTTTTTATCATCTGTAACCTTGTGATTATTTTTTCGTAAGCTCTTACATAACGCTAATCTGAACTTAAACTAAAGGGAGAGTTTAAAATGCGCTCATCAGTATCAACTGCTGCTATTCTATTATTCTGCATACTCGCCATGCCTGTAGTGGCCCAGGTGTCAGAGGGAGATATTCCGGAGACGCCCTCAGGTAAACTTCTGGAACTCTTGCTGAAGTCATTCAATTCCGGGGATGAAGAGGCCTGGAAAGATTTCATAGCAAATAACTGGAAAGAATCTGACGATCCGCAGTCTGCGGAAAGAAGGCTTGGGTTCTTTCGGCAGGTTTATGATGACACCGAGGGACTTGAACTGCAAAATGTAACGGATTCAGACAGCCTTACAATCTCTGCGCTGCTCCATGCCAGAAAGCCTGAGGCCGGAGTGGAGTGGGTCGATCTGACTTTGTTTGTCGATTCTACAAATACTGACAAGTTATTAATGATATCCGCGCGTCCGGGAGAGGATCCCAGATATGAGGTACCGGAAGGGAAGCTTTCTCATGTTGAAATGGCAGATTTTCTGGATGCTTATCTCAAAGATCTGGTTGCCGAGGACCAGTTTTCCGGAACGGTATTGATTGCATTAGATGGCGAGCCATTCTACACCAGATTTTATGGCGAGGCCTGCAAGCGTTATAATGTTCCCAACAAGCTGGATACAAAGTTCAACCTCGGTTCGATGAACAAGATGTTTACGGGCACGGCAATCATGCAGCTGGTTGAGCAGGGAAAGATATCCCTTGAAGACAAGGTCGGCAAGTATTTGCCGGATATTCCCGGAAAGGAAATCGCAGAGAAGGTGACGATCCATCAATTGCTAACCCACACCTCGGGGATGCAGGACTACTGGGACGAGATGTTCGACACATCTTTCTGGGAATTAAAGACTGTGGATGGGCTGGCTTCCCTCATTTTTGAGGATACGCTTCTGTTTGAACCGGGGAGTGAATTTCATTACAGCAACTCCGGCCCGATTGTCCTGGGGATGATTATCGAAAAAGTGAGCGGTACGAGTTATTATGATTATGTCGATGAGAATATTTACAAACCGGCAGGAATGATAAATAGCGGATGCTTTGAGGTTGACACTCCTGTCCCTAATCTGGCGATAGGATATACTCATATGAATTATGACGGCAGCATGCTCCCGGAAGATGTACGGCACAATAATTTATTCATGCATGCTGTGAAGGGCGGCCCTGCGGGGGGAGGCTATTCTACGGTAGAGGATCTGCTGGCTTTTGATCAGGCCTTGCGCAACGGCAAATTAATGAGTAGAGAATCATTTGACTTGATGTCAACAGGCAAGACCAGCCGCAGGCCCGATGAAAGTTACGCTTATTTGATTCAGGATCAAAATATAAATGGCCATAGAATTGTGGGGCATGGAGGGGGCGCGCCCGGCATCAATGCTATGCTGGATATGTATATGGATTCAGGTTACACAGTTGCGGTCATGGCCAACTATGACGGCGCTGCCAGCCGTGTGGCGGAAAAAATCCGCGAACTGCTGACCAAATAGCACAAAAAAACCGGGAGAGGGCATCCCCCCTCCCGGGTTGAAGGTTATAGAATTACTTAACCAGAACCATCTTCACCGTTTTTTGGAATCTCTCTGTTTCCATACGATAGAAATAAACACCGGTCGCAACTCTACTATTGCTTTGGTTGGTGCCGTTCCACGTAACCGTGTGCTTGCCGGCAGGTTTGACATCATCAACCAGGGTTTTCACGAGCTGGCCTGAAATATTGTAGACCTTGATCGTGACCCAGGTTTCTTCCGGCAAACTATAGGATATTTCGGTTTCGGGATTGAAAGGATTGGGATGATTCTGGCTCAATTCATATCGATCCGGCAGCGTTGCCGATGCCGCTATCGGTTCGGAAATGAAGCCGTCACCCAACAGCTTATTGTTCTGGTTGTCGCGGATGTCAGCATCGCTCAATACCAGTTCGGCTTCCCCGGAGGTCAGCAGATTGAACTGAATCGTGGCAATAAGGCCGGAACCCTCAAAGACCTGATCTCTTCCCAGCACTGCGGCGGATATCGAGACTTTATCTCTTTCCTGCAGCGGCTTGACAAAGACCGGGCGATCGGTTTCGGTCAACTTTGTATTGAACGAGGCGGTATGATATTGCAGCTTCTTAGGATCGAAGCTTATTTCCGCAAAAACAGCCTTGGCATTGTGATCAGCGTTATCGAGGTATATATCAACATAGCACTGATTGCCCTCGAACCTCGCATCAGCCCTGATACCTGTACCGGGCACCTCGGGATTGTCTGCAAAGATTGGGCGCGATTTTACCAAAGGAGTAACGTCATCAAAGTTGATCACAAAGATCGTGAGATCATCAAAGCCGATGGTATTGTCGGTCTCCGGGATCCCGCGGGTATTATCGTTGAAGGTCGGTCCGATATCGCATTCGTTATTGTAGTAAGTATCCCCGTCACTGGTACCGTAGGCATTCGAGAAGACTGAAAGGTCTGTGAAATAGACATAGCCGTCATACGGCGCGGAAAAGTCTCCCAGCCAGTACGAGGTCGAACGTGCCTGCGAGCCAGAGGTCGGAGCGGAGACATTGCCTGCCGCATCCACTGTAAAGGCCGCAAAGTGATAGACATCGCGATTGGCATTGTCTAGATAATATGTATCGGTATGGGATTCTGCCGTACCGCCGTAAATATAATCTCCGTCAGTCGTATCGGCCGGATATGCGGCCTCGGTATAAACATCATCATATTCCGGATAACCATGCCCTCCGCCGTCAACATAATCATTTCTTACTATAACTGTGTGATCGAAATCAGAGGCAACATTTGTCCAGCTTAAATTTACCTTGTTGTGTCCGGGCTGGGCAACCAGATCGGTCGGCGCAGCCGGAGCAGTTATATCCTTGGTAAAGCACCAGGTGTATGAACAGGAATCGGAATTGCCGCGGCCATTGTCATCGATCACCTTGAAGCTGATACAATGCTGGGCCTCGCTTAAGGCGCTCCAGTCTGCTGACGGCAGGGTCCAATCAGATGGACCATACGCAGTGCCGGACAGGCCGGTTGCGATCGCGGCCCATCCACCTGGATCGCATCCATCCACCTGATAATAAACCGCATCCAGATCACAATTGTCGGTTGCGCCAAAATTAACCACCGGAGCGACATTATAATATCCGCCATCGGCGGTATTGACAGTCAGGACCGGATCGGCGCAATCGGCAACTACAGTTATAGGCGCTGCAGGCGAAGCCGGAATGGTTATGATGTTATTCAGCGGATCATGCCCCTGAAGAAGGACATACGAGTTCTCGATCAGATTACCGGCGCAGTAGTCGGTGGAGCCATTCATTGTCACACTGAATAATGTTACCGGACCATCCTCTGAACCGGTTAGAACGCCAAAGCTAAACTGCACACTGTCGTATCCGGTAGCATTATCGAACTCATTATAGAAGAGCTGATAATTACCTGACGCTTCAGTTGCGCTCACGAAGTTGAGATCGGCGGGATAACGAATAGTGATGCTGGCGGCATCCAAACCCAGAACAGCATCGCCTATTTCTATATCGAAAGTGAAGTCCCCGCTGCAAAGATAGAGGATATCATCAGGAGTCATATCCAGGCCGCAGTCGACGGTAGGATAATTATCCACACCTCCGGGAGTACCGGCAATATTATATTGAGTCGGGTAGCCGCTGTTAGCAGTCCAGTCGGACCAGCAGTTGCCGACTCCAGTACCGTCATCCCATGAAACGCCGCTGACATTGGACTCGGCATTCAGTCCATTATAGAGTGAGTTGCCATAGATATCTACGTTGTAAACGCTCGAACCGACCGTGTAATCATTGATATAGATACCGGTATCCTGGTCCACTATAGTTTCACCATAGAGGAGCGCGGTAATATCACCGTCACCCCGGGTGAAGATCAGGTAACCGTAATTTCCATTGCTCATTACGGTATTATTCTGGAAGGTAACATCGACTGATGAGCCGGCAGAATAATCCTCATCGGTGAGAACAACGCCGCCATCAGTATTGTCATGGATATTATTTCCGGTCACATTTGCGACGATATCGACATCACCAGCATAAGTGTCGAACTCGTTTCCGATATAGAGCCCCCACTGGCAGTCATAAATCTCGTTGCCCGAGAGTGTCACGTTCTTGGTGAGAGATGGGCTGCCTGCGGTGAAGGCATTCTCGATATATATCCCCGCCGAATTACTGCCGTCAGATAACGCCGGAGTGTTATAGCCATAAATGGTATTATTGCTAACCACAGCGGTTGATTGTGAACCGATTTCCATGGCATACCCGAAATCACTGATGGTTTTGTAGAATGTATTACCGCTGATAACCGTATGCAGGTAGTCGTGAGTTACTAACGCAACTCGGCCAGTTTCCATAAATGTATTATCGGTGATGGAAATCTGTGCCCGGGCAGCATCGGTATATCCGGGTGCACGCATGTAGGCGATCATTTCATAGTAATATCCGGAAGCATCATCCGCGGATATATTCTTGAATATATTATTCGACAGACTGCCTTCGGAATTCCAGTAGAGCACACCGAAGATGCTGTTGCCCTTAATCAGATCATAATCAAAGGTCAGGTTGCTGACATCAATCCCTGTGGAGTTATAGACTCGCAGCGCGACCTGCCGGGATGTTCCATAAGGCGAGAAACCCCAGGGCAGTGTTGTGCTGGGTTTGATTATGGTGGTCGTCTTATCGGCTCCCACCAGGTTAATGTCGGTACGGGTATCGATATCAATGGTGGCATCATAGGTTCCCGCCGCAATATTGACTGTGCTGGCGGTCACCAGATCGACACCTTCCTGAATACGGTTGCTTGTGCCGGACTGCGGGCTGTCGTCATCGACCCACAGCTCGGAGAAATCCCCCGTAAAGCCGGGAGCATTATCAGTTCCGCCGCCCAGCCAGGGAGTGTAGTCAACCGTACCCGTAATCATGCCCGCAACTGTGGCAGGATCGGTGCTGCCCCAGTAGTTTGCAGAGGCGTCCAGGGTGGTGGTTGTACCAAGGGTCATCACCAGTCCTGAAGCATTGCCGGTGATCTTATTTTCATTTACAATCACATTTCCGCGAGTGACGTTATAGAACTTAATACCATCCCCCGGATTATCTGCAAATACATTACTGGTAATATCAACACTCGTGGCCACACTTCCTGAAATGAGGAGGCCGGGCTGATTGTCGGCATTACTGGTTGAGCTATTGCCACTGATAACCATATTGGTGAAACTGCCCTGGCGGATGCTTATTCCGCCGTGGTCATCGGAACCGCCTGCAGTGCCGGTAACAGCATTATCGAGAATTCGAATACTGTCGGCAACTTCTCCCGGCCAATTCCATACCACTATTCCGCCTTCAACCGCACCGGAGACGGTATTGTTTTGTATCAGTCCCTTTTCTGAAGAGGTTCCGGAGGCAAATTGCTGGCCATACCAGATGCCATTATAAATTATGTTGGTCAGCACATTTCCATCAGATGGATTGGGTCCACCAATGGTGCCATAGGTTGCATCGGTCACCCATATAGCGCCCTGGTCATAAGTATTGGCTCGTATGGTGGTACCGGTTGAATTTGTTATATATGCCGCGTATGACGGCGCGCCGGAACTAATCTCGTAGCTGGTATTCTGAACCAGAGCGTTGATAACATTCTTCTCGCGGGCGCCATAGTAACAGTCGTCAAAGGTTAGGTCCTCAAGTGTGAGATTGTCGATCGTCGGATCGGTAACCCCCCAGGAAGATTCGGCCCTGGCCACAATGGCGTAGCCGCCGACCGTTACCTGGTCACCCTGATATCCTCTGATTCTCATATTATTGATAACAACATCATCGGACTGCACCACGATAGCACGCGGCCATCCGGTGCCCAGTCCGGTATTATCGACGCCCTGGCCATACGTTCCACCATCGAGTACTGTTCCTGAACCGTCATCGGCCTGCCCCGCTCCCATTAGAGTCAAGGGGACATCGATAATAGCTAAAGCGCGGTCGTAAGCGGTAAAGGTACCTGCTGCAAGTGAAACAGTGTCCGCAGTAGATTTGGATGTAATCGCATCCACTGCTTCCTGGATATAGGTGTAGTGATCTCCGTACACATCCCAGTCGACCTCCAGGTACCAGATATTTCCGGTCCCCTCCTGAGCAGGATCATCTCTTTCGGATGTGTAGAAAAGATAACTGGTTCCGCCGGCATCTGTGAAGCCGATCGGCCACATGTCGATCCAGGTGTTGGTACCGTATCTGCCCTCTACTACCGAGTGCGAGGAACCGCTCAGCACACTGCTCGGGCTTGTTCCAGCCCAGGCGATTATATACTGGCGCCCACCTCCATCAGAAGTATAGGGTGCCTGGGCAAAGACATAATCGGATCCAACCTTAAAGAGCGTGGCATCCCAGCCTGTCGATGATGCCGTACCCAGTTCTGTCCAGGATTCAGGCGAGGCACTGTACTGCAAAACTTTGTTATCCTTAGTAGGAGAAGTTCTCAGTATGCCGATATAGAGATTGCTTCCATCGACAAAGAAATGGCCAGTGCCATTGATCAGGTTGGAAGTCGAATTGAGCGGGATATAACTGCTCCAGGTAATTGTGGCTGCAGTCGGATCACTGGTATACTTTGTATGCCATCCGGTATTGCCGTCGGGATAGTTGGCCATAATATAAAGCTTGCCGTCAAAAGCGGCCTCATCATGGTGCGCGGCGCCATCCGGCAAATTATCAGCCAGATCAGCAACCTGGGTCCAGGTTGCGCCCCCGTCCGAGCTGTACCAGCCGTACAGGCTCCTGCGGCCGGCATAATTTGTTGATGGTACCGCTCCGAAGGTCCAGACATTGCCATCCAGATAGGTGGCCCCGATTTCACCCAGATAGGTGTTGGTTGCCCCGGTAACCGCCACGGCAGTTGCCGAAGCGAGGCCCTCAACTGTGGTCGCCCTCTTGTAGTAGATTTGATAATCACTCACATCCGGATTATCATTTTGATAATTGCCGGTTACTGTGGCTGATCTGCCATAGAATAACCAGTAATATGTGCCGTCATAAGTGATGGCCTGTCCTCTTTCGTAGTAACTACTGCTGGTCACCTTTACGGGCTGAGTGACTTCTAAAACGGTGGCAGTAATCAAACTCGGTATAAGAGTTATCAGAAGAGCCAGGACACCAATTTGAAGTAACTTGGGAAATTTCATTTGACCCCCATGTTTCTGGAAAGTTTGCGCGCTTTCCTTTGCCACCTTTTGCCAAAGGTGTTGTGGTCATTTTGGTTCAGAGAATCCAGTTCTATATGAGAATTTGTGAAGATCACCTCCCTCCGCAACTCATGGTTAAATGCTGTTTTTTCGATATTTTAAGATCATTCATACTGCAGGTAATTTGCAATCCGTAATTGACCGATATTCATCTTTTAAGTTATTGTGAGATATGTTCCTGAACTGCATGTGATTCTGATCCTAATAACTCCCCATCCATCAAGGCTGGATATAAATAAGGCCCCATGCCGGATTAGAAAATCGAACTCATTAAATCTTATATTAAAATCTCTATCCCCGTAGAACTGCTGCTCAAATTCTGTGCCGAAAAAAGCGGGGTCTCATGCTCAATTTTCTTGTTCATAGACAACGACTTAAAGAGATGCTTAATTATCGGCATGCAGAATCGGGGTAAAATCCACAACATTCGCCGAATTTTAAGGGGTAAATAATAGACATGAGGCCTCGAACAAAATCGATTGAAAGTTATGGTTAATTTGAGAACTGGGTGAATTATTGAAAGGATATAACAGGTGGCAAAATATGAAAATAATTAAAATTTCAGGAAACTTCTTGACTATTCGGTCATATATGACGATATAGTCAAATATGACTGGATGGTCAGCTTATGGAAACGAAATTGAAAAGCAGGAATAAGAGACGCAGCCGGCAGCAACGCCGTACAAGTAAGACACGGCAGAAATTGCTGCATGCCGCCCGTGAAATATTTGCCGAAAAGGGCCTCGCCCCTACCCGTATAGATGAAATAACCGATCGGGCTGATGTCGGCAAAGGGACTTTTTATTATCATTTCCCGACCAAAGATGATCTCATAAAGGAACTCATGCAGTTGATCATGGGTGAGCTGGAGGCCGGAATTGAAAGCAGCTGTCAGGGGATCAATAAGCTAGATCAGCTCCTGGATATGATGATTCAGGCGCACCTTGAGTTTTTCAGCAATCGCTGGGAGGATTTCGTCCTTTATTTTCAGGGCCGTGCCGACCTCACCCTGGAAGAGAGCTACGAAGGAATCGAAACGCCTTTTCTCGAGTATCTCGATACAATTAAAAATCTTCTCGATTCGGTGATCAAATATCATCTTCCCAAGCCCGTGCTCCATCGAATAGCGTGCGCGGTAGCGGGATTTGTCTCCGGCTATTATTCATTTGCTTTTATAGTTGACTCTCGGGAGGATTTAGAGAAGACCTTTGCCTCGATGAGAGAAGCCCTGGTGGCAGGTCTGGGACGATTTATACGAGAATCCATTCCAGATGATGCGCCGGGGAAAACATCAACAATTAAGAGTGAGGGCGCCAGGTAGTCGAGCCGCAACCCAGATTGTTTGCCATTCTCCCTGAGCCGCAATTTTAGATATGTGGGATGAGAATAATATGATATTCAGGCAGTTTGTGTTTATGATATCAAAAATGCAGAAAGCATCTTTGGGAGCGCATTATGCACCAGATAAGTAATACTTCTCCCCTGCAGACACCGGGAATACATATCCGAAAGAGCAGGATAATCAAGTCTCAGCTTTGGATTTTTTCCTGGGAAGGAGCATTCGGGAATATATTTATAATTCTTACCGGCGGCGCATTCCTGACCAGTATGGGGATATATTTTGGGGCGAGCGACCTGGAGATAGGATTGCTGGGAGCTCTACCTTTCATTTCTCAAACGGCTCAACTTGTGGCCCCATGGCTGATACATATAACCGGTAACCGCAAGCGAATTACGGTCTCGGGATTCATATTCGCGCGCCAAATCTGGTGGCTCTTGATACCACTGCTGTTCGTATCGGCAAACTGGAATCTAACGATTTTTCTTGTAATCGTGACGCTTTCATCTATCCTGGCCATGATCGCTACTCCCGGGTGGCTTTCATGGATAGCTGATATCGTGCCCGAGAAGATACGAGGGCGCTATTTTGCCCGCAGAAACAGCGCGATTGCGGTCACAACAGTCATCGCAACAATAATCGGCGGCTTAATTTTGGACCATTTCAAAATCATCGACAGGGAGAATCTGGGATTTAGCATAATCATCGGCATCGGATCCATATTCGCGTTGATATCGACACTGATGCTATCGAAACTATCTGATTCTGGCAGCGAAAGATCGAAGATTCCACACAGGTTTTCCGAGGTTATATCACCATTAAAGAACAGGCATTTTCGATCACTATTGAAGATTTTCTTTGCCTGGAATGTGGCCATTGGAATCTCAGCTATCTTCTTCGCGGCTCATATGCTCAAAAACCTGCACATGAGCTTCACTCTTATTTCGATGTATACGGCAGCCGTGGCTTTGAGCGGTGTCTTCATGAACAGGTTCTGGGGCATGGTGATCGATAAAGTCGGCTCCCGAAGTGTACTTGTATTCTGCGCCTTCGGAATCAGCCTTATACCCCTGATATGGTTTCTTCCAAGGGCCGACTTTCTGTGGATTCTTGCGATCGAATCGATATACACCGGGGCGCTGTGGTCAGGCTTTAATCTGGCGGCATTCAACATGCCTATCGCAAATAGCCCCGGGTCAAAAAGAACCTCTTACCTGGCAATGTTTTCTGTAATCACGGGCCTCGGTTTCTTTACAGCTTCCTTTCTGGGCGGGGTGCTGGCAGAAATCTGGGATGATTTTGGAGTAAGTGTCGGGAGTTATACGTTCATAAATTATCATTTACTTTTTCTTGTATCGAGCTTATTGCGTTTTTTGACAGCATTCTTTATAATTAAGTTTCATGAACCGGGAGAAAAGAGCCTTCCGGTCATGATTCAATTCATGGGTTATGCTGCTCTCAAACAGATATCTGTTGGCAGGCAGCTGTTTCCACACAGGGTTTTGAAAAAGCATCATCAAAATACAAAGGGTTTAAGCAGTGAATGATAAAAAATCAAACAGTGCGATGATCGATTCGGAAAAACCTTTCGAGCTTATCGATGGGGCTGTAGGTCAGGTCTATGAATTTACCAAGGGCTACGAACAGCAGCGCAAGATTGCCATGGACCCATCCTACCCCCTGGATGAGAGGCTGGAAGCCTACGAGGACATAATAGATTCCGAAGTAGGAGACACAAATCTCTGGCGTGCCAGAAATATCGAACGCGAGGTGGGCCTGCGCCAGATATACCTCAAATTTGAAGGTTCCAACCCAACAGGTACACAGAAGGATCGAATCGCCTTCGCGCAGGCTATGGATGCTCTGCGCCGCGGATTCGACACTATTACGATTGCCACCTGCGGCAATTACGGCGTGGCAATGGCGGTCGCTGCTCAGCTTGCCGGACTGCGCTGCCTGATCTTTTTGCCGGAGACATACCATAGCAAACGGGTCAACGAGATGACTGATCTGGGAGCCGAGATCAGGCGCACCCCCGGTGATTACGAGACCGCGGTTGAGGTATCAATCGAGCATGCACGCAAAAATGAATATTATGATGCCAACCCTGGAGGCGATAATATTATCCTGCAGCTCCGAAATTATGGCAAGATCGCTTATGAGATTTATGATGAATTAAGGGACGCTCCCCTGGTGGTGGCCGCTCCGGTATCAAACGGCACAACACTGGCCGGAATCCACAAGGGCTTCGTCAGCCTTTACCGCAGAGGGAAAATATCGAGAATACCTCATATGGTTGCAGGATCATCATTCAGGAAGAATCCGATTGTGATGGCTTTTCTCAGCAATTCGGAGACCTGCACGGACCTGAGACCCGAATCGATCAGGGAAACAAAAATCAATGAACCGCTTATAAACTGGCACTCCATTGACGGTGATCTGGCGCTCAATGCCGTGCGCGAGAGCCGTGGATGGGCGGCCAACGCCTCAGACAAAAATATGCTCAATTATGCCAAACTGATTCGTGAAAAGGAGGGGATCAATGCTCTTCCGGCGTCAACAGCAGGACTTATAGCGCTGATTGAGCATCATCGCAAAGAGGGCCTGCCGAATGATCGTTATGTAATTGTCCTAACCGGGAAGTTGTCATGAACAGTGTTTTAGATGGGAATGCTATCGTCTATTGCGAGGGGGCTTACAATACCACAAACGGCAAGACCGCTCATGGCCTTGTGCGTTTTACCAAACGTTATAAAGTAATTGCTGTGATCGACTCTCGTTATGCCGGCAGGGATGCGGGTGAAGTACTGGATAATAAAATAAACAGCATTCCCATCTTCGGCTCAATCGAGGATGCCATGGATCATGCCAGAAACAATGCAGCCTCTGTTGCATATTTCGTAATTGGGCTAGCACCGGACGGTGGTCGTCTGAATTCAATTGCGCGTGAAGATGTTAAGAAGGCTATCGGTTTCGGGTTAAATGTCGATTGCGGCCTGCATGACTTCCTTTCCGAGGATCCTGAGATTGCCCAGATTGCCATAGNNCACTTTTTCAGCGGCAAGATCGAGGAGGTCAACTGCCTGAAAGTCGCAATTCTGGGAACTGACTCAGCCATCGGTAAGCGCACAACCGCCTGGCTTCTTGTTCATGCCTTGCAGAAGGCCGGATATAAAGCGGAAATGGTCGGTACAGGGCAAACCGCCTGGATGCAAGGCGCCAAATATAGCACAATTTTCGATACGCTTGTGAATGACTTTGTTTCCGGGGAGATCGAACATGCGATCTGGTCAGCATGGAAAGAGGAGAATCCGGATGTAATTATTATCGAAGGTCAGGGCAGCCTCATGAATCCGGCTTACCCGGGAGGATACGAAATCCTGGCAGCCGGACGACCGGATATTGTAGTCCTGCAGCATGCTCCCGCGCGCAGGGAATATGACGGTTTTCCGGGATATCTGATCCATCCCCTTTCCAAACAGATCGGCGCGATTGAATATATAAGCGATAAACCGGTCGTGGCGATCACCATTAATCATGAGGACTTGAAGCCCGAGGATATTCCGGTTATTTGTGGGAAAATTGGAAGGGAGCATAAGCGTCCGGCTTACGATGTCCTTCTTAATGGCGCTGATAATCTCGCGCGGCTGGTTGCCGGCTACTTAAAGAAGAAATAATTTTTAGAGGAATGAAAAATGGAAGATAAAATGGCAAGGCCCTCACTTAAACCATTTAATTCGGAAGACCCGCTGTCAGTTTTGCATATATTCGACGCGCTCGAGATCGGTCCGATTAAACTGGAAAAGAATAAGGTAAGCTGCCCTTATACTCTGAGGTGGGAAAACCAATCGGATTCAACTGAACTGATATACAGCTACGAAGAGGACGTCTTCAATCCCGGCGACGACTCGCATCTAAACCTGGCCAATATGATCACGGCACAGGTAGCTTTGAATTATGGGCTTTTCTGCAGCAAGTTAATTTTTCACGGCAATTTTGATCCGGTTGACCAGAGATTCCTGCGGGATATGGCAGAGAATACTGCCCGGGAAATTTATGTAAAAAAATTCCTGGAGCCGAATCCTTTTCTGACAGACGGCGTCTCAAACCTTCCAGTCATAAAGCAAAAAAACTATCTGCGGGCAAGTTTTGAATTTCCCGTAACCGGCAAAAGCTCCAAATCGAGATGGCAGCTATGGCCAAGCGACAAGCAGAAACATTGCATTCTCTCGAGTGGAGGCAAAGACAGCCTCCTTAGCTTCGGACTTCTGGACGAAATCGGCAGGAAAACTCATCCGATTTTTGTGAATGAGTCGGGGCGGCACTGGTTTACAGCGCTGAACGCCTATCGACATTTCAAGGCGAATATACCCAACACCGCCAGGGTCTGGGTTAATTCTGACCGTGTTTTCGCCTGGATGTTGAGGCGGATGCCATTCATCCGCCAAGATTTCAGCAATGTGCGTTCCGACGAATACCCCATCCGTCTCTGGACAGTTGCAGTCTTCCTCTTCGGCGCTCTTCCCCTGATGCGCAAACGCGGAATAGGCCGGCTGATAATCGGGGATGAGCATGATACCACCAGCAGACCCTCACATAAGGGCATAGTTCATTACGATGGGCTTTATGATCAGAGCCGTTATTTTGATGACAGCATGTCCCGCTACTATATGCAGAAAGGCTGGGCGATCAGCCAGTTCTCGCTCTTAAGGCAGATGTCTGAGATGCTGATAGAGACTGTGCTGGTGAAAAGATATCCGCAATTGCAGGAACATCAGGTTTCCTGCCATGCCGCCCATAAGGAAGGTGAAAGAATCTATCCTTGCGGGAAATGTGAAAAATGCCGACGCATTATCGGCATGCTTAAAGCGATCGATGCTGATCCACAGAGATGTGGTTATACTGCCGGGCAGATCGAAAAAGGGCTGATGGAATTTTCAAAGAAACAGATTCACCAGGAAGCTCCCGGCAAGGAACATCTCAATTATCTTCTCCAGCAAAAAGGAATCATCAGGCTGCCCGATAATATGCAGAAGTCTGTCAAGGAGCATCCGGTAATTATGAAGCTCAGATTTACCCCGGAACGGTCGCCGATGACAGGTATGCCGGTTGATTTGCGCAAACCAATTTATAAGATTTTGATGGAATATGCCAACGGAGCGGTCAGGCGGTCGGGACGGAAGTGGGAGGATTTCGATCCACTAACCGATGCCTCTCTTAATCAGCCTTACCCCTTTGAGATGCTCCAGGAGAAAGAGGTTAAAAAATCGTCGCGCCGCAAATCTGCACGCCTGAAATCATATCTGTGGTCCGAATTGACCTGGCCGGAGGTGGAACAGAGACTGAAAGAGGTTGACATCGCTATTCTTCCGGTGGGCGCGATAGAGCAACACGGACCCCATCTTACTCTCGATGTTGATGCCTTCGACGCCAATTATCTGGCACACAGGGTGGCGGAAGCCTGCAGTGATCCCAAGCCGCTAATACTGCCTTTACTATCATATGGAGTCTCTTATCATCATGAGGATTTTCCGGGGACAATCAGCATCAATAACGATACCCTCTCCCGACTGGTGTATGAAATCGGTATGAGTGTCGCCGGCAACGGCGTAAAGAAGCTTGTTATAATAAATGGGCATGGCGGCAACAGCCCGGCACTGAATTACGCTGCACAGATGATAAACCGGGATGCACATATATTCGCCTGCGTGGATTCCGGTGAAACCAGCGATGTGGATATTTATGATCTGGTTGAGACTCCCAATGATGTCCATGCCGGAGAATATGAAACCAGCACAAGCCTGGCAACCCGGCCGCACCTGGTACGGATGGACGAAGCCCTCAAAAATGTCCCCAGCTTTTCCAGCCGTTATCTTGATTTTACTTCCAAGCGCGGCGTTTCCTGGTATGCGCATACTGAAAAAATTTCCGATACAGGGGTGCTGGGAGATCCTACCAAGGCCAGCGCTGAGAAAGGTAAGAAGATGTGGGAGATAATGATCGCCCATATGGTAGCGTTTGTGGAGGACCTGAAAAGTATGACGCTGGAAGAGATTTATCAGAAAAGATATTGATTTATATGAAGATCAGCTCAATACATGTCTGGCCGCATAGATTCAGGCTCAGGGAACCATATACGATCGCCTATGAGACTATCGATTCAACGACTAATGTCTTCCTCAGGCTGGAAACCAGCACCGGTATTGCCGGATACGGCTGTGCTGCGCCGGATTTTGAGGTAACAGGTGAAACCGCGGATACCGTGCTATCGGCCTGCCGCGATATTATAGAGCCGAATGTCAAAGGCCGCGATCCGCGCAGAATCGCTTATATAATCGAAATGATCCAGGAGTCGATGCGGATTCATCCCTCGGCACTCGCGATGCTCGACATGGCCCTTCATGACATCCTGGGAAAGCTCGCGGGTCTTCCCCTGTATGTAATTCTCGGCGGCTACAGGAAGCAGATCAAAACCAGTATTACAATCGGAATACTTCCGGTTGATGAAACTGTAAAGAGAGCCGCATATCTGATTTCCCAGGGCTTCAGGGTGCTCAAAATCAAGGGTGGGAAGAATGTCGATGAAGACATTGAGAGGGTAATGAAAGTTCGCGAGAAAGTTGGAAAAAGTTTAGAGCTCAGATTTGATGCCAATCAGGGTTATTCTCTGGAAGAAGCCAAGCGTTTCGTGGAGGAAACCCGTGCCGCAAAATTAGAGTTGCTGGAACAGCCCACGCCTAAGGGGCAGCCCGATCTTCTTGGAAGGGTTACGAGCGAAGTAAGTATTCCGGTGATGGCGGATGAAAGCCTGCTCACATTGCGGGATGCATTCCGTCTGGCCAAACGTGATCTGGCCGATATGATCAATATTAAGTTGATGAAGGTGGGTGGGATATTCAATGCCATGCAGATA
>JABAHP010003753.1_pt1 | contig 28570 bp, 19 predicted proteins | sample 7062081 | NCBI WGS metagenome assembly JABAHP01 (sample SAMN14534357, study PRJNA622989) | marine sediment metagenome | biome: marine biome [ENVO:00000428]; feature: marine pelagic biome [ENVO:01000023]; material: deep marine sediment [ENVO:00002113] | place: India: Gulf of Kutch | collected...
GGTTCTCGTGGGCGGGAGAGGAAAGGCGGGAGGCATTCGCCTTGCCGACCACCCCGACGAGGTAGAAAAGGTCGCGGACCACATACTGGGCATGAACATCAAGGGACTCACCGTGAAAAAGGTGCTCGTGGATGAAGCCGCCGACATTGACACCGAGATCTATCTCGGCATCGTCATCGACCGCGCACAGTGCCGGCCGGTCATGATGGCCTCGGCCGAAGGAGGAGTCGAGATCGAGGAAGTAGCTCGCGCCACCCCGGAGCGTATCGTCAAGATCGCTATCGATCCCTTCCTCGGGCTTCAGTCATACCAGGGTCGGGAACTCGCCTTTGGCATCGGCCTGCCCAAGGAGCTGGTGCGCGACTTTGTCAAGATCGCCCAGGGTCTCTACCAGGCATTCCTGCAATGCGACGCCTCGCTGGCGGAGATCAACCCCCTCGTCGTCACCGGCGACGGCAAGCTCCTGGCGGTCGACGGCAAGATGCTTCTGGATGACAACGCGCTATTCCGGCGCTTTGAACTCGCAGAGATGCGCGACGCCGACGAAGAAACACCGGAAGAACAGGAAGCACGGCGCCATGGCCTTAGTTACGTCAAATTGGATGGCGAGATCGGGTGCATGGTGAATGGCGCTGGCCTCGCCATGGCGACCATGGACGTCACCAAGCTATATGGGGGTGCGCCCGCCAACTTCTTGGACATCGGTGGCGGTGCCCAAGCCGACAGAGTGGCCGCCGCTCTCCGGATTATCCTGTCCGATCCCAACGTCAAGGCCGTGCTGTTCAACATATTCGGCGGCATTACTCGCTGTGACGAGGTTGCCAAGGGTATCCTGGCAGCACTGGACGAAGTGCCAACCGATGTACCCATGGTGGCCAGGCTGGTGGGCACCAACGAAACTGAGGGTCGCGAGATCCTGGCTAATGCCAATATGATCACCGCCGACACCCTGGCTCAGGCAGCCGAAAAGGCCGTAGCCGCATCACGAGGGGAGCTGTAGATATGAGTATCCTGGTCAACAAGGACACCCGGCTCGTAGTGCAGGGAATCACCGGTCGCGAAGGCGAGTTTCACACCCGGCAGATGATCGAGTATGGCACCAACGTAGTAGCTGGCGTCACGCCTGGCAAGGGCGGAGGCTGGGTCGCTGGCGTCCCGGTCTTTGACACCGTGCACGAAGCCGTGCATGCCACCGGAGCCAATGCCTCCATCATTTACGTCCCGGCCCGCTTCGCCCCCGACGCCATCCTTGAGGCAGCCGACTCAGGGGTCAAGCTCGTGGTCTGTATCACCGAAGGGATCCCCGTGCTCGACATGATCCGGGTGCGCGCCTACCTAGATTGCAGAGATACGCGTCTGGTCGGGCCGAACTGTCCCGGCATCATCACGCCCGGAGAGGCAAAAGTGGGCATCATGCCTGGCCGCATTCACACCCCCGGACCCGTGGGACTCGTATCGCGCAGTGGCACCCTCACCTACGAGGTAGTATACGCTCTCACCGAGAGGGGCCTTGGACAGTCCACCGCCATCGGCATAGGCGGCGACCCTATCAACGGCACCAGCTTTATCGACGTGCTCCAGATGTTTGAGGAGGATGCACACACCACACAGGTGGTCCTCATCGGCGAGATCGGGGGCACCGATGAACAACGAGCCGCCGACTTTATCGCCCGCAGCATGAGCAAACCCGTGACCGCCTTCATCGCCGGGCAGACTGCTCCGCCCGGCAAGCGGATGGGCCACGCCGGAGCGATCATCGAGGGCGGTGAAGGCACCGCTGCCGAAAAGATCGCTGCGTTTGAAGCAGTAGGCGTGCGAGTCGCCAGACACCCTGGCGAGATTGCCGAGATTGTCGCTGGACTGGCGTGAACCGCGCCCCCTGGCCAAAGGCCGGACCAGCCACCAACTGGAGCTTGCTCCGCCTGCCTGAGCATGCTATAATGCCCGCAGCTATCGCAACGAGGCGAGTGCATAGTGCTAGTCGAGCAGGGTCCAAACCCAACCGATGAATCGATCGAAGCCAGTCAGCCCCACACATTGCCCAGGGCAAGGGAGCTGGCTGGCTTTGTTGCTTACCTGCCAAAAGGTCTTGACATCTATCTTGACAGCCTTACTGTGCCCTGGTATACTGAGACCCCGGCAGGGCCTTCTCTGGCGGCTGGCGCTTGCGGACCCCGGAGGCGCCGGCCGTTGGTTCAGTGAAGAATCGAGGAGCGAACGTGACCTATTGGAGACAACCCTTGGATCGGGAACGCATCCGGGTCCCTCACGGCATCGTCCACATCATTGAAGAACGATGCAAAGGATGCGGATTCTGTGTCGAATTCTGTCCCCAAGCAGTCCTCACCATGTCCAAGCGCACCAACTCAAAAGGCTACCATCCCCCCGAACTCGTACCGGCTGCCCACTGCATCAACTGTGAGCTGTGCACCCTGCTCTGCCCCGACTTTGCCATCTATGTGGAAAGCGGTGGTGCCCATCCCCCTGACAAGGTGGAACCGATCCATAGGAGCAGCGTGACATGATGAGCAAACAGAAGGGCTCGTTGACAGGTGAGCATTTCATGCTCGGGGATCACGCGGCCGCCGAAGGGGCCATTCTGGCCGGATGCCGCTTCTTTGCCGGCTACCCCATCACGCCCGCAACCGAGATCGCCGAACGCATGTCGGTCCGTTTGCCCCAGGTGGACGGCGTCTACATCCAGATGGAGGACGAGTTGGCCTCCATGAACGCCATCCTGGGGGCCTCGTGGGCAGGAGTCAAGTCGATGACCGCCACCAGCGGCCCCGGCTTTTCGCTGATGATGGAGAACCTGGGACTGGGCATCATGCTGGAGACCCCCTGCGTGCTGGTCAACGTGCAGCGAGGCGGGCCTTCGACCGGCCTGCCCACCTTGGTCGGCCAGCAGGATATGATGCAGGCCCGATGGGGCTCGCATGGCGATTATGAGATCATCGCCCTATCACCCACGTCGCCCCAGGAGCTCTTCGATCAGGTCATCCGCGCCTTCAACCTGTCGGAAAAGTATCGCATCCCGGTCCTGGTGATGACCGATGCCGAGGTGGGTCACATGACCGAAAAGGTAGTCATTCCCCCACCTGATCAGGTCGAAATCATCAACCGTCCCCAGGTGCGCGACGGTGACGTGGCCCCCGATCACTTCCGCATCTATCGCGACGGCAATGGCAGCGGTTACGTCTCGCCCATGACCGTCGCCGGAGAGGGATATCGCATCCACGTAACCGGCCTCACACACGACGAACGCGGCTACCCGGGCATGGACGCCGAGACCCAGGAATGGAATCTCGGACGACTGGTCGACAAGATCCGCGCCAACCGCGACGACATCATCCAGGTAGAGGAACAGAACCTGGATGATGCAGAAGTGGTCGTCGTGTCGTACGGCATCTCGGCCCGGACCTCCTTGTGGCCCATCGAGTTGGCCCGGCAGGAAGGCATCCGGGTGGGATACCTGAGACTGATCACCGTGTGGCCCTTTCCCGAAGAGCGCGTGCGCAGCCTAGCCCGGCACATCAGGGCCTTTGTCGTGCCCGAGATCAACATGGGCCAGATCTGCCACGAGGTAGAGCGCTGCGCAGCCGGCCAGGCCCAGGTCTTTGGCGCCAACCGTGCCGGCGGCGACATCCTTGAAGCAGAGCATGTTCTCGATGTCATACGCAGGGCTGCCGGACGCGGTGTCCAGCCCAGAGAGGAGGCATAGGCCATGCCCACCGAAGAGATGCGCCGCAGCGAACGCTTGCACATGCTTGGCTACGAGCCTCCTGAGGAGAGCGACTGGCAGACCGGACTGCATCCCATGGATGATCTGCTCCGGGGCGAGCGCCTGCCTCACATCTGGTGCCAGGGCTGTGGATTGGGCACGGCCCTGACCACCTTTATCTCCTCCCTGCAGTGGCTAGAGGAAAACCGGGGCTGGGATCTTGACAAGGTGGCCGTGGTCTCGGGCATCGGCTGCACGGGGCGCATTGCTGGCTACCTCCGTCTTGACTCGTTCCATACCACCCACGGGCGCGCCATTCCCTTTGCCACGGGCCTCAAGCTTGCCAACCCCGAGTTGAAGGTGATCGTCATCTCGGGCGATGGTGACATCGCCGGCATCGGTGGAAACCACTTTATCCACGCCGCGCGGCGCAATCTGGACATCACCGTCGTCTGCGTGAACAACTTCAACTATGGCATGACCGGTGGGCAGGTAGGCCCGACTACACCACATGAGGCCCGGGCGGTCACGACACAGTATGGCAATTTCGAGTATCCCTTCAACCTACCCTACCTGGCAGCGGCCAGTGGCGCCTCTTTTGTGGCCCGCTGGACCGTGCTCCACGCCCGGCGCCTCCAGTGGACCCTGCGCCAGGCAATGGAACACCCTGGCTTCAGCTTTGTCGAGGTCATTGCCCCCTGCTCCACGGCCTATGCCCGCTGGAATCCCGAGGGTCGCGGCCTCGACCCAGAGAGCTTACGCCGGCGGGGACTCGAGGTGCTCAAGTACTACCAGAACGTGGGCAAGATCGCGCACGATACCCACCCCAAGGATGCAGGGATCACCGTCGACGAGAAGGGCCTGATCAAAGAGATCGTCGAAGGCCAGTTTCTGGACGATCCCCGGCCGGATCTGCAGGCTGCCATCGACCAACTAGCCTCCATCGGCGCCAAACGCTGGCAGGTCGCCAGGAAGGCGCTGGACGGGCGACCCGACCTGCCCAAGCGGAGCGATCGGGTGCCCCGCACTGAACTACAGCTCGGCGGCTTTGGCGGCCAGGGTATCATCAGCGCGGGCAAGATCGTGGGCCAGGCTGCAGCCATCTACGACGGTCTCGAAGTCTCCTTCACTCAAAGCTACGGGCCGGAGGCCCGCGGAGGCTCTGCAGGTTCGCAAGTGGTCATTGCCAGCGATCCCATTCACCACCCCCACATCACCCGACCCACGAGCGCCATCATCATGTCTCAAGGGGCCTTTGCCAAATATGGTTCCTCGCTCGCCCCCGGCGGAACGCTGTTGATTGACAGCGGGCTGGTCGCCCTGTCCGACGACCATCGCCAGGATATCACCACGCTCGGGGTCCCGGCGACGCAGATCGCGGAGGAACTGGGCAACAACCGTGCCGCCAACACCGTAATGCTAGGCTTCTGGACCGCCATCCTCGGCGTAGTGAGCAGAGAAGCGATGCGTCAATCGGTAGCCGAGTCGGTACCGCCCAAGACAGTTGACGTGAACATGAATGCCTTTGACGTGGGATACGAAAGAGGGCTGGAGACCCTCGGCGAGTCTGAATAGCCTAATGGTAGACGCCAATCCTATTGTGGAGGGAACCCACACGCAGTGGAAGAAGTGGCTCGTGGCCGGCGGCCTGGCGCTCCTGGCCTTCGTTCTGCTGGGTGGACTCGCCATCTATAGGCATGACTCATTTCGCAGCCACGCCCTCGATCTTGGCTATCTGGATCAAGTTGCCTGGAACACCATCCACGGCCAGTTCTTTGCCAACACCGTCAAGACAAGCACCCTGTCCAGCTACCTTGCGGGGCACTTTGCCCCAGTCATCGTGGTAGCGGGAGCCCTGTTCTGGCTCTGGGACGACGTGCGGGCCCTTTTGCTCCTCCAGGCAGGCGTACTCGTCCTAGCCGGGCTGCCCATCTATACCCTGTTCCGCGACTATGGCAAGTGGCTTGCCTTGTCGGTCCTGCTGGCCTTCCTGCTGAACCCCTGGCTCCACCGCGCCAACCTGCAGGACTTTCACACTATGCTTCTGGCCACACCCCTGATCTCCCTGGCCGTCTATGGTGTGCTCCGGCAACGCTATCCGCTGGCGGCCCTCTCGCTCCTGGCAACATTGCTGATCAAAGAGGACATGGGACTAGTGCTAGCCCTCTTTGGCCTCTACCTGCTCGTCTTTGAGCGTGGGCGCGCCTGGCCCTGGGGCATCCTGCTGCTCGTCGCGGGCCCAGCCTGGCTGGCTTTCGTGACCCTGGCTCTGATCCCTTCTTTCGCAACCACCGGCGAGTACCGGATACTGACCCATCGTTATGCCTTTCTGGGAGGCGGCCCTACCGAGGCAGTCCAGACTCTTTTGCGCGACCCTTTGATTCTGGCCAAACAGGTACTCCGCAAGGACAAGGTTTTGGCCCTCGTGCAGTTGCTGGCCTCGATGGGTTTTCTTCCCCTTCTGGGGGGAGGGCTTGTCTTGGTAGCCCTGCCGCTTATCTGGTACCTCCAGTTGAGTGACGACCATGCCCTTGCCCTGTTGTTGCAGTGGCACGCGGCGACCTACCTTCCCGTCTTTTTCGGCGCGATCTTTGTTGGATTTCGACGGCTTCCGGAGCGAGGACGGTACATCGCCACCGGCGTGCTGCTCTTGGCGTCCATCCTCGCCTTTTTCCTCGATGGCTCGGTGCTCCAGCTGCTTCGCGAACCGGGAATGGAGCCTGAACGCCGCGAGATTGTCCGCTCGCTGATGGCCCAGATCCCGCCGGAGGCATCCGTCTCCGCCCAGGATCAACTACTTCCACACCTGTCCCACCGCCATGAGATCTATCTGTTCCCTACCATAGAGGACGCCGACTATATCCTGATGGATCGGCGGGGCAGCACCTACCCGTTGGAGACCGAGGACTATGAGGTTTTTTGGCAGGCAGCACAGGATCCTTTCGGATACGAGAAGCTGTACGACGGCAATGACTTTCTACTGCTCAGGCGAGAGGAACCCTGAGCTAGCCTGGTTGATTCTGGAGCGAGGTATGTTCTCGTGAGCAAAGGCGCACTCATCATCGGCGGCACCCTTGCCGGGATCCAGGCAGCCTTGGATCTGGCAGACTCGGGCATCCAGGTACACTTGGTCGAGAAATCGCCCTTCCTTGGCGCCAACGGAGCAACAGCCATACCCGGGCACCTGCTGAACGCGCACCTTCTGGAGTTGTCCAAGCACATCAACGTCAAGGTCTGGACCAGTACCTCGGTCAGCCGGGCCTCGGGGGGTGCGGGACGCTTTCACGTCGAGCTTCGGCAGCATCCCCGGTATGTGGACCTGACCAAGTGCACAGCCTGCAAGGATTGCATCGAGGCCTGCCCGGTGACCGTGCCCGGCACGAGTCACAAGGCCATCCATCTGGCCGAGAGCGCTCAGCCGGGCTGCGCGGTCATCGAGAAGCTGGGCAAGGCCCCCTGCTCCAACACCTGCCCCGGCGGCATCCATGTGCAGGGCTATGTAGCCCTCATCGCGCAGGGGCGTTTTCGCGAGGCGCTGGATCTGATCCGCCGTTCCATTCCTTTCCCCGGGATCTGCGGCCGGATCTGCACCCACCCTTGCGAGCTCAACTGCCGCCGGGCCGAGGTCGACGAAGCTGTGTCGATCCGCCTGTTGAAGCGCTTTGTCTCCGACTGGGCATTGTCGCACCCGGAGAGCGCCACACCAGAAGCAGCACCGCACCAAAACCCAAACGCCAAGCGCGTAGCCGTGATCGGCGCCGGCCCTGCGGGCATGGCTGTGGCCGACAACCTCACCCGAAAGGGCTACCGCGTCACTGTCTTTGAGGCGCTCCCGGTGGTAGGGGGCATGATGACCGTTGGCATCCCCCCCTATAGGCTGCCGCGCGAGGTGATCCAGCAGGAGATCGAACGGATCGAGCGCCTGGGAGTCGAGATCCGGCTGAACACACCCATTGGCCCTGGTGGAGCCCATAGCCTGGACGAACTGCAGGACATGGGCTACGAGGCCATCTTTATCGGTGTGGGCGCGCACCACAGCCACCACCTGCGCCTGCCCGGCGAAGACCTTCTTGGGGTAGTCTCGGGCATCGATCTGTTGAGAGCCATCAACCTATCGCACAGTACCGGCGAACCTCAGTACCAGGACCAGGTTCAGGAGTACCTGGCCCATGGAACAGCTACGCGAACGGCCATCATCGGCGGCGGCAACACAGCCATGGATGTCGCTCGCTCCCTGAAGCGTCTGGGCGTGGGCGATGTGCGCATCCTCTACCGCCGCACGCGCACCGAGATGCCCGCTCTGCCCGAGGAGATTGAAGAGACCGAGCACGAGGGTGTTCCTATCGAGTTCCTGGTGTCACCCGTTCGGATCTTGGGCGACGAGCGAGGAAGTGTTTCCGCTCTGGAATGCGTCCGTATGAAACTGGGCGAGCCCGATCATTCGGGTCGGCGCCGCCCCGTCCCCATCGCTGGCAGCGAGTTCGTGCTCGAACTCGACATGATCGTGCAAGCCATCGGCCAGTCGCCGGACCTCTCCTTCCTGGGAGACAGGCACGGTTTCTCCATCACCAGGGAAGGTACGTTCAACATAGATCGCGTATCGTACATGACCAACCGCCCGGGCATATTTGCTGCCGGAGACGCCATTACCCAACCGGTATCCGTCATCGACGCCATCGGGTCTGCCAAGCAGGCTGCAGCCGGCATAGACGCATACCTGCGCGGCATCGAGCCTCACGAGGTGCCGGTTTCGGCGAGAGAAGTGCCAATTGCCCGCCGCGACCTCCAGCCCGAGGATCTGATCCCCAGGCCTCGCCACGCATCGCCAACCATTTCCATGGCCCGTCGCACCAGCAGCTACGACGAGGTCGAGCTGGGCTACGATGCCGAAGCAGCCATCGCCGAAGCGCAACGCTGCCTGATGTGCGGTCCCTGTTCCGAGTGCATGGCCTGCGAGTTGGTGTGCGAGCCCGGGGCCATTCTACACGACCAGCTAGAACATTTCGAGACGCTGGATGTCGGCGCAATCATATGGGCCAGCGGCGAACTGGAACCTGCTGGCCTGAAGGCGAGAGTGGGTCTCGCCAATGCCAGGGAGACCAGCCACGCGGGCTTGCACCACATCCAGCCGGACGATCCCCTGGCTGGTTCTGCGGCCGCCGCTCAGGTGATGGTGGACCTGGCCAGTCAACAGCGGCCTCCCGCTACGCCAGCGTTGGTGATGAGTACCGATGGCGCAGCGCGTATCGGGGTATTCATCTGCGAGTGCAACGGGCAGATATCGCAGGTCGTTGACACAGGTATACTGCAGAGTGCGGCAGATACCTGGCAGTGTGTGGTCTACACAGAGACCATGCCCCAGTCCTGCTCAGAGGCGGCCGCTGACGCCATCTACCAGGCCGTAGCCGCACAGAACCTGAATAGGGTAGTGTTGGCCGCATGTTCCTGCTGCGCGGTCGATCAGGTCTGTTACAGTTGCACCTACCAGCGCGTCCGTTGCAAGGACAATCTGTTGGGCAGGCACTTTGATCGTGGCAATCCCTTCTTCGAGTTTGTCAACATCCGCGAGCAGTGCGCCTGGGCCTATGACAATCCGGCAGCAGCAACCCGAGTCGCATCTGCAATGACATCAGCCGCGGTTGCCAGGACGCGACTTTCTGCCGTGCGAGCGGCGGCTCCACCATCGCTGGACAGGACCGCCCTCGTCTTGGGCGACGGCCCGGCAGCTGCCGTCTGCCAGCAAGCGCTGTCGGCGCAGGGAATCCAGGTTGCGCGTTTGCCTAGCTCCCCACAGGAGATCCGGCAGACACCGGACCACTTTACCGCGCTCACCGGTCAGGGAACCCAATGGACTGGATCTGCCCTTGTCCTGGCGGCGCAAGACGAGGCTCAGAACGATCAGATCCGGGCCGCCTTTGGCCCATCCGGTCGCCAACCACGCATCCGTGCCCGGTGGGGCTCCACCAACACGCACCGGCCCGGCGTATTTGTGTGCGACCCTGCCGCAGATCCCTTGACCACCGGCATGGCGGCAGCAGCCCGGACCGCCGCTTGGCTGGCCTACCGGCATCCCTGGCTGCCCGTGACCACCTACGAGGTGGATCCACAACTCTGCCGGGGCTGCGGCGATTGCGAGCAGGTTTGCGAGTTCGGCGCAATCCAGCTTCAGGGCGAGGGTGAGAACCGCCTGGCCTGGATCGATCCGGCGATCTGCCAGGGAGATGGCGCCTGCGCTACCCGCTGTCCGGCTGGCGCCATCAGTTCGCCACATCTGACTAACGCGCAGATGGAGGCTATGCTGGAAGAGCTCTTAGCTTAGGGGGTTGTTCTATGGCGCGTACGGAACCGCGCGCAGTGATCTTTACCTGCAACTGGAATGCACAACAGAGTCTGGAGGAGGCTGGCAAGCAGCACCTCAGCCTCCCGACGGGGGTCCGGCCTCTGAGGGTGGACTGTATCGGACAGATTGGTTCCGGTGCAATCCTCAAGGCATTTCAGAAGGGCGCTGACGGAGTACTGCTCTTGGGTTGCGCCGCAGACGAATGCCGCTACGAATTCGGCAGCAGCCGCGCAGCCGAGCTCTTTGAGGAGGTTCGCGAGCTGGCCCGGCTGCTGGGCATCCACGAGGACCGGCTGCAGCTCTGCCAGGTGCATGCTGATGACGCTGCAGGCTTGGTCGAAACAGTGCGGGAATTCGTCGACCGCCTTGCCGGCCAAATGCAATCGTGAGCCACTGGGAAGGAGCCATTGATCTATGAACTTCCAGCCCATTATCCAGAGAACGCGCGCCTACCTCTGCCTGGACTGTGGCAAGTGCACAGGTAGCTGTCCTCTGGCCCGGGTAGACCCCGAATTCTCCCCGCGAAGGATAGTAGAGCGGGTGATCTTTGGCGACGCTGAAACGGTGATGACCGATCCCAAGCTCTGGCGATGCATGACCTGCGGGTTATGCAGCACTCGCTGCCCATCTAACGTGGACTTTACCCGGTTCATCATCGAGATGCGGGCCGAGGCATTCCAGAGTGGTGAGCGCGGCGTCTATGCCCACGATGGCATCCTGCAAGAGATCATGCGCATCCAGGCCATGGACCTTCACCAGGACAGGACCAGCTGGGTCGACGAGGACATGGACCTGTCCGAGGACAGTGAGTACCTCTATTTTGTGGGCTGCCTGCCATACTTTGACCGCGTCTTTTCCAATCTTGGCGTGCAGGCTCTTGACATCGCCAGGAGTGCCGTACGCCTTCTGAACCGCGCTGGCATTGCGCCAGTGGTCAGCAGCGAGGAACGGTGCTGTGGCGCGGACCTGCTCTTGGCCGGTGACCAGGCCAGCTTCCGAGAGCTGGCCGAACTCAATCTGCGCATGATCGAGGCCAGCGGGGCCAAGAAGGTGGTCTTTACCTGCGCCGAGTGCTACAACGCCTTCAAGAGTGACTACCCGGCTCACGCCGGGCCGCTGCCCTTCGAGACTCTGCACCTGACCGAGCTGCTCGCCGACAAGATCGAGGCCGGCGACCTGGCTTTCGAACCGCTGCCAGGACTGGTGACCTACCACGATCCCTGTCGTTTGGTCCGCTACCTGAACGTGCACGAGCCGCCGCGCGCGGTTCTTGCCGCCGTCCCGGCGCTCGAGCTTTCTGAGATGGAGGACAACCGCCAGCGAGCCACTTGTTGCGGCTCCACGGCCTGGATCAACTGCGGTAGCAGCGCCAAGGCCATACAGAGGGAAAAGCTGCAGCGGGCCCGCCAGACAGGGGCCAGCGTGATGCTGACCACTTGCCCCAAGTGCCAGATCCATCTGAGCTGCGCCTGTCAGGATCTTGACGAGGGCCAGAGGGTACAGGTGACCGATCTAACGACCTGGATTGGCGATGCGATTGACTGAGCAGGAACCGTTTCCACTGGGCAAGTTTTCCTGTGCGGGACCAGCCATGTCCGGCCGGTCCCTGATGGGATAGATGTGACAGGGCCTGCCATTGCCTGAAGTGACAGACACACACTTTTTGGATAGCGCGGTGCAGCAAGCCAGCCTCCTGGTTCGGGCTAGCACCAGTGCGTTCTACCTCTGCGATCCGGCCTGCGAGCGGTTCGAGCTCGCGGCGACCCACGGGCTCCAGGAGGTGCCCTGGGAGGAGCATCTGGTCCGCCAGGCAGCCCTGTCGGGGCAGGCAGTCATCTCCACATCACACGAATCTCCGGCCCTGATCGCCGTGCCCTCTCTGTGGTACGACACGGTGAGAGGCGTGCTCGTGGTGGCAGACAACAGGCCCCGGCGGACCTTTGACCAGCACGATACGGCGCTCCTTCAAACCCTGGCCGAGTTGACCGCCGCCGCCATGTCACAGGCTGAGCGGCTGACCCGGATGACGGCCCAGTTTCGCGCCCTGCACGTCATCGACGTAGCACTGACCTCCAGCCTACAACTGGACAGGGTGCTGAACCTGATCCTAGAAAAGGCGACCGGCCTTGTCGGAGCGGAGCATGGCTCCCTGCGGTTGTTGGACCCCGAGACTGGTGTTCTGGTCCTCAAGGCGCATTTGGGCGAGGGTTGGACGACAGAGGTTTGCGCCTATACCTTTCGGCTTGGACAGGGCATCACCGGCTGGGTTGCCCAGCACAAGAAGCCTTATCTGTGCTCCGACGCGCTCAACGACCCGTTGAACGTTGTCCTCTTTGAGGAGATGCGCTCTGGCGTCGCCGTGCCCTTGCTGGAGGGCGCCGGTGAAGATCCGCGTACCGGCCAGGTGCAGGGAGTGCTACTATTGGAGAGCACCCGTCTCGCGGCCTTTGACCAGCAGGACGTCGAGCTCCTGGAAGCCCTCGCTCAGGTAGCCATGATTGCCATCCAGAACGCCACCCAGCATCACAGACTACAGTCGGTGCACGACGCGCTACAGGACGAGCATGAACGTCGCGTGGCTGCTGAGACGTGGGCCGTGATGGGCCAGGCTGCGACCGCACTGGCTCACCGCATCAACAACCTGGTCGGCCTGGTGCCTGCCAGCGCTGCCGAGATCCGGAGGGCCCTAACCGATTTGCAGATTCCACCTACAGAGGGGGAATGGATAGAGGCCAACCTTCAGCGCATCGAGCGCAGCGGCCGGTTCATCCTTCGAATGGCCGATGCCCTCTTCCGGCCCTTTCAGGAGACTGGCCCGCTCGCGAGGTTCGACGTCAATCGCCTGCTGCAAGAAGCCCTACAAGCAGCCGATCCACCGTCTGATGTACGCCTTGTTCGCGATTTCGGTCATCAACTGCCCTCCGTGGAGAGCAGTTCCCTGTTGGTGGATGTCTTCCTGGAGCTGTTCATCAACGCCCTGAAGGCTATGCAGGATTGCCCGAGAAAGCAGCTTCAGGTGACCACCCGGTCAGATCTGGACAACGCAGGCGCCTGGGTGGTCATCTTGATCGCTGATACAGGCCCGGGCATCTCCCCGGACAAGGCAGATCACCTGTGGGAGATGTTCAAGCAGAGCGAGGATGGGGTGGGATTCGGACTATGGTGGGTACGCACCTTCATCGAGCGCCAGGGAGGATCCATCTCCTTCGACAGCGAGCCGGGCGAGGGCGCGACCTTTACCATACGGCTGCCCGCCAGCCTGGAACTGGAGCCAGGCGAAAGCTAGGAACCGGAGAACAGAATGAGAGGCAAAATCCTTATCGTTGAAGACTATGCCGATTGGCGCCAACTTCTCACAGGCCTGCTCCAGCGTGAGGGGTATCACGTCGAGGGTGCAGCTACACTTGAACAGGCGCGCAGCCACATCGACCAGACACTGGATCTGGACCTGGCCATCCTCGATATCCGTCTCGTCGAAACCGACGAGACCAACGAGGAGGGTATGCGCTTGCTGGGCGAGATTCACGAGCGCGGTGGATTCACCCAGGTGATCATGATCACCGGTCATGGGACCATGGAGTCCCAGCGCAAGGCCTTTCGCGAGTACCATGCTTTCGATTTCTTCCGCAAGGAGCAGTTTGACTCGGAAGAGTTCAGGCAGGCGGTCCGCGAGGCCGTGGAACTGGCAGCCCGCGAGCGGGGCGCCATGAAGGATCGGGACTATATCCGCGGGCACCGCTACGAGATGTGGCAGCGGGAGCAGAACACCTAGCCAGTAGCACTCTGCGACCGGCTGGCGTGCTCGCCATAGGAGCTGACCTGTGGCAGACGGGCACCTGTGGCTGGCCGCTACACAGAATAGGAGGAACGAGTTGCCTTCAGACAATTTGCGCATCGGTGTCTTTGTGTGCGACTGCGGCTCGAATATCGCCGGGCCCGTGGACACTGCAGCATTGCGCGACTATGCCGAGACCCTGCCCAACGTTGTCGCAGCCGTGCGGAACAAGTACACCTGCGCCGACCCGGGCCAGCAGGAGATCCAACAGGCTATCTACGAGCACAATCTGAACCGGGTGGTGGTTGCTTCCTGCTCTCCGACATCCTACGAGCCGATCTTCCGCCAGTGTATACAGGGCGCCGGCCTCAACCCCTACCTGCTCGAGATGGCCAACATCCGCGAGCACTGCTCCTGGGTGACGCCAGGAGATCGGCAAGCCGCAACACAAAAGGCCATGGGCATTGTCAAGGTCGCCGTGGCCCGCGCCAATTGGCTTTACCCGCAGGACGAGGAAATGATCCCGGTCACCGATGCCGCGCTGGTCATTGGCGGGGGTGTGGCCGGGATCCAGGCCGCGCTCGATCTAGCGGACGCCGGCCACTGGGTCCATCTCGTGGAGAAGGAGCCTTCCATCGGAGGCATCATGGCCCAGTTGGACAAGGTCTACCCCGACATCGAGTGTAGCATATGAATTCTCGGGCCCAAGATGATGGATGTCGGTCGACATCCCAACATTGAACTCCTGACCTACTCCGAGGTCGAGGATGTATCGGGCTATGTGGGCAACTTTAAGGTGCGCATCAGGAAAAAGGCGCGCTACGTGGACCAGGACGAGTGTACAGCCTGTGGGGACTGCGTCGAGGTATGTCCCATCGTGGTGCCTGACCGGTTCCAGATGGGTTTGGGCAGTCGTAGGGCCATCCATATCCCCTTCCCTCAGGCCGTACCATCATCCTACATCGTCATGGCCGACGAGTGCCTCGGGCAGAACCCAATCGCCTGCGGCAAGTGCATCGAGGCCTGCGAGAAGAACTGCATCGACTTTGACATGCAGGATCAACTCCTGGACATTGAAGTAGGAGCCATCATTGTCGCGACCGGTATGGATGTCTACGATCCCACCGCGCTCGACGAATACGGCTACACCCGCTTCCCCAATGTCGTAACCAGCATGGAATTCGAGCGGCTGGTCTCCACCGGGGGCCCGCTCGGGGGCGATTTTGGTAGACCCAGCGACCTGGAGCGTCCCCGGCGCATCGGCTTTGTGCAGTGCGTCGGCTCGCGCACCCTCGATCCCGCGCGAGGCAACCCCTACTGCTCCAATGTCTGCTGCATGAACACCATCAAAGAAGCCCAGTACCTGAAGGACAACTACCCTGACACCGATATCACCGTTTTTTACATGGACCTGAGAGCCTTTGGCAAGGGATTCGAGGAACTGCTCATGCGCAGCAAAAGCAACGGCGTGCGTTACATCCGCGGCTTGCCGGGCGACGTACGCCAGGATCCTGAGAGCGGCAATCTCCTAGCCGTGGTCGAAAACACCACTGCGAACCGGCTGGAGAAGCACGAGTTCGACATGCTGGTGCTCGCCGTTGGGGCAATGCCGGCAACCGATACCGAGACCGTCCGCCAGCTTGTCAGCCTCTCCAAATCACCCAGTGGATTCTTGAAGGAAGCCCATGCCAAGCTGCGCCCCGTGGACACTCCCACCAAGGGGGCCTACATCGCCGGGGCCGCCGAGAGTCCCAAGGACGTGCGTGAAAGCGTCACCCAGGCCTCCGCCGCAGCGGCCCGCGCCTCCATTCTGCTGAACAAGACCAAGTTCGCCGTCGAGGCCATCACCGCCGTCGTGGATGAGGATCTTTGCAAAAAGTGCGGCCAGTGCGCAGGCGTCTGCCCCTTTGGCGCCATTCAGTGGCAAAAAAAGCAAGTCGCCCATGTGACCAGCGCCGCTTGTGCCGGGTGCGGTACCTGCGCTGGAGAATGCAGGTTCGGCGCCATCGAGATGCGCCACTTTTCAGACCAGGCCATCTACGCCCAGATCGATGCCATCCTGGAAGACCGGCCAATGGAAAAGATTGTCACCTTTGCCTGCAACTGGTGCTCCTATGCCGGCGCCGACACCGCTGGTGTGAGTCGCATGGCCTACCCACCCAACGCACGCATCATCCGCACCATGTGCTCGGGTCGCGTCAGCCCCGAATTCGTCTGGTACGCCTTCAGAAAAGGCGCGCCCGTGGTCCTGGTGTCGGGCTGCCACTATGCCGACTGCCACTATATCGACGCCAACCGCAGCACTACTCGCCGCGTCGATGGTCTATGGGACGGACTGGAAAAGGCTGGAGTGCGTCCCGAGCGCCTGCAACTGGAGTGGTGTTCCGCAGCCGAGGGCGCCCGCTGGCAGACCATCATGCAGGAAGTGGAAAAGAGCCGCCAACGCGTCACACCCGAAGAAGTCGAGCACAGCCGGGAAACTCTGGCCGGAGCCCGCGTGCCAAGCCCGCGCAATCCCCGGCCTGCCGACGAGAATCAGGACACCGAATTCGCCTGTATGCGCTGCGGTCACCACTGGACCGGATTCTTCAGTCGCAACGCCGAACGAATCTGTCCCCAATGCCGTTCCAACAGCGTGCGCTGGATACGGCCCAAACGCTGACCATGACTTGGGCTGCGCGGCGGTGGCGCCTGTGAATCCAGATGCCACTGCCGCGCGGCTACTCCACCTGCCACCAACCCTCGCATGCGAGCGGCCCAGTCGCATCAAACGATTCTCCCTCGACGACTCCGCTGCTACCGTGTCAACACTTGTTCGCGGTATTGACCTTCTGGGCGAAATATGGTATATTCCTGCACCACTAGCCAGTCTGTAATAGACATAGCTCAGCAACGAGGAATAGATGCTATGAAAGCCACAATCGCTCAGCAGCAGCTCGATATAGAAAAACTGGAGCTCTCACGCAGTGAGACCCTTGAAGAAATGGAACACCTGCGCATCGAATTGCGCAACATGGCAGAACCAAGCGCCGATGAGGCAGACATAGACGCCTACGAGCGCGAAAAAACCTGGGCGCTTATCCAGACCCTGGAGCGCAAAGTCGACTCGATCGACCACGCCTTGCGCATGGCCCGGAACGGTACCTACGGGATCTGCGAAAGCTGCTCCAACCGCATCGACCCCGCGCGCCTCGAGATCCTGCCCGAAGCGACCCTGTGTCTCGAGTGCCAGCGCCAGCGAGAACGACGGAACAGGCGCCGGAGATTCTGATACCCCTGCCACGCGTCTTGGACTGATTTTCCTTTGACAGGCCATTTTCGGTGTGCTATAATTCTGCGGCTCTTGGGAAAGGCGCGCTTTCGCAGTAGGACCTTGCCGGATGCAATGCGTATGCAGCAAGAAAATGCTCGGTACACGCCAGGCTCATTGGCCTGGCGTTTCTTTGAGAAGCACCGGTCTCGGGGGCTCGCGGCTGCAGCTCCTGGATCGTTACAGTGTCGTCAAGTATGAATCAACGAACCGATAGGGGGACTTCTATGACAGAGAGAAAGATGGTCACCATAGATGGCAACGAGGCTGCTGCCTACGTAGCCCACAAGATCAATGAGGTCATTGCCATCTATCCCATTACGCCCTCCAGCGCGATGGGCGAGCACGCGGACGCCTTTTCCGCCAAGGGGCAAACCAACATCTGGGGCACTGTGCCCCTCGTCGTCGAGATGCAGTCGGAAGGCGGTGCCGCGGGTGCCGTCCACGGCGCGCTCCAGACCGGCGCGCTGACCACCACCTTCACCGCCTCCCAGGGCCTGCTCCTGATGATCCCGAACATGTACAAGATCGCCGGCGAGCTTACGTCGACGGTCTTTCATGTCTCCGCCCGGAGCGTGGCCTGCCAGGCCCTCTCCATCTTTGGCGATCACAGCGACGTGATGGCTGTCCGTGCTACCGGCTGGGCGCTCCTGGCCAGCAACTCGCCCCAGGAGATCATGGACCTTTCCCTTATCGCGCAGGCGGCCTCCCTGGAAAGCCGCATACCCTTTGTCCACTTCTTCGATGGCTTCCGCACCAGCTCCGAGGTCAACAAAGTGGAGCAGTTGACCAAGGACGATATGCGAGCCATGATCGATGACAAGCTGCTGATGGCCCATCGCGCCCGCGGTTTCAGCCCAGAGCGCCCCTTCATCCGCGGCACCGCCCAGAACCCCGACGTGTTCTTCCAGGCGCGGGAAACCGTCAATCCCTTCTACCTCAAGACCCCGGCCATGGTCCAGGCCGCAATGGACAAGTTTGCCGGCCTCGTCGGGCGCCAGTACCACCTCTTTGACTATGTCGGCGCGCCGGACGCCGACCGCGTGATCGTCATGATGGGCTCGGGTGCCGAAGTGGCCGAGGACACCGTCGAGAGCCTGCTCCAGCAAGGCGAAAAGGTCGGCCTGATCAAGGTCCGCCTCTACCGCCCCTTCAGCGTCGAGCACTTTGTCAGCGCCCTGCCCCAGACAGTCAAGGTCGTCGCCGCCCTGGATCGGACCAAAGAGCCCGGCTCCGTCGGAGAGCCCCTCTACCAGGACTGCGTGACCGCGGTTGCCGAAGCCGGCAGGGACATGAACATCATTGGCGGGCGCTACGGTCTCTCCAGCAAAGAGTTCACGCCCGCCATGGTCAAGGGTCTCTTTGACGAGATGAAGAAAGAAGAGCCCAAGAACCACTTTACCGTCGGTATCCACGACGACGTAACCCTCACCAGTATCGACTACGACCCGACCTGGAACATCGAGGCCGACGATGTCGTGCGAGCCATGTTCTACGGTCTGGGTTCTGATGGCACCGTCGGGGCCAACAAGAACAGCATCAAGATCATCGGCGAAGACACCCCCAACTATGCTCAGGGCTACTTCCAGTATGACTCCAAAAAGGCCGGCGCCGTGACCGTCTCGCACCTGCGCTTTGGCCCGCGCCCCATCCGGCAGACCTGCCTCATCACCTCGGCCAACTTTATCGCCTGCCACCAGTTCATGTTCCTTGAGCAGTTTGACATGCTCGAGAATGCAGCGCAGGGTGCAACCTTCCTGTTGAACGCACCCTTTGGCCCCAACGACGTCTGGGACAATATTCCCCGGGAGGTCCAGCAGCAGATCATCGACAAGGATCTCAAGTTCTACGTCATCGACGCCTACCGCGTTGCCAAGGACACCGGAATGGGCGTGCGCATCAACACCATCATGCAGACCGCCTTCTTTGCCCTGTCCGGCGTGCTCCCCAAGGACGAGGCCATCGCCGCCATCAAGGACGCCATCAAAAAGACCTACGGCAAGCGCGGCGAAGCTGTGGTGCAAAAGAACTATGCCGCTGTGGACCAGACCATCGCCAACCTCTTCCGCGTCGAGGTGATGGACGCCGTAACCAGCAAGATCGAGATGCCACCCGTCGTTCCGCCCGAGGCTCCCGAGTTCGTGCAGACCGTGACCGCCACCATCATGGCCCGCAAGGGCGACACCCTGCCGGTGTCCGCCATGCCGGTGGACGGCACCTACCCCTCCGCGACCACCCAGTGGGAGAAGCGCAACATCGCCCTGGAGATTCCGGTCTGGGAGCCAGACATCTGCATCCAGTGCGCCAAGTGCGCCTTTGCCTGCCCCCATGCTGCCATCCGCTTCAAGATCTACGACGAGGCGCTGCTGGAGAACGCACCAACGACCTTCAAGTCGAGCAAAGCGCGCGGCCGGGAGTACGCGGGCATGGTAGCCACAATCCAGGTCGCGCCCGAGGACTGCACCGGCTGTGGCATGTGCGTCCAGGCTTGCCCGGCCAAGGACAAGACAGATCCCAAGCGCAAGGCCATCAATCTGGCCCCGCAGATGCCCATCCGGCTGCAGGAGAAAGAAAACTACAGCTTCTTCCTCGACCTGCCCGAGTTCGACCGCACCCAGGTCAAGACCAACACCGTCAAGGGCTCCCAGTTGCTCAAACCGCTGTTCGAGTACTCGGGGGCCTGCGCCGGCTGCGGCGAGACCCCTTATGTCAAGCTGCTGAGCCAGCTCTTCGGCGACCGGGCGCTCATCTCCAACGCCACCGGTTGCTCCTCCATCTATGGCGGCAACCTGCCCACCACTCCCTGGGCCGTGGATGGGAATGGCCGGGGTCCGACCTGGTCCAACAGCCTCTTTGAGGACAACGCCGAATTCGGCTTTGGCTTCCGGCTGACCGTCGACAAGCAGACCGAGTACGCCGCCGAGCTGGTGAACGCACTCCGCGATACTATCGGCGACGAGTTGGCCGATGCCCTCATCAACGCCGAGCAGGTGACCGAGGCGGACATCGCTGCCCAGCGGGCCCGCGTAGCGCAACTCAAGGAACGGATCGCGGACCTGGACACCCCGGAGGCGGTCCAACTCAAGACACTTGCCGACATGCTCACCAAGCGCTCAGTCTGGATCCTCGGCGGCGACGGCTGGGCCTACGATATCGGCTACGGCGGTCTGGACCATGTGCTGGCCTCCGGCCGGAACGTCAACGTGCTCGTGCTCGACACCCAGGTCTACTCCAACACCGGCGGCCAGATGTCCAAGGCCACGCCGCGGGCGGCAGTCGCCAAGTTTGCCGCCGCCGGCAAGCCGCTGCCCAAGAAGGACCTGGGCATGATCGCCATGACCTACGGCAACATCTATGTTGCCCAGGTAGCGATGGGCGCCACCGACCGCCAGACGGTCAGGGCCTTTGTCGAGGCCGAATCGTACGACGGCCCCAGCCTGATCATTGCCTACAGCCACTGCATTGCCCACGGCATCAACATGCGCACCGGGTTCGACCAGCAGCAGATGGCAGTGGATTCTGGCGCGTGGGTGTTGTACCGCTACGATCCGCGCCGCGCAGAGCAGAATCTCAACCCCTTGCAGCTTGACTCCAAGGCGCCCAAGATCCCCGTGAAGGACTATGCCTACAACGAGACGCGCTTCAAGATGCTGACCCAGTCCAAGCCCGAGGAGGCCGCGCGCCTGATCGAACTGGCCCAGCAGGACGTCGACAGGCAGTGGCGCAAGTACGAGCAAATGGCCTCCCTGGACTATAGCGCCCAGGACTAGTACGGCAGACCTTGCACCTGGATGCCACCAAGGCCTGGTGGCATCCAGGAAAGGAAGGAACCATGGTTGACCTTACGACCGAATACATGGGTTTGGCTCTCAAAAACCCCCTTGTGCCGTCGGCATCACCCTTGTCCTCCAGCGTCGACAACATCAAGCGCATGGAGGATGCCGGCGCTGCCGCCGTCGTGCTGCACTCGCTGTTCGAAGAACAGATCGAGTTCGAGGCCGAGGCTCTGGGTCACTTTCTCGAGTACGGCACCGAAAGCTTTGCCGAGGCGATAACCTACTTTCCGGCCCACGACCAGTTCTGGCGCGAACCCGAGGACTATGTGGAGCTGATCCGCAAGGCCAAGGAGGCAGTGGATATCCCCATCATCCCCAGCCTCAATGGGGTCAGCCCCGGTGGCTGGACGGGCTTTGCCAAGCGCTTTGAGGAAGCGGGCGCCGATGCCGTGGAACTGAACGTCTACTTTATCCCCACCAGCTTCAACCTGATGAGCTACGATATCGAGGACCTCTACGTCAAGCTGCTCAGGGATGTCAAGCAGCACGTGAATATCCCCGTGGCGATGAAGCTCAGCCCCTTCTTTAGCGCCATGCCCCACGTGGCCTCCATGCTCGACGCTGAGGGCGCCAGCGCCCTGGTGCTCTTCAATCGTTTCTATCAGCCTGATATCGACATCGAGGAGTTGGAGGTCAAGTCCAACCTCAAACTGAGCACACCCGTCGACATGCGCCTGCCCATGCGCTGGATCGCCATCCTCTACGGACACCTCAACTGCTCCATGGCCCTCACCAGCGGCATCCACTCCGCCGAAGACGTCATCAAGGCCGTGATGGTTGGCGCCGATGTGGCCAACCTTTGCTCCGTGCTGCTCAAACAGGGCATAGACCAGATCGGCCACCTTCTGGAGGGCGTGACCGCCTGGATGGAGGAGCACGAGTACGAATCGATCGAGCAGATGAAGGGCAGCATGAGCCACAAATCAGTGCCCGAGCCGGCGGCTTTTGAGCGGGCCAACTACATGAAGGTGCTGCAGAGCTACAAGTAGTCGCCCGCCTTGTTTCCGCTTCAATATCAGAGGGTAGCTTTGCCTGGGCAGAGCTACCCTCTATTCAAGCCATTGCTTTCTTCTGCCACTCGGTGTAGTGGATCGATGCTCCCCCAACCGGAAGGCTTTCACAGACTGGGTGCGTTTATGACAACCAACGCTTCGAACGAATTGGGCAAAGACCGGCGGGCGCTGCGCCCCTTGTTATCTCTCCACGAGCCTGCCGACGCGCTGGCCAGCTACTACGCCCTCTGGCACGACCCCAAGCGGACCCAACTCGCCATCAGCCGCGACGCCCAGGGCCGTGCCAATGGCTTTGTCGTCGTCTGCCAGACCGGCGCCGACCTCTTTCGCCCCCTCGTCACCCTCCGGGCGTCAGATTCATCCACTGTGGGCAAGTTGCTACGCGGGACGCTGGCGCCCAATCGAGCCTATCAGGTCTTTGCCCCAGTAACCTTGGCCCCCGCCGTGCGTGAACACCTCGAAGTGCAGCGATCCAGATTACTCAGCATATACCGGCTTGATCCCACCCGATTTCAACCCATCGTCAATGTTCTGGTGCAGCAAGTCGCCGGTGCCGATGGCACTCCGCGCTTCCAGATCGAAAGCCAGGGGCAGACGGCAGCTATCTCGGGAACGAATTGGCGCTCGCCAACCTTCGCCGAGGTTTATGTCTATGTTCACCCCACGGGCCGGCGCCGTGGCTGGGGCAAGTCAGTCGTTTCGGCCTGCACGGCCTCCCTGCTGGAAGCGCGCTTGTCCCCTCTTTACCTGGCTGAGAAGGAAAACACTTTCTCTGTCCGCATTGCTGAGGAACTGGGTTACGTTGATACGGGCCGCTTCGAGTTCGTCGCCGAAGGCCACCTGAAATGAAAATCCCCCGCCGCCGGGCGAGGGATGGCTGCCAACTACAAGGGGTTCTCTGAAAACAGTCCTGGTCTACCCAGCCTTGGCCACGTCCACCGTCGTGCCGTCAGGCCTGGCAATCCGGTCGCCTTCCATGCGCAGCGACACAACCTGAGACACGCTATCGTCGCCCATCGAAACCCCATAGATGGTATCGGCCGCCTGGATCGTGCCGCGGTTGTGGGTGATCACGATAAACTGCGTGCGCTCGCTAAGCGCCTCCAACGCCGTGCGGAAACGCTTGATATTCGCCTCGTCCAGCATGGCGTCCACCTCGTCGAGTACGCAGAACGGCGGGGGACTCACCTCCAGCAGAGCGAATATCAGCGCCACCGCCGTCAGAGATCGCTCCCCTCCCGAAAGGAGGGCCAGCGTCTGCTGCCGCTTGCCTGGCGGCCTGGCAACGATTTCTACTCCAGTCTGGCTGATATTGTCTGGGTCAGTCAAGATCAGCCGGGCTGTGCCACCCCCGAAGAGCTGTCCAAAGTTCTCTTTGAAGCGACCCGCCACGGCCTCGAACGTTTCCGAGAATTCCAGGCGCATCACCTCGTCCAACTCGGTGATCACTTCCCGCAGGCTTTGGGCTGCCTCCTCGAGGTCCGAGGCCTGGGTTGTGAGGAACGTGTACCGGTCCAGTACCTCGGCATACTCATCGGGCGCGTTGGGATTCACCGCCCCCATCCTTCGGAGCTGTGCCTTGATCTGATGGATCTCCTCCTCCAACCCCTCAGGCAGCCTCTCCACTATCGGCAACGACGAGACCATCTCCCCCAGCGGCAGCGGCGGCTGCTCCGGCAGCCCTTCGGTCGGTTCCATCTCCACCAGGCCGAAATCATCCATGATCTGCCGGCGAAGCCGGTCCAGGCGGTCCTCCTGCCGGTTTTGCGCCAGCATCGCCTCTGAGAAGCCGTTTTCAGCCACCCGCAGACGGGCGCGCAGCGTGGTCTCCTCGCCCTCCAGCGACTCCCGCTCCTCCTCCAATAGGGACTCCTCGGCCTCAGCCGGCTCGATCTTCTGGGTCAAGGACGCCAGCCAACCATCGATAACCTTCTTCTCTGAAGCCTGGCTCGCCACCTGTTTCGACAGCGCCGACTGCTCTTCGTCCAGCTCTGATACACGCTGACGCTTGGAACCGACCTGGGCCTCGATCCGGTCCTGCCCTTCACTCAGGGTCGCGAGCGCAGCCTGTTGGTGTTCCCACCGCCCCCGGGCGATCGCCGCCGCCGTTCGCGCCTCTGATAGGCGCTGGTACAACAGCTCGCCTCGGTGCTCCTCCAACTCGGCCTGGGCCGCCACCACCTCAGTATCTGCAGCGCCCTTCTCCTCACCCAGCCGGGCCAGATCCGCGCGCAGCGACTCTTCACTGCCATCGAGGCGGGCCGCCTCCTCATCAAGTTGCCCGATCAGCCCCTGCTGCCAGCCGACCCGCCGGGTGACCTCCTCAATATCTCGCTCCAGATCCCGCCGTTGACCCTCCGCTTGGATCAGGGCCCTCTCCTGCTCGCGCAGCCGGCCGTCCAGCGCTGCCATCCCAGCCCGCGCCTGCTCTTCCGCTGCGCCCACCTCATCTACCTGGGCTTGTAGCTCCTCTACGGCAACCTGGGCTGCCGCCAGCCGGTCGGGCAATCCGCGCCACTCGCGCTCCCGGGCCAGCACCTGCCCCTGTGCCCTGCGCTGCCCCCGTCCACCCGTAACCGATCCGCTGGACCTCAGCACCTCACCCGCCAGGGTTACAATCTGGAATCCACCCTTTAGCCGGTCAAAGGTCCGTCGCGCCGCTTTCAGATCCCGCGCGATGATGGTCCTGCCCAGGAGCATCTCCACCACTGGCGCCAGGCGCTTCTCGGTGCGCACCAGGTCGGCGCCAATGCCAACCAGCGCATCATCGGCCGGCACGTCCAGTCGCGAAACCGGCCGCACCGTCCCCACCGGCAAGAATGTGGCCCGGCCCCGGCCACCCTCCCGCAGAAACGCGATCGCTTGCTCGGCATCGGCCCATGAATCGACGACAACGTCCTGCAGGTGCCCGCCTAGCGCTACCTCTATGGCCACTTCGTACTCTGCCGGGACCTCTAAAAGCTGGGCAACCGTCCCTAGGATCCCCGACAGGGAGGCTCCCGGCGCGCTCCTCCGGCTACTTGCCTGCAACACAGCCCGGACCCCGGCGTGGAGCCCCTCGCCCTCTTCGCGCATGCGCCCAAGCAACTCGTAGCGAGCTTCCAGGCGCTCCAGCGCGCGCTCTGCTTCTGACTGATCGGCCCGCAACTTGTCCTGGCGGACTTGCATCTCCGCCAGAGAGGACTCGAGCCGTGTCCCCTCCGCTTCCAACCCATCCCGCTCAGACTGGATGCGCGCCAGGCTCTCTGTGGCGGCCTCGATCTGGGCCCGCAACTCGCCTGCACGAACCTCCAGGTCCACGATCTCAGACCGGTGCTCGGAGCGTTCCGCAGCCAGCACCGCCCGCCGGTCGTCAAGCTGCTCCAAGCGACTCTGTCGTTCAGCTGCTTGCGAGACTAGGTCCAGAGCCTGTGCCTGCGCTTCGGCCGCCCGCCGGGCCAGCACATCCCGCTGATCCTCGTGGGCGTCCAGAGCAGCTTGGGCCTCCGCCACCAGGGCTTCCTTTTCCTTCAACAGCCCATGAGCGCTGGCGACCTCGTCCTCCGCGCTACTGATCCGTTCCCCGGCGGCCTGGACCTGCCGGTCCAGTTGGGCCAGCTCCGCCTGGAGCTCGCCTCGCTGCCGCGTGATCAGCCGCCCGCGCTCCTGCCAAACGGCCAGATTGCGCTGCACATCCTCCATCTGGCGGTACAGGCCGCTACTCTCCTTGCGCCACGCACCGAGTTGCTCGCGCAGTTGGGCCTGTCGGGTTCGCAGGTCCATGATCCGCTGGTCCAGGCTCTCCAATGCCTCGCGGCGGCGGTTCACCCTGCCCTCGCGGCGGTTCAGCGAATCCCGGGTGCGGACCAGCCGCCTCTGCTCGTCGCGCCAGCGAAATCCGTACCACGTCCTCAGGAGCCCCTGCAACTGCTCGCTGAGTAGCTTGTGGTGCCCCGCCCGTTCAGCCTGGCGCTCCAGCCGGCGCAGTCTCGGCGCGATCTCGTTGATGATGTCGTTCACGCGCAGCAGGTTCGAGCGGGTCTCTTCCAGCCGCGCCAGGGCTTCGGCCCGCTTTGCCTGGTACAGGCTGATACCGGCAGCTTCCTCGAAAAGGGCTCGCCTGTCATCGGGCCGCAGGCTCAGCACTGCATCCACCAACCCCTGCCCCACCACCGTATAGGTCCGTCGCGCCAATCCCGATTTGGCCAGCAGTTCGTTGATATCGCGCAGCCGCACGCGGCTCCCGTTCAGCAGGTACTCGTTCTCGCCCGAGCGGAATGCCCGCCTCGTGATCGTGACCTCGGAGAAATCGACCGGCAGCCAGCCGTCAGCGTTGTCCAGCGTGAGCGAAGCCGAGGCCATGCCCAGGCGAGCGCGCTGCGCGCTGCCCGAAAAGATCATGTCCTCGGTACGCTTGCCCCGCAATGTGCGATAGCTCTGCTCCCCCAGCACCCACCGGATGGAATCAGCGATATTGCTCTTTCCACTCCCATTGGGACCCACCACAGCCGTAATCCCACCGTCAAAGAGGAAATCGGTGCGGGAGGCAAAGGTCTTGTATCCCTGCAATTCGAGGTATTTCAGTCGCATTTGGTCGCCTACAGAGATTTGTCGGCCAGCAAACGTTGGCCGACAAACATCGGCCATCGAGGCCCGTGGCCTCGCGGCCTCGTATTGCACTGAAAACCTGCCCCCTCGGGTGAGCAGGTCAGTTCCCGTATACTAAACGAGGCAAGCCGAAATGTCAAAACAGATAACTCCGAAAGAGGTAGCGCCTTGGCTCACGGCAGCCATTTCGGCAGGACGCCATCGCCCGCCACCAGTTTTGCCGCCCTCTCCACCAGGTCAAACACCCACACCGACACGTCCGGCACAGGTTGGGGACCCTCCGACAGATCGACGCGGGCATAGGCCAGCGCCGCGCCGTCAGGCCGCCAGGCATAGGCATAGTGATCGCCCATTGGCTCAGGCAGCAGGTCATAGGCCTCGCTGCCATCGGGACGCGTGAGCCAGATCTGGCGCCCGGGCGTCCAGCGTTCCTCATCCAGGTACTGCCGCCCGTGGGCGATCCAGCCCCCTCCCGGCGACCAGGCCGGACCCACATCCTTCACCAGGTCCTCATCCCCGCTGATGTCCAGCAGCTCTTCCGCCCCCAGCTCGATGCGCACCAGACGCACGACCAACGCCTCATCAGCCAGCATCAACTCGGGAAGGATCAGGTACTCTCCATCCGGCGACCAGACGGGCGCCGCTCCCCACTCGTTGCCGAATTGCTGAAGCTCCCCGCTGTCCAGCTCCAGGACCTCCACACCGGGCAGCATGGGACTTGCATACGCCAGGCGGTCTCCCTGGGGAGACCATACCGGCGAGTGCAGCGCGACGTCATACTCGAACAGCGGGCGCTCCTCTCCCTCCTCAAGGTCTAGCAGCCCCAGATCCGGCCTGCCTTTGGATCCAGATTAGGCGCGTCCGACCAGATCTCGCGGCGTTCATAGGCTATCTGCGCCCCGTCGGGCGACCAGGCCGGATTCAGGCAGGCAGCCTCCGGACAGGCCAGCAGCACCCGTTGATCCGTGCCATCCCGCTCCATCCGCACTAGGTCACTGCCCCCGTCCTCGCGCAGCGCGCTGTACACGATCTCCTGCCCCTCTGGATGCACCGCATAGTCCCACACACCGCCCGCTTCTTCCGTGAGCTGGCGCGCCGGGCCGCCCTCCGCCGAAACGACGAACAACTGCCGCACCTCGGCACCTTCGTGCGGGCGGCCTAGATAGAGCAACCTGGGGGCGCGTGTGTGAAAGCGAGTCTTGGTTTCCTCACCAAGCGTTCGCCCGCGTTGACTGGCTGCCCCCTCCGCTATCGTCACTGCGTAGCTCGTATCCGGCGCCAGTGCGCTGCGTGGCTTGAAGATCAGGGTCCTGCCCTCCCAGGTGAAAGCGCCGGGCGCATCTGGCTCGATGCTGAAGCGTTCCTCGACGCTTGCCGTTTCCATCTCCTGGGAGAACGTGACCCGGATCGAGGCCGTGATCGGCGCCTGATCTTCGCCAGACTCCGGTGACACCTCCATCACGCGAACACCCGCTTGGCTGAACACGATCGTTACAGCGGCGACTCCCATTAGGACCAGGGCGACCACGAGCCATATCGCTGGATGGATCCTACCTTTTCTGCGCATGGGGCACAATTCTAGCACGGCGCAAGTCCAGCGTCAAATCCTTGTGCCGCGCTTCCCGTCCCTACGTCCGCATCTGTAGAGACGCCGCGGCAGGATATCTCCCCCGCCCATCCTTCCCACCGCAGAATCGACTCCTGTACGGTGGCGGGCTCTTGACATTCCTCATTCCTGATGCTATCATGAATGCGTGAGGGATGTGCAGAGGGCTGTAGAGTTGGCAAGCCATCGGTTGCCGGTAGCGATCGAGCCCTTTGACGATTGGTTCCAGGCTGCAAGTCCTGCACTGATAGCTGCGAGGTTGATGCCAGCCGCAGGGACAGGGGTCGTCGGTGAGCGGCATCGGCAGAAACCGTATTGGTGACACGCATCCGGGAGCATGAGATTGAAGCGCCTCCTTTTGATCAACGGTGCCATTCTGCTT
>JABAHP010001312.1_pt6 | contig 28494 bp, 21 predicted proteins | sample 7062081 | NCBI WGS metagenome assembly JABAHP01 (sample SAMN14534357, study PRJNA622989) | marine sediment metagenome | biome: marine biome [ENVO:00000428]; feature: marine pelagic biome [ENVO:01000023]; material: deep marine sediment [ENVO:00002113] | place: India: Gulf of Kutch | collected...
AGATGAACTGGGCCCCTATTGCTGCCACGAATGCCCAGAACCGCTCCCTCAGCGTCATCTCACGCCTCAGCTTCTGGAGGACGGTGTAGCCGTCCATGTCGATGAACTCGTGGGGAACGCCCAGGCCCTGGGCGGCGTCCACGGCGGCGATCATCTCGTCGCCCACCGTCGAACCGAACATCTCCGCGGTCCGGGTCTGGAAGCGGGCCAGGAGCGCCACCGTCATCGAGGGGTACCTGCCCTCCCGCTCCTTCTGCCGGATGTACCGGTACCGGTCCTCGTCCAGCTCGATACAGACAAGGTCGGGTCGCCTATGCTCCACCAGCATCTCGACCCGCTGGCGGAGCTGGAAGACGTGGCCCACACCGACCAGGGTTATCATCGGGGCGAACAACGGCGGGGGCGTATAAGAGGGTTGGTACGTGGTTTTCGACCCTGGCTATGAGTAATGACACGTGGAAAAAGGAGCGCCGGAGGGGCCTGGGGGGAGAAGAGACGCCCCTCCGGCGGAGGTGTTGGCCTACAGCCGTTCGAAGAACTCCACGAGGCCATCGTGGTCCTGGTCACCGTCGTCGTCGGGCTCCGGTGGGGGGATCGGGCCCGGATGGGGGTCTGGGTTGGGGTTGGGACCAGGTTGAGGAGAGGGCAGGGGGCCGGGCATAGGAACGACAGGCCCCGGGATGGGCCTGACCACGTCCGGGGGTACCGGGTCCGGACCCGGGCTGGGGACCGGTCCCACGCCGCCCGGGTCGTCGATGCCGCTATCGGGTATCAGGGGGTGGGGGTCGGTGGAGTCCAAGGCNNGCCCTCCAGGAACTCACGGTAGTTCGACCATCCGTCGTTATCGGAGTCGTAGAGGTCGTCCATGGCCAGCGCCGGGTCGAGGCCGTACAGGTACTCCCAGCCGTCCCAGCACCCCGCGCCATCGGAGTCGGGGTTCAATGGGTTGGTCCCAAGCAGGAACTCCAGGAGGTTGCCCAACTTGTCTCCGTCGGGGTCGGCGTTCTTGTCCGTGGGATCGTTGGGGCCCCACGCGTACGCGGACATGGCGCTGGTCATCATCATCAGGGACACGAATGCGGCGGTCAATACCATCTTCCTCATGGTTTTACACCCCTTGACTTTCTGACCGAATCTCAGCTGGGACCGCTTATATACTTTATACGACACGCCTCGAAGGGAAAGACGTGGTTTTCGAAGGATTTACGAAGATGTTCGAAGGTCCTTCGGGATGCTGGCTCCTGTCCAGAAGGTTGATACATTCTTCGAAGATTAGGACAAGGTTCGAAGGGTTCTCGTCCCTCAGAGGGCTGCCAGGTCCGCTAGGGTGTCCGCCACGTCGAAGTCGTCCAGCGCTATCTGGAGCTCGTCGGCATTGGCGTAGGGTCGCCCCCTCACTATCCTGGCCGCCCGCTTCCTGCCCACGCCCGGGATGGCCTCCAGCAATGAGAGGGGACAATCGTTGATCGGGAGGGGGTCTGGGACGGCGGTCACGCTCCTCATCCCGTAGCCCACGACACGGACGTCGATGAAGGTCGCCAGGTCCATCCTGGCGGGTATGCCGACCAAGAGCGGGTACGAGCCGATCTGTCGACCGAAGGTCGTGTTGCCGTCGTGGACCTCGGTCCACACGTTGGCGAGGGTGGCTCCGAAGGGCAGCAGCCTCTGGAGCATGGGGAGGTCCACCTCTCCCCTGACGGCCATCTTGAAGGTCCGGAACTCCCGGGGATGTTCGGTGACGGCCAGGCCGTCCCTGACCGGTGCCACCTGACGGATGTTGATGCGGCGGAGGAGCAGGCCTCTATCCAGGACCTCCAAGAGGAACCCCATGTTGAGCTGGAAGGTATCCTTGGTCTCCCCCGGAAGGCCCGCCAGGAAGTTGACGCCAGGGAGAAGGGCGGGAAGGCCAGTCTCCGTCGGCGCGTCCCCCCACAGGTTGATGACGCGGATAGCCTCCATGCACTGCTCGGAGGTGGAGTTCAGGTTGTTGGCCTCCCGCACGGCGGGGTCCGCGCTCTCCAGGCCCAGGGCCACGACGTTGCCGCCGGTGCAATGGTCCACCAGGATCTGGGTGACCAGCTCCGCCTCCTCGGGATTCTCCGCGATGACCGCGGGGTTGGCGTTGTCCACGTGTAGGACCTCCAGGGAGGGTGCTGCCCGACGCACCGCCTTGAGCAGCGACCTCACCTCCCCTGGTTCCGGGACCGGTGTCTCGGAGAGGCCCACACCCCTGGCCTTGTACGAGTAGATGCATGACTGGCCCCCCAACCTGTACGAGACGACCCCGATGGAGTCCAGCACCCGGACCTCCCGGGCGACCTCCTCGGGCTCCCTGAACACGGGAGGGCAGTCCTTCACGGTGGTGCAGAAGGAGCAGCCCCTCGGGTACCGTACGCATCCCCTGTAGGTCTCCACCTCGGCGATGAGGGGGTGGGGCCTCCCGGGGATGGAGCTGACCACGTCGGCTCCCTCCACCGCCCAGCGGGCCCACTCCGAGGAGGTCCTCAGGCGGTCCTCGGGGGGCTCCCCGGTGGATATGAGGTCGTGGACGTAAGCATCCCCGTCCAGGCGTGCCACGTGGTCAAAGGCGGCGACCTGTTCATCCGAGAGGTCGCCACCGGAGGTCCACCCCCAACGGGCTACCGGACCGACCAGCACGCTGGGCCCATCGAAGGCGCGGGCTATCTCGACCAGCTCCCTAGCGGAGGCGGGCCTGCCGCCAAGGTACTTGCCCGGGACCACCGCCCCCCCGATCAGGACCATGAGGTGGAAGGGCTCGGCGTCGGGGACGGCGAGGGGGGGCCTTTCCTCCCTGCGTCCCCTCCTGCCTCCCCTTCTTGGCCTCTCGGGTCCCCCCGACCTTATCCGCTCGATGTCGGTGTACAGCACTCCCCCGGCACCCGCCGACCAGGCGGCCCCGGCCAAGTACCTGGGGAGGGGGGCTATGTAGGGAGGCACGCCCAGGGCAGCAGGCTCGTCGGTGAAGCCATCGACGATGACTACGTCCACGGCCCGGCCAAGGCGCCCGTGGATAGAAAAGGGTTTGGGGAGGTCGTCGGGGACCTGGGCAACCCCCAAACCCAATCCCGTGCAACGTCTCGATGACCTCCCTATCCAGCCACTTTGGGGTGGGAACAGAAATAAACCTCCTGGCCAATATATCGCGTAGAAGGGGTCCTGTCCATTGTCAACATCATTTCGCGCAGTGTGCATCCTTGCGATGCTCCTACTGTTGTCACAGCACGCCTGCACCTCCTCCTTGGGCGCGAGCAGCTACGATGGACGGATCGATATCCCCGATGGCAACAAGCACTTTTGGAAGATCAACGGGGACGAGAGATTGAGGTTCCGGGTGGAGGTCATCTCGGGCGGTCCCGTCGACGTCTATCTCACGTACGCACCACCCCACGGGAACGTTCTCCCGTTGGAAGGGTACGAGTACGAGGGCGTCTATTCGGTCAAGGACAGCTACCCCATGGAGGGTCATTTCTCTGTATACCTCGTCGTCGAGAACCCTGAGGGCCCTGGAACAGAGCCGGATGACAACGCGACGGTGGAGGTCAGTTGGCAAGTTGGCACCGTCACCAGCTGGACCACCGTCCTCATCATCACCGCGATGGCGCTCGCATTGAGTGCGGTCATCGTCCTCCTCAGGTCCCACAAGAGGAGGTCTGGTTCCTCGCGAGGGGAGACGGATCAGGGGGAGGTGAGCGTCGATGGAGAATCCCCGAGCAGCGGAGCTGTGTCAAGAGCACGGAAGTCGGAGGACCCGCCAGGAGGGCATCAGTGGTGTCGGTCGTGCGGAGCCGAGATGACGTGGGACGGTACTGTCGATTGGTGGGTCTGCGCCAACTGTGGAAGGGAGCTCGGTCCCGGGACGTAGAGGGGCCGCTCCCCTGGCAGAGCCAGGCCCCCCGGCCCAGGAACGAAGGTTAATATAGCCCTCCCCCCATTTTCCCCGGGAGGACGGGCCATGGCCAGTGAGACGGTGAGATGGAGGAACGTAAGAGAGTTCCTTGACGACCTCCCCAGGGAGCACTGCCACGTCAAGCCCGACCACCAGTTCTGCACCGTGTGCATGAGGATAAACTACCTGATCGCCCAGGACTGTCCCCTGTTCCGGGTGAAGCCCAAGCGCAAGAAGTCCGTGCCACCCCCTCCACCGGAGGCCAGGCCGGAGCCCATGAAGGACCATCTGACGGCCGATGACGTAAACAAGGCGCTGAAGGGCGAGGACTTCCCCATCATCGAGTTCGCGGGTCCCCGCGGCACCGGGGCGCGCGAGGCGGACGAGGAGATATTCGAGGTCAAGCCCATCGACGTCAAGCCCATGGCCGCGCCGCCCCCGGAGGCCATCAAGAAGCCTCCCAAGAAGAAGGAGGAGAAGGAGCCGGAGCCGGCCGACGCCAAGCCCGCGACGGCGGTGTCCGACCGGGACCCCGAGTCCATCGTCCAGGAGATCATGGAGGAGCTGGAGTTCCCCGACGAGGATGACGTGGAGGAGGATTCCGGGACGGAGGAGGGGTCCAAGGATGATGCCCCAGAGGGCGACGAGGGGAAGGGACCCGATGAGGAAGAGGGCCCGCCTGTTGTCAANNCGGTGAAGAAGCGCCGCCCCAAGGAGTAGCGGTCCGTCACTTCCGCTGCACTATGGTAATCACGTCGTGATCAGCCAGTATGTGGTCCAACCCCACGTCCTGGCCCGGGAACTTGGCGGACTCGCCCCAGACCTTCGCGTAGCGGAACTTGCGCTTGATGTCCCTGTGGATGGTGTCGCACACGTTCCTCACCGTGGCGCCACGGCGGATGATGAGGGGCTCCTCGTAGTCCGTCTCACCACCCCTGGGCCTCATGTAGATCCGCATGAGGTCCAGGTTGTCGAAGATCGCGTCCTTCAACACGTCGAGGTTGACGTCCTTGTCGGCGGAGATGGGGATCACCTGCAAGTCCCGAGACTCCACCTTTTCCACTATCGGGCGCCAAACCTCCTCGGGCACCGCGTCGATCTTGTTGACCGATGCCATGGCCCTCACGTACCTCCTGTTGCCCTGGAGGTAGTCTATGAGCTGGTCCTCGTCCACGTCCTGCCGGAGGACGACGTCGGCGTTCACCAGACCGTAGGCTCGGACCATGGCCACCACCAGCTCCTCGTCGAGGATGGTCAGGTTCACGGTGCTGCGCACGTTGATACCTCCCCGGTTGCGGGGGGTGATCACGATGTCGGCCTCCTTCTCGTTGAGGCGGAGGCCGGCGGTGTGCAGCTCCCGCACCAGCACGTCCACCTCGGGCCGGTACACGTCCATCAGCAGCAGCAGGAGGTCGGCGGTTCGGACCACGGAGAGGACCTCCCGTCCCCTTCCCTTGCCCTTTGACGCGCCCTCGATGAGACCCGGGAGGTCGAGGAGCTGGATGTTGGCGCCCCGGTGGTGTAGGGTACCTGGCACCACCGTGAGGGTGGTGAAGTCGAAGTGGCCCACCTCTGAATCGGCCTCGGTGAGCTGGTTGAGAAGGGTTGACTTGCCGCAGCTGGGAAGCCCTACAATGGCCACGGTGGCGTTCCCGGACTTGCTGAGGGCGTAGCCCCTCCCGGCGCCCTTGGATGCCGAGCGGACCTCCGCCTCCTCCTTCAGGCGAGCCAGCTTCGCCTTCAGCTTGCCGATGTGGTGCTGGGTGGCCTTGTTGTACTTGGTGGAGGATATCTCCTCCTCGATCTCCTTTATCTGCTCCTCGATGGTCATGTCCAGGCGGGCCTCGCTGCGTTCCGTTCCTTTCTCGGCATAACGGGGGTTGGATAAAAGGCCTTTGCGGTGGACCGGACGGTCACAGGTGGTGGGCCAGGTTAATGAGCCACACGCCGATGACGGCGCTGTACGTGGTGGACGCGAGCAGGCTCTTGCTCCTCTGGTAGATGATGGTGGATACGACGCCTATGCCCAGCACGAAGAGGGTGTACATCGACCCGAAGTCCACATCGAAGTGCTCGTTACCGAGGTTGTACAGCATGACCCAGGAAAGGAGGGCATACAGGCCCAGCATGACGCCGAACAGGGTTAGATGGTAGGGAAGTCGGTGACGGAGGAAGAACATCGACAGCAGGGCGTTGACCTTCATGTGGAGCATCCTTCTCATCCAGAGCTCATGACCGAGGAAGAACACGAAGACGATGGCCGCCACCAGGAAGAACGAGAACCCCTTCGGGTAGTTCGGTCCGAACAGGAGGACCTGGCCCAGGAGGTAGTTGATGACTACGATTATGAGGGCGAACATGCCCGCGGCGATGCCCCTGAGGTTGCCGCACGTCTCCTCGGTCCTCTCCTCGTCCCTGGGGAGCCAGTAGGACCAGATGTACCAGATGAGCATGCCGAACACAAGGGTGAATATCCCGGCGGCCATGGTCGTCGCGTAGAAGACGGGGGCCGGCAGCAGCCCGTTGAATATGTCCTCGTTTATAATGAAGTCGTAGAAGGCGCCCACCAGGAGGGCAATTCCCACGTAGACCACCATGTCAATCAGGGCGGCTATCCCGATGAACATGGGCTTGATCTTCTTGGAGTACTGGGGGAAGTAGGACCTGGAGGACTTCTTCATCACCAGGACCTCGTAGACGGTGAGGAAGGCGAACACCATGACCGCCACGCTGCTGGCGTAGACCGCCAGGTTGGCTTTGTCAACGGTGTTGTAGTTGAAGGCGTACTCCGTCCTGGGGCTGTGGTCCAGCTTCCTGTAGAGGAAGTCTATGGTGAACTCCAGGACCCTCTCCTCCTCCGACAGGTCGTGGTCCACGTCGGGGAGCATGTAGAGCTCGCCGTAGTTGCGCATGTTGTCGAACTGGTCCGTGGGGACCTTCCTGTCCCTGCCACCGTAGATTATGTAGACGTCACCGGCGCTCCAGTTGGGGTGGTCCATGTGGAGCCTGACGCTCCTGCTGTCCCGCTCCTGGGAGTCGTTGAAGTGCACGTTTCCGGCCCTGCGCTGGATGTAGGGGTCTATCTGGCCCCAGTTCTCGCTGTAGAGGGAGTGGATATCCATGGGCGGACCCCAGGCCACCACCGCCTCCAGGGTCTCGTTCTGACCCAGGAGGATGTTGTTGGCCATCAGGCACGCGGACCCGCCGAAACCGTCGCCCACGATCCCGATGCGGTTGGAGTCCACGTTCTCCGCCTCGTAGGCCAGGTACTCGTAGGCGGCGATCACGTCGTAGGGCTCGCCCTCGTAGTAGTCGCAGTATGTCGTCGTCCCGTGGCTACGACCGTGGTCGCGCATGTCCAGGGACAGCACCACGAAGCCGTGTCTGGCCAGTTCGAATGCCAGGTTATTGTGCTGCTCCTTGTGGCCTCCCAGGTCGTGGGTTATGATAACCCCTGGCGCGCCACCGTCTGGGACCTCGTTGGGGGTGAGCATAAGGGCGTTCAGGGTGTCCCCCTGCTCGTTCTCCAGCTCCACCCAGTCCCACTGGAACTCGTTCTCTATGATGGAGAAGTAGAGGGAGGCCATCAGGCTTAGGATCAGCATGACGATGGCAACGAAGAGGACCTTGCCCAGATTGCGAAATCGCCTTTCCCTTCTGCTGTAAACCGGCACGTACTCTGCCACAGGCCAGCCTCCCGATTCCCATTAATTGAGAGGTGGTATTGCTTTTAAGTATTCCCCTGTGATTATCAAATCCAGTTATCGGATTCTTATAACCAAGAGGAGGCCTGGACGGCCGCTCAGTACGCGTGCTCCTCCCAGTACCTCATCAGTTCCCAATCGTCTACCTCTTGGGTCTTCTTGGGTTTGCGTACCGACAGGCCCCACTCCCTCTCGAACAGGCGGAGGACCTTCCGCTCCCTGTCTCCGCCGATGAACTCGGTGAGGGTGAGGGTGTTGCCCTTCTTCGTGCCCTTGAAGGCTCCCGCCATCTCTGCCCCCACGAATATGACGAAGCACGAGCCTATGCGGAACTTGCGCCTTATCTCCTGGGAGAGGAGCTGGGCCAGCTGGTCGAAGGGGGACAGGACGAAGCTGTACTTGAAGGACATCTTTGGTAGAACCTGTATGTCCTTTTTGATGATCCAGTAGAGGGACTCGTCCTCGTCGACGAAGAAGCCCTTTGCCAGCTTGCCGTCCCGCTCGAGACGGCCCAGGGTCGCCTTGATCTCGTCTATCTTGAACTCGTGCTTCGACATCATAGCCAGGCCCTCCGCCGAGACCAGGCCCACGTTGGCGATCATGCGCTCCAGCACGACACGCCTGGCGGTGGCCTGGTCCAGCCTGGGCTCGGGGGTGAGCACGTAGAGGTTCGAGGGGTCCCTGATGATGTACAGGCCCTCGTACAGGGCGTTGAAGGCGGGCTCGAACCGGTCCCTGCCCATCTCCGCCGATTCCATCAGCTCTTTGCGGGTGACGCCCTCGTGCTGGTCCATCATCTTCATGATGTGGGCCATGTCCTCGGTGACCTCCCGGGACTTGGCCACCTTGTAGATGAGCATGTCCCTGCGGGTCGAGTACATCAGGTGTGCGGGTATCATCAGACCTGCCACCAGGTCCCCCGACTTCACGTACCGCTTCAGCTTGCGCATCTTCCGAACACGAAGGGAGGCCTCGAAGTCCGACCGGAGCCCGCCCATCTTCTTGGCCGCCTCCATCACATCGTTGAACTTGAGGGAAGGCGCGATGTGCTGCTTGTGGAACAGGTAGGCGTAGACGTTCTCACGGGGGAAGCTCCTGGGGACCATGTCACCCTTGGCCAGGAAGTCCTGGACCAGGTGGTAGCCCTTCTTTATGAAGCGGTTCCGAAGCTTCACGGGGAGGTCCTTGACGCTCCGACCGAAGGCGCCCCTGATCCGGATCACCTCCAGGCCGAACTGCTTGTAGAAGGCCATCTGGCGGTCCAGCTCGTCCAGGAGCTCCTCCAGCAGGCCCAGATCGTCCAGCTTGATCTCGCGGATGTCCACCACGCCGGACATCCTCCACTTCTCCACCATCCCGCAGAGCACCCCGTCCTTGATCACAGGGAATATCCACCCCTCCCCGTAACGGGTCGTCAGCTCGGCCCACATGTGCTGGATGTAGGGGTCGTACAGGGACAGCACCCGGAGTGGGTCAGAAAGGTGGACCTGGGCCTCCGTGTTGAGCAGGTCCTCCATGTCGTCCCGGTGGACGTACATGTCCACCGATGTGTCCCCGACCACCAGCACCCTCTCGATCACGCCCTCCTCCTGGAGCTCGTTGACCAGGGCGAGCACCTCGTTGAAGGGGAAGTCGGTGAACGACCTCACCGCGGTGAAGGTGAGGGGCCCCGTGCCCTTGATGTAGCGCTCGATTATCTGCTTCTTGGCGTCCTTCACCGGGTCGGTGATCTCGAAGGGGAGGTAGAGGTTCCGGGAGGACCAGGCGCGCTTCTCGATGAACTTCCTGATGATGTACACGTTCCTGTCCAGCTTGTCTATCGACGGCTGGACCTCGTCCCGCTTGAGGCCCAGGGTCTTGGCGGCCCCGGCGGCGGATATGCCCTCGCTCCCGCTGATGACGTCGAACACCTCCAGGTCCATCTTGTCCAGGTCCTCGGTCCTGTACGCCGAGGCCAGCATCTGGGCCAGCTCCTTCGTGGTGAAGAAGACGTGGCTCCTGACGAAGCGGCCGTGGAGGATCTCTCCCGTGTCCTGCAGCTCCCACCAATCCTCCAGCTGGAAGTGCTCCAGGCGATTGAAGATGTCGAAGGGGAGGCCAGCGACCAGGAACTTGTCGAAGAAGTCCTCGATCCTCCTGAAGCCCTCAAAGAACTTGTCAAGGGCGAACTGGCGAGCCAAGTTCTCCCTCACGACCCTGCGTCCCTTCGCCAGGCCCTCGAAGGCGTTCTTGTCGACCCAGAGCATGTACTGGGGCGTCTCACCTCCCACGAAGGCCCCGGCGGCGACCTCGCCCCCGTCCTCCAGGTCACGGAGGGTGCTTCGGACCAGCTCCGGGTCCAGGTCCAGGTCGTACGAGATCCTCGAGAGGGGTCCGGGAGGGTTGTACTCCAGGTAGGAGGTCACGTACCACCTGGCAGCCTCCTCCACCGACTCGTCGGAGGTGGTCCTCAACTGCCAGGTCTCGGTCTCGGGGTCGGCGCCGTACTCGCACGAGGCGTCCTCGGCCAGGATCTCGGGCTCCACGGTGGTGACCTCCTCCGCCAGCTCCTCCTCCTCGGTGTCCGTTGGGGGCTGGTCCTCCGAGAGCTCCTCCAGGTCGATGCCTTCGCCGTCCTTGACGCCCTCCATCTCTTCCAGGGACGGGACCGTCGCGAGACGCACGGCGTTCCGCACCTGGAGGTCGAGTATTGCCTCTCGCACCTTGGGGCCGGTGGGTTGGCCCTTGCGCTTGAAGGCCTTGTCCGCGGCCGTTCCCACGTTGGCCGTTGTCCCCTGTTCCTCTACCAGGGAGAGCAGCTTCCTCTCGGTGGCGTCCATCTCCTCCTCCCTGGGGGGAGGGTAGAGGGACGACAGGTGCCCGTCGTGGATCGCGCTGGCCCATACCAGCCGATGGCACCAGAACGACACCACCTTTCCCTCATGCACCAGCTCCCTGAGCCAGCACTCCACGGTGAACGGCGATGCTCTGGCGTATGCCATTATCGACCGTTCCCCGTCGGTGTCGAGGGGGAGGGGCCCCACCCGCTCCAGGAGCTCCAGAAGGGCCCCCTTGGAGTTGAAGTCCAGCATGCCTCGCTTCCCCGTGTAGTAGTCCACCACCTCCTCCAGGTCATACCTGGGCTTGGATATGTCCACCTCAGGCATGACCTTGGCCAGCACGTCCGCGTGCAGCTCCCGGAGGAGCACCGACCTGTCCTCTATCATCAGCAGGTCGGACATGCCCATCAGCAGCAGCTTGAAGGCGAAGGGAGAGGGGCGGTCGGAGTAGGGCCTGACCCTGATGTCCCGCTGGCCCGAGGCCAGCTCCTCGGCGACCGTCTCGGCCGTCCCCAGGTCCATCGCCTGGTGGAGGGACTCCTCGAAGGTCTCCTTGGTCACCGGGAAGTCAGTGCTCTCGACCAGGTCATCGTACAAGCGGGCGGCCTGCTGGTGCTGGCGGGCGATGGGAACCTCCCGGCCCCGGTAGTTGCGCAGTACCAGGAAGGCCCTGGTGGCACAGTGTCTGAACCGCTGGTGGAAAAGCTCGCTGCCGGGGAGGACCTCCCGGAGGTCCTCCTCCAGCGGGGCCTTTCGGAGGGCGGTGGCCACATGCTCGGGGTCCACCTCCTGGTCCAGCAGCAGGGCGAAGCTGTCGTCGTCCAGCACCGTCCGGACCCTGAGGCCGTCGTGAAGGGCGGCCACGCGCACAGCCGTCACCCGCGCCAGCACCTCGTTGACGGACCGGCCCATTGCCGTGTGCACGATGATGTTGGGGTCCCCTCTCACGTCGGTATACCCCTCGACCAGCAGCCTGTTGGCGGAGGGTATGTGGGATGACACCGTGAGCTGGGACCTGTAGATACGGATGAGGTTCACCGCCAGCTCCCTGTCCAGGTGGTAATCGTCCCCCAGCCAGTCGACCACCTCCGACTGGGTGTCCTCCTCCATCCTTCGGGCCATCTCGTCCCGGAGGCGGGTGATGGCCTGGGCCAGCTCCCGGCTCCGGCTCATCGCCTCCCCGGCCCAGGACGGGATGGTGGGCTTGCGACCGTGGGCGTCCCGGACGAACACCTTCGTGCCCTTGGTCTGGATGAACTCGTAGGTCTTCCCGCCGAGGACGAAGACCTCCTTTGGCCTCACGCGCTCGATGAAGCGCTCCGACAGGTTGCCCAGGGGCACGCCCTTCTCCGAGAAAACCCTCCAGGTGGACTCCTCCGGTATGGTCCCCACGTTGGTGAAGTAGATCAACCGGGCCCCCTGCTTGGCGCCGAAACGTCCGTTCTCCCAGTCTATCCACAGCTTGGCGTAGACGGACCTGTGCTTGAGACGGGCCACCTCTCCCAGGGATTCCAGCACTCGGTCGTAGTCCTCCCGGGGGAGGTCCCTGTAGGGATGCGAGGACCGGACAAGGTCGTAGGCGTGGTCGATGCCCCAAGGCTCCACAATAGCCAGGCCCACCAGGAACTGGGACAGGACATCCAGGCTCTGACTGGGAATGCGTACCTGGTCGATCTCTCCCTCCAGGGCGGCGTGGACGAGGACGGTGCACTCCTCCAGCTCCATGGGGTCCAGGGCGACCACCCGACCCTTCGTCACCCGGTAGAGGCTGTGCCCTGACCTTCCGATGCGCTGCATCAGCTTGGAGATGGACTTGGGAGAGCCTATCTGGACGACCAGGTCTATCGAGCCTATGTCGATGCCCAGCTCCAGGGAGGTGGAGGACACGATGGCCTGGAGCTGCCCCCTCTTGAGGGACCGCTCCACGTCCAGGCGCTTCTCCTTGCTCATAGAGCCGTGGTGGGCCGCCACGTGCTGGATCCCCAGCTCCTTGAGCTTCATCACCAGCGATTCCGTGGCCGCCCTTGTGTTGGTGAAGATGAGCGTGGTCTGGTGCTCCCTTACCAGGCCCACCAGCATCTTGTGCATGGCCGCCTCGGCGTCCTTGTAGGTCGTGTTCTCCAGGTCGTCCACGGGTATGAGGACCTTGAGGTCCACCTCCTTCTCGGGGTTGACCTGGACTATGTCAACCTCCCTCGTCTCGCCCTCCTCTGTGCCGACCAGGAACCCTGCGATGTCCTCGATGGGGGCCTGGGTGGCGCTCAGGCCCACCCGGGTCAGTGGCTCACCTACACGGGCCTGGAGGTGCTCGAGGCTCAGGGAGAGCAGCGTCCCGCGCTTTGACGAGCACAGGTCGTGGATCTCGTCTATGATCACCCACTCGACGCCGTCGAACTTCTCCGAGAACTTGCGCGTGGACAGCACCAGCGAGAGGGACTCGGGCGTGGTGATGAAGATGTGGGGGGGCCTTTTGACCATGCGCTGGCGCTCCGCCGTCGTCGTGTCGCCGCTGCGCACGGCGACCCTGATGTCCGGGATGGCCATGCCCTCCTTCCGGGCCAGCTCCTGGATCTCTTCCAGGGGGACTTCCAGGTTCTTGTGGATGTCGTTGGCCAGCGCCTTCAGGGGGGAGACGTAGACGCAGTAGATGCGGTCCTCCAGCTCCCCCAGCTGGTTCAGCCTGAACAGGTGGTTGATCACCGACAGGAAGGCGGTGATGGTCTTCCCCGAGCCAGTGGGCGAGGATATGAGTGTCGAACGGCGCTCGTCGATGAGGGGTATGGCCGCCGCCTGGGGTGCCGTGAGGGAGTCGAAGCGGGAACGGAACCACCGCTCGACCACGGGGTCCATCCTCTCCATGACCTCGTCCAGGTCCTCTTGCTCCTCTACGAACCTTACACCCGTGAGGTACCCCTCCTCGCGTGCCTCCGGCCCCCGCTCGACGACATGGCGTGCGCTGTCGCGGGACTTTCGAAAATGGTCCCGGACCGTGCCTCCCCGAGGGGTCCCGGACCTGGGCGTATCTCCCTTAGCCTTTGCAAATACCTGCCCGCCTCGTTAATCCTTCCTGGATACCCCTGCAGGTATTATAAGATTTGGGGGGTTGCAGGGGGTTCCGTCAACGATGCCTGCGGCGTCGGACGAGGGCGTACGCGAGGGTCGTTCCCACCACGGGCGCTAGCAGGTCTGAGAACTCAGGGATTGGCAGGGGACCGTCGCCGAAGCCGTCGGTCCGGGTCTCCCCCGCGGGGTCGTCCACCACGGCGGACGACCCGACGTCGATACCGCCGTCCCAGCCGGTCATGATGACCAAGGCCACCTCCGGGGTGCCAAGGGTCGAGATGTCCAGGGAGGCCTCCACCTCGTTGCCTCCCGTGGCGGCCTCGACGACAGCGGTCATCGGCTCCCACGGTGTCTGGGGATCGCCGGTGTATCGCCACAGGGACTTGGTGGTCACGATGCCGTTCTCGCCCCTTATGTCGACCACGTGGGTGGCCCTGATGCCGTAGACTGGAAGGCCCTCTCCCGCACCCTCGATGCGGAGGAAGAACTGCGCGGCGTCGTCACCGAACAGCTCCGGGGGCTCGCTGGGGCCGGGACCGCCGCCCCCACCTCCACCGCCGCCGGAGGGACGCTCGGTCTGGGTCAGCGGTATCGGGGTGCCCAGGAGGACCCTGTCCGACGGATCGGTCTCAGCGTAGAGCAGGACCCGGTCGGAGTTGGGCTCGGGGTCTATGAATGAGGCGTAGTGGAAGAGGTCTATGCTCGTCCGGGAACCGTCCCCCAGGGGGTCCTCGTGAAGGGTCACGTTCCCGTCCTCGAAGACGTGCTCCCAGTCCTCGAAGAGGCCGTCGATGGCGATGGGCAGGTCGTAACCACCGATGTACCATGCTATGCCCGAGGGGGGCCTGACCGTCATGGGGAGGTCCCCCGCCTCTATCGACCAGGGGTCTGGGATGGCCAGCTTCACTGCCCTCCCCTGGAACGCCGCCCCTCCCACCGTCACGACCAGGAACAGGCGTTGGACGGAGCCGCGGGGCACGAGCAGCGGGTTGGCCTCCAAGTTGAAGGATATCCCCCCGTCGTNNCCGTCGTCCCCGGTCCCCCAGTTGTCGTTCCCCAGGAGCAGGTCGTTGGAATCGTAGTCCCCGTTACGGTTCGAATCCAGGTAGAGGTCGCACCGGCCCAGGTCCAGGAGCGTGGGCGGTGGCTCTATGAGACTTGTCACCGTCAGGTAGTCCACCTCCGCATCCTGGTCGTACGCGGCCACATCCATGCGGAGTACGTTCTCCTGCCCTCCCTTGGGCAGGTAGATCCCCTTCTCGCCCAGCACCACCTGCTCGACGGCGACGGCCCCGGGCCTCTTCCCGGTGAAGGGGGTCCAGTCCCCATTGACGTCCGACGAGGCGAGGGTGAGTGCGAAGACCGCGTCCTTGTCGCCCATCCAACTGGCGGCCCCGCTGGCCTTGAGCTCCAGCTCGTCGCCGTCGACCTTCGCGCTCACGGACCCGATGGAAACGAAGCCGTTCCAGTCCCTCGGGTCCCTAGAGCTCACGAACTCGTTCATCGAGGCGCCGTTGACCTCGTTGTCCCAGCCGCGGACCTCGATCCTGTGGTCTATGCCCATGCCGTTGAACAAAAAGCCGGTGCCGTCGTCACCGTCCACGTCGAACATGACCAGCAGCGTGTCCACGCCCTGTACCGGCGTGTTGCCGTCAAGGACCCGGCCGGTGACCTGCACGTACACCGCCAGGTCGTCTCCGTCCTCCTTGATCGCGTAGCTGTCGATGTCCAGGTTGGAGTTGGAGACGTCGCCTGTGCGGTCGGTGTATCGACGCACATCCGCCCAGTCCGAGAAGTCGCCGTCGATGGTGATGGCCTCCTCGGTGCCCGGGACCATGACCATCATGGCGCCCACCAGCACCAGCACCATGACCAGGACGAGGGTCATCGCCAGGGGTCGTGCCCTGTGGCGCCTCGGGGGTATTATCATCCGGGTCGACAGGAGGCGCTCCCCGTTGTCAAGGTCGTAGATCCCCTTCCCGTTCACCAGGCCCTCCCTGGCAGCCATGTCGGCGGAGGTTCCCAACCCGCGGCCTCCACGACCGTTGATGAAGCCGGCACCGTTCACCATGCCGGCGCCGTTGGTAAGGCCCTTGCCGTTCACCATACCGGCGCCGTTCACCATGCCAGCGCCGTTGGTCAAGCCCTTGCCGTTCACCATACCACGGCCGTTGACCATACCGGCACCGTTGGTCAAGCCGGCGCCGTTGGTCATGCCAGCGCCGTTGGTCATGCCGCGGCCGTTGGTAAGGCCCATCCCGTTGACCATGCCACGGCCGTTGGTCATGCCAGCGCCATTGGTGAGCCCGGCCCCGTTCACCATCCCCTTCGATGACGTCAGGGAGAACTCCGAGGTGAAGGTCAGCGGGTAGGCGTCCTCGTCATCCACCTCGGTGATCTCCACCGCCGTGCCGCACCCGGGGCACACGGTGTCGTCCTCGTCGAGGGGGGTGTCGCAGACGGGGCAGGTCAGGTCCGCGAAGAGGTCCAGGTCGGTCTCGCCCTCCCTCTCGCCGAAGAGGGTCCCGCACTTGGAACACTCCAAGTCATCGACATCGACCTCCTCGCCGCAGATAGGACACTGCAACCTACTGGTGTCGAAGACCGCGCCGCATCCAGGGCACCGGTCCATATCCCCAGGGACCTCGGACCTGCATACGGGGCACTCGTACACCTCAGGTGAAGCGTCCCCCTTGTTATCACTCAATGGGAATCCGCCCGTTTCCGAGTAGCCGCCTGGATATTTGAACTTAAGGGTGTGATTGTCATCCATAAAAATCGCCAGATACCTTCGATGGCGGTCCTTATCAAGTTCCGTTCCCCGGGTCGAAACGTTTTTACGCCGACCGCTCCCTTCTGCACGCGTGAGCATCGTCATAGCCGGCGCTGGGGAGGTCGGATTCTACATTGCCAGGTCCCTGTACAGCGAAGGTTACGAGGTGGCCATCATCGAATCCGACGAGAAGGTCGCCAACAGGGCCGAGAGCCTGGACGCCCTGGTCATCCGTGGCAATGCGGCGGCCGCCAGGTACTTGGAGGAGGCCGGCATTAGGGAGGCGAAGAACTTCATCGCCGTCACCCGGTCCGACGAGATCAACATGGTGGCGTGCTCCATCGCCAAGAGCTACGGCGTGAGGACGATCGCCCGCATAAACCACACCGACTACATCGACAGGCCCGTGTCGCTGGACAAGTTCAAGCTGCTGGGGATCGACGTGGCCATATGCCCCGACCTGGTGGCTGCCCACAAGATCGTGCGCATCCTCACCTCACCGCCGGCCCTGCTGGAGACCGACGTTTTCGCCAAGGGCAAGATCAAGGTAGTCCAGGTCATGCCAGGCGACACGGCCCCCGTCATGGGGCAGGCCATCAGGGACGTCTACTGGCCCAAGGGAGCCAACCTGGCGGCGATATTCAGGAAGTCGGACGTCATAGTCCCCCAGGGGTCTGATACCATTCAGCCCGGGGACCGGGTGCTAGTAGTGGGCGACGATTCCTCCATAAAGGACACCAAGGAGCTGCTCGGCATCAAGGGGAAGCTGGCCGAGGACGAGGACATCAACAAGGTCATGATCGCGGGAGCGACCCGCATCGGCATCAACATCGCCAAGCTCCTGGAGCGGGAGGTGGACGTCACTCTGATCGAGCCGGACCCGGCGAGGGCCGAGGAGGCCTCGGACCTCCTCTCCTCCGCCCTGGTCATCCAGGGTGAGCCCACCGACCGGGACCTGCTGATGGACGAGGGTGTCTCGTCCGCCGATGCCTTCATCGGCGCCACCGAGGCCCAGGGAAAGAACATCCTCTCCTGCTTCCTGGCCGAGAAGCTGGGCGCCCACAGCACCATCGCCCTCATCGACCAGCTGGAACTGGTCGAGCTGCTGTACGACGTGGGCATCGACCTGGCCACTTCCCCGAGGATATCCACCGTCAACACCATCCTCCAGTACGTCCACCAGTCCGAGGACCTGGTGTCCCTCGCCGTGATGCAGCAGGGGGAGGCCCGGGTGCTGGAGATGATAGTCCACTCCAAGGCCAAGGTGGCGGGCAAGCCCCTGCGAAGGATCGGGATGCCGCCCAACAGCATCGTCGCCGCAATAGTCCGGGAGGGCGCGACCATCATACCCCACGGCGAGACCGTGATCGAGGTGGGGGACACCGCGGTGGTCTTCGCGCGCACCGAGTCCATCCCCAAGTTGAAGAAGCTGTTCTGACCGTCCTTCCGGGGACCGTGGGCCAGGAAAATCTTATCTGCTCCAGCGCGCATCAACGAGCGGGATGCACATGGCCAAGTGCCTCGAGTGCGGAGCGGTGATGCCTACAGGGGTCCAGAGGTGCGACCAGTGCGGCGCGTCCATGCCCAAGGGCCCTAGTATCGACGAGGTCCAGCGTAGGATGGAGATCCGTGGGATATCCTTCGACGGCCGGTCCCGGGACATGGTGGACGTGGATTCGACGGAGCTGCACCTCACCGGCGCGGCCCGTCACGCCGTCCCCGCCGAGCCAGCCAAGATGTCTGCCTACGAGCGTGAGCTGCGCGATCTGGGTCACAGGGTGGCCCAGTCCTCTGTGCCCAAGGACCTGGTCAAGGACCGTCACGTGGAGATGCTGGAGAGCGACAAGCGGCTGATGCGGGAGGCGCGGCTGCGCTTCGACGAGCTCATGGTTGCCATCGATGAGGCCGAGGGCTCCACGGAGCTGGGGCTCCGGCTGGGCAACTTCTCGTACCTGGAGCAGAGCGCGAGCCAGCGTTTCATGGGGAACCTGCCTGGGGTGAGCAGGGTCCAGATGGAGGCGGCGAACGACGGCCTCCTGGACGCCATCTACTACTACGACAGGTCCCTGGAGGTCATGACCGAGGACCCCGAGCTCCTCAACAACAAGGGCTTCGTGCTGGCAGAGCTGGGCCGTGTCAAGGAGGCCTTCCAGCTGGTGTCCCGGGCCCTGAAGCTCAAGCCTGGATACACGGAGGCCCTCATCAACAAGGGACGCATCCTCCACAAGGTGGGCAAGCCCCGGTCGGCCCTTCCCTACTTCGAGAAGTCCATCCAGGCGCGCCCCGACTACACCCAGGTGTGGCTGTACCTGTCCCAGGCGTACTCGGACCTGGGAAGGGAGAAGGACGCGCTGCGGGCGCTGGAGAAGATCCACAAGATGAGGCCCGACCACAAGGGTTCGTGGCTGGACAAGGGCATAATCCTGGACACCCTGGGCAGGTACGAGGAGGCGGAGGAGTGCTTCGACAGCGCCCTCCAACTGGAGCCTGGGGACGCCGAGGCGTGGCTGCACAAGGGGCGCATCCGCCTGCTCCGGGGGGACCCGGACGGGGCCATGCGGGCCTTCACCGAGGTCAACGAGATCGACCCCCGCAACTACATCGCCTGGGTAGAGCGGGCCAAGCTCCAAGCGGACCGGGGGAACGTCCACGACGCGCTGCACTACCTGGACCAGGCCCTTTCCTTCAACCCCGACTTCGCCGAGGCCTGGAAGCTGAAGGGCCAGCTCCTCTCCTCGCTGGGCCGTCTGGAGGAGGCGCGGGTCGCCTACAAGCGGGTCCTGGAGCTGGACAAGCGCAACGCCGAGGTCTGGGTCAAGAAGGGCGAGCTGATGGTGGAGATGGAGGACTACGACGAGGCCCTGGCCGCCTACGAGCGGGCCCTAGAGCTCAATCCTGAGTCCACCGAGCTGCTCCTCCGGCACTCGGAGCTCCTCAACCGTCTGGGCCGTTACGACGAGGCCATCGGGGCGATGCTGAGGGCCTCGGAGCTGTCGCCGGACGATGCAGAGTTCTGGAGGGAGGCAGCCTCCCTCTACCACCAGGAGGGTGCCGTGGGCCCAGCCCTGGAGGCGGTTGACCACGCCCTCAAGCGGACCCCCGGGGACGCGGAGCTATGGAACTTCAAGGGGAACCTGCTTGAGGAGTCTGGGAGGTCCGACGAGGCCCTCCAGTGCTACGACCACGCCCTGGGCATCGCCCCCGACCACGAGGAGGTGCTCAACAACAAGGGGGTGGCCCTGTTCAACCTGGGCAAGGTCCACGCGGCGGTGGACGCCTTCGAGCGGGCGACCCATATCAACCCGGGCAACAAGTCGACCTGGAACAACATCGCCATCGCCTACGACGACCTGGACATGCCCGACAGGGCCATCGAGTGCTACGAGCGGGCCCTCCAGGTGGAACCCCAGGACAAGCTGCTCTGGAACAACCTGGGCACCCTGCTCTACCGGGTCGGCCGCCAGGAGGACGCCGTCCGTTGCTACAACAAGGCGCTGGAGGTTGACAAGGGGTTCGCCCAGGCCTGGAACAACCGGGGGGCGGCCTTCGAGGGGCTGGGTCGCATCGACGAGGCCCTCTACTGCTACGACAAGTGCATCCAGCTGACCCCGGGGAACGCCAACGCCTGGTACAACCGGGGAGCCTTGCTCAAGCGCATGGGCCGCGTCGAGGAGGGCGAGGAGGCCATGGCGAGGGCCAGGTCTCTGGAGATGGGCGAGGACGATTGAGGACCCGCCCCGGCGAAACGGTAATGAACACCTAACCGCTTTGCGGGCGTTCGAGCAGGCGTGGTCTAGCTGGTCAGGACCTGAGCCTTCCAAGCTCATAGCCCGGGTTCGAATCCCGGCGCCTGCACCTTCACATCATGTCGACGTCCACGTGGATGTCCCGCCTCTCAAGCTCCTCGAAGAACAGGACGGTGGGCACCACCTGCTCCTGGGGCACCACGCCCCTCTCGTCGATCTCCCCGTTGGCGACCATCGAGGCCACGATGGCGGCGGGGAAGGCGGTGGTCCGCTGCATCGCGGTGAGGCCCGCCTCGGGGTCGCATCGGTCTATGATGGTGTAGGTGAGGGTTCGCTCCCTGCCCTCCACCTCCCCCTCGGCCCGCACCCGGAGGAGCACCACGTCGTCCCCGTCCCTGGGCAGCCGCTCGCCCAGGAGCCTCTCGGTCAGGTCCCTCGGCGCGACCTGGCCGTCGCCGACCGCCAGCGGCTCCTCGTCGAAGAGCCCCAGCTGCATCATGCATAGGACCTTGTCCCGGTGACCGGGGTACCTGATGGTCTTGTAGTCCAGCTCCCGGACCTTCCCCATCAGCGTCTGGGGGAGGGTGGAGGTGCCACCAGAGGTGTTGAAGGCCTCCAATTTGCCGAAGGGCTCGGGGAACTCGACCTCCTCCAGCTCGTCGAGGGGCTCCACCGTAAGGATCTTCCCGCCCCTCAGGACCACCGGCCTCTCCTTGTACTCGTTCACAAGCCCCGCTGGGTTGAACAGGAGCATGTAGTCCAGGGGGGGTCGGGGCTCGAGGGGGAGCCCGCCCACGCGCAGGTGGAGCTCGTCCACCTTGTCCATGCGGCGGAGGGCATCGGCGACCAGCACCGTGGCCAGCCCCGGGGCGAGGCCGCAGTCGGGGATGATGGTCACCTCCGCCTTCCTGGCCCTCGCGTCAAGGCACAGCTGCTTCCTGACGATGTCGTTGTTCCCGCCCAGGTCGCACAGGTGACATCCCGCCTCTATGGCGGCCTTGGAAAGTTCGAAGTTGAACCTGTAGGGGACGCAGCTGACCGCCACGTCCACACCCCTCATGGCCTCCACCACGGCGGCGCAGTCACTAACGTCCAGGACCACGGTCCTGACCTTGGGGGAGCCTATGAACCTGGCGGCATCGGCCATAGTTTCCGCGTCGGAATCGGCCAGGATGACGGCCTCGGTCCCTTCGGCGGAGGCCAGGTCGAGGGCGACGACACGACCCATGGCCCCCGCGCCCAGCACCAGGTACCTCGATGACATCCAGGTTCATTAACGAGCCCGGGATATAAAATGGCTGGGGCGGGGGCACGAGGGGTCGGGTCAGCCGATGGAAAGGTGCTACCCTTCGGTTTCCTTCTCCTCTTCGTCCACTTCCTCTTCGTCCCCTTGTTCTTCGTCCCCTTGTTCTTCGTCCCCCTCCTCTAGGCCTTCCTCTCGGCCCTCCTCGTCATCAAGACCTTCCTCGTCGGGAGGGGGCTCCTCCCCCATCTCGTCCTCCTCAGGTGGGTGTCCCATCAGCTCCTCCTCGGTGAGCTTTCGGAAGAGCTGGGAGTACTCGTCCTCATCCTGCTTCCGGTAGGCCTTGCCGTAGAGGTCGTCGTAGGTCCTGGGCCGGTGGAGCCGGTAGGCCACCGCCAGGCCGAAGGCTATCACCAGTAGCGAACCCAGGAGGAAAAGGGCGCCCGGGTTGTCCCAAGGGCCCGGTTGGAAGTCCCTCTCGGCCCGGATGGTGACGTTCTCGGACTTGTAGTGGAGGTTCCCGCCGTCGATGGCGCGGAGGACCACGGTGTGCACCCCCTTCTCCTCGAATATCTGGACCGCCACCGTGCCGGGTATCCAGGGTCCCGGCTCGCCGTCGTCCGTCAGGTCCCAGTGGAACATGAGCGTCGTGCCGTCCGGATCTGTGGAGCAGGAGGCGTCGAAGGTCATCAGCTCACCCTGGAATGCGTCCTTGATGTCGAAGCTGATGACCAGGTTGGGGGGGTTGTTCACGTTCTCCTCGGAGAGCCTTCCGAACACCGCCATGACCATGTCGCCCGCCGGCATCTCACCCTTGACGGTGTTCGCATCGGGGTCGTGGCTCTGACCCGACGCCGGTACCCACAGGGCCCTGTCCGGGTCGTACCACAGAAGGGTGATGGTCTCCTCATCCACGATCTGACCTGTGCCGTACTCCAGCTGGAGGTATGCCGTCGACCAGACGCCTGGGTTGATGATGGCCCGGACGGGAAGGGAGAGCATCACCGTCTCCGGGGGCTCTGGACCCGGTGAGGGGACGGCCTGCATCGTCACAGAGCCGATGGTCGTCCAGTTGACGGTCAGGCTGGCGCCAAGGTTCGGCTCGTCGATCGACTCGATGTGATATACCAGGGGTCCTTGGTAGAGGGCGGTGGCGCAGGCGTAGAAGAGGTCCCTTGCCGTGAACACGTACGTCAGCTCGCCGGCCGGCAGCTCCAAGCTGACGTTGAACATGACACCGTCCCGGTAGTCCTGGTCGGTGGGGTCGGTCCTGACCATGGGGTGGCCCACCAGGGACCCTGGCGGGCCCACCTTGACCTGGATGGACTCGGGTGGGTCGTTGTCGTCGTCACGGTAGGTCACGGTGAAGTTGAAGCCACCCTCTTGATCCCTCGGGCCGGTCATGGGGTGGACGGTCCCATCGGAGAGCTCCGGCGGGACGTTGATCTCCACGGTGATGTTCACGACGGCGATGCCCGGGTCGCCCACCTGGTCGAAGACGTAGAGAGTCACCTGGTACCTTCCCAGGGGGAGGCGGATCGTGAACTTGGCGGTGGTGCCGATGGGGTCTATCGTCCTGTTGGTCTCCCACCTGAATACCAGCGTGCCACCGTCGGGGTCGAAGGAGGCGCTGCCGTCGAAGTTGACGCTCTTGCCGCTCAGGAACCTCTGGCCCTCCTTCGGTGCCGTGATTACGGCGACGGGGACCTGGTTGAAGGCTCGGACCTTGATGTTCACGAAGTCGATGCTGTCCCTTCCCCCGGTGTCGATGACGCGGAGTATCGCCAGGACGTCCCCGGGTGATGTGAAGGTCCTCTGGACCACGGCCTTGTCCCTGCCGGTGATCACCTGGCCTGAGATGTTCCACTCGTAGGTCAGGTTGTCCTTGTCGTCGTCCAAGCTCTGGCTGCCGTCGAAGGTGACGGTCTCGCCCACCATGAACTCGGCACCGTCCTCGGGGGAGGTTATGATGGCGGTGGGGGGGAGGAGGTCCTCCGCCGTGGCGGAGGGGACCCCCAGGAGTAGCGTGAGTAGGCCGAGCAGAGCGACCAGGATCAGGGCCGGGGCCCGAAGTGACCCCGCACGGGTGCCCTTGCCCAGGAGCGCCGAGATGCCTACCATTCCATCCACCCAGGCAGTCCTAGGACTGCCTCTCTGTAAGATACCGGTTGCCTGGGATAAAACTTGTGGTATGGGTGCCAGGAGGGTAGCGCAAAGGGTCAAATAGCCTGGGGGCGATGATTACGGGGGAGTCCGATGACGTACCGCGAACTGCTGCTCAGCTATCTTCGGGAGGACCTGGGCGACGGGGACATCACCTCTGAAGCGCTCCTCGATGGGGAGGTGGCAGTGGGGCAGATAATATGCAAGGAGGACTGCATCCTTGCGGGGGTCAGGGAGGCCGAGTTCCTCTTCGGACACCAGGGCCTCTCGTGCGACTGCCACAGCCAGGACGGGGATCCGACCCCCGCTGGGACCGTGGTGCTGACGGTCCGGGGCGACGCGGCGGACATCTTCAAGGTGGAGAGGCTGGTCCTCAATATACTCATGCGCATGTCCGGCATCGCCACCCTGGTGGCCGACCTGACCCAGCGGGTTCGGGCGGTGAACCCCGATGTGCGGATCGCGGCCACCCGGAAGACCACCCCAGGGTTCCGGATATTCGAGAAGCGGGCGGTCATGCTGGGCGGCGGGGACCCCCACAGGATGGCGCTGGACGACGCCGTCATCATCAAGGACAACCACATCCGGACGGTGGGGGGTGTTGGCGAGGCGCTCCACCGGGCCAGGAAGGTGTCCTTCTCGAAGAAGGTGGAGATCGAGGCCCAGTGCGAATCAGAGGCTGTCGAGGCCGCGAGGAGCGGGGCCGACATAATCATGCTGGACAACATGGGCCCCGAGGACGCGAAGGAGGCCGCCAACGCCGTCCGGGCCATCGACCCCGACATCACCATCGAGATATCTGGCGGGATCACCCCCGAGAACTGCGTGGACTACGCGGCCATCGCCGACGTCATCTCCCTTGGATGGCTGACCCACTCGGTCAAGTCGATCGATTTCTCCCTCAACGTGGCTTGACGGGCATCGCCCGCAACCTTTATCGTGCACCGCACGATTGCCAGCCCTGAGGCGACGAGCATGTTCCCGGGCGGACGCGGGATGAGTCCCAAGCAGATGAAGGCGGCCATGAAGCGGCAGGGCATCGACATGGACACCGTGGACGGTGTGGAGAAGGTGGTGGTGCTCACGCGGGACAAGGAGATAGTCTTCGACCGCCCGGAGGTGACCGCCATCACGGCCCAGGGCGTGGTGACCTACCAGGTGGTCGGCAACCCCAAGGAGCGGGCCAGGAGCGCCGCCGCCCCGGCTGGCGGGGAGGTGTCCGGCGAGGAGCTGGTCGAGGCCATCTCCTCGGCCAAGTACTCGGAGGAGGACGTGGAGCTGGTGATGGGCCAGACGGGTGCCTCCGAGGAGGCGGTCCGCGCCGCCCTCGACGAGTGCGAGGGCGAGGTCGCTGAGGCTATGATCAAGCTGATAAGCTAAGGTACGGCCTTCAGAAAATGTTGGTTCAAAGGTCCTGGAGGAAACCGTCGACGGCGGGCCGGGTGACGGCCCTCTTCATCTCCTCGACCAGGGCCTGGTAGTGGGCCAGCTGCTGCCGCACGATCTCCAACTCCGCCCTCATGGAGCGCCTCTGGTACCGGGGGAGGGCCCGCATCCGGACCTCCAGCTCCTGCCTCCGCTTGGTCCACTCGTCGACCTCGCGGATGGTGTCCAGGATCCTCCTCACGTCCATGATGGGTGAACTCCGTCGGCTGCGTCCCCACCGATGAGAGGTGCGGTATTAATAGCTTTTGGGATGGATTGGCCCTTGGGGAGCGGGGGCAGACCGGGGGAGCGGTGGGGGAAACCCTTAATGGCCCCGCGGGGGATTTCCCCGCGTGACCGGCGAGCTCAGCCTGACGATGGAGGCCCTGGAGGAGCTTTACCTGGCACGGAGGGAGATGGGATGGTCCGTGCAGGTTTACGACTACACGTCCAACTCCTGGCGCGAGGGTGAGGAGGCCTTCCGGGCCCCTGGAACCTACGAGCGGGCGGTGCTGCAGGGGCCTGGCACCAGACCCGTCAGGGTCCGGGTGCTGCCCTCTGGTGGTGGGGGCCTCTCGATGGACCCGGCCTCCGCCGCGGAGGTGGGGACCTGGCGTGCCCTGGGAGTGGAGCTGAGGGGGAGGCACTTGGAGCTCATCGGCTCGCTCCTGGAGGGGCGCTCCGAGAAAGTTACGGTGGAGGAGCTGACCGCCTTGCTCCGGGCCAGCGACGACCCCCGGGCGGGGGAGGTGCTGGCGGCCCTCTCGACGCTCCTGCCACAGGGTGGTGGGGGCCCATGACCATCTACCAGGCCTCATCGGTCTCCATGGCCGAGCTGGCCACCGTGTTCAACCAGGCATTCTCCGACTACCTGATAGAGGTCTACTTCACCCGGGACTCGCTTCGGGAGTACGTGCACCGCCACGGGTTGGACCTGGACGCGTCCCTGGTGGTCGGGGCCGACGGCCTCCTCGTGGGGCTGCTCCTCTCGGGCTCCGACTCGGGCACGACATGGAACGCCGGCATGGGGATGCACCCCAACTGGCGGAGGAGGGGCCTGGGGTCCGAACTCCTGGACGAGTGGCTCGCCATCTCCAGGCAGGCCGGGCTGGAGAGGGCCCTCCTTGAGGTCATCAAGCAGAACCTGGTGGCGACCAACCTCTACAGGTCCCGTGGTTTCAAGGAGGTCCGGGCCTACCAGGGCTTCGAGGGAAGGCCCGCATGGGAACGGAGGGCTCCCATCAACCCCGAGACCTTCGAGCAGGTCGACGTGGAGGACCTGATACCCGTGTACCGGAGGGGTCACAGCTGGCAGAAGCGGCCCGACGTGCTCAGGAGGCTGGGGTCCTTCGAGGTCCTCAGGACCAAGAACGGGGAGGGCTACCTCATCTACGAGAACGTGGGAGGGCTCATGTACATCTTCGACATGACGCCCAACGATGAGGGGAGGGCGCTCCTGGAGCACGCCACCAGGAGGGAGGTGCCGAGGCTCATCCGGGTGGTGAACGCCATCGACCTGGTGGAGGAGGACCTCTATCGCCAGCTGGGCTTCCGGCCCTGGATAAGGAACGTGGAGATGGTCCTGCGCCTCTGATGGCCTAGCGGGACGCCATGCCCCTGGCCGCCGACTCCTTGAGGGCGGCCACGTTCTCCGCCAATCGCTGGTCACCGAATATCGCAGAGCCCGCCACCAGGGCGTCGGCGCCCGCGGCCACGATACTGTCGGCGTTCCCCGGCTTCACGCCCCCGTCCACCTCGATGAGGATGTCGTGACCACCGTCGTCGATGAGCCGGCGGGCCTGCTCCAGCTTCGGAAGCTGGGTGGATATGAAGCTCTGGCCCCCGAACCCGGGGTTGACGGTCATCACCAGGAGCAGGTCCATGTCCGGTAGCACGTACTCGATGGCGGACAGCGGGGTGGAGGGGTTGACGGCGACCCCGGCCTTCATGCCCAGGTCGCGGATGCGGCCCAACGTGCTGTGGAGGTGAGGGCACACCTCGGCGTGGACCGTCAGGTAGTCGGAACCCGCCTTCGCCCAGGCCTCCAGGAGGTCCTCGGGGTTGGTGACCATCAGGTGGGTGTCGAAGACCGCGTCGGTCCGGTCACGCACGGAGCCTTGGACCACGGGCCCGATGGTGAGGTTGGGCACGAAGTGACCGTCCATCACGTCCACGTGGATCCAGTCCGCTCCCGCGGTCACCACGTCCTCCACCTGCTGACCAAGGCGGCCGAAGTCCGCCGAGAGGATGGAAGCCGATATCCTGGTCATGGGAACCCTCACTTGAGCAGTTCGCCTCGGGCGCGGAGCTCTCTCTTGCGGGCGCGATCGTTCTCGTCCAGGTCGTCGCCGAGGCGGGTCCGGGCCGCGTCCTCCTTCGTCTCGGGGAGCGGGTCCCTGGGGTCCTCCATCGGTGGCGGTGCACCCTCCAGCAGCTCCCTGGGCACCGGCGGGGGGGAGAGCTGGGGGAGCGCGGGCGCCTTGGGCCCGTCCAGCATCGATGGGGGCTCTGCGCCTTCCAGCCTGGGCTCTGGGGCCTCGGGAGTGGGGGTCAGCATGGTGCGTGGTCCCAGCCCTCGGGTGGAGGCGTCGTCCAGGATGCGACCGAGGGCCTCCCGGTCCACCTCCACGGGGCCCTCGAACCCGCAACTGCGGCATCTGGCCGGTCCCTCGTGGGATTCCAGGTCCAGGGAGCTGCCGCAAACGGGGCAGGGTGGTAGGTCCATGGTTCCCGATGTTCCCCTTGATACATGAAGGTATCGCCGCCCCCATAAGTGGTGGCCAGCTCCCCCGCCGAGAGCCACTCGGAAAGGCATATATAGAGAACCGCGCCATCCATCTCCTACAGAGTGGATACTGGGGAAGCTGGTGGTACTTTTGAGACTGTCCATGGTGATGGGGATCATCGTCACAATGCTCCTTTGCATCCCCATCGCCTACTCTAGCTACGTGGTGCCCATCGTGGGCGATGAACCCACGGTGAGGTTGGTCATCGTCGAGCAGGTACCGTCCCCGAATGCCACCATACCCGAGATCCTGGGAGTGTCCGTGGACTGGTCGAACAACGCCCACGGCCTTTACGACGACGTGTCGGGGCTGCTGAATCCCGCCCCCGTCTCCCAGCTCATCAACCTGGGACCGAGCCATCTCCGGTTCCCGGCCTCCAGGCTCAGCCAGGTCTACGACTGGACGAAGGGGGTGGGGAACAGGAACGAGCGGGAGACCAACCCCGCGTGGGGCGGCGAGGCCCAGCTCTCACTGTTCGGAACCGACGAGTTCATGAAGCTGGTCAACCACGCGGGCTCGAGGGCGGTCATGGTCGTGAACACCAACACGGGGAACCAACTGGAGGCTGCAGACTGGGTCTCCTACTGCAACGATGACCAGCACACCCGGTTTGGCAGGGAGCGGGCCGCCAACGGGTACCTAACGCCCTACAACATCAAGGACTGGGAGCTGGGCTACGAGCCCTACCTCCCGAAGTACTGGGAGGGCAAGGGGATACCCGGCGTCGGTGCGGGCACCATCTACGGTCAGATGGTGAAGAACTACTCCATGGCGATGAAGGCCGTGGACCCCGCCATCAAGGTCGGGGCTTGGATGGTACTACATCCCGACAAGGAGCTGGTCTCCGCCGACCGGTCTTGGAACA
>JABAHP010000195.1_pt1 | contig 28457 bp, 30 predicted proteins | sample 7062081 | NCBI WGS metagenome assembly JABAHP01 (sample SAMN14534357, study PRJNA622989) | marine sediment metagenome | biome: marine biome [ENVO:00000428]; feature: marine pelagic biome [ENVO:01000023]; material: deep marine sediment [ENVO:00002113] | place: India: Gulf of Kutch | collected...
CTCACCGAAGGACTCGGACATAGAACGTTCCTCGATGGGGATAAAGACCGCCTGCATGACCACGAAAAATCCGAATGGGGCTATTAACGCAGTCGGCGATCCAAGCAAGATCGCCTCTCCCAATAGAATCGCGGTCATACCAAGGTACATGGGATGGCGGCTGAATTTGAACGGGCCGCGGATTATCATCGCGCTGGGCTTCTCATGTGGTTTACCTGTCGTTCCGGCCGGTAACGGACAGCTTCCGGGGTAAGCCGATTTACTATAGCTTCCTGACTTCGATGAATAATGTATCGGATTGGCAGATCGGCCTGCCTTTCATTTCTCGCAAGAATTCATCCAGCCGCTTCATCCAGTAATCCCCGCGCCCGGTCTTCAAGGCAAATTCCTCAAACTGGTCGAAATGATGCTCATATGTTTCGGGCTCATCGCACTTCTCAATTTCGATTTCGAAATTCAAGCCCTTATGTTTCAAATAGCCTTTCAGGGTCTCGAGCGAAATATATTTAAAATGCGAATAGCCGGCCTCTCGCTGCACTTCCAGGAAGAACTCCTGGGCCCTGATGGCGTTGCGCTTGGCTTCACTGCGGGGATCATCCAACGGCTCCTCAATCAGAACATAGTTCGAGGACAGCCTGAGCATCTCATCAACCGCCTGTTGCCACTCTTTAATATGATGAAGCGCATCCTTCTCATAAACCAGGTCGAAGCAGGCATCATCGAATTCCACCGAGCGCCCATCCCCAACCATGTATTCTATATTGGATTTTGAATGGTCTTTCAGGGCTTGTTCGACAGCATCCGGATTTATGTCTATGGCAATAATTTCACTGCAGTATTGGGACAATTCGGCGGTGAAGGAGCCGTCACGGCAGCCGATATCCAGCACGCGTTCGGGATTGAGTTCTGCTATTTTGTCTTTGAGCATTAGACTATTCTGGTGCAGGGCATGATCCCTGTGAGCATGCCAATCATATGGGCGGCAGGTTCGCAGGGAACCTGCCCTACAAATATATATCTGACTTTATGCCGTCCCCAGCTTCTTTTTCGTGTATGGAATCAGGCCGCCCTCTTTCATGATAGCCATAATTTCGGGAGCATAAGCGGGGAATTCGAATTCGCCATAGGGAGACGAAATGATACCCTTCTCCAGATCGATCTCCAGCTTGTCGCCCTTTTTTACCTTGTCCACCAGTTCGGGCTGTACAATTGCCGGGACACCGTTGTTGATCAGATTGCGGAAGTAGATGCGGGCAAAGGTCTTTGCTATGACCGCCCCCACCCCGGCAAATTTCAGGCATTTGACCGCCTGCTCACGCGAGGAGCCGCAGCCGAAATTCTTGCCGCCAACCACGATATCGCCCTCCTCGACGGTTTTGACAAAATCCGGATCGAGGTCCTCCATAGCATGCTGTGCCATTTCATCGTGATCTGTTACTGTATATGTATATTTTCCGGGAAAGATGACGTCGGTATTGACGTCGTCGCCATATTTGTAAACTTTGCCTTCAATTGCCGCCATAAATTATCCTCCTGTTTCAGCCGGGTAATATATCGTCGGAATTCGTTTTGAGCAAGGCATTTCAGGTTTTAAGCGGTCGGAACAATTGGGTGGTCTATTTGTTAGAAGAGGCTGTAAAATAGGAATAATAAGCGGAAAATCCGTTGCATATTTTCCGATTTCGTATATAATGGTGCTGACAAAATTGAAATAATCTGGCGCTATCGTCTAGGGGTTAGGACGGGTGGTTCTCAGCCATCAAACCGGGGTTCGAATCCCCGTAGCGCTACCAAGTTTTTAATGGAAGCGGTTAATTGCCTAAGCAGATTCTGGGCAAGGCCCTTCCATTTTTTATTTTTCCTATTCAGCTCTTTAATCATGAGCCTCTTTAGAATCTAAAAAAATCTATTCGATCCGTCATATACCGATCGGGATTCCGCGGACATTAATTTTTAGCAGCTGAGGTCTTCATGCGTAATGATACAGTCAGGTCCTTATCTTATTTGTCCGTACTTACATTTGAGTATTTGTATGCACGGCAGCAGTTTGCGGATGCTCTGCATCGAGAACTCACCCATATTATTTACTTGTCAGTTATCTGATCCGGTTTTATAATATATAGACCAAGAGAAATTTTTATTGCATTGGGAGGGAATTATGCCGCTTTTATTATCCAGAGATGATGTTATAAAAGTGCTTGAAATGGATGACTGTATGGCCGCTGTGGAGCAGGCCTTTGCCGAAATGGCCAAAGGTACTGCTGTCCTGCCATTGAGAATACCAATCACTCCTCCGGACGGCCTTGCCTTGTACATGCCTGCCTATCTCAAAGAAATGGGAGCGCTGGCCTGCAAGGTCGTGACAGTATACAAAAACAATCCAACTCAACACAACTTGCCTACCGTGATCGGCAAGGTCTTGCTGCAGAATCCGGAAACCGGAGAGGTGATCTGCATAATGGACGGTGGATATCTCACCGCCGTCAGGACCGGAGCTGCCAGCGGTGTGGCCACCAAATATCTAGCTCGCAAGGATAAGAATCAGATTGCAGGTATTTTCGGCGCAGGAGTGCAGGCTCAGATGCAATTGTGGGCAGTTGCCGTTGCCAGGGACTTATCCAAAGCTTACGTCTTCGATATATCCGATCAGGCGGTGGACAATTGTATTAAAGTAATGAGCAAGAAACTGAATCTGGAGATCATCAAAGCCGACTCCGCCGAGCAAATCCTCAAGGAGGCCGATATTATATGCACGGCAACTTCCTCAGCTATGCCGATCTTTGACGGTGAAAAGGTTCGTGAAGGCACGCATTTGAATGGTATTGGAAGTCACACCCCCAATGCCCGTGAGCTGGATACCGCTATTATTAAAAAATCGAAGCTGATTGCCGATTCATATGATGCCTGCCTTAAGGAAGCCGGGGATATAATGATCCCCATTGAAGAGGGCGCTATAGACCAGAACCACATGGTAGCCGAACTGGGAGAGGTAATTACCGGAAAAAAGCCGTCCCGCGAGAATGATAGTGAAATAACCCTGTTTAAATCAAATGGTCTGGCTGTCCAGGATGTCGCCACTGCAAAACTGGTTTATGATAAAGCCCTGAAAGCGAATGTCGGTAATCAGGTCGAACTATAGCCAATACCAAAATTTGTAGACATCAAGGCGATTTTTTTCGATTATTCCTTTTATTTTGCTGAGAATAATCATCACCAAAGTCCTCAAGTAGGCATAGTGTTTTATACGTATTCCAGCTCTGGCGGATTATGGGAGTCGGATTTTTCCGGTGTTTCCAGACATAATAACGTGTCCTGGGATCGCCGGGACTGCCGGAACCAAAGTCGCCATAAAGTTTTCTATAGCGGTCATACTGCCGGTCGGAGGCGACCTTGGCCAGGATCGAGCCGGCTCCCACGATGATATGGTTTTCATCAGCCTGATGTTCCGGAAAGATCTCGATGTTGCGGTGAAGGCGTTTGGGAATAAGCACCGTTTTTTCCCGCAGAAGCGAGGCCATCCCCCTGCCGGTCAATAGCTCCAGTCGTTTGAAAAACAGTTCGGTGGAGACTTCCCAATTGTCAACCATGACCTTGCTGAATGGCTGCTTGCGATAGAGAGTTCTCAGCAGCTTTAGAAAGGCGACCATCTCCCATGAATTTAAATTGAGAGACTTATCATCGATTTCAAGGGGCGGAATATGCCTGATCGAAGTCGTTAGAGCCGTACTTCTGATCAATCTGTACAGCTCCTCCCGCCGTTTGCGGCTCAATAACTTGCTGTCTTTAATGCCGGCCTTTCGCCATTTTTCCACAAGACTCTCATCAGCCACAACCCCGGCAATGAAGATACTGCCGATGCAGGGACATTTAGTGGCATCATCGATTCCGGCCAGTATTTCAATTCCAATGTCCATTCCGCCTCAAAATTCCAAAATCCATATTATTTTATCTTACAACAGCTTTCACGCAAAGTTCTCTATCTATAAGGATATATAATAAATAGGAAACAATAAACTTGCGTCCGGGAATTTATTTACATTTCTATAAGTATGGCGATGGAACGTTCAGAAGTTAATAATGAATATAATAGAGATCGCATCTACCTGGCGCTGGGCGACAGCATGAGCATCGACTTTTATACTGGTATCAAGGGCGGTGGGGCGGTGAGCCAGTTCTTCAAATTACTGGGGCCAGGATGGGGTCTTATTGATAAGACTTTTGACGGGTGCACCATTCGCATGGTTCCGGTTGATCATGAAGCCGACCTGATTACGCTCACCATAGCCGGAAATGATGCTATTTCCCTACTCGAATATCCCAGCCGATTGGTTGTCAAAGAAGTTATTTCGGAACACGCAAAATTGCTGGCCCGGATCAGGGAGAGAAATCCGGTCTCATGCTTTATTGTCGGCAATATTTATCATCCTGACGTATCTCTCACATCCTGCCAGCACGGTCTGCTCAAGGAGTTGAATGCCGGAATTGCCGAAAATATTGAAAAATGCGAAGCCTGTCTTGCAGATATCTATACCGCCTTCCTGGGACACGAGAAGGAATTTCTATGTAATATAATTGAACCTGCTTATGGGGGAGCAAAGATGATATGCAGACTGTTTAGAGAGCAGTATTACAGATTTCTGGGTCAGGGCAAATCACTTCCATGAGGCAACAATATTCAATGTAATACCGGCGCCATTCTATGATTGAGATCTATTTTCTTCTTGCCCGGACGATATCTACTCTTGAGATTGACTCTTATTATATTGATTGAATGAGAGCCATACCACCCCGAACATCAGGGCCGTAAATATAAGTCCCGCATATATTATTATGCCGCCCAGATAAACATTATAGCTGATATTCGAGGGCGTTCCCTTCAGTATTAAATATATACCTGCAGCTGAAAGCAAAATCAGATTTATCCAGGCCATTAAGTTCAAGAATGATATCGCAAATCCATTGGAATCATTGGATTTATTAGGAGCGGCTACGATCTTGCCCTTTCTGTTCCGCAGCATAACATGTGCGATCGACCGGATAGCTGACTCGGGAATCATATTCCTGACATTACAGTGCGGACATTCAATTGAATCATTTCCCTTCAGAAATTCAGCGTTAATTCTTTTCTTACAATTCAGGCATTGAAAACTCACCACAGGAATCGAATCCCGAAATTCGTCTCCCGCGGAATCACTTGATTTGCCGAGGCTCCTGCGCAGCTTATCATATTCCGCAACCAGGCTGCGTGTTTTAAAAAGGCCCGCAAATAGAAATGTCATCCCCAGTATAGCAGCTATATATCCGGCGTATTTAAACCCGGTCGACGATACCAGCTCGCTCGGTATACCGGACAGGATGGTCTTAGCTTCAAAAACGTATATGAAGAAAGCCAATGCTATACATATCAGGAAAATACCCAGAGTAAATACACCTTTCGATCTCATAAAGCTAATCCTTCGTTTCTAACATTCAGTTTAAATAAGATTTTTCTATTTCAAGTATCGGTAAACCCGTTTAAACTCTTAATAGACTGCAAACGATGAGCACGATTTTGACTTGACCAAGGATTCGGTTGAACCGAGTTTTTACTGAGATGATTCTAAATTAGTGTCAAGTATACAATAGCTCTATAAGTGTGGCTTTATGCATGCTTCAAGTCAGGTAAAATGCTGCAACTTATTTCAGAGAAAATGAAATTGATGTTATCATTTTGCATATAAATTACATTTGCTCAAAATCTGAACAGCAAAAGAGGCTGCTGGCAATCATTTAAGGAATAGACCGTCAATCAACTCAGGGACGAATATTGCTCCAGTACCCTCTAAATCAAATAATTATTTAACGATTCTACTTACAGCTTAATTAAATCCATATTTCGGTCGATCAAGAATATAGGTTGGGCTGAATCGCTGCACATTTTGAAGTGCCGAGCTAAGATGGCATGGGATTTGCAAAATCATCTGGCAACCACATAGGAAGTCGACACCGATCGACTCAACATGATAAGAGTCGGGTGTTTTAAATAGCCAGGAAGGATAAACCAATAACCGTAGGAGGAGCAAATGTTCCTGAAACTTATCCGCGACGAAAAAGGGCAGGATATGATTGAATACGCCCTGCTCGGCTCATTCATCTCAATCGTAGCGATTCTCGCTATCAGGGCCATTGGACCGTTGGTTAACACCATTTACACCAATATCCAGGGTTCCTTGACCCCGTAAGAGCTGAAGAGGAAGTGAGGTTAACCAAATGAGCGATATAATCAAAATAGACAATCTGGTTATAGCAGCAGCCATACTGTTAACCTTACTTGCTATGCATAGTGATTATCGTTATCGAATTATTGCAAACCGTTTGACCTTGCCAGCCATCGTCCTGGGCGTTCTTCTGAACACTCTGGTCAGTGGCTGGCACGGTCTTTTGTTTTCGTTGCTCGGGCTTCTGGCGGGAATAGGCTTGATGCTTATTCCTTATACGCTGGGACGCATGGGCGGTGGAGACGTCAAATTCATGGGGGCGCTGGGCGCGCTTCTGGGAGGATACTCAGTTTTAAATATATTTTTGTATACAACGCTTGCTGGAGGAATTTTGGCCTTAATCGTAGCCATTTTCAATAAACAGCTAAGAGCCACCTTGAAAAGAATATGGCTTATCGTCTCTGCCATTTTCATATCGCGATGCTTTGTTTTACCGGCGGAGCAGATGAAAAAGAGCATCCATATACCATATGGCATAGCGATAGGACTGGGAACATTTTGTTATTTGCTGGTGGGCAACATAGTCTAAGAGGGTAATGTTATGGCTTTCAAATCCAGGTTATTTAGAAATAAAAAAGGCAACGCTATCATAGAATTTGCATTGGTTCTGCCCATACTGCTTTTGGTCCTGTTCGGCATCACTGAATTCGGCCGGGCTATTATGGTAACCAATGTTTTAAATACGGCCTCGCGCGAGGGCGCGCGGCTGGCAGCTGTTTCAGATTTAAGCGATACCGTTTCAGTCCAAACCAGAGTGCAGGAGGTTCTGACCGCATCCAATGTGACGCCCAAAAATATAACCGTGGAATACTCCGCGGCCACAAGGACTGTTAAGGTATCTGTCACCTCCGATTTTGAGGTATTGAGTGCGGGCGTCCTGGGCAGTTTTGCGGGGGTTATAGAACTGCACGGAACGACGATAATGAAATATGAGGGTTAACTGAATTTCAGAAAGAGCAATTGAAAATAAACTCTAAATGATAAAGTATGACAGGATCGATAAGATAAGATTTTCGGAAGGATATCAAAGATGAGAAACATCGGAATAATTTTGGTGGTATTTCTGGCGCTGGTAAGCGGCGCCGCGGCCAGTGTCATGGCCTATTATTACCTCAAAAACAATCCCGGGGAAAAAGGGCCCGAGCTGACACCGGTGGTGGTTGCCAGTCATGACCTGACCTTTGGCGAGACACTCGAGCCGCAGGACATGAGGGTGGTGATGTATCCGGCCACAAGCGTTCCAACAAATGCGTATGGGGAAATTGACAGCCTGAAGGGCCAGATAACCAAGGTGTTCTTGAAAGAAAATGAGCCTATCCTGAATTCAAAACTTTCGTCCATCGGCGGCGGATTATCGCTTTTGATAGAGCCCAATATGAGGGCGGCCTCAATTCAGGTGGACAAGGTTTCGGGCGTCTCCGGTTTTATTCTTCCCGGCGATATGGTTGATGTAATCATGACAGTTGATGATTACGGCAACCACAGAGATGCCATGGCCAAGACCATCCTGCAGAAAGTGGAGGTACTGGCGGCGGGAGAAAAGACCGAGCAGAAGGGTGATAAGGTCATCACTGTACAGGCGGTTACATTGCTGGTTGATTCGAAAGGTGCGCAGGATCTGGCGCTTGCCACTCAGGAAGGAAAACTCCATCTGGCGCTGAGAAATCGTGCCGACAATGAGGTTGTTCCTATGAGTCCGATCAGCAAGACTGAAATCCTGAAGGACAATGCCAAGCCCAAGCCAAAGCCTAAGCCCGCTCCCAAAAAGACCAGGCCAAAGGTGGTCACAAAGAAACCGGAGCCGGTCAAGAAGCCCGATTCGCTTGTAACTGTCTACAGGGAGACTGACAAAAAGACCGAGGTTCCTGCTATTCCTCAGGAAAAAGGAAAAGACGATTCAAAATAGATCACAGGTGGAGCAATTCTGTTCGGAGAAAGGAGATCTGAATTGAAATATAGAATTATGAAACCGGTTATTGCGGTGACGATAGTAGTTGCCCTGTTGATGCTGTGCGCCTCAAATTTGAGCGCACAGGATCAGTTAGTAAGGGTCACCAAAGGCAAGTCGACGCTGATTCAATATAATGAAAAAATAGAAGCGGTTTCCCTTGCCGACAAGGAAGTGGCCGATGTTGTCACCATAACTCCCTCCGCATTGGTGGTAATTGGCAAGGAGGAGGGCATAACCTCTGTAATAATCTGGGGCGAATCAGGAAAACTGACTTCATACGAAGTCAAGGTGGAACGAAATACCAGCGGCCAGCAGGTGGTCCTGGAAGTGCAGGTGGCGGAAGTGAACAAGACAGCGCTTTCGGAGTATGGATTCGACTTTTTATTTATCGATGATGACGATAGGCATATTGCTGAGGGTACGAAAATTTTAGGCTCCTATGCCGGTGAGGTCACCACTCCTGATCCAACCAGCAGGACCCTTCCAGCCAGCCCGACCACCTCTGGGGTGATCAAATGGCTGGGAGACAACCAGGAGTTGTCGATAGCGATTCGGGCAATGCAGAGAAAAGGCGATCTGGAGCTTCTGGCCAATCCGCATTTGCTCTGCCTGAGCGGCGAACAGGCCAGTTTCCTGGTCGGCGGTGAAATTCCCGTGCCGGTTGCCCAATCAGTTGCGGCCGGGGGTGTGCCCAGTATATCAATAGAATGGAAAGAATTCGGTATTATGCTTGATTTTATTCCCACAGTTATAGATACAAATCTGGTTAATCTGAGAATAATGCCGGAGGTATCCAGCCTTGACTACAGCAATGCCGTGACCTACGGGGGCTTCGATATTCCAGCCCTGAGGACACGCAAGGCCGATGCGACTGTGGAATTAAATTCTGGCCAGTCCATAGTTTTGGGCGGACTCTTGTCGAGTGAATCTTTCGAGACCATAAAGAGAATTCCCATTCTGGGGCATATTCCGATTCTGGGTTTCTTCTTCAGTCATAAAGAGACTTCGAAAGTTGAGACGGAACTGCTGATTATCGTTTCTCCCAGAATCATCGAGTCTGTGGAAGATGAGATAATTCCGCCATTGCCATTTGAGAAGGAAGATAAAAAGCTTGATGAGCCGAAGAAACAGAGTAAAAAGAATCTTCAAAAAAACTCATCCCAGGAAAGCTCTTCTCCGAAAATCCAGCCTGATGCTGGAACCGAAGTAATGTCGGATTCATCGGCTGAAAATACGGAGAAGCCGGTCGAGTGAGGTAGTGATTATTATGATCTCTAAAGTAAACAATAATAGAGGTGCGAGCTTGATAATGGTCGCAGTTTCCATTGTCATGATCTTTGCCTTCTCGGTTCTGGCAATCGATGTCTCACTTATACTCCTGGCCAAGACACAGCTTCAGAATGCCGCGGATGCAGCCGCGATTGCAGGGGCAACTGCCTATTATCTGAGCGCGGGCAATCAGGATATTGCCACTCAGGAAGCGATAACGGTCGCCGGCTTTAATTATGCTATCCAGGACTCGATGCAGAATGTAATTATTACTCCGGTCGACGTGACCTTTCCGGATGAAGACAGGATAATGGTTTACACCAATAGAACGAAGGCTACCAATGATCCGGTCAGGCTCTACTTTTTGAAGATTCTGGATCCATTATTCGACAATCTGGGTGAAATGCGCGCTAAAGCCACAGCCCGGGTCTTCCCGGTCGGGGGTACCGATTGCCTTAAACCCTGGTGCTTCCCTGACAAGTGGGATGATGCCGATATAGATAGTACCTATGATGTAGGCGAATATTATGACCCTGATATAACCGGTTATAAGGTGCCCGAGGATGTTGGTGTCCAGGTAACTTTGAAACTGAGAAACTCGAATAAGTCTCCCAGGACGGGATGGTATTATGCTGTTGACTTCGGCGCCCTCAATACCGGCGATCCCGTGATAACAGGAGCGGATGCCTACAGGCAATGGATTGCAGAGTGTGAGCCGTTCTCGATCTCAGTCGGCGATTATCTCCAGATTGAGCCCGGGAATATGGTGGGACCGACAGCCCAGGGAGTTGGAGATCTGGTTGCCCTGGATCCCACCGCCGAGTGGGACCCGATCACCGGATCAGTGATCAATTCAGCTTATCCGACCAGTCCCCGAATCATTAAGGTCTGTGCATTCGATCCAACACAGGGCGTGCAGACCGATTCCAATGGCAGGGACTATCTGGTTGTTGTCAAAATTATTGCGGCTTTCATCGAAACCCATAACGGCAGCGATGTTACCGCTCGTTTTATTAAACGAGCAAGCGACGGGGATGTGTGCGAAGACTGCGAGGACGGATTTTTATTCAAATCGGTTCTGGTGGAATAAAATATCGGAGGACAAAGTGAATGATCAGTTAACTATAATAATGGTTCAGGCCGATGATTCCTTACACAAAGTGATCAAGGATCACATTGACGAAATCGAGGAAATCAGGCTTATATCTGAGGTCGGGGATATCGGAACCTGCTACGAAAACATGGAATCTCTCAATCCCGATATCGTCCTGATCGACCTGCATAAATCCAGCGATGTCGAGAATATCTTTGCTGTCTCAAGCAAAATGAGTATCGATTATCCAGATACGGCGATCTTTGTCAGCTCTGAAATGCAGGAACCGCAATTAATATTAAGAGCTCTCCGTTCCGGTGCCCAGGAATTCTTCAGTAAGCCTCTTAAGATCGATGAGTTCAAAGATGCTGTGGAACGAATTGTATTGAAAAAACAGCGTTTGGCTCAGGTTGCCCCACCCAAGAGCAGAGTCATCAGTGTCTTCAGCAAAAAAGGCGGTCTTGGTGTTACCACCCTGGCGGTTAACATAGCAGGCGCATTGGCAAAAATCTCAAAACAGAAAGCGGCCATCTTCGATCTCGATTTGCAGCTGGGCGATGTGACCAGTTTCCTCGATCTCACGCCTCAATATAATATATTCGACGCCTGTGATGACATGGGTCAGGTCGATGGCACGAAATTACAAAGCTGCATGACACATCACAAACTCGGTATTTCCATTCTCGCCGAACCGACAAATCCGGCGGATTCAAATGGTATAAGCGCCGCACACATCGGCCAGATACTGGACCATCTCAAATCGATGTATCCATATGTGCTGATCGATACATCGCATACATTTGATTCAAAGAATCTGGAGGTCTTTGCTCAATCCGATTATATCTTTCTAGTTTCTGTCTCCAGCATTCCGGCCATACGCGCGACCCGCAAGACCCTGGATTATCTGAGGAATCTCGGTTATGACGAGAATAAGATCAAGATAGTCATAAACCGTTTCAACAAGAGGGACAAGATCAAGGTTGAGGAAATTGAAAAAATACTCGATTTCCCCGTTTTCTGGTCAATACCAAATAATTACCGGGCTTCGATCGACGCCATCGATGCCGGATTGCCCCTGGTAGGAGAAAAGCGACTGACAAACGTGGGCAAGAGTATATTCAAGCTTGCCAAGGTGATGACCAATGGAGACTTTAGCAATAAAACCAGAAGAAGCAGTTAATTTTAGATTGGGATATAAGTTATGAATTTTAGAAAGAATCCAGAGGGAGAAAGAATTCAGGCCAGCCAGCCTTTTCAGAATGCAGATTCAGAGACCCCTCAGCAAAGGCGAGACAGCTTTGAGGAATTAAAAACCCGCCTTCACCAGAAGCTGGTTGACAGGCTCAATCTGGCCGCCCTGGCCAATCTGGACCAGGCACTCCTGCGTGCTCAGATCCGAGAGATCACTGAAATCCTGGTTGCTGAAGAAAATATCTTCCTGAGCCAGGAAAATAAAGAGCGGCTGATTAATGAAATCCAGAACGAGACCCTTGGACTGGGGCCGATTGAAAGATATACCCATGACCAGGACATATCTGATATTCTGGTCAATACTTACGGTCAGGTATATATCGAGAAAAACGGCAAGCTGATGATTACGGACACCAGGTTCAAAAGTGACAGTCATCTTATGCTCATAATTGACAGAATACTATCCAAAGTCGGGCGCAGGGTCGATGAATCTTCTCCCATGGCTGACGCCCGTCTGCCAGACGGTTCGCGTGTCAATGCCGTGATTCCGCCCATAGCGATCGATGGTCCAATGCTCTCGATAAGAAAATTCAGGTCGGATGTTTTGAGCATGAACGATCTCCTGAAAAATAATTCTGTCTCCATGCCCATGGTGCAATTTCTGCAGGGGGCTGTAAAAAGCCGATTGAACGTAATTATTTCTGGCGGAACCGGTGCAGGTAAAACAACGCTTCTGAATATTCTCTCGGGATACATTCCAACCGAGGAGAGAATTATCACAATTGAGGACTCGGCCGAGCTGAAGCTGCAGCAGCCCCATGTGATCAGACTTGAGACGAGGCCGCCCAATATCGAAGGAAAGGGCACGGTCGAGCAGAGAGATCTGGTTCGAAATGCTCTCAGGATGAGACCCAACCGAATAATTATCGGTGAGGTCAGGGGAGCCGAAATCTATGATATGTTGCAGGCCATGAACACAGGTCATGACGGATCACTGACGACAATTCACGCCAACAGTTCCAGGGATGTTTTGCTCAGGTTGGAAACACTGATGCTTCTTGCTGGAATAGAGATTCGAGAAAAAGCTATCCGACAGTTGATAAGCTCCGCCATCGACATCGTAATACAGATTAATCGCTTCAGTGATGGATCCCGCAAGATTTCTAGTATTTCCGAGATAGTCGGGATGGAAAACGACACCATTACGATGCAGGAGATATTTAAATATGATAGAACCGGAGTTGGCGAGGAGGGTGAAGTACTAGGCCAGTATAGAGCGACAGGAATCCGTCCGAGCTCGCTGGAGCGCATCATTACATCCGGTGTTAAGCTTCAGGCAGATGTATTTAATTTGTAGGAGCATATATCTATGATACTCAAGATAGCAATTCTGGTTTTTGCGGCCGTATTTTTCATTACTTTCGGGCTTTTTCTGTTCCTCAAGAATAGAATGAGCAGCGAAAGCAGGCGCATGAAGATGCGTCTGAATGGAATTGCAGCCGGGGGCGAAATTCAGGATGAATTCCTGCACTCGCTTATAAAGGATAATAAGCTCAGCAATATTCCATTGCTGCACAATTTCCTGATGAAATTGAGATTCTCCAGGAATTTGCAGATTCTGATTACACAGGCAGGAGTCTCTGTAAATCTGGGTACACTGGTTTTAAGTATGTTCTCTCTTGGCGCTTTGTTCATGTTACTGGGATATCATCTGCTTCACGATATGCTGATCTCAGTTGCCATGGGAATTGCGGGAATAGCGATACCCTACCTCTTCCTGGTCATGAAAAAACGGAAAAGGCTGGAGGAATTTGAGGGCCAGCTGCCCGAGGCTCTGGATATGATCGTCAATGCCTTGAAGGCAGGATTTTCTTTTGACTCTTCATTGAGGATGGTGGTGCAGGAAATTCCTGATCCTCTGGGACTTGAGATGGCCATTACGTACGAGGAACAGAACCTGGGCATTGAGCTTTCCGAGGCTCTCAACAATCTTAAGATGCGGGTGCCAAGCGATGACCTGGAAATATTCCTGACCGCCCTGCTTATTCATAAGAAAACCGGCGGCAACCTGGCGGAGGTTCTGAATAAAACCGCCAAGACTATCAGGGACCGGCTGAGATTGAAAAGGGAAGTGAAAACCAAGACGGTGCATGGCAGGTTCTCGGGAATGGTCCTGATTCTTCTGCCGATAATAATGGCCATAGCCATTTATCTGCTTAATCCTGATTACGTGATGGTGCTTATCAAAGAGAAGATAGGAAATTATCTTCTTATCGCAGCCATCCTCATGCAGATAATAGGGATTTTTGTAATAAGAAAAATTGTCAACATCAGGCTATAGGTGGATGTAATGGATATATATTTAATAATCGCTTTTGTATTTGTATCCGGCTTCCTGCTGGCATTTACATTGCTTTATATGTACTCCAAGGCCAAAAATCCGCTCAGGCGCAGGCTGGGTGAGCTGCAGAGCAATGAGACGTCTTTAAAAAGGAGGTCAAATGCCGCACGCAAAAAAGGTCTCTCTCTCTGGGGCGAGGCTAATAACCAGTCATCCTATCTCAAATCATGGCTGGCCAAGGCTGGATACAGAAAGCCCCAGAGCGTATCGAATTATTACGGCTGGAGGCTGTTGTCGACTGTGCTTTTTACAGCGGCAGCGGTAGTGCTCGGCTTCAAACTGTACCTCAATTCTGCGGAGATGACCGCTATGGTTTTTGTGGGTGCAGTCGTGGGTGCGGTTATTCCCAAAGCCTGGGTCATGCACAAGATTGTTAAGCGCAGAGAGGAAATCAGAAGGGCGATTCCCAATGCCCTGGATCTCATGGTCGTTTGTGCGGAAGCGGGACTGAGTTTCACGGCAGCAATTCACAGAATAGTGAACGAAAATCGCGGCAGCAAGAATCCTCTATATGAGGAGCTGCACCTTCTGACTCAGGAATTTTTGATCGGCGGCTCCAAGCAGGATGCCTTCAGGAATCTGGCCGACAGGACCGGAGTGGAGGAAATCAGGTCTCTGGCAATCACCCTGATTCAGGCCGAAAAGCTGGGAACAAGCATTGCCGAATCACTGAGAGTCCTGGCCGATTCGATGAGATTCAAGCGCAGGCAGAATGCCGAGGAAAGGGCAAACAAGACCTCGGTGAAGCTGGTATTTCCGCTGGTTCTTCTGATTTTTCCCGAGCTCCTGGTAATTCTGGTCGGGCCCGCGCTGATCATTATGTATAAAACGCTTTCAACTGTAGTGTAGATAACCAATAGTAAGGAGTTTCCAATGTCTACAACAATTATTCTGATCGTGGTTGCGGTCATACTGGGTTTGCTCTACTTTGCCAAGCGGAATGCAAGGCTTAAAAAGCAGACTCACAGAAACCTGTGAAACAGCAGAAGCTGACCTGACAGATTTCATAACTTATCCATCCTCCCCAATAGTAAGACAGATGCCCGGTACTTGTGCGCAGACATAAGAATCGGGCATTTTCTATTCTCCGATTCTGGATTAAAAAATCGGCTTAGCGAATCCTCAGGATTTGATAAGGTCATTAATACTCCTTATATTAGCAATCCGGGATTTCATCACCATTAGTGTCACAGGGCCCACTTCCGCCGATGAATACGTAGTTTATGATCCAGACCGCATCAGAAATATTCACCGCACCGTCACAATTAGTATCCCCGGATTCCGATAAATCTGGAGAAAACGTCAGATACTAATCCTTAATAATAGCAATAGATTACGGGCAATACAGCGTTCGGTGCTTCCCCTTTTTATGTTATGAGGATGTATATGAGGATATCCACAATTTCACAATTTGAAATAAAATTCACTTATAAATATTCCTAAATAGGAACAATTCTACAATAGGAATGTTACAGCATTCATGAAAAAAGCAAGCGATCATGTTGCAGAATTGATGGACAGCTTTGAAAAGGTCTGCAAATCCAAAGGATTAAGGATTACTCATCAAAGGACTGAGATATTTCGAATGCTGATTCAAAATCCCAATCACCCCACAACTGAAGACATTTTTAATCAGGTACGTAAACATCTGAGTACAATCTCTCTGGATACTGTTTACCGGACAATCGGGACTTTTGAAGAATATGGCCTGATCAGAAAAGTTCACCATATCGATAATGCAACCCGTTTTGATCACAACTTATCAATTCATCATCATCTTGTTTGTACACAATGTGGTAAAATAGAAGATTTCTATTGGCCCTATTTTGACCGGATGAAACCTCCGAAATCCATATCTCGCTGGGGTGAAATAGATCTCAAACATGTCGTAATCGATGGCATATGTTCCAGTTGCAGTAAAAAGGATATCTAATATTTATAACTTAAATCATTATAAGGAGACATTATGGCAGATGAGAATGTAAGTAGTGAAAACAAATCCTCGATAGTTGGTGGAGCAAACAGGCGGATGTCTGGAACTTCGAACCGGGACTGGTGGCCCAACCAGTTAAACTTGAAAATCCTGCACCAGCATTCTGCCAAATCCAATCCTATGGGTGAAGATTTCAACTATGCTGAGGAATTCGAGAAACTCGACTATGATGCTCTGAAGAAGGACCTCTATGCGCTGATGACCGACTCGCAGGACTGGTGGCCGGCCGACTACGGTCACTACGGCGGACTCTTCATCCGGATGGCATGGCACAGCGCAGGCACCTACCGCATGGGCGATGGCCGCGGGGGCGGGGGAACCGGCAACCAGCGCTTTGCGCCTCTCAACAGCTGGCCGGACAATGTGAACCTCGACAAGGCACGCCGGCTGCTCTGGCCGATCAAGCAGAAATACGGCAAAAAGATCTCCTGGGCCGATCTCATGATCCTCGCCGGCAACTGCGCGCTGGAGTCGATGGGATTCAAGACCTTCGGCTTCGGCGGCGGGCGCGAGGACATCTGGGAGCCGGAAGAGGACATTTACTGGGGTGCCGAAGAGGAATGGCTGGCTACGAGCGACAAGCCCAAGAGCCGTTATTCCGGCGACCGGGAACTGGAAAACCCCCTGGCGGCCGTGCAGATGGGTCTGATTTATGTGAATCCGGAAGGCCCGGACGGCAATCCGGATCCGGTCGCCTCCGGCCGCGACGTTCGAGAGACCTTCGCGCGCATGGCGATGAACGACGAAGAGACCGTCGCGCTCGTCGCCGGCGGGCACACCTTCGGCAAGTGTCATGGCGCGGGCGATGCGGCGCTTGTCGGTCCGGAACCTGAGGCCGCCCCCATCGAAGAGCAGGGCCTCGGCTGGAAGAGCAGCTTCGGCAGCGGCAAAGGCGGCGATACGATCACCAGCGGCATCGAGGGCGCCTGGAAGCCGAACCCGACCAAATGGGACATGGGCTATCTGAAGGTGCTGTTCAAATACGAGTGGGAGCTGGTCAAGAGCCCGGCCGGCGCGCATCAGTGGCTGGCCAAGGACGTGGCCGAAGAGGACATGGTGGTTGACGCACACGACCCGTCGAAGAAGCACCGGCCGATGATGACCACGGCGGACCTCTCGCTTCGGTTCGACCCGATCTACGAGCCGATCGCGCGGCGCTACCTGGAGAACCCCGAGGAATTCGCGGATGCCTTCGCCCGGGCATGGTTCAAGCTGACCCATCGCGACATGGGTCCCCGTTCACGCTATTTTGGCCCGGAAGTACCCGAAGAGGATCTTATCTGGCAAGATCCAATTCCTCCCGTGGATCATGAATTGATTGATGATCAGGATATTGCCGATCTCAAAGCCAAAGTCCTTGCTTCCGGACTGTCTATACCTGAGCTGGTCTCGACAGCTTGGGCTTCAGCATCGACCTTCCGTGGTTCCGACATGCGCGGCGGAGCGAACGGGGCGCGCATTCGTCTTGCACCCCAGAAGGACTGGGAAGTAAACCAACCGAAGCAACTAACGAAAGTATTGAAAGTGCTGAAAGATATTCAGAAGGAGTTTAACAGTGCTCAGTCTGGCGGAAAGAGGGCTTCCCTGGCTGACCTGATTGTTTTAGCTGGTTGCGCGGGTGTTGAGAAGGCTGCGAAGGATGCAGGTTACGATGTGAAGGTCCCATTTACACCGGGACGTATGGACGCCACCGAGGAGCAAACCGACGTCGAATCATTCGCCGTACTCGAACCGGCTGCAGACGGGTTCCGTAACTACCTCAAAACCAAATACGCCGTACCGGCAGAGGAGCTGCTGGTTGATCGGGCGCAGCTGCTGACACTCACAGCTCCTGAGATGACAGTACTTATCGGCGGTATGCGTGCACTGAATGCAAACTTTGGGCAGATCAAACACGGAGTCTTCACAACCCGTCCGGAGAAGCTAACGAATGACTTTTTTGTCAATCTGCTCGATATGAACACAGAGTGGAAGGCAAGCTCGAAAGACGAAGAGGTGTTCGAAGGCCGTGACAGTGCGACTGGTAAACCTAAATGGACCGGGACCCGCGTCGATCTCAGCTTTGGCTCAAATTCCCAGCTTAGAGCAATTGCAGAAGTTTATGCATGTGAAGATGCTGAAGAAAAGTTTGTACATGACTTTGTAGCAGCCTGGGATAAGGTTATGAACCTCGATCGCTTCGATCTAAAATAGACTTTTCTAATATAACTGACTTACAGGAGGTCGACCATGGTCGACCTCCTATTATTTTGCCGATATGTGTCCAACATGTCCTTGGTAGATTCAATCAGTTTTGGATTCTTGTGATTTATAAGTAATGGTTGTGCATTTAATTAAAATAGCGGGGGCTGGATTTGAACCAGCGACCTTCGGGTTATGAGCCCGACGAGCTACCAGACTGCTCCACCCCGCATCGAACGTGCAAATATATATCTTAATTCCATACCTGTCAAGCTACAAATCCTATTTTGATCCAACGTCAAAAATCATGTCTATACCCATCCATAACTCTATGCCAACCATTGCATTTCACATTTTTCTATCAGGTGTCTCAAGCAAATGACTTGGTATATGTACAAGAATTGCTATAATGGATTGAAACTGATAACCGTTTTTTATACATTGTGTAACCTGCCCGGTTCCAGAATGGAAGGTGACCTCTAAATGAATTACCAGATCAGGGAATTCAAGCATATCCCCGGAAAAAACTGTGTCACCACTGCACTCAGAAATATTCTTAACTACTATCATATCCTTCTCTCAGAGGAATTGATTCTCGGCCTTGCCGGTGGTCTTGGTTTCTATTATGTCGAGCTGCCAGAATTCCCAAATCCATTCATAGGCGGAAATTCCTCCAACCTGATAGGACATTTCTGCCAAAATATGGATCTGCAGCTTTTCGAACTGCGTAAGAAAGATCCTGAGGCTGCGCACAAAGCCATGGTCGGCAAAATCCTTTCGGATATACCGGTCATTATTAAAATAGACTTGTACTATCTCGACTACTTCAGAAGTAAATTCCACTTCTCCGGCCATCGGATTATTCCAGTTGGCATTGATGATGAACATGTCTATGTCGCTGACACCGGTTTCAGAAGCATCAAGCAGACATCGATCGAGAACTTCAAGAAGGGACGTGCCTCTGACTACGGTCCCCAGCCTCCCGGCAATCTCCAGCTCTTTATAAACAGACCCGAAAAAGACCTCCCCATTCTGGATAATCTCTGGGGAATCGTAAGACGTAATGCCAGGCAGATGATAAGCTCTCCCGACGGCAATGGTCTTATATCTCTCGAGAAGTTTGCATCCAGTGCTGACAAATTCACCAATCCCGAATACCTTCTGATCCAGATTGAGAAGGCGGGTACCGGAGGAGCGCTGGGACGCCGTATGTACCGCGATTTTTTGAGTGAGGCCAACCTGTACCGTCCGCATCAGACGCTATTGGAGGCCTATAAACTCTATGCCGAGGTAGTAGAAACCTATGAGCAGATTGTGACTGAGCTCAGGCAGGGATCAATGCCGGATTTGAAGGAGCCGCTTATGGATGTATTGGATTATGAGAGGAAAGCGGCGGAGATGCTCGCGGATTTATAGGTACGTTTTGATATTGAATTTGAGCAGATGCTGATTATATTGATGTGGAAGCTATTACATCCTGCGTTGACAATCAGAAACGTGATCGCTTGATTTGCATTGAGTGACTGTATGCCATTACAGATTTTTCCGATCAGAGTCGGTATTAACCGATGCTATCTTATCAAGGACCAGGGCGCTATATTGATCGATGCTGGTGGGCCGAGAAAAATAAAGACCTTTCAGAAGGCATTCCGGAAATATTCAATCCTCCCGGATGAGATTAAATTAATAGTTCTTACGCACGGTGACATTGATCATGTCGGGTCTGCAAGAGACCTGAAAGAGTTCACAGGCGCACAAATCGCCATCCATCAGAATGACAGAGAGCTTTTTGAAAAGTCTCTGCATAACTTCCCTTCTGGAGTTACTAAATGGGGAAAATTCATGCATGCTCTCTTGAATCCGGTTTTGAGAAGCCTATTACCCCGTATACCAGGCGGGAAAGCCGACATCATTCTGGACGATAAAGACTACTCATTGACGGATTTTGGGATACATGGAAGGATAGTTCATACGCCGGGACATACTCCGGGTTCGGTCAGCGTACTTCTGGATTCCGGCGATGCATTTGTAGGATGTATGGCACACAACAACCCGCCCTTTCGATTGAGGCCGGGCCTGCCGATTTTCGCCGAGGATATCAAGCAAGTCAGGCAAAGCTGGAAACGGCTCCTCGAATACGACATTCATACTATTTACCCCGGCCATGGCAATCCGTTTCCGGTGGAGGTGATGAAGCGGTAGCTGGCAGGCTAGACCTCATCGGGTGCTGCACTACGCCAGGGGGCGTATGAAAAATATTGGCTCAAAAGAAGAAGTCACATGCGCGTCATTTTGAGGGAGTCCCGACCTTGGTCGAGGACGACTGTGAGAATCTCAGAATTTCCCGTGCCAAAAACATTTAAGAGATCATCACCTTGCTCAAGCCATAGGGCTTTCCCTCCTCATGCTGAGGACACTCGATCAGTTTCACGTTTTTCAACACTCCCCTTTATGGGGATGGGGCACCCATGCATGATCTGTGCTAATCCGCGGAGCACGAGGACGTACTCCGCGCACGAATATATCCCACCGCTAAAGGGGATGGGCCACCTATAAAAAAGCAGGCCCTTATAAAAGGCCTGCTTTCTATTAGCTAAATCTCGATCTGAATATCACTCGAAATCTGACTGTAAATATTCTCGGGTTGCGAGCTGACGGCGCTGCATCCGTTCGGAGAGCTTGCGCGAAAACTGCTGGGCGGTGTTCTCACCGTAAACCTTAAGCATCTGGTTCATCGCAATCACCTCGGAGATTACAGTGATGTTCTTTCCGGGTGAGACCGGAACTGTAATAATCGGTATCTCCACACCCAGAATAGTGGTGTACATCTCTTCTATACCCAGACGCTCATAGTCAGTGGTTTCATCCCAGAGCTGCAGACGAACCTCGCATTCCACACGCTTCTGCATGCGGATCGAACGAATTCCGAACAGCCGCTCGATATCGATGATACCGATGCCGCGCACCTCCATATGATGCCCCAAAAGATCGTTGCCGCTTCCCACGATATAGTTGGGGCCCTTCTTGGTGATCCGCACCATATCATCGGCCACCAGCCTGTGGCCGCGTTCGACTAGATCCAGAGCGCATTCGGACTTGCCCACACCGCTCTTGCCGGTGTAAAGCATACCCACGCCATAGACATCGACAAGCGTGCCGTGGGTATTGATAAACGGCGCAAAGTACTCATCGAGGTACCCGCTCAAACGCATGATCAAATCGGCGGTAGATAGACGGGTCTGGAAGACGGTGGTATTGTATTTGTTACCCATCTCGACCAGTTCCGGAGGAGGATTTATGGCCTTGGTTACAATCAGGAAGGGCATGTCACTTCGGAACATATTATCCAGCTGATCCAGCCTCTGCTCACGGTCGAGACTGTTAAGATACGCCAGCTCGGTCTCGCCCAGTATCTGGGCGCGGTTGTTTGCGAAACGCAGCGTAAAACCCGCAATTGCCAGGCCCGGCCTGTTTATGGCGGGGGTCGGAATTTTCTTCCTGAGCCCATCCTCCTCGGTCAGGAGATAAAGTTCAAACATCTCCTTGCACTGCTTATATAATTTTTCTACAGTCAGCTCGCTCATCTTCTAATAATCCAGAGTGATATCATCATCCTTGGTCAAATCCGGTATCGTAGTCTTTTCCCTGGAGACCTGTTTCTGCTGACGGTCTTTCAGCTTGCCCTTGTATTTTTTCAGCTGTCCGGCAAGCTTGTCCACAGCCTGCTCAATCGAAACCTGCATCTGGTCAGATTCACCTGTTCCGGTCAATGTCGAGCGGGATACCTTGACACTGATCTCTGCCATGTGACGATAGCCTTCCACCGCCAGAACGGCATTCGCGGATATTATGTGGTCAAAATATCGCTTAAGTTTTTCAACTTCATCCTCTACTCTGGCTCTAAGTTCGTTGGTTAAATCGAAATGCCTTGCGGTGATATTGACTTTCATTCCGGACTCCTTTCTTGTTTTATCAAAATTTTCCGGAATCAATAAGGTCTTACAATACTTCAGGTTTCTTGCAATTCCTTAAAACTCAGGGGAAAAAGGGATGATGTTTTTTACATCATCCGGATAGCCTCCTTTCAATATTTTAACGCAGTAATTGCATAATGGTTTTGACCTTTGATATTAATTTATGCTTCACCCCCACTGATTTTCGGACACAATAATAGATCTGGAGCTTGCACTCTATTCATCAAATTGACAACCTTTAAAAATGGGGCGGGAAAATATAAATGGTTTAAAAGCCACACATGAAAAATCAGAAAAATGCGGCATTTTGTCAACTGTTTTCTTTGGGCACCATCTTACGGAATCGTGCCGGCTGTATTTTAAGCTCTTCACGATATTTGGTTACCGTTCTTCGGGCTATCTTTATGCCCTCTTCATTGAGTTTGCGATGTATTTCCTGATCGGAGAGAGGCTTGGCCTTATCTTCCTCGCTTATCAATTTCTCGATCTGCTGTTTGACACTGCGTTTGGTGAGCGCTTCGCCGTTTTCCCGCTGAAGGCCGCTGTTAAAGAAATGTTTGATTTCATATACACCCTGAGGCGTCTGGACATATTTTCCATTAGAGACCCTTGAAATCGTGGCGACATTCATTTCCACGTCCCTGGCAATATCCTCCATAATCATGGGCTTGAGATAATCCGGCCCTCTTTCGAAGAAGTCATATTGCTTGTTGATTATGGAGTGCATGACATTGATCATGGTGCTGCGGCGCTGGTTAATGGCATTTAAAAGCCAGCGTGCCTGATCGAGCTTTTCGCGCACATATTTCCTTGTATCCTGAGGCGTATTCTTGTTTCTCTTAAGCAAATCCTTATAGGATGAATTTATCCTCAACCGCGGCACCGATTTATCATTATGATATACCACATATTCGCCATCGATCTTGTCAACTATCAGATCCGGAATTACCGCGCTTGCAGCGCTTACGAATTTTCCGGAAGCCGGACGTGGAGAGAGAGATTTGATTTTGCTCATGGCCTCGTTAATCCGCTCCACGGGGACATTCAGGGCCTTGGAAAGCTGAAGCGGAGACTTGCGGTCCAGTTCATGGAAAAACTGATCAATGATCTTCCAGGCCAGCGAATTCTCCAGACCCTTTTCCCTCAATTGGATTAAAAGCGACTCTTTGAGACTTCCTGCTCCCACTCCAGGCGGATCGAAAAGCTGAATTTTTTCGAGAATTTTGTTTACCTTTTCAGGTTCAACCTCCAGCATCTCAGCAATCTCGTTCGGAGAACAGCATAAATATCCGGATTCATCGATATTGCCGATGATAAATTCACCGATATTAAATTCCTCATCTGAAAGTTTCAGGAGAGACAATTGATCCAGAAGATGCTCATAGAGAGTTTTTTCCAGAGCCGGCGTATTTGTCTGCCATTCCTCACGCTTCTCTTTCATACGGCGGAAGACATAATCCTGGGCGTCATCGCCAAGATAATACTCCCAATCCATATCGCCTTTGGTCATATTAGGATCCATTAGAGGATCGGAATCATCAAGGGTATTTTCAGAGTATTCATCCCCGTCCTTCACTTCTGGCTCAAGGACTTCCTCCTCCTCCAGCATTGGATTCACCGAAAGTTCATGTCGCAGAACCTGTTCCAGCTTCAATAATGGCATCTGCAGCATTTTCAGCGACTGAATCATCTGCGGAGCAAGTGTCTGCTTTAATTTTAGCTGTAAACCGAGTTTCATGTTAATTTATTGCCTTAAAATAAGATACGAGTTTTTCTAACTTCCTCTCCAAGCTCTAATATAATTATCGGCAGCAAAATACCCTAATTTAAACGGAATTTCTCACCAAGATACACCTTACGTGCCTCTGGATCATTGGCCAGATAATCGGCAGTTCCCGATTTCAGGATCTTCCCGTCACACATTATGTAGGCCCTGTCTGTAATTGACAACGTTTCCCGTACATTGTGATCGGTGATCAAAATACCGAAGTTATCAGCTCTCAATTTTTCTATAATCCTTTGAATATCCTCAACTGCAATCGGATCGATACCAGCAAACGGCTCATCCAGGAGCATAAAGGTTGGATTCAAAGCCAACGCCCTGGCGATCTCCACCCGACGCCGTTCCCCACCCGACAATGTATAGGCGTAATTATGGCGTAAGTCTTTGATATCCAGTTCCTCAAGGAGGTTATCAAGCCTTTCTTTACGTTTCTTCTTGGGCAAGTGCAGCATCTGCAAGATTCCGTTTATATTGTCCTCGACAGACAGTTTTCGGAATATCGAGGGCTCCTGAGCCAGATATCCGATTCCCTTCCGGGCCCGTTTAAACATGGGCAGATTTGTCAGATTGGAATCATCAATCTTCACTTTGCCGCGATCAGGATTTATAAAACCTATTATCATATAAAAGGTTGTGGTTTTACCGGCGCCATTTGGACCCAGGAGACCCACAACCTCGCCGCATTTGACATCAATAGATACATTATCCACAACCCGGCGGCGCTTAAATGACTTTACAAGATTCTCTGAATAAAGCGTGCATAAGTATCCATTTCCATCGGAATTCGTTGATTTATCAGCATTTACCGGATTTGTATCCATACAGAAATCTCGTGCCTTTTAGATCTAGCAAAAAACGCGCCATAAGTAGACTTAGCTTCTATTTTTAATATACCTATTTTTTTCCAGCTGTCAATATCAAAGCGGTTTCATGCCGTCATTAAACCAAATATTCTTCCATCCTATTATACAATTCACACCTATACTAAGTTTTGAGATTAATCGCCATAGATTCGGAGGATAGCCATTTGAAACTGAAGATAAAATTAGGAATGAGTGAAAACCCGGCCCATAAATTTCTTCCTCGAATCATCATATTTCTGTTGACAACTTCCTCCGGTCTGAGCTAATTATAATAGGTACACCAATCTTTTAAACAGGGGTTCACATTATGCGTAAAATCATGAGCTTTTCAATGTTTGGCATTATAATGCTGTCGCTGATTTCTTATTCCTGTTCTACAACCTACAGGCATTATGATGGGCCGGAGCTGCCCGAAAGCGACGTGGCTAAAATTGAGATTCAGGACAGGGCTATTATTCTGTTGAGAATCGACGGGGATTAGGTGGACAAAAAAAACAATCCGCAGAGAACCTCCATCTCTTGCCCGGGGAATACAAAATAATCTTTCTGGGCGCGGCATTAACCCGTAATATCTCGGCTTATTCTGTCAGCAATCTATCCGATTCTCGACGGTTGGGCAATAATCCTAAAAAGTCTGAAGTCCAAATGAAAGGCTACCCTGGACGTGGCTCGATTTATTATAAAATCGAGTTTACCGTGGAGCCTGGCAGGAAGTATTGGCTTTGTGTCAACTCCAAATATCCTGATAAAGGGTATGCAATTCTCGATGTAACTGATGAATCAGAAAAGCTCCTGGCTGAATCTGAACGATTGAGTACTTCAAAATAATCAGCCTGAGCAAATACCTGTTTGAATGTAATGGGGCTTACTTCTATTGCATCACACAGGTTGGGCAATGCCTATTTTTCTAAAATATTTGATATCACTCTATCTATTCGTTATCATAGCTTTAATAAGAATCCGATTTAATGGTTCATTACGTTCAATTATCGAATCAAAAAGGCGGCAGTTTGACAAAATCCTTCGATCAGAAAAAAATCAAGGCTATTGCTGGTGAAATCGATCTTCTGGTCAATGAGCGAGGTGATCATTATATTGCCTTTCTATCCGGACTGCTCAGATTCGAAACTGTCAGCGGCCAGAAAACCAGAGTAGGCCGGGATAAATTTCAGGAAGAAATAAAGAACTGTCTGGAATACCTGCGCGTGGAATCGGAAAGACTGGGCATGGCCTTCCGAAATTACGATAATCTCGCAGTCGTGGCAGAGTTGAAAGCAGCCGACAGGTCTAAGGGATCAGTAGGTGTGGCGGCGCATATCGATGTCGTCCCCGAAGGCAAAGGCTGGCGTTATCCCCCGTTTGGTGGAACTGTTGCCGAGGGATGTATCTGGGGACGGGGTGCGCAGGATGATAAAGGGCCGGTAGGCTCTGCATATTCTGCGCTGGATGTTGTGAAAAGCCTGGGATTGGAGCAGATCAAGAATATTAGATTTTTGATTGGGACGCTGGAGGAAACCGATGACTGGCCCGATGTCGACCTTCTCAGGGATAAGAAAGAAATCCCCGACGTTACTTTCGTTCCTGACGGCATCTTTCCAGTCATAAATGCGGAAAAGGGTATGGCCATGCTGGAGTTCTCTGGCACATGGAAGGAAGAGAAACCATCAGCAGAAAAACCACAATTTATTTCTCTCAAAAGCGGCAAGCGCCATAATATGGTACCTGATAAGGCCGTGCTGACCCTGCGGGCGGAATCATCTCAAAAAAGCGCCATCGCTCGCAAACTGACCGATACTGCAGTGACATTAAAAGAGATGATTCCTGATAGCGGCTTCTCCATGATTCACAAAGAAGACTCTAAAAATTCGGGAAAGACAATCTTTGAACTGAATTTTGCAGGTAAAAGTGCGCATGGCGCCTTTCCCGAAAAAGGTCACAACGCCGCTCTTGACGCTCTGGCATTTATCGATACGCTTGAATATGGCTCCAGAGGAATGCGTGTTTTTGCAAAGGGCTTGAGCAATCGTTGCGGGCTTCTGGATGGCTCCGGATTCGGCATTGACTATCATCACGATTACATGGGAGGTACAACAGTCAATTTAGGGGTGCTCAATCTCACCCCGAGATCTGGGAAAGCGCTTGTGAATGTGCGATATCCTTCAGGCGTGGAAAGCGCTTTGGTACGGGCGGCATTCGAAAAAGCGGCCGCCGAAGACTCGAACACCTTGGACGACTTGAAAGTTAAATCCCGCATTCACGGCCGCGTACATGAGGCTCTTTTCATTTCGCCGGCTGATCATCCCGAATTTCTGCAATCACTACAGATTGCCTATCAGACAATTACCGGTCGTTCCGGAGCATTTAATTCTATTCGCGGGACCACATATGCCAAGGCTTTTCCTGCAGCAGTAGCATTTGGCCCGCTGGATGAAAAAGCTGGTGATATAGAGATGGCACATGAGGCCAATGAACGCATCAGGATTGACCGTTATCTGGAGAATATCAAAATATACGCCCTTGCCCTGACTTTGCTTGCGTATGATCACTAAGATTATTAATATGGACTGCAAACAGGAGTAGTTTTTAGATAATGCGAATCACATTCACTTTCAACCTGCGTAAGTCCGAGGCCGATGAGAAACAGGCTGAACGATTCAGCCAGGAATATGTGGACAGAGTTGTCTCAGCCATTGAAGAACTGGGGCACCATGTATCTCCGGTGGAGGTATCTGGATCGCCGGGCGAGGTGGTGGATAACCTGATAGATTCGCGTCCCGACCTGATCTTCAACCTGGCCGAGGGGGTGGGAGGCAAAAGGCGGGAATCCTATTATCCGGCTATCTATGAACTTCTGGGTATCCCATACACCGGCGGTACTCCCGGGCTTCTGCATGTCGGCCTTGATAAACGGCTCTCCGGAAAACTGCTTGCGGTAAGAGGTATAAAAGTACCTCAGGGCTCATTGATCACTCTCGAGGAGCCGGATATTCCGGACGATACTGAATACCCTGTTTTTATCAAGCCTAATTATGAGGGATCCAGCATGGGCATTACCCAGGAATCTGTGGCCGAGAGCCCTGAAGAAGCCCAGAGAGTCGTAAAGAAACTTCTGGGTGAATATTCGGAGGGTGTCATTGTGGAGCAGTATATCGAAGGACGCGAGTTGACCGTCCCGATGCTGCAGGCCTTCTCCGGCTACCTTCTGGAGATTGTAGAATATAAGTTCGAGGGCAAGGGACATGATATCTTTGACTACGACACCAAGGCCAGCGGAGGAAAAGATGAGTCACTGAATACGATCTGTCCTCCCGAACTGACCCCCGAGGAAAGGCGCGATGTTTTGACACTGGCCGACCGCGCATTCAAGGTCATGAAGATTCCTGATTTCGCGCGGGCTGATATCCGTCTGGCAAAAGACGGTACCCCTTATCTGATCGAAGTCAATCCCCTCCCCGGCCTGAGGCCGATCAGTCCCCTGATAACCGGCGCCGAGGCCAAGGG
>JABAHP010001759.1_pt1 | contig 28339 bp, 24 predicted proteins | sample 7062081 | NCBI WGS metagenome assembly JABAHP01 (sample SAMN14534357, study PRJNA622989) | marine sediment metagenome | biome: marine biome [ENVO:00000428]; feature: marine pelagic biome [ENVO:01000023]; material: deep marine sediment [ENVO:00002113] | place: India: Gulf of Kutch | collected...
GCAAGTAATTCTTCACGGAATCTTGGTAAATCTTTAGCACCAAGACCACCAGGTTTTATGATATAATCAAAAGCGCCCATTAATAAAGCTTGAATAGATGAATCTAAATTTTTAGGGCTAATAGCTGATAAAATAACAGTTGGTGTTGGATGACTTTCCATTATCAACTTAAAAGCATCTAGCCCATTCATTTTTGGCATTACTAAATCCAAAACTAAGACGTCAGGGCTGTATTTTTTTACTAAACTAACAGCTTCAATCCCATCCTTTGCATAATCAACAATGTTTATTAAATCATGTTTTTTAAGAATATCTGATATGCTTTTTCTCAGATATTGAGAGTCGTCAGCGATCAATACGTTTATAGACAATTTAATCTCCTTTTCAGTATTATTATCTTCACTTATAAATAGTAGATTGAGTTAATTTATATGTTTCTTAATACTAAAATGCTAAAATAGTGTAGAAATAAGAAAAGTAAACAATTCATCAATTCCTTCTCCTGTCAAGGCAGATGTTTCAAAAAATGGAATATTATATTGATCAGCTAATTTGGAAGCTTGAGATTTAATATCCAAACGGTTTTCATTTTTATCAATTTTATTTCCAATCAAAACGATGGGAATCTGTTCATTTTTTGAGAAATGACGTGATTCTTCAATCCATCCTGAAATATTATTGAATGAATCCATATTCGTATAGTCAAATACTATCAAAACAGCATTTGAATATTTATAATAGAATTTACGGATTTTTACTAAACTTTTCAATCCACTTAAATCAAGAAGATACAAATATAAACTAAAATTACTTGAGATTTGTAATTCTTTTTCATTAATTGAAATCCCTAATGTTGGTTTATATGCCCCGTTCTCATTAATATTCACCCCACAATACATATGTGCTAATTTTGATTTTCCTACAGCTTCAGATCCCACAATAGTAATTTTTTTAACATTTTTTTTGTTATCTTGTTCAGCAGGTAGAATTATTTCTCCTTCCTTTGTCAAAGTTGGTATATTCAAGGATATTTCATGATTACTCAAAATTGATGAAATTTTTTCCGCTATAATATATGCATAGGGAATAAATTGATCTATATTAGAATAGTGGTTTGCAACCAAAACAAAAATGGCAGGAACTTTATTTCCTAATTCCATATAAAATAATTGAAAATCATTTGTATCAAAAGTCCCTGTACCAAATGAAGTTTCTGCATACCTTTTAATTTTAGTTATAGTTTGATCAAGAATAGCCATTATTGCTCCAATTAATTCTTCATCAAATCCTTCTACGGAGGAACGAGCGATAATTAAACCATCCAAATCTACAACTAAGGCAGCTAACAAATTACTTACTTCATGTAATAAATTATCCAATAAATCATCAATTAAGCTTACATTTGACATTTTTTCAAGTACTATAAGTTCAATTCATATTTTATATTTAAAATCTTGAACAATCCCTTTAAGATGGTAATATTTGGAATAAGGCAGATTGTTCCATTTATGTTCAAATCTGAAACCATTAATTTAGTATTAATTAATATAATATAATCTATTATTTGGGAATATTTTGCGATGATACTATTTAAGATCGCATTTAAGGAATCAATTGCTATTATTGGTACATTTGGGACAAGTCTGATCGATAATAAATCTGCTAAAGCACTAGCATAATGACCACTTAGGATATTTCCGATTTCACTTATGATACTATAAGAAAATTCATTCAAATCATTAGTGCTTTCTACTATATGCCCTGATTTTTTATCAGAATTATTTAATAAATTAATCAGTTTAAAAATTGATTCTTTGGGAAATATTTGGACAATAGAAAGATCAGAATTAACTGGAATTTTAGAAAATATCACAACAACTTCTTCGTCAGGGCTATCAAACATATCTGGAACTTTCCAAAAAGTATCAATATTTGCTGAAGTTAATGAAACTTCTACATTTTTATTCAATAACTCAGAAAGTGCCGTAATTGCGTGTCCAGAACCAATATTACCTATTTCTTTCAACATGTCTAATTCTTCTGCCGTTAATTCTACCTTAACTAAATTACCCATAGTTTTATCATTCATTCTAATATTCCCTCTTTTTTTTGTGTTATTCTTGTATTTAGGATGATCTTTTTGTATTCCTTTTCTTTTGTTAATTTGACATATACAGCAAAATCTTTTGTGTCAAATAATATCCCCCTCCCTTCAGATCCTCCGGTATCTTCACCAATTACAAAAATATTAGATTTTTCTAATTCTTGTTTTATGGCCTTAGTGTTATCTACCCCTATAAAATTTTCATCTAAATCAAAAATTCTTGAACCCCCTACTATAATTGCCACTATATTCTCTTTAGCAGCACCATAATTAAGAAGTTCTTTATTTAGAAATTTTAAAGAAAGATCAGCATATTTATGCGGATATTCTATTTTCTTATTTAATTTTGCTTTAGGAAGTAAAATGTGGGACATCCCGCATACTTTATTTTTGAAATCGATAAGAATTAGTGCAATACATGAACCTAATCCATAAATTGATATTTTTGGAAAAATAACTTTGGATTTATTTCTACAATTTGTAATAAAATAATGACCTATGGGTAAGAAAATCTCTCCATGTTTATCCATTTCATCAACACGTCCATAGGATTTTATCATAATCACCTTTAATTTTTTAAAATTAAATTATTAATTGGGGATGTAATTTTTCATCTTTTTTGCAAAAATTATCATATGCTCGTTTATTTCATAGTTAGGGACAATTAAATTAGCAGCTCCTCTCTTTACTGCTGCTTTAGGCATACCATAAACTACACATGTTTGCTCGGACTCTGCAATTGTTTTGCCGCCTTTTTTTTTAATAGCTTCTAATCCTGCAGCACCATCATCTCCTAAACCAGTTAATAAAATTCCAAGTAATTGGTTTTTGTATACTTCTGCGACTGAAAAAAACAATACATCAACAGAAGGCATGCAAAAATTCACTGGTTCACCTTTGAATGTCCTAATACAAGGGATATTATTCTTCAGGACAACTTTCATGTGTTTTCCTCCAGGACTTAGATATGCAATTCCAGGTTGGATTTTTTCTCCATTTTCAGGGATTTTAATTTCAATTTTGCATACTTGATTTAGAGATCTTGAAAGTTCTTTCATGAAATATGGATCTAAATGCTGTACTATTAGAATAGGACTATTAAAATTTTTAGGAATTTCCTTCAATATTGATTTTAAAGTTCTAGGGCCTCCAGTACTAGTACCAATAACTATTGCGTTGAATATTCTTGAACTTCTTTTTGTTTTTGGTTCTTTTGGGATCTCAATTATATGTGATTTTGATTTTACGCTTAATTGATATTGATCACTATATGAATCTAAAGAAGGTAGTTCAGAAACTGATTTTTTAATTAAAAGATTACGTTTTTCATAAGTTTTTTTAATTTTTCCAGCATATAATGTACTGGAAACTAATTTTTCTTTATATTTTGGAAATTCATCTTCCCATAGACCTTGTGGTTTTGTTATAAAATCAAAAGCCCCCATTAATAAAGTCTGGACAGAGGGTTCCAAAGTTTCTGGATTTTTAGCAGAAAATATAATTGTAGGAATAGGATAATGTTCTGAAAGGAATTTAAACACTGTTATTCCGTCAATATCAGGCATCACCAGATCTAAGATTAAAACATCTGGATTTATCTTTCCAATTTTTTCAATGGCTTCTCTACCATTTCTAGCGATCTCTACGTTATTAATTTCTTCATTTGAAATTAACATCTCAGCTATTAATTTTCTTTGAAATGCTGAATCTTCTGCAACAAGGACTTTGATAGAAATAATATTCACCCTTCTTTCATATATATACGATTATATGTGTCTATCAGTTTTAAGTTAGTCTTTGAATTAAGTAAAGTTTCAGTTTTACCTAGAATTAGCAGCCCCCCCGAGTTTAACCTATTACAAATAACTTTTAAAAAATCTTCTCGTACTTTTCTATTAATATAGATTAAGAGATAACGGCAAAAGATAATATCATATTTATAAGAGGTTTTATGACCTTTAATTACATCTTCTTCTATATATTCCACATAATCCTTAATTTTTTTCTTTAATACATACAAAAAACCAAAATTTTTTTCAATTTTGGTAAAATATCTTTTTTCATAAAATTTTGAAACATTTTTTGTATGGTCTTCATTATAAATACCTAATTTAGCTTTTCTAATCGCATCAGCATCAATATCAGATGCGATAATTTTAAAAGATGGAAATCCAGGAATCTGATTTTTAAGATTATCTAAAATCATTGCAATTGAATAAGGCTCTTCACCATTAGCACATGGACATGACCATATATTAAGAGATTTTGTTGTTTTGGAAGGATTCCAGACTTTTTTATAAAATGATGTATGGGATATACATCGATTAATTAATGATCTGCTTCTTGTTTTTGGATCCCATTTACTATTATTTAAAGAAGTTCTTGTTGTTTTTCTTTTATATTGTCTATCAGGATTAGGTGTAAAGTCGCTTATTATATCTTTTCTAGATAAATATAAAGAGTAGAGAATTATCTCTTCAAGTTTTTTAAAAACTTCCCAGTTCCTAAAAAAAATTGAATAATTTATGTTAAAACAATCAAGAAATTTTTCAGTTTCTAAGGGAGTATTTGATAAATAGTTATAGTATGATTCAAGTGTATTACAATTAACTCTTATCATTCTGGATTTAATTCTTTTTTCAATAAAGTTTCTTTGATAATAATCTAAATTCAACCCAGTAGTATTCATTAATAAGTGAATTAGAACGTTATAATAATCCTCATCAATTTGAATTTCATCAATTCTAATCACTGAAATACACTTTATTTTTCTAATAATTTTTCAATTTCAGCAAAACGCTGTTGCATATGATCCATTGAATATTTTATATGCAATTGTATTTCTTTAATTTCAGACAAGATCTTCTTAACACGAGATTTAACTGATCTTGATAAATTCAAACCACTTTCTGAAATTTCTGATTTTATCATCTGGTTTACTGAACTTTCTGAACTAGTAATCTCACTATTGACTATTCCATGTCTCGATTGTCCGGGATAGTTCAACTCAATGTTGTTTTCTTTGATTTCTTTAAAAATAATGTGAAACTCAGGTGGTTCAAGCCCTTGCTTTATAACTTCATATTTGAAATTATAGAATTTTTTTTTTGTTTTTAATTTCCCTGCAAAATTTGCAGCCATATATCTATGAAATAAACGTGAATGATTACCTGCCCATATCCAAATCAATTTTAATTCTTTATCTACTATTAAATATACACCACCCGCTTCAAACATCTTTTCTGGTCGAAGCTTAAGGGATTCTCCATCAACTTTATAAATAAAATCATAATAACTTGTTTTTAGCATGATATCTGTTGGATCTTTATATTTTACAGAGATTTATTTTGGATATTCTTTTTTTTTTTTCTATTTTTTAAAAAAAATAATTTAGATTGCTTTTGGCAATCAGTTTATGAATAAAATCTTAAAAGCGCGTCTAATAATTCATGTAATGTTTCGAGATTAGGAATGAATAAGAAAGTACCTGTAATTTTGATATCTGTGATTATAACGTTCGTTGTGATAACTAATGATAATTTCTTTAATAAACCAATTTCTTCCTTCAAAATTTTGAATAATTGATTTCCGGTATCAACTGAAATGTCTGGTGGCTCTGTCATTAATCGCAAACCTAATAGATCACCTATTGCGCTTACATAATGACTCCCTAGGATGTGTCCCAGCTCTGTAATTGCGCTACGATAAAGTTCTGGAAAATCTGATGCTAAATTAACCTTTTTCCTTAGATCAATCTGTTTCTTATCTCGATCATCTACAATTATGGATGTTATATCTATAGCATCCTTAATATTAAATAGAGTTAAAACTGTGGCTCTTGTTTTTCCAACAACATTACTCCAAGCAACTAAAAGTTTTTCATTTTTCTTACTGATAGAACTAGCATACTCATCTAATTCAACCATTTCAACAGAGGGGATATTTATATCCACTCTCTTATTTATCATTTGAGCTAACGCATTTGCAGCATTTCCAGCACCAATATTACCAACTTCTTGTAAAGCATCTCTCTGTATTTCAGAGAGTTCGATATCGGAAACATTTACTGTAGTCGGTTTTTTCTGATATGTTAAACTTTTTGTAGGTAATTGATGTTCTATTCCTAATTTATCGAAAAAAGATTTTAATGTCTCGAAATCAGGGATAAAGAAAAACATACCTTTAAGTTTCAAATCAGCTACCTTTATTGATGTTTTAATTATTATGAAAAACTCAGCAATTGATTTCAATTCTTTTGATAGAAATTCTCCAATCTCTCCAGCCTTACTCATTGTAAATTCTGGAATATCAATCATTAACTTTGTACCTAATAAATCTGCTAGAGCTGAGGCGTAATGACCTGCCATAATATTACCCATTTCGACAATAGTAGATACTGCAAAATCATCAAGATCATTTTTAGATTTAACTTTATTAGGATTAATTTTAGATTTAGTTCCTGCTAAATCAGCAATCATTTGCATCAAAGGTTGCATTTCAAAAATGTTTAAAATAGTCGCTTGAGAGGGTCGTTCTATATGGCAGAAGATTCCACATACTTTCTCTTTTGGACCACCAAATTGTTCTGGCAGTTCATCTAAAGGTATTATTCCTACATCAGTTAAAGTCACATCAATTTTCTTTTTAACTAAGCGAGATAATGCTGTGACTGCATTCCCAGTCCCTATGTTACCAATTTCCTTAAGCATATCTGCTTGTTCACCAGACAAGGAAACACTCTTGTCTGACTTATCTTTAGGAATATTTGCTAAATTCTTTGGAACATAAGCTTCTTGAGGGATGACGACTGTGGAATCAATTGTAGATGCAGGTTTTGGAGCCAGTTTAGGTTTTACTTTCGGCCCTTCAATAATTTTCGGTTTCACATATACCTTTTTCTCAACTTTTTTACCTAGAGATTTAATGTATGGTGAAATTAATGCATCTAGATCCAATAAGATTAAGGATTCATCTTGAAAGATGCCTGTTAATTTAATTAATCTAAAATCAATATTTGTTTTTACAATTGTCCCTTGCTTTTTAAAAGCTGAAAGAGGAATATCTTTAACTCCTATTACGGAATCAACTAATAATGCTATTTTCAAATCTTTATATTCCAACAATAGAATTCTTGATTTTTCACTCAAACCATAATCTACATCATTTTCAACAATGTTGTGTCTTAATGAAAGGATTGAATAAATTTCACCTCTAATATTAATGATTCCTACTATATTTTTTTCTGTTAAAGGAACGGGAACTATATTTTCTCCAGGTACATATATCTCTTTAACATGGTCCACTTCAATGAGATATTTTTCATCAAAAATTTGAATTATTACAACATTTATAGTTTCTCCAAACTCTATTCCTTCTGTTTTACTTTTTATCATATTTTATACCTCTTACATTTTATCCTCTTCTTTTTATGAATTTTATTTTAACATAATTCCTTTCCAAATTAATTCCACTTCAGGTTCTTCTTCACTAACTTCAGTAAAAAAATCTAGTTGTTTATATATTGAAATTTGACCGCCATTTGAATGCTTAAAGACGTAATTTAATAAGTCCTCTGTACTAGTAAAATTAAATCCTGCAATTTTTAATTCAGATTCATTCAGGATTAATAGGTCTTCTTTATTGAAAGGACAATTTTCTTCAATCCATTCAATCCATAATTCTGGTTCTAACTCTTTATTGATAATTTTAATAGGAATATCAAGGGGAATATTGCGGAAAGATTTTCCTGTAGCAAAAATAACCCTATCAGGGATTAGATTTTGGCTTTTTGTAAATTCGTTTAAATATTTTATTGCTTCCTTGAAATCTTTCAAATCTAACACGTCGTAGCATAAAACTAGAATTACTTCATTATCATAAGTTTCAATAATAAAATCTAATATTCGATCCATAGTTGGATCAAGATTAATTTTTACGGTTCTTAGGTTCAGATTTAACATGTACTTAATATATTGATAGAAACGCCACTTTATCGCTAATGTATTATTTTCTTCTTTACTAACAAATAATTGAAAAATTTTTTTTAATTGTCCCTTAGTTAGTTTGGATAAATCGGCATTTTTTCCCGTATCCTTACCTATTTGCACGAATTTTTGATTAGCATTTGATTTAGAATCTGTTTTTTTCTTAGTAGGTTTTAATGTAAAATCTTTCAATAAGATTTCAAGTTCATTTTTGGTAAATTGTGGAACAATCTGCTCAATAAGATACAAAACATATTCTTTTGAATTATCTTCCATTGTTTCATAATATTGTAGTTTCATATTATTTCCTCCATTTTTTTTATAAATTTTATTTTTTTTTATCCAATAAAAAACGATTCCAATTCTGATTGTGATACATCCTTTCCACTTACACTTTTAAGATAATACATTATCTCTTTTTCTTGATATGGCAGGATTGAATCGATTTTGAATGAAATTTTTTGTTCTCCATTATTTTTAGATTTATTAATTTTATGTTCTGCATTTGAAGAAATTAGTTTAAATGAATTTGGAAATGCATCTGTAATATCGACATCATTAAGTTTAATATTGGAACCATTTTTTGCTACAATATAAATAGCAAACTCATCATTGCTCCTTCCGGGAAAAATTTGTTTTCCAATCATTAATTTACGTCGTACATGAGAAATTTTTAATGAAGATGTATCTTTACTAATGAGATCATTCATTAGAATATAGCGTCCATTTGGTCCTTCTGCCCCAGATTTTTCATACATTGGATAATAAGCATAGATTTTAGCATTAAAATCGTAATCTTTTTGGTAATCAGGACTAATTGCTCTAAGAGGATATTTCAATTCTAGATAGTCTTCTGGATTTATAATTGATTTTCCAGTATCGGTTTCTAAATTTATACTAATTTCAAAAGTATGCTCATGTGAGTGATCTTCATCATCTGGAATTGAATTTATCTTAACACCATTAATTTCTATCTTACCAGATGAGTTATATAATGCAAAATCAGAAGTGTTTTGTGGTGGTAAGAAATCTTCTGGAATATTCTCAACTATTCGAAGCCCATTAATTGGGACAGTACCTTGGTTGTTTATAATAATTTCAGAATTTAATGTTGTTTGTTCAAATGATTTTATTTCTTCTTCAGGTAATTTTTTCTTTACTACAATGTTAACCATTTTAAAGACACTATCATCAAATCTCGTAGTAATCATTGAATTGCTCTCTGTTTTAAACTCAACAGAATAATCAACTTTTCTCGAGAACATAGGTTCCTTTTCGTCAATCACATCAAAAACTTGCGTTTTATATGTTCCACGAGGATTAATTACTGTAGCACCAGCGGTAGTAAAATCAATTTCAGAGAATTTTTTTGATTTATTCTTATCGTAGATCAGAATCGAATTTAGTTTCAGTTTAAAATCACTATGGTTTTCAAAAATTAAAGAACAATCCCAATGATTTGGAGCGTCATTTCTCTCTGTTTTTTCAATAGCATGCATAGCATGAGAATATGCAGAGAAATAATTGATTTTAACTCCTGAAATTACCTTCGAAGCTAGATTATACGTTAATTCTATTTTGCCAGTTTTAATATTTTCCTTCTTCTTAGGGAAAATGTGAGCAGTAATTAACACTTTTACTTTTTCTCCGGGATTTAGACTATTTATATTACATTCTACAGAATTTTTAACTATTCTAAATTCATTACTCTTGCTACCCTCGAATTTTAAGTCATAAAAATTATTAACAAATAATTTTCTAAACTTTATATTTTCTAAAATCGAATTTGAGACATTTACAATATCAATTATAAATTTTACCTTATTTTCCTTTCCAAGTAATAATAAGTGTTGCTTTTTATTATCTCCTTTTGATTTACCTTCTTCAGTGATATCAGTTTCTTCATGAGTTATTTCTTCACTAACAGATTCAATATTTTCATTAATACTAATTAAATCTGGTAAATCATCAGAATTTACAATTTCATATTTTAATACTTTATTTGAACTGGGTTCAAAAATTCCTAAATTTATGGTGTTTTCTTTCTCTTGATTATCAAATTGAGAGCCAGAAAATTGTAAATTTGCATCCCAAATTCTATCTTTAATAGAATTATTAAATATTGATATATTTCCATTTCCAGATACTGCTTTTCGTGTTCCATCATTGTGGTAATCAAATTCCATAAATTCTTCATTTAATATCAATACTTCGGACATTGAACCTGTATAACTTGATTCAATTTTTTTTTCTCTTTTACCTTTTTCTACCAGCTTTCCACCTTCCCTTATGGGGATACCAAGAAAATTTGGGCTAATTTTTGTTTTTAATTCATCATGGTCAATTTTTTTAAAACCCATTTTATTTTTCCTCCAAGTATTTCTTCATTTGTTATATTTATTATTTGTAAAAAAAATTTTAATTATAAATTTAAATTTGAAATGATATTTTCATTTAAAATAGATGAAATTATACTTAAAACATCGATAATTAGGCATATTGAACCGTCACCTGTTATGGTTGAACCTAAAATATCCCGAGACTCTGTATAGTTAGATTTAAATGGTTTTACAACAACATCTAATTGTTGTAATTGCTTATCTGCTATAAAAACTGCTGAACTTTCTTCATCCTTTTGACACCATATTGCAATTTTTTTATGTGAATTTTCTATGCTTTTTTCAACCATGCTTAAATATTCGTCTAAATGAATAATTGGCATCAATTGCGAATCGATTTTGTAAAATTGCTGGCCATCGACATATTCAACTTGATTTGGATTGAAAAAGTATATTTGTTTAATGTTTTCAGTAGGAATAGCAAATAAATCTTCAGCAATCTGAATTAGTTGTGCTCTTAGGATTGCTCTAGTAAATGGAACTATCAGTGTAAATTTAGTACCTACCCCCGGCTTAGATTGAATATCAAAATCACCACCAATTTCTTTAATTTTTTCAGCTACAATCGCTAAACCCATACCTCTACCAGATATAATGTCTGCGTCTGTAAGCGTTGAGAACCCCGGCATTAAAATAAATTTATGTAATTCTTCCTTTGATAGTTTTTTCGCCTCGTCTGAGGTGTAATAACCTTTTTTCACAATTTTTTCCATAATTTTATCATAATTAATACCCCCACCATCGTCTTGAACTTCTATGAAAATTGAACCTGCTCTTCTAAAAGTTTTTATTTTCAATGTTCCAATCTCGTTTTTATGTTTCTTAACTCGATCTTTTGGAGATTCTATTCCATGATAAATTGCATTTCTAATTAATTGAACCAAGGGTGTGTTTATTTCTTCAAGGATTTTTCTATCAATTTCGACATTTGTTCCTTCAAGAATTAATTTTATTTTTTTGCCAGTTTCATTTGCTACATCACGAACGAGTCTTTTATATTTTCTAAATATAGAATCAACTCGAACTAGTTTTAGTCGAAAAAGAATTTCTTGTATATCTAGAAAAGGTTTATCCATTTTATCTATTAATCGTACTATAGTTCTATCTTGCTTTTCCTTTAGAAGTTGACTGATGTGGTTCTTCATTATTACTAATTCTCCAAAATAATTCATTAATTCCTCGAGATACTCAATATTAACTTTCACACTCATAATTTTTATGGTATCTTCTGAGAAATCGCCTACAATTTGAGAGACTCGCTCTAATTCTTCAGTGTCAACATCTTCATCAAATTCATCTTCATAAGAATCATAATCTACAGGATCAGGTTTTTCATTTTCCCATTTTTCTCTAAGACTAATAATATTTGTTATAAATTCTTCAGATTTTAACGGTGTAATAACAACACTTTCAATTTCAAGAATCTCATCTAGCACATGAGCGAGATTATCCTTACTTTTATTACTAATATAGAAAATTTCAAATTCATTTTTGAGAGTTGCTTTTTCTAAAGCTTCAGGAGCAGGATTAGTCCAACTAATACTTCCATTTTCATTCAAAGCTCTAAATATAATAAATAATCTTACTTTTTTGAAAACACATGTCTCTTCAAGGCGGATATATATCTTGAATGGCTTTTGATTTTTTTGTTTAAGTACATTGTTAACCTCTTCTGACTTTAAAGGCTGAATAAAGGTGATATCATAATCATTATCAAAACTTTCGAAACTATTCTTAATATCTTCAACAAATTTATCATCAATATCACTTAAATCTCCCTTTTTTACTCGCTTTATTACATTACGTAAAACATCAATGCTTTCAAAGAGCATTTCAATGAAATTTTCTCCTTTGGATTTAGATACTTTTCTATCTTTAGTATTTTCTAAAAATGATTCGAAATGGTGACAAAATTTCGATAAGTGCTCAAATCCAGCCATCGCTGTTAATCCTTTTAATGCATGAAATGTGAAAAAAAGCTCTTGAATTGGTTTTGAATCATTTGAATTTTGTTCTAATTTTATAATTTCCTCTTCTGTTTTTTGAATCAGATCTTCGGCTTCACTTATAAAAAGTTTAATATCGTCTTTAGATGACACATAATCACCTTTTAATTTTTTTTTCTTTTTTTTATTTTTTTAGTATACGGTCCATTACCTCTAAAATTTGCTCAGTTTTGAATGGTTTTTGGATAAAATCCTTAGCGCCTTTTTTTGCTGCCTCAAGTACAAGAGCTTCTTGACCCAGGGCAGAAACAACGACAATCAATGCTTTTGAGTTTAATTTTAAAATCTCTTCAGTTGCCTCTATCCCACCTTTTTCAGGCATAACTAAATCCATAGTAACTAAGTCAGGGTTTAATTTTTTATATAAAGAGATAGCTTCTACACCATTTGAAGCTTCACCGATAACCTCAATTTTTTCGATTTTATTTATTATATTTTTTAACATATTCCTAGTAAACTGCGCATCGTCAACTATCAAAACTTTTTTTTTATTATTTGTCATTTTATCAACTCCTTTTTTATTTATGTTAATGATGATAAATCTTGTTGGATTCTAAATTGTTCAACTTCACTAAAAATTCTTCCCAAATCAAGCATGACTCTTGGTCGTTGTTCAAAATTAACAATTCCCTTGATATATTCCATTGCAACGCTAGTCTGAAAGATTGGGCTTAATCCAACAATCTCAGAAGGATCAATGTGATCGATACTAATTATTTGATCAACATAAAATCCAACTAAATTATTATCAAGCTTCAGAATTATAATGAACTTTTTTGCTGTAACTGATTCCTTTTCAAAAGAGGAGTTCTTTGAATACAATACATATTGATTCAAATTCAGTTTTTTATTTAAATTAATTATGTGAATAATTTCTCCCCTGTAATTATAGATTCCATCAATATAGTCTAAGCTTTTTGGTAGTTTTCGTATTAAACCTGCTTGAATTATTTCTTTCACATCGAAGAGATCGATAACGAACTCTTCCCATCCAATCTTAAATGAAAGAATGGAAATTTGATCCATATCTTCATATTCTTGTTTTTGAACCATTTTTTGTTTACCTTCTTTTTTAAATAATAAAATATTGGTTAATTTTATCTTCAAAAGATGCAAAAGGAGTTACGTCTCCGTTAAATTCTCTTAAATAGTTATTGAAATCGTAAATAAATTCATCTGCAATAAGATACATATATCTCTGTAACAAAGAATTCATATTTTCAACTAAAAAAGCAAAAATTACGCTACTTTTTGATATAACATAGAATTGTTGATTCCCAAAATTTATCTCCTTTAATTTAGCCCCTGTTTCTTCTCCAATAATTGTATTTGAGAATGATAATAATGCAGAGATAAATCCTCCAATATGAACTTCATGATCTGCTATATTATTGCGATTTTTGTTAATTTTCGAGAGAAAAGGGCTACCTGCAGAACCAATAACAAAGATTGCAATAACTCCGGATGATTTTGGAATAGTAATTTTATCTTCAAATACTTTACATAGTTCAGTTAATGAAGCATTTGAAAGAATTTTACTATTGATTTTTTTAGAGAGGAAGTAAAGTTGTGAATAATTAACTGCAACACTGGGTTCTTTTTCTTCCATATACAAAATTACAGAAATTTCTTTGTTATTATTATTGAAATATTGGATATGAATAGTGAATTCATTTAATGGAATAATCGAGCTTCCTTGTTTCTTGGTTATAATTTCTTTCTTATAGAGTTCTAAGACATTTTGGATAAGAGGAACTCCTATACCTTTTTGAAGAATAATTTTAAAAGCGCCTTCAAGTTCTATATCTGAGATGCTTATCAATCCATATCCCAGCATTTGAAACCTTTTTGAATCAGTATTAATATTTTGAGCCTTGTCCATTGCTATCATATTATATTCTTACTTTTATTTTTGCAGATTAGTTGCTTTGGATTAAAGTTCATAGTTAATTTTTATTTTAGCGCTTTTTTTATTTTAAACCAAAAAATTATGTGTGACATTTTTTCATTTTTTGATGTAAAATATTATAATAATTTCTTTTTTTTTGTGTTTTTCCTAAATTTGAACTAAAAAACTTATATCAGAATCTATATTTAAATTTAATGTTATAAAAAAATGTTATCCTAATGTAAATCACATTTTTTTGAATTATTAATAACACATCAAATCTAGATTAGGAAAAAAAAGTACACATCAAGAACATTTTTTGAACACAAAACTTTAATAATTTTTAAGATTAAAATGATTGAGTTTAATAGCATAATTCTAAAAAAAATTTCAAATTATCTGATTTATTGACAGTCTTCATGTAAATGTAGAAGAATTGATGATCCAAATTGGAGTTCTTAAAGGAATAAAGAATTTTACTCACAAAACCACTTTCAATTTATTTAGTGATAAAAATCAATTAATAAAAGGATAAATTAATTATATGAAACTTCAAAATTTATACCAAAAGATTGATCTCATTATTTTTTTTGCCACAAAATAGGATTCAATAAATTTAATAAGATATTTTTGTATACTTATATGGATTTTAAAGGATTAAACCAAAAAGATTTATTAAGAGAGAAAATAAAATATATTCAATAAGTTTAAAGTAAATTTCAAAATTTAATTATGAGGAAAGAGAGATGCTATCTAAAGAAGATGAAATAAATAATAAGATCAAACTCACTAAAGAAATTTTGAATCATATATATGAAATCCTAACGTTATTTAGACCTTTAATGGATAAAATGATTAAAATGGAAGAAGCTAACGAATTTAAAAAAAACGGAACTTTTGACAGAGCAGCATACTTATTTGGTGAGATTTCTGATTTATGTAAAGAAATAGAGACTATTTCTACACCTTCAGGTACATTTTTAGAGAATTTAGGTAACTAAAAGCTAAATTCCTAAGTTTTGTAATCATAAAACTTTGAATTAAGTAAGTGCGCCCACCGGGAATTGAACCCGGGCCGCGAGGTTGGGAACCTAGCATACTACCCCTATACTATGAGCGCATTATATTATTGAGTTTCTTCTCATTTAGATTTAATACAGAAAATATAATAAAAATAATTTTAGATAACAAATAAAATTTTTTGTAAAATAAGCTGTAACATTATTTCGTGAGTAGTAGTAGTACAATAGACAATGTCCATACAAATATAACTATCAAATTTCATGTAATGACATAGATTGTATTAGAAGAAGACAGATTTTGAGATTTCATTATTATTTATTCCACCTGGAATAGATATAAACAGGGTTTGAAAAATTCAAAAATAGTGAACTTCTATTAATTGAAATAGAAATTTTTTGAGGATTTTAATTTGTCAAAGGAACCAAAGCAAAATGAGTACTTTTTAAAAGGAAAAGAGGAAAAATATAAGTTAATTTTAGAAAATGCTAATGATTTAATTACAATTATTAATGAGAATTTTGAACGTGAGTATATCAATGAAAAAGCTTATCTTGATATATTAGGTTATTCAAATGAAGATATAATCGGAAAAACTCCAATTACTCCTTTACATCCAGATGACGTGAAGGAAGCAGTCAAGAATTTAAGAAAAGGATTTAAAAAAGGTGTCGGAAGGAATGAATTTAGAATCAAACATAAAGATGGCCATTATCTCTGGTTAGAACATAAAGGGAAAACATTCATTGATACAGATGGAAAAAGAAAAGCAATTATTATTTCGAGAGATATAACTAACCGCAAAAATTCAGAACAAAAATTAAAGGAATCTGAAGAAAAACATAGGAGTTTAATCAATAATCTTACTGATATTATACTCGAAATTGATTTGAAGACCAAGGTAACTTATGTTAGCCCACAATGTTATAATATTATGGGATATCACCCAGCTGAGCTTATAGGGAAAAAAGCGCTTAAATATATACATTCCGAAGATGTATTAAAAATAGCTGAAGCAATGAAAGAAGCATTTGAAACTAAAGAGATGATTTCAGTTCCTAGATATAGGTTATTACATAAAAATGGTAATATTATTTTTGCTTCAGCTATAGGAAAATATGTTAAGGCAAATGCAACTGAAAGATTTATTGTTACTATAAGAGATATCACAGTTCGAACAAAGATTGAGCAAAGATTAACAGAATCTGAAGAAAAATATCGAAGTTTAATTAATAATCTCACCGATGTTATACTTGAACTTGATATAAAAGGTACCCTGACTTATATCAGTCCTCAATGCTCCAATATTATTGGTTATAATCCAAGCGAACTTGTAGGAAAATCAGCACTTAAATTCATTCATCCTGAAGATGTAGTAAATGTAGCAGAGTTAATGAGAAATGCACGCGATACGAAAGAATTGATAAATGCTCCGAATTTTAGACTCGTACATAAAAATGGAGATATTATCTTTGCTTCAGCAAGAGGTAAACATATAATCACAAATGGAATGAATAGATACATTGTTACCTTAAGAGATATTACTGATAAAACAAAAATTGAAAAGAAATTAAAGGAATCTGAAGAAAAGTATCGATTAATTTCTGAAAACGCAAATGATTTAATTTCTATAGTCAATGATGAATTAGAGTTTGAATATGTTAATAAAAAACCATTTTTGAATATTTTAGGATATAATTATGATGAACTGATTGGAAAGAAAGGGATTAATTTTATTCATCCAGACGATGGCGAGAAAATAATGAATCAATTTATCGAATCAAATAAATCATTTAATGATTCAATTGAAGCAAGAGTAAAGCATAAATTAGGCCATTATATAACTACCGAAACTAATGGAAAGGTATTTTTAGATAGAGATGGTAAACAAAAATTCCTTTTTATTGCAAGAGACATAACAGAACGTAAAAAAGCTGAAAATCTTATAATTGAAGAATATAAGAAAATGGAGGAAATAAGTAAAATAAAAACTGAATTAATTATGCAGGCATCACATGAAATCAAAACACCTTTAAGTTCAATATATGGTGCTTCACAAATCCTCTTACAAAATTTTAAAGAACAGTTGGGGCAGAAACCAATAGAATTTATTGAAATGATATATAGAGGAAGTCAAAAATTACGTCAATTAATCGAAAACTTACTTGACGTTTCTCAAATAGAATCAGGCAAATTAAATTTGAACCCGCAAGAAGAGAATATTGTTGATTTTATTCGTGATTGTTGTTCAGATTTAGAATATTGGGCAGAAAAGAAAAATATTAAAATAGAGTATGAGCTTCTCGAAGAGATTTTTGTAAAAATAGATAATGTTAGGATGGAGCAAGTTATAACAAATCTTCTATCTAACGCTCTCAAATTTACACCCCCAAGGGGTAACATTTACATTAAACTGGATGTCTCTGATCAGTGGGTGGAGATTTCTGTAAGAGATACAGGTATAGGTTTGAGTAAAAAGGAAATAGAATCATTATTTCAAAAGTTTGGAAAGATAAAAAGAGTTACTAAAGATAAAGATATTGAGTTTGAAGGATCTGGTTTAGGTTTATATATCTCCAAAGAGATTGTAGAACGCCATCATGGTGAAATTATTGTCAAGTCCGATGGTAGAAATACAGGCTCAACATTCACAATCAGATTGCCAATATCTAAAGAATAATCTATTTTTTTGCAATCTTTTTTTATTCCCTTCTATTTTAAAAATTTATATTAAGGTTTCTACATTTATCCTTTAATATCTTTAACTATTACTTAACTATTAGTAAAAATTAACTAGATTATTTAAAGTAAGTAGCATGGAGAAAGTAGATTTGCTTATTAAAAAGATCAACGTTGTAATACCCGGTGGAATATTTGGGTTGCTTTCGATTACTGTTGGTATTATAGGAGACATTATAGCCTATTTAATGTTCCCTGGCTACAATTTCTTGACGATGGCGGTAAGTACATTATGTTTGGGACCGGGAGGTATATTTTTCAATATTGGAAATATTTTCTCAGGAGTATTTGCTCTGATTTTTGTAAATTCTCTTATAAAAACATTCAATGAAGAGCAGACTAATTTAAAATTAAAAAAAACAGCAATTATATGTGCCAATATTTCATGTCTGAGTTTTATATTTTTAGGGGTATTTTGTGGCTCTAATATAGTCATCCAATATTTACATGGCACTTCTGCTATAATTAGTTGGATATTTGGATATAGTTACATTACCTTCTATAATATTTTAATGATAAAGGACAAAAAATATTCAAATAAACTTGCTTTCTTTGGTCTTTTTGTCTCTTTTCCACTTCTATTATTAATGGTGTTGTTTTTCCTTCACCTTATACCTCTCTTTACAGCCCCCTTACTAATAATTTTACCACCATTAGAGTGGATAAATACTATTTCAATAATTTTGTGGTATTTTTCTGTCTCAACTTATATGATATATAAAAGATATTAATCTTGTAATGTCATCTTTATTTTTTTTTGCTATTGTGAATTATTATAGAAATTCTTTTAAGTAATAAAAAGTAGACAGATTATTATGAATAAACGGAATGAATTAATTATTTCTGGTTCTATTTGTGGTATTATTTCATTTTTAATGGGAATAATTGGATATATTATCTCTTTAATTTTAACACCATCATATAGAATGTGGGCATTATCAATAAGCAATTTACTTCTTGAGCCTTACGGGCCATTTGCTAGAATAGGATTAATAGCCTCTAACATTATTGCGATTCCCCATATTGTTACGTTAGGAAGAACTCTAAAAACTGAGAATGTATATGAAATGATTAGAAAGATAGCAATTGTAGCAGGAATTTTTGCATGTGTAAATGCAATTTTAACTGGAATAGTTGCAGGGCACAATCCAATCATTGCTAATTTACATGGTTTGTTTGTACTTTTAAGTTGGATTAGTGGAGCAATAACTACTTTTGCTTTTAGTTTTTTAATGTTAAAGAATTCAGACTTTTCGAAATTTATAACTACTAGTGGTTTTTTAGTAGCAGGAATTTTTATCGGATTTTTGATACCCTTTTTTATTTCTAACTTTTGTTCATATTTTTCTGCTTTATGTTATGAATTTGGTGCTGCGGTATATTTAGTATTACCTACCTGGGAGTGGGCAGTTGTTTTATCTATACTTTATTGGTATTTTTCTAATTCGGTTTATATGTTATATAAAAAAGATTTATTATCCTAAAATTGGATTATATTAGATAGGCTTTGTTGTGAGAGAATTTTATGGAAGATTTAAGTTATGAAAAAGGTATAAGAATTGATAAAAATGATGCTTTAATTATTGTAGATATGCAGTATGACTTTATTCCAGGGGGATCTTTACCTGTTGAGGAAGGAGATCTCATAATCAAAGGGATAAATCAAATAGCAAAATTATTCAAAGAAAAAAAAGCGATTGTAATATTAACTCAAGATTGGCATCCTCAAGATCATTTATCATTTGCTAGTAATCATCAAAACAAAGCCCCTGGTGATGAGTTTACTTCCGAAGATGGAGCTATAGGGCCAGTTTTATGGCCAGATCATTGCGTTCAAAATTCTAAAGGAGCAGAATTTCATCATAAATTAAAAACTGAATTAGCTGACAAGGTAATCAGAAAAGGAACGAATCCTAAAGTAGATAGCTATTCTGGATTCAGAGATAATGATAAAAAATCTGAAACTGGACTTCGAGAATATTTAAACTCCAATAATATTAAACGGTTTTTTGTCTGCGGATTAGCATTAGATTATTGTTGTTATTATACAGCAATGGACGGAGTTGAATTTAATTATATTGTGTATCTTTTGGCAGATCTAACAAGGGGAGTCAATTTACCAGAGGGTAGTATAAAAAATGCTTTGAATTCTATGAAAAGTACAGGAATTAATTTTGCAAATACATCAAGTTTTGAATAATAATAGTTTTTTTACATCTATCTTTTTATCTATTTAATGAATAATACTTTTCCCTATCGAAAGATCTTGGTTGTATGTTCTGTGAATACTGCTAGATCGCGAATGGCTGAAGGTTTCCTGAACGACTTTTTCTCCAAATTTAATCTAGACGTAGATGTAATTTCCGGTGGAATAGCCTCAAATGCTCGAGATGGTATGCTAATTTCAATGGATGCAAAATTAGCTATGGGGGAAATAGGAATTAAATTATCTGAAACTGCTATGTCTAAAGATTTGAAAAAATATCCAAAATTAATAAAAGATGCAGATTTAATACTTACTTTAACTAATAAACATAAAGAAGAAATCTATGATTTTATTAATATCGATGGAAAAAAAATAGTAACAATTAAAGAATTTGCTGGAGAAACTGGTGATATAGAGGATCCAAGTATGAAAGAACTCGAAGGTTTTAGGATAGCACGAGATGATATTATTGAATGTTTAATGAAAGGATTAAATAAATACGAGTTTTAATTATGATAGAATTTATTATTATTGCAATTTTACAAGGGTTCTTTGAATGGCTGCCAATATCCTCCAGTGGTCAAGTATTTATTGTATCATTGAATGTCTTTGGATTTACTCCTGATGAAGCATTAAGTCTTGCTATATGGTTACATCTTGGTACAACGATAGCAGTTCTATTAAAATTTAGGAAAGATTATATAATAATTTTTAAAAGCTTTATTCCAAAATCATTTACCGTTGATGATGCGGATATTAAGAAAAGAAATTGGTTAATTTATGCTACAATAGGGACTGGAATTACAGCAATACCTCTCTATATTATTTTTAAAATTATTATATCTGATGCATTTGTTCCTTTACAAGGGGATGTGATTACCCTAGTAATTTCAGGATTATTAATAGTTACCGGAGTAATCCTTCTCAAATCAAGAAAAATCTATGGAGAAAATACAATAGAGGATATTCCATTAAATAATATCCCAAAGGACAGTTTTTTTTCAGGGCTTATTCAAGGAACATCAATTTTACCAGGAATTTCCCGTTCTGGAGTAACAGTTACAACGATATTATTGGAAAAATATAACCAAGATAATGCTTTAAAACTAAGTTTTTTAATGTCAGTTCCAGTTGCACTTGCTTCTATTATTGTTGATATAATATTTGGCGGGGTTCAAATATTTACAATCTTAAATCCAATATCAATTGTGGTTACAACCTTTATTAGCTTCTTAGTAGGTTATTTAACAATAGAAATTTTACTCCAGATCGCTAAAAAAATCAATTTTGGTTACTTCTGTATAGCTTATGGAGTTATCGCTTACTTAATTATTATTCCTTTTATTGTGGTTGTCTAAAGATTTAAAATATACCTTCTTAAATAATCAGTTAATACATTTTCTATATTTGGAATACCTTTAAAACTTGGAAAATCATTTAAATCTATTAAATAATAGATGTCTTCATTCATTGGTTTAACTAAATCAAATCCAAAAATCTTTAGGTTTAACCCATTAGCTATAATTTTAGCTAAATCTTTGATTTCTTCTGTAACTTCAAAACTTTCTCGTTCAATTAAATTCACATCGATACTATCAGGCCTCTCTCTTAGAAATTTATAAATCGGATTTTCTCTTTTAATACCAAATGTTTTATCCCCTATTACATAAATTTTCCTTTCAATCCCATCACATTCTATGAATTCTTGGATATATACATCATAATATATAAACTCTTTATATCTTTCACAAAATTTATCAACATCATCAATATTTTGAACAAGAAAATTAAATCTATTATATTTATCATGCTGATAATGGCTTTTAATTACTATTGGTAATTTCTGTAATGCCCAATCCTTAAATGCATCTACATCTGACAAATTTTGGTTCCATGAAATAGGTAATTTAAATTTACTAATTTCCCTACTATACTTTTCAAATATATTCCTGAAATGATAATCGAGAGCAATTTTATTTTTACAAATCAAAATAGAATCAATATCATGTAGGGTTGGGATATGATATAATTTTGCGTAATGCAATAAATCTATCGAGCATTCATTTCTTATTTTTACAATTATTCCATCAGTATTTTTAATATTTTGAGGGATATCTAAAAGACAAAAATAATCTTTAGTTGGATCATGGAATATTATATTAAATTCCTTTATCTGCTTAAGTTTCTCAATAACTTTAATTATCACTTCATGGTTTTGTACAGCAGAAAATACTATCGCTTTTTTTTTCATTATCTAAAATATAAAACCTAATTAAAAATAAAATTTCTTTGAAAAATCTTCATTTGTTGGAGGATGAATCGCAACTTATATGGTAATAACTCGATTTATTCCAGAGTCCTTTCTATTTGCATTTGCGGTAATATTCTTTATTGCATCGATACTACTTTTCCTGAGAGCAAAAGAAACTTTAACAAAATAATTTTAAATTTCCAAATCTAATTAATTTATTTTATTATTGATTAAGACTTCTTTCTTAACAAATTTATCAAATCGTATCTTCAATTCAATCAATTTAATCTCATAATTATAAGTCCAAGAATCTATTAATTCATTATCAATTTGAATTGAAGCTGGTTTATTTTCGGAATAAACAAATAATCTAACATCTGTATTTTTTATATTTTCTACTGAAATATTCATGGAATTCTCAGTAGAATTAAGATCTATAATTAATTTATTGGAACATGTAACAAATTTATCAGGACATCCTATTAAAGCCATCCCGTTTGATGTAATAGGGCAAATAATATAATATTTATAATCATATCTCTTTAATCGCCCTACTTCAATTAAATCATTAGTTTTAATACGTTTTACATTACTATTATAAAAATCATACAAGAGATATTCATTTCTTTCAAATCCTAAATCTTCTAAAGTAAAGAAAGTTTCCTTAACTCTTCTAGGCCAGATGTTAGAGGCTAATATATAACTCCAAGTTAAACCATTTAATTTAGTAAAGGTATCACAGATATAGTATTTTTTATGCTTTTTAAACATCAAATCATTTGCAGTTAAGGATTTATCAGGTTTTAATAACAATCCATCATCTCTGCATGTTTTTTGTAAAAGTGGCCAATTTATATTTTCTTTTCTATCTCCAGGTGCAACAACTCCAGCATTTAGAATTTGGTATAAACATTTAAAATCAGGATAACGCTCACTAAATAGTCTGATTTTTACATTTTCCATAGAACGAGAATGAAATACATCTGGATGTGAATTAATTCCAATAGCATTAAAGAGGATATTTGTTTGAGTGGAGTGGATAAATCTATAAGTTAATGGCCATCTATGATTATAATCTCCAGAACATCGAGAAATATTAATATTTGAATGTTTTATACTATACAACAAGATTCCTGGCATTTGCATGCAATAAAAAATATCAATACCATTTTCTTTAGCTGTAGTCGCCATGCTGTTCAACCAGTTTTCCTGAGCATCAAGATTTTGTGTTAAAATGGGCATGCTATTAATTTGATTTTTCATCCAATCTTGTTCATAAACTTGAATACCACTTTCTTTAGCATGTTTCATTAACCATTGCCAGAAATCTTTTTTCAAGGGAACGGCATGATTTTTATATGTTTCAAATTCATATTTTTTAACATAAGGAGACCTTGCATCCCATCGACGACTATGAGCAGTCAATGGTTTTTGAAATTTCTCCTTATAGAAAGTCTTTAAATCTGTAGTGAAGTTTTTAGGATCTACTTCCCAGCGAATTATATTTCCATATAATCCCCCTCCCATCAACCGCACTAAAGGTTTAAATAAAGTTGTAAAAAATTTGTTAGTATGTTTTAAATACCACCAACTATCAAAATTATAATACTTAATTGGAATACTCTTTTTATCAAAATACTCTTTAACTGCTATCATAGTATCTTCATAATTCATTCCTTTCTCTGTTTTATAATAGTAATACCCACCATTATCCGTCCAATAGCCTAAATATGATGTTACAATATTAGCATAGAGATCTTTACGTTTTGAATCATTATATTTTAATAAAATATCTCCCAATCGTTTTAATGATTGATTAATTCCCTTATCAAAGAGGAGAATATAACTTTGTGAAAAATCTTTTGGTAATTCTTTTATTTCTCCTTGGATCCCACAATTTAATCTATTTTTTTTATCTTCAGTGATTAATGTATTTAAAAAACCGTCTAATGGAGATAATACAAAACAGTTTAGATCATTATCATAGAATAAAACAGGTGCAGAAGTCGCTCCAATTTTTCTTGAAGGAGGGCAAAAAATCTTATTACGGTAAGTAAACACTTTTTTATTGAAGTTTTTGTTTACAAACGATGGGAATGAACTAATAACCTTTGAACTCTTACCAGAGGAAGTGTTTTTTAAACCTTCTGGAATATTGAGATCAAAAATAATAAAATTTTGGTTAACATAGTGCTTTATTGATATATTTAAATATCTTTCTTCATCTTCTAATCGAAATCTAGTTATTATTGATTTGAAGAATCCCAGTCTATCACGATTCTCTTCTTCTGTGCTTGAAACTAGTTCAAGAATTTTGCTATGTCTTTTGTTAGATCTATAATTACTATAGTTGCATGATCTGTGTCTAATCTTTATAATTCCATTTATAAATTCTATATTGCTTCCAAATAATATTGAATACGTTCCTATATTATCATCATAATTTATTTGAAATTGCTCCTGTTCAATTTTAAACATACTTAATTTTTCTTTCTTTTTGAAATCTTTAGAATTATAGATATAGCTAGCATTAAATTTTGGAGAAAAAAAGAGTCTAAACAACCAAGGTAAAAGTAAAAAAATTAAAGTAATAAATAATGTTAAAGAAAAAATAATTAGAAGAATCAGGTTAAATATATTAATATTCATCTCAATCATAACTAATATTATTTTGATTTTTATTTTTACAATTTTAATGAGATTTCCTTTATTATTTTCTATAATTTTCTTACTGAATGAAGATCCTTAGCAAACTTCTTTCTATAATGTAAGTCTCCTCTACTAGGGTCTTAATATTTGAAATCTGGAAAGGTTATAATACTGAATTTTTTCATTTCTAAATCCAATATCCCATATCTCCAACTTAAATTAATAATTGTATTAGCAAATATTAAAAAACTTAATAAATTTAATAAAAGAATTCTATAGTTCATTACATATATCAAAATTATTTAAATACTAGAATTTATATAACAAAATATCATGGCGAATAAAATTATCAATGTTGCCATAGTAGGAGTTGGAGATGTAGCTTCAGCTCTAGTGCAAGGAGTTGAAAATTATAAAAAAAATCCAGATAAAACTTTAGGGATTCTACCAGAAATAACTCAATATAGTCTTAATGATATTAATTTTGTTTTAGGGATTGATGTTAATTCAAATAAAGTTGGAAAAGATATAAGTGAAGCAATTTTTGCTCCCCCAAATTGTAATATGACTCTTTTTAAACCTGATTATATAGGTGCTCCTGTGGTTAAGGGCCCAATACTGGATGGATTAGACAGTAATATTAAGAACATAATCCCAGTAGATAATAATCAGGAACCAGTGGATGTTGTTAATGAAATAAAAAAAAATAAAATCGATGTTACAGTAATCTTGCTTCCTACAGGATCACATGAAGCAGTAAAATTTTATGCCTTGAGTGCTCTTGAAGCAGGATCATGTGTTATAAATGGGATGCCTTCCCATGTAGTTAAAGATCCAGAAATTGTTGAAAAAGCTAAAAAAAAAAATCTTACATTACTTGGAGATGATGTGAAATCACAAATAGGAGCTACCATCATTCATAGAACTTTAGCTAACCTTTTTCCAATGAGAGGGGCTATATTAGACAAGACTATTCAGCTTGATTGGGGGGGTTCTAGTGATTTTTGTAATCTTTTAACTTCAATGCCAAATGGTTCTTTGAGATATGAAGAAGGAAAACGGCAATCAAAAACAGAAGCAGTAATTTCAAACCTGCAAAATAAAGATTCTGTAGATTGTCAAATATCTGCAGTAGATTATATTCCATTTCTAAAAAACCAAAAAGAAGCATACATGAGACTTGAAGGACGAGTATTTGGGGGTGCACCTGTAAGAATTGATATTACAATGTTTGTAGAAGATGGTAATAATTCAGCTGGTATTATTGCAGATTGTATTAGGATTAGTAAAATCGCTAGAGATAGAAAAATTGGAGGTATTCTTCAATCTGCTTGTTCATTTTTCGCAAAACATCCTCCAGAACAATTAGATGATTATATAGCCAAAAATAGACTGTTAGAATTTATAGAAAATAAAAGAGAACGATAAAATAATATTTTTTTCTAACCCTAAACTCTTGCAGTTACTCTAACTAATTGTTGTTGCATTTTAACCAAATTATAGATATAATCTGATATTAGGCTTACTGCTTCTGGTATACTTCTAAAACTAGGGAAATCATTAACATCTATAATATGAGGGATTCCATCTTTTGATAATATATAATCAATTCCAAATACTGACATACCGATTTTCCTTCCAATCCGTAGAACTCTTCTTTTGAACTGTTTATCAATAGGGACGCGTATATGGATTAATTCTAAGGGAGTTAAGTTTTCAATATCCTGCATTCTATCAGGAGACGTGACAGACACCGCCCAGCGATCAATTACATATATTTTATAGATAATATCAGTACTTTCTAAATATTGCTGGAAAAATAACTCACCTTCTCTGTAATTTTTAATAAATTTCTTGAATTGAGATGTATCTTCAGCGATTCCTATGATTCTATCATTTCTTGGTAAATAGGGTATATTGTGCGTATCAAATTTAATAATAATTTTGGATCCATTATCACATGCCCTATAAGCCTCATCAACAGTAAAATATGTTTTAGGAATAGTTAATTTCTTTATTCTTTGTTCAATGTACTTAAAAGTTTCACTTCTACTTTCGCATGTTTCAACTGCTTCTAGACTATTTAATAACGGAATATTTGGAGTTATCTCACGTAGGGCTTTATAGATTTCTTGATTTGATTCTTCGGAATATAACTTAACGATTATAAAAGAAATTGGGTATCGTCTAATCTGTTTTTTGAAAAATTTTACATTAAATGAATTTGAATCTTTTTTCAAAAGGTTAATTATTGAGATATTATAATTTTTATTACAGAACTTTTTGATCTTATCAAAAACTTCGAGATCACGATTACAAATAGAGCCTATGTAGATTCTACTAAGCTTATTTGACAACCAAAAAACCCTATTTATTTTGATACAATATGAATAAACAATCTTATATAAATGTATTGTTTATTAAGGAGTTTACAGAGATTATAAGTAATAAGAATTTTTATAATTCAAGTAGCAAAAAGTCGACCAAGTTTTAAATTTTATATTTTTTTTAATTATTATTAAAGAGAAAGAGCATTTTCATAAAAAAGGTTTAGAAGGTTAAACAGTTGACAAAAATAGGTATAATCATTGATAATTACCATTTAAAGTACAAGGTTACGGAATTTTTGAAATATTTAAAAACTAAAGCCGAAGTAAGCCTTTATATTGAAGAATCTTTTTTATTGAACAGTTCAAAATTAGATTTTGATGAAGATTTATTTTTTCTCAAGGCTAAAGGTGATTTAGTTTTAGCTTTCACAAAATTAATTGAGGAAACAACATCAATTCCTGTTATTAATTCTTATAAAGGTACATGGCTCGCAATTAATAGATTTTTAAATAGTGTGTATTTACAAAAAGCGGGTATACCTATTCCTGATTTTTCATTAAATCCTAAAGGAATTCCCACTCAATATCATGATTATATTATTAAAAATATCATTGATCAGAAGAATTACAAATTTACCCCTATTGTCCACAAAGAAAATGGACAACTAAAAGTTGCTGATGAGAGAGCTTTAAACGAAGTTGATAAAAAAGATCCCCGATATAATTATCTATATTATCAGAGATTTATTAAAAGCAAATGGGA
>JABAHP010000705.1_pt5 | contig 28295 bp, 25 predicted proteins | sample 7062081 | NCBI WGS metagenome assembly JABAHP01 (sample SAMN14534357, study PRJNA622989) | marine sediment metagenome | biome: marine biome [ENVO:00000428]; feature: marine pelagic biome [ENVO:01000023]; material: deep marine sediment [ENVO:00002113] | place: India: Gulf of Kutch | collected...
TTGGTGTCCTGGCTCTCGGCCCGCAGCCTGGGCCGTGCGCTGAAGGATCTGCGCACGATCAACCGGGAGCTGGATCAACGTGTGGAGGAGCGGACCCGGGAGGTGGCCGAGGCCCTCAGCAAGAATCGGGCCGTGCTCCAGGGTATTGCCGACGGGGTCGTCGTCTTCGACGAGGGCGGACGCGCGATTGTCGTCAACCCCGCAATCGCTGATCTCGTCGGACGGCCTGCTGACGAGGTCGTCGGCTGTGACATCGACACCCTGCTGGACAACGGCGTCGAACCCGACGACCGTGAATTAGTCGCCGCTCTCTTGAGGGAGGGTCAAACGCGTCATCCCAGCGTCCGCTTTGAGTGGGGCGACAAGACGCTGTCGGCCAGTGTTGCCCCGGTCCGCCTCGCCTCCGGTGAAAGGATTGGTACCGTCGCTGTGTTCCGCGATTTCACCCGCGAGGCTGAGATAGATCGCATGCGGAGTGCCTTCGTGTCCAGCGCCTCCCACGAACTGCGCACGCCCCTCAATGCGATCCTGGGGTTCACCGATATGTTGCGGGAGGGTGTCTACGGCCCGATCTCGGAGGGGCAGCGGCGTGCGACCGATCGTATTATGGCCAACGTCGGTCATCTGCTGAGCCTTGCAAACAACCTGTTGGATCAGGCCCAGATCGAAGCGGGCAAGCTAAGGCTCAACGTATCCTCCTTCGCCCCGGCCGATGTGGTCGGGAGCGTGCAGGGCATGATGGGGGTGCTGGCGCACGCCAAAGGCCTGAGGTTGACCAGCCGCATCGCTGACGACGTGCCCGCCAGGGTATTGGGCGACCGGCAGCGCTTACATCAGATTCTGGTCAACCTGGTGGACAACGCGATCAAGTTTACAGAGCAGGGAACAGTGCAGGTGCACGTCTATCGGTCTGGCGCGGCGCATTGGGCTCTGGAGGTTTCCGATTCCGGCTGCGGAATCTCCCGGGAGGCCCAGCCATATGTCTTTGAGCCCTTTCAGCAGGTAGGTGGCTCAACCACGCGGGGCCGTGATGGGTTTGGACTGGGATTGTCCATCGTCAGGCAGCTGGTTGACATGATGGGTGGTGAGGTCACCCTGGCCAGCGAGGTCGGGCGTGGCAGCACGTTCACCGTCGTTCTCCCGCTTGCTCCAGTGTGGGAGGGGTCGCGTGCGTGATCGATCTGCCCTGATCATCGAAGACGACAGCGACTTGGCGCTCATCTTTGCCCAGGCGTTGCAGGCGGCTGGTTTCGACACGGGGATTGTCCGGCACGGTGACCACGCCCTCGCACGCCTGGCGGTCGCGACGCCGGATATCGTCGTGTTGGACTTGCACCTGCCCCACGTCTCGGGTGCTGAAATCCTGCGTGAAATCCGGGCTGAAGAGAGGTTGGCCCATACCCGTGTCATCGTCGCCACCGCCGATCCTCGCATGGCGGATATGCTTCAGGACCAGCCTGATCTGGTGCTCCTCAAGCCTATCAGCTTCAGCCAGTTGCGCGATCTGGCCGCGCGCTTGGCCTCCACCGCACCTACGGGCAGGTGACGGGGTGCGGCCTGTCGTCCACGGACCGATCCAGCAATTCGGCTGACGCTCCTGAACCCGTTCCCAATACAGAATGTTCGCAGTCCTCGTCCCTGGGGGACATCCCACTGGTGCCCGCCACTGTGTCCACGTCGGACGCCGATTTCTAACGCAAATTTAACAGATAGGCATTGACTTTATTGCGAAACGGTGGTACAATATATTCACTGTCGATTCAGGCGCTACCTGTGCCCGCTCATTCGTTGGGCGAAGGGCAGGGGGCTGGGAGGGTGGAGGCGTGTTTGGGGATGTAGTATATCTTGACAACACTGCCGCGACGCGGCTGGATGAGCGAGTCTTGGAGGCGATGAAGCCTTACTTCTTCGACCTCTACGCCGTTGCTACGTCTCAGTTTGGCTACTCTTTGGGCGTGGATGCTCGAGATGCGCTGGACAGCGCCCGCGGACAGATCGCCGCTTCTCTAGGAGCCGATCCGGAGCAGTTCATCTTCACCTCGGGATCCACCGAATCGAGCAACCTGGCCCTCAAGGGAGTGGCCCTGGCCTTGGGCGAGAAGAAGGGGCGGCACATCGTTACTAGCTCCATCGAGGACTTCCCCGTGTTGCACAGCGCTCGGAAGCTGGAAAGGCAGGGCTTTCGGGTCACCTATCTCGATGTGGATGAGAATGGGCGGGTCGATCTCGACCAACTCCGCGACGCGATCACGTCGGAGACGATCCTGGTCTCGGTTCAGGCGGCCAATCAGGAGATTGGCACGCTACAGGACGTCATGGCCATCGGCAAGATCGCGCGGGAGGAGGGGACCCTTTTCCACACCGACGCTACCCACAGCTTCCTCCGCGTCCCGCTCGATGTGCGGGATGTCCCGGTGGATCTGGTGACCGTCTCGGCCCACACCATCCACGGACCGAGGGGAGTCGGCGGGCTGTACGTGCGCGCCGGCACCCCCATCCGTAAGTGGATGGATGGTGGGTTCCAGGAGTCTGACCTGCGACCCGGTGTGGAGAATATCCCTGGCGCGGCGGGCTTCGCGGCGGCCGTAGGACTGGTCACTCCAGAGGAGACGGCCGGCCTTCAGGCGATGCGCGACCGGCTGCTTGAGCGGCTGTTGCAGATCCCTCACACTCATCTGAATGGTCATCCGATACATCGCCTCCCCCACAACGCCAACGTCTCCTTTCGCTTCGTGGAGGGTGAATCCCTTCTCCTGCACCTGGATATGCGCGGTTTCGCTGTCAGCACCGGTTCGGCTTGCTTTAGTCGCTCGTTGGAGGCCAGCCACGTGATTCTGGCGATTGGTGGCAACCACGAGCGGGCTCATGGCTCTGTCCGCTTCACCTTTGGGCGTTTCAACAAGGAGATTCATGTCGATGCAGTCGCAGAGGCGGTCGCGGAGGTGGTGGCGGAATTGCGGCGCATCAGCCCGCTGGGGAAAGGGTGAGAGTGAGGGGCTTCGGGTGCGCCCCGATCGAATCGCAACCATATTGAGATTTACTGGAGCTCGCTAGAGAGCAAACAGAAAAGACATAGAAACCATAAGGAGAAATGTGATGTTAAGCCAGGCCATGCAAGATGCGATCAACGAACAGATCAAGAACGAACTCTATTCCGCCTATTTGTACCTCTCGATGTCGGCCCACTGTGAGTCGGACGGCATGTCGGGCTGTGCTCGTTGGATGCGCGCGCAAAGCCAGGAAGAGGTCGAGCACGCTATGAAGTTCTTCGACTTCGTCAACGAGCGCGGTGGGCGCGTGACGCTGCACGCCATCGACCAGCCGCCGACGGAGTTCGATTCGCTGCTCGCCATCTTCAAGGAGACGCTCGAGCACGAGCGCAAGGTGACGGCGATGATTCACGGACTGTACCAACTGGCGCTCGAGGAAAAGGACTACGCGGCTCAGGTCATGCTGCACTGGTTCATCGAGGAGCAGGTTGAGGAGGAGAGCAGCGCTACACAGATTCTCGACACGCTTGAGATGATCGGGGATAAGGGTCACGCGCTCATCATGCTCGATAGGGAGCTGGGTAAGCGCGGGGCTGAGTAGCCTGCCAATATCACACGAACACAACAATCGCTCCGAGCCCCGTCTCGGGGGCGGCGATATCTTCTGCAAACCCGTCCCCGTGGACACGGGCTAGGAGCGTTGGGATAGAGACGAACGAGGAGGTCGAGAACATGCCGTTGCCATACAGTGAACTCGTGATGGAACACTTCCGCCACCCGCGCAACGTGGGGCAGATTGAGGATGCCGATGCCAAGTCGGTCGAGGGCAGTCCCGCGTGCGGGGACATGGTGGCAGTCTACCTGAAGGTGGATCCGGAGGAGCAGCGCATCACGGACATCAAGTTTGAGTCCTATGGGTGTGCTTCGAACATCGCCACCGGTTCGATAATTACCGAGTTGGCCAAAGGCAAGACGTTGGACGAGGCCAAGAAGATCAACTGGAAGGAGGCCTCCAATGCGCTGGGGGGCCTGCCCCCAATCAAGACGCACTGTTCCGTGCTGGCTGTCGACGGGCTGCGGGCGGCCATCCAGAACTATGAGGAGCGCCACGGATTGGTCGAGGAGCGCACTCCGACAACGGTCGACGTGATTCGCAAGCGACTGAAGCGCGTGATGAACCCGATGGCTGGGCTCGACTTGGTGCGCACCAAGCTCGTCAAGGAGATCGAATTTGCTGAGGGGGGAGCGCGGGTCGTGATTGACTTGCCTGCCGATCACCAGTTTGCCGCCAACATCCGGGAGGAGATTGTCGAGAAAATCGAGCCCTTGTGGGATGTGGAACACGTGATCGTGGAGTTCACGGAGTGAAAGTAGGGTCAGGAGGTGGATGATGACTGAGATGACTGTGGATGTGGATTGCACAGAGGAGACATGCCCCGTGGACATCAAGGTGGACTGCATCGGGGAGACGTGCCCCGTGCCGCTCGTGGAGGTGCGCAAAGCGCTGCGCAAGGCCTCACCGGGCGATGTGATCGAGGTGATCGGCTCGCACCCCTCCTCGAAAGTGGAGATCCCGATGGCTGTGGAGGCTCTGGGTTTGGAACTGCTGAGTGTTGAGGGGACGGACACCGACTGGGCGATCCGCATACGGCGTTGAGTGGCGTTGAGTTGAGAACGGCAAGCAGAGGACACCGGGAGCGAGGGGAGGTGGATCGTGGCGCGCTATGGTATTGAGACAACACTAGGCGCCGAGGAGGTCATTGAGAAGGCCACGGCGTATTTTGGCGAAGGAGGGCTTGGGCTCACGCTGGTCGAGCAGGGCTCATGCTGTGTGCGTTTCGAGGGCGGGGGTGGGCACGTCTACGTGACGGCTGGCCCGGGGGAGAAGACGACGACGCTGGATCTGGAGACTCGTGAGTGGGATTACCACGTCAAGCGATTTATGCGTGAGCTGGTTTGATTGCCGTATCACTTTTTGGTGGGGTCACGGTGATCTGTCGCTTCATATGGCGTAGGGATGATTGGGGGGGGAAATGAAGCAACCTGAAGCTGAAACGAACAGTGAACGGGCGACCATCATACTTCACAGCGGTGATATGGATAAGGTATACAGTGCGCTGATTCTTGCCAATGGCGCCCTGGCGATGGGGATGGAGGTCACCATCTTCTTCACGTTCTGGGGCCTTCAACGCCTCAAGAAGGGGGCGTTGGACAAAGGGCCGCTGTCCAAGATGCACTTCCTGGGTCTTGGTAAATGGATGGTGAAACAGCGGATGAAGAAGGCCAACGTGGCCTCCCTGGAGAGGATGTTGCAGGACTTCAATGAGCTCGGGGGCAAGATCATGGCTTGCGACATGACCATGGAGATCATGGGGATCCGCCCTGAGGATCTGCGTCAGGATTTGATAGACGAGTACTGTGCGGTGGGATCCTATATTCAAGAGGCGCGTAACTCACAGATCACGCTGTTTATCTAGTGAATCCGTAATTCATCCATTCCCCAGCTCCCCAGCTCCTCTGTTGGCTGATGTCCCTACGCGAGTGGGGTAGCCCGCGTTGCCCCGCTGGGGCGGCCAGCTCCCCTGGCCCAGTCAAGCTCGCGCATTCGTGAGCGCCTCTATGACTCGGACCCGCGCCAGTGGCAGCGCCCTGGGCCGCCGCCCCTCCATCCGCCATTCGCGTTTCCCTCAAGTTGGCCCGGTTGACAGTTTGCCGCCTTCCGGCTACAATAGCGCCCAATCTGGAGAAGTGAAGAGGACCCTTTATGGGAGAATTGACCAGCGCCGAGGTGCGCCAGAGCTTTCTCGATTTCTTTGCCAGCCGTGACCATACCGTTGTGCCCAGCGCCAGCCTGGTGCCGCACGACGATCCCACGTTGCTGTTCAGCAATGCTGGGATGAACCAGTTCAAGGACGTTTTTCTGGGACTGGGTAGCCGTCCCTACACCCGCGCTGTTGACACCCAGAAATGTATGCGTGTATCCGGCAAGCACAATGACCTGGAGGACGTGGGGCGCGATTCCACCCATCACACCTTCTTTGAGATGTTGGGCAATTGGTCGTTTGGCGACTACTACAAGAAGGAGGCGATCGCCTGGTCCTGGGAACTCCTGACGGAAGTGTATGGGTTGTCGGAGGAGCGGCTATGGGCCACCGTCTTCCGGGACGAGTTAGGTGCACTGGAGACCGACGAGGAAGCGGCCGGCTATTGGCGGTCGGAGACGGGCATCGATCCCGCACACATCTTGTATTTCGGTCGAAAGGACAACTTCTGGGAGATGGCCGACACCGGCCCCTGTGGCCCGTGCAGCGAGATCAGCTACGATAGAGGCCCCGAGACCTGTGAGTGCGCGGGGGACCCCGATCACGTCTGCCAGGTCAACGGTGACTGTGGTCGTTTTGTTGAGCTGTGGAATCTCGTATTCATCCAGTATGACAAAGACGCGGATGGGAATCTGCATCCGTTACCGGCCAAGCACGTGGACACAGGCATGGGGTTTGAGCGGTTGGTCTCTATACTTCAGGGTGTGAACTCCAACTACCGAACCGATCTGTTCATGCCCATCATCCGGCGTGTGCAGGAGATGATGGGACACACTGACGAGGATGTGGAAGAGAACATCACCGCCTACCGTGTCATCGCTGACCACGGACGGGCGATCGCCTTTCTCATCGGTGACGGTGTTCTGCCCGGCAATGAGGGGCGCAACTACGTGCTCCGAATGATCCTGCGCCGCGCGGCTCGTTTCGGACGCCAACTTGGCTTCGATCGGCCCTTCCTGGCCGAGGTCGCTCAAGTCGTGATTGAGACCATGGGGCCGCAGTTTCCCGAGCTTGAGGCGCGACGCCAGTTTATCCTCTCCACCGTCACTCAGGAGGAAGAGCGCTTTCTGCACACCCTCGATCTAGGCCTCTCGCGGTTGGACGAGGTACTGACTGAGTATGAGGCGGAGAGCAGGGAGGTCGTGCCCGGCGACGCAGCATTCCGGCTGTACGATACCTTTGGCCTACCATTGGAGATCACGCGCGATGTGGCTCAAGAACGGGGCCTGAATGTGGATGAAGATGGCTATCAGGCAGCGCTTGAGGAACAGCGTGAGCGTGCTAGGGGGGCGGAACCATCGCAGGCCCGCGACGAGGAGACGTTGAGGCGTTATATGGAGATTCTGGCGCGCCTACAGGAAAGGGACCTCCTGGGCGCAGATGGTGTTGGCCACGATCCCTATTCAGTAACCGAGTTGGAAACGACGGTCGTGGCGCTCCTGCGAGATGGGGAGTTGGTCAAGTCAGCCACAGGTGGGGATCAGGTCGAAGTGGTGCTGCCAGTGACCTGCTTCTACGTCGAGTCTGGTGGCCAGGTATCGGACACTGGCTTCATTGCGGCCTATCCGCCAGGAGAGGACGAACCGATCTGGGAGATTGAAGTGCAAGAAGCGCGTCAGCCGATACCGGGCCTGATCGTTCACGTTGGTGTGGTCAAGCAGGGGCGAGCCCGGACTGGTGATGCTGTCTGGGCTGTCGTGAACTACGAGCGGCGGATGGACATCGCCCGCAATCATACGGCTACTCATCTCTTGCACAGTGAGTTGCGGTACGTTCTGGGCGAGCACGTGCAGCAGGCTGGGTCGTTGGTCACACCGGGCCGACTGCGTTTCGACTTCACACATCCGGCCATGCTGACCGAGGACGAGCTGGCGCTGGTGACTCGTTCCGTCAACGATGCTGTCCTGGCGAACTATCCTGTGCAGGTGGTGCAGGAGAGATATCGGCAGGCTGTGAGTGAGGGGGTCATCGCCCTCTTCGGGGAGAAGTATGGCGATGACGTGCGCGTCGTCCGGGTTGGGTTGCCTGGAGAGCCCTTCAGCCAGGAACTGTGCGGCGGCACTCACCTGGACGAGACCGGCGAGATTGGATTGTTTCACATCATCTCCGAGGAGGGGGTGGGGGCGGGGCTGCGGCGCATTGAGGCGGTGACGGGGCGCGTGGCGGTCGATCTTGTTGAGCGTCAGTTGAGTGTTCTCCAGCGCACGGCGGCTTACCTGAACGTCGCATCGGACGAGGTGGATCGCAAGGCGCTATCATTGCTGGGTGAATTGCAATCCGCTCGCAAGGAGATTGCGGGTCTCCAAGAGAAGTTGGCCCGTCGCGAGTTCGAGGCAATGCTGGATCATGTACAATCGGTGGCTGGCGTTTCGTTGCTGAGTGCCCGTGTGACTGCACCTAGCATGGATATGTTACGTGAGATGACAGACTGGGTCCGCGACCGTCTGGGTTCCGGTGTCGTCGTCCTGGGTACGGTGTTGGCCGGCCGGCCAGCCCTTGTGGCTGCTGTCACTCCCGATCTGGTGGAGCGTGGTTTGGATGCGGGCAGACTGGTGCGTGGGTTGGCCGATGTGGTGGGCGGCGGTGGAGGTGGCAAACCCACCCTGGCACAGGCGGGTGGTCGTGACCCCAACCGGCTCGATGATGCGCTGCGTCAGGCCCCTCGCATGCTGGAAGACATGATGGCATCGTGAGGCCTTCCGATCTCTCGGTCGTAGAACTGCAACCCCAGGACGACTTCGCCTCTGTTCGGCATCGATTCAGGTGGCTGGACGGCGGGCGCGTCGCCGTTGTCATCCCCTGGGACATGCGTTTTCTCTCCCAGGGTTTGGATTTCGACCTCCTGCGGCGTGAGGCTGAGCGGCATCAGTTGGAAGTCGCCATCGTTTCGGCCGACCCTGAGCGGCGGTTGCTGGCCCGTGCGTGCGGGTTCCCGACCTTCGCTCGTGTCGAGGAAGCGCAGGAGGCCGCGCGGTGGCGTGGCCGCTCCCCGGATCCAGTGGAGCCCCCTCCCTCTCACTGGTGGGAGGAGGAGGTCGTTCTCCGACCACGACCGGTTCGGGCCCATCCTCGTTGGTTCGATTGGCTCAAACTGGGGGTTCGCCTCGCTGTTTTTCTGCTCGCGCTTCTGACCCTTGCCAGCAGTGCCTATGTCATTGTGCCTAGTGGCACGGTGACGCTAGTGCCGGCTGGAAGGGAGTTCACGACCATTGTGCCGGTATCGGTGGGGCCCGATATCGAGATGGTGGATCACGATGCCCGTGTCATTCCCGCGCGACGGATCGGCGTTGAGATCGAGGGCTACGCCGAGGTCGAGACGACCGGCACTATGAGTGTTGCCGTGGGCCGGGCGACTGGAGTGGTCCTGTTCACCAATTTGCTGGCGCAGGACTACGTCGTACCGGCTGGCACGATTGTCCGTACGTCCTCCACCAGCTACCCCATCCGCTTCCGTACCACTGCGGACGTCGCCGTGCCTGCTGGCGGACAGGTGACCGCTCCGGTCGAGGCGCTGGAGGATCGGGTTGGCAATGTGGGGGCCTATCAGATCAACCGGGTGGAGGGTGTTGCCGCTTCTGCCGTGCGCGTGATCAATCCGGAGCCGACCGCAGGCGCGGAGCCCAGGGATGCCCGCGTCGTCGTCCAGGCCGACTACGACCGAGTTCGGACTCAGCTGATGCGCCAGTTGCTCGATCAGGCATATGATGCCATGGGCGATCTGTTGGAGCCTCCGGAGTTTCTCCTTCGCCAATCGCTGCGCATTCAGGCGGTGCCTAAGGAGAGTTACACCCGCTTCGTCAGTGAACAGGCTGATTCGGTGGGGCTTGACATGCGCCTGTTGGTGAGTGGGCTGGCGGTCGACGTGGACAACGCTGAGTCGGTGGCCTACGTCAGTCTGTCGCGCGGCCTGCCGCCGGGGTATGTGTTGGTCGATGCTCGCTTCGCCCTGGGTGAGGTGGCCGAAGAGGACGTTGGCCCGGGCCAATTCACCTTCTTCGTGACTGCTGAGGGATACGCCGCTGCTGTGCTTGATACCGACGCAGCGGTTGCTCTTGTCCGGGGGCAGCCGGTGGCCGAGGCGCGGGAGCGGCTTCTGGCGGAGCTTCCGCTGGCTGAGCCCCCTGAGTTCTCCGTCTGGCCCGAACAGCTGGACCGATTGCCGCTACTTCCGCTGCGCATCGACGTGCAGGTGCTGCCTCAGGGTCACGCGATGGTCCAGGGCTCGGCGACCGCGAGGTAGCTTGGTGCGCGCTCTTGCGTTGGATATGGGGGAGCGGCGTGTGGGGGTCGCCGTCAGCGATCCTACCGGCACCGTGGCTCGCCCCCTGCAGACGCTGGTAAGGGGCTCGCGCCAGGAGGACTTCGCCGCCATCGCGGCCCTCGTGGCCGAACATGACGTCGGATTGGTCGTAGTTGGCCGGCCGCTCAGCTTGGACGGGACGGAGGGTCCACAGGCGCGGCGGGTCAGCCGCTATGTCGATGCGCTGGCCGCTCAGCTTCCCGTCCGCGTTGTATTGTGGGACGAGCGCTTCACCACGGCGACGGCACATGAGATTCTGCGTCAGAGCCGTGGGAAGAAGAGGAGGCGGCAGGCACGCAGCGCGGGCGAGGTGGACGCGATAGCGGCCGCTGTGATCTTGCAGAGCTACCTGGATAGCTGCTAGGGATTTCGGAGGTGGGTGATTTTGAAGAATGCGGGGAGGGTCGTTGCGTTTTCCGGGGCATTGATAGCCATTGTGTTTGCCATAGGTAGCGTCAGTTGGTTTCTCGTCCGCTCTGCACCGGGTGGTGGGGGCGTTTCACTGAGCCTGTGTGCGTTGTCTTCGCCTGATGATCTGCTCATCGGTCTCTATCTAGATACCCATGCGGCCGAGTTGGAGCAACCGGCCGGGAGCGACGACACGCCGCTCGCCTTCATCGTCGAATCGGGGGAGACAGCTGCGCAGATCGCCGCGCGGTTGAAGCAACAGGGGTTGATCTCTGATGCTGAATTGTTTCGGCGCTACGTGCAATACCATGGGCTGGACGCTGGCATTGAGGCTGGCGAGTTCACCTTGCGCCAGACCATGACAATTCCTGGAATCGCGGAGGCGTTGCAGCGAGGGCAGCGCGCCGAACAGGTAGTCACGGTCCAGGAGGGACTGCGGCTGGAGCAGGTGGCTGCCGTCGTGGCGGCGCAGACGAACATATCGGAGGACGAGTTCTTGGCGTGGGCGACGACTGAGTGGCGAAACTCGGCGCTTGCCTTTGATTTCCTCGCCGACCTGCCTCCAAATGCGACGCTCGAAGGCTTTCTTTTCCCCGAGACCTACCGTCTACCCGAGGATGCCTCGTCCCTCGATCTGTTGAGCCGCATGCTGGAGACGTTCGACGCGCGGTTGACCCCGGAGATGCGGGCCGCAGCGGCCAACCGTGGACTGAACGTCTATGAGTTGATCACGTTGGCGGCCGTCGTCGAGCGGGAGGCGGTGCTGAACGAGGAGCGCCCACTCATCGCTGGCGTTTACCACAATCGACTGGAGGCGGGGTGGTTCCTGAACGCCTGTCCGACGGTGCAGTACGCCCTCGGCCTCGGGGATGACGTGCGTGAATGGTGGCCTGTCCTGACGCTGGACGACCTGGAGTTGGATTCGTCCTATAACACGTACCGTAACCTGGGCCTGCCGCCGGGACCGATCTGCAGCCCGGGCCTGACCTCGATTGAGGCCAGCGCATATCCAGCCGATACGGATTTCTTCTTTTTCCTGGCCGACTGCACCAAGGATGACGGCAGCCATCTTTTCGCCGTGACGGAGGCCGAGCATCTCAGCAACTATCAGATGTGCGGCGGGGTGCCATAGCCAGCGATAGCCGTCGACGGTGAGCGACCTGGATCGGTGGCAGGACGTGACCAAACGAGCGAGTTGCAGGATACGGGATGCCTGGTGCCGGGTGCGGCGTGCTGCTTCTTGCCTCTTGCCTCCAGCCTCTTGCCTGGTGCTTCTTGCCTCTTGTCTATCTCCTCTTGCGCGCTTTCCGGGGATGGTGCGGCCGACGGTGAAGTTTGGGCTGGTCGCTCCCTTCGAGGGNNAACGCGGCCGGTGGGGTGGGGGGGTACCACGTTGAATTGGTCGCCTACGATGACGGGGCCGATCCTGCGATGGCCATCGAGCAGGCCCGCAAGCTGGATGCTGATCCCGACGTCGTCGCCGCCATCGGCCACTTCCGCGAGGACACGACAGCCGCTGCCTTGAGCGCCTACGCCTCGGGACGTATTCCCCTGGTTGCTCCAGCCGTGCTCGACCCGGCGCTCACCTGGGGGGAGGCGGATGTCTACCGTGTCGGTCCTTTCGCGGGCGCCGTGGCGAGCGCGTTACTCAGTCGCGTCAAAGGATTGGGGCAGTTCCGGGCGGCGCTGGTGACCCAGGGTGGCCCGCTCGGGGAGGCGCTTCAGCGGGATGCACAGGCATATCGACGCCAGGTGTGGCCGGTTGTGTCGCCGGAGTCGGCGGACTGGCTGCAGGAGGTGATGGCCTCGGGCGTGAGGGTGGTCCTCTGCGACGCTGACCCGGTGACGGCGGGCGCGATGGTGTCGGCGCTGCGTCAGGCTGCCTGGGAGGGAGTCATCTTGGGCGGGCCGCAGTTGGCCGCGTCCGATTTCGCTGCCGTGGCGGACGCGGCTGCCGAGGGGGTGCTCTTTGCCACGCCGTGGCCTCTCCCGGCTGATTTCTCCGGTGGCGCGGATTTCGCGGCTGCCTACCGTGTGGTCTCCAACGGTCTATCTCCCGGCCCCCTGGCTGCTCCGGCCTACGAGGCCACATGGGTGCTGCTTGAGGCGCTTCAGCGCGATCTCGCTGCCCACGGACCACCCACGCGGGAGGGGGTGGCGGCAGCGCTCCCCGCTACCGAGCGCGCCGGGCTGCTGGGTTTGATCACATTCGACACCGGCCGCAGTTGGGGTAGTGCTCCCATCTACTGGTATCGCGTTGCCGTGCCGGGTGTGGTGGAGCGCGCGCCGTAACCTGAGCTAGCTGGAGCTACTCAGCGACGCGCCGGTAGAACAGCGGCAGCCGCTGGACGGGGGTGTCGCTGAAGCTGTGCGCTGCCAACACAAGCTCGCGGGCCTCGGCCAGCCTCCCCTCGTCGTTGGCGTGGATCGTGAACAGTGGCGTGTCCTTCTGCACCAAGTCCCCCACCTTGTAGTGCACGATCACGCCCACGCTGCGGTCAATTGGGTCGCTCTTCTTCTTCCTCCCACCGCCCAACTCCATCACAGCCATCCCGATGTAGGCGGCGTCTATCGCAGCCAGATAGCCGCTGCGCGGTGCGGGTGCGGGTTCGATCAGCTGGGCCTTTGGCAATCGCTCTGGTTCCTCAATGCAGCGCACGTCGCCGCCCTGCGCTTCCACCAACTCCCTGAACTTGCGCCAGGCCGCCCCGGAGGACAGGGTCTCCATGGCCAGCGTGAGCGCGGCGTTGGTGTCGCTCGCTTTGCCACCCATCATCAGCATCTCTGCTGCCACGACCATGCAGTGCTCGCGGAAGTCGGCGGGGCCGCCCTCGTGCAGCGTGTTGATTGCCTCCCGTACTTCCAGCGCGTTGCCGATTGCCCACCCCAGCGGTTGGTTCATGTCGGAGATGAGTGCCACCACCCGCCGTCCGGCCTCGCTGCCCAAACGGACCATCGCCTCGGCTAGAGTCTCGGCGTCCTCCAGCGTCTTCATGAATGCGCCCTTGCCTGTCTTGACGTCCAGTACCATGGCGTCGGCGCCAGCGGCCAGCTTCTTGCTCATAACCGAGCTGATGATGAGCGGAAGAGAACTGACCGTCGCTGTCACGTCGCGCAGCGCGTACAGCTTGCCGTCGGCCGGGGCAAACTCGGCGGTCTGGCCGGTCAGTACGAGGCCAATCCGTCTGAGTTGGGCCTTGAACTCGGCCTCGCTCAGGTCGGTCCGATAGCCGGGAATGGATTCCAGTTTATCCACCGTCCCGCCGCTGAAGCCCAGCCCGCGCCCCGTCATCTTGGCCACTGGCATGCCGCAGGCCGCGACCAGAGGCGACACAACCAGGCTGACCTTGTCGCCGACACCGCCCGTGGAGTGCTTGTCCACCGCGAAGGGGACAGTGTCCTTCAGGTCGAGCATGTCGCCCGAGTGGGCCATCGCCAGCGTCAGGTATTTGGTCTCTTCGTCGGTCATACCCTGCAGATACACGGCCATCAGCCAGGCAGCGGCCTGATAATCGGGGATGTCACCCTGTGTGTAGCCCTGCACGAAGAACTCGACTTCCTCTCGTGAGAGTTCACCGCCGTCGCGCTTCTTGGCAATTACGTCTGTGGCATGCATGCGGCACCTCGATTTCTTGATGTTGTGGGTGAGTGTGGGCGCGAGATACCCGATTATTATATCACAAGTCCGGTAGGATTGTAAATTGCACTGAGACACATTTCGGACTATAATGGGCCAATCCAGAACGTCACGAGGCTTATGGAGATCATGGACAATGAGGCAATGACGGCAATGACCGAGGTCGATGTAATCCTGACCGGCGGTACCGTCACCACGATGAACGATGGTTTTGATCTCTTTTCCCCTGGGGCGGTCGCTGTCCGCGCGGGCGTGATTGAGGCCGTGGGGTCGGTCGATCGGATTTCGGCTGCCTACGTCGCAGATGAGGTCGTGGATTGCCGTGGATGTGTTGTGATACCAGGTTTGATCAACGCCCATACCCACGCCCCGATGACGCTTCTCAGGGGGGTGGCTGACGACCTGCGGCTCGACGTCTGGCTGATGGGTTACATGATGCCCGTGGAGCAGGAGTTCGTGCGACCCGATTTCTGCTGGCTGGGCACGCAGTTGGCTTGCGCCGAGATGATCCGCGGTGGCACCACGTGTTTTGCCGACATGTACTACTACGAGGAGGCTGTGGCCGACGCCGCGGCTCAGGCGGGGCTGCGTGCCGTGTGCGCTGAGACGGTGCTCCGGTTCCCCACCCCCGATGCGCTGAGTTTCGATGAGAGCCTGGAGCACACCCGTGACTTCATCCTGCGTTGGAAGGGACATCCGCTCATCACGCCGGCGGTGGGTCCCCATGCTCCCTATACGACCACGGCCGAGCTGATGCGGGCCTGTGCCCAACTGGCCCTGGAGTTTGACGTCCCGCTCCACACGCACATTGCCGAAACGGCGCAGGAGGTGGAGGACCACCGGGCGGAGTACGGCATGCCCATGGTGCCTTGGGTCAAGAAACAGGACGTTTTCGAGGCCAAGGTTACTGCTGCTCACTGCGTCCATCTGGACGAGGGCGAGATGCACACGCTGCTGCACCACGGGGTCGGGGTGGCCCACAATCCCACCAGCAACCTCAAATTGGCCAGTGGCTTCGCGCCGGTCGTGCGTATGCTGGAACTGGGCCTCAACGTCGGCATTGGCACCGATGGGCCGGCCAGCAACAACGACCTGGATATGTGGGAGGAGATGCGGTTGGCGGCGCTGCTGGCCAAGGGCGTGTCCTCCGACCCCACGGCTCTGCCGGCGCGGCAGGCGCTGGCGCTGGCGACCATCGGTGGGGCGCAGGCGCTGCACCTGGGGGAGTTCGTTGGTTCGCTTGAGCCGGGTAAACGGGCCGACATCGCCGTGGTCGACCTGCGCCGTGTCCACAACGCGCCCAAGTTCGCCCGCGATCGAGAGGCGCTGTACGCCCAACTGGTATACGCCGCCAAAGGCAGCGATGTGAGGGACGTGATGTGTCAGGGGCGGTGGCTGATGCGCGACCAGAAACTGCTCACGTTGGACGAGCAGGCGTTGGTGGCCGAGGCGGCCAACGTCGCGCGCAAGATTGACACGTTCCTTATCCAGCGCGAGGAAAGCGTGCTCAGCAAACTGCTCGTGATCGGACAGGTGGCCCAGGAGAAGACGTTCGAGGTCCAGGTGAAGGTACATCTGATGGCGGACGATGTGCCGCTCGAGAGCTTGCTGCGCAGGTCGGAGATTGCGATCCTCAAACCCTCGCTGCGCCGCCAGTACGACACATATTTCCTGTTCAACGACCCCTACCGCAGTCGTCTGCGCCATCGGGAGGATGAACTGCTGGACGAGGATGATCAGGTGCAGGACGTGTTCTATCGGCTGACGCTGACCACGGGGACGAAGGAGCGGGAGTACGCTAGGTTGGTGCTGCTTTCGGGCTCTCGGTTCGATGCGCCAGCGACGCACAGCCTGCGCTTCTATCGTGAGTACTTCAAGCCGGTGGCTGTGGTCGAAGTCCACAAGCAGCGGCGGCGATATCGCATTCGCTACGGCGGGACCGACTTCGCGATCAATCTAGATCGACCGTTGAAGCCCGAGTGGTCGGGGATGTTCCTCGAGATCAAGAGTCGGACGTGGTCGAGGCAGGATGCGGAGCGGAAGGCGGAGCTGATCGGCGAGCTCCTGGAGTTGCTCGGGGTAGAGGAACAGGAGCTGGTGAAGCAAGAGTACGTGGAACTGGCCATTGGGACGGATGTAGTGGAGTCTTTCGACATGCGGAAGGACAACGCCTGAGAAGCAGTAGTAGAAGAGGGAGGAGATATGACGACTGAGATTCGAGACCTGTTGGGTGCGGAGGCCGAGCACCTGTTCGGCCACGAGTGTCTGGGGATCCCTAAGGGGACGCTCCATCTGCCTGGGCGCGATTTCGTCGATCGGGTGATGGCTCAAACCGATCGTCCTCCTGCAGTGCTGCGCAACATGCAGGCTATCTTCGACAGCGGGCGGTTGGGCGGCACGGGATATCTTTCTATCCTTCCTGTTGACCAGGGGATTGAACACTCGGGTGGGGCCTCCTTCGCGCCCAACCCCATCTACTTCGATCCCGAGAACATCATCAAGCTGGCCATCGAGGGCGGCTGCAACGCCGTCGCCTCGACGCTGGGCGTGCTGGGCGCGGTGTCGCGCAACTACGCGCACAAGATCCCCTTCATCGTCAAGATCAACCACAACGAGTTGCTGACCTATCCCACGATCTATGATCAGACGATGTTTGCCAGCGTGCAGCAGGCCTTCGATCTGGGCGCGGTGGCCATCGGGTCGACGGTGTACTATGGCTCTCCTGAATCGCGCCGCCAGATCCGGGAGGTGAGCGAGGCCTTTGCGGTTGCCCACGAGCTCGGTATGGTCACGGTGCTGTGGGCCTATCTGCGCAACCCGGCCTTCAAGCAGGAGGGCGTGGATTATCACACTGCCGCTGACCTGACTGGGCAGGCCAACCACCTGGCTGTCACCATCGAGGCCGACATCGTCAAGCAGAAGCAGGCCCAGAACAACGGTGGCTACAACGCCATCCAGTTCGGCAGAACGCACCCCAGGGTGTACAGCGAACTGACTAGCGACCATCCCATCGACTGGGTCCGCTACCAGGTGGCCAACTGCTACATGGGGCGGGTTGGCTTGATCAACTCGGGGGGCGCTTCGGGGAAAGATGACCTGGCCCAGGCGGTGCGTACAGCCGTCATAAACAAGCGGGCTGGGGGTATGGGTCTTATCTCCGGGCGCAAGGCCTTCCAAAAGCCGGTGGCCGAGGGCGTCAAACTGCTCAACGCCATTCAGGACGTGTATCTGTCAGATGAGGTGACCATCGCCTGAGTCGCGGTGGAAATCTCAGTCCATCAGAACCAGCCGCGGTCAGGCCAGAAAACGGGGCGCCGCCGAGGCGCCGTCGTCTGCCACTGCCTTTCGTGTAGTCATTGCGGTCCAGCGCTGTACCCTCTGAAAGCGTACACTCGGACCGGCAAATAGGCTATGCGAATAGGGAGCCTGTCCTTCATCGGGCTGCGGCGGCCTCCAGCAATGCCGTGCCGATGCGGACGGCTGCCTCTGGGGCCGCGGTGTGTTCGATCAAGACTGCAATGGCGTAGCGCGTCTCGCCGGACGTTCCAGTCCTTGGGGCGACGCCCATAAACCAGGCGTGCGGAGGCTGGTCTTCCCCAGCGACGGCCACTCCCCAGTGTGCGACGACCGTCTCCCCGTACCGCTGCCAGGCCGCAAGGAGCGCGCGGGCGTCGCTCGGTGGCAGGACCTCTCGGGGTTCGCCAGCGCCCACTTGCTCCCGCCAGTCTCCGTTCGCATCCTGGACGCGGAGCACCAGCCTTGGCGTGACCATCTTGCCCCGGTTGGCGAGCGTCCCGGCCATCAGTGCCATCTGTAGAGGGGACACGGTCAGGCTTCCCTGGCCGATCCCCTCCGCCCGCAGCGCGGCCGTGCCCATGAGCGTTTCGGCGTTCCAGTCGGCTGCCTCGGTCGGAATCTCCAGCGGCGGTGGGTTCGTGGCGAGCGCCCAGCGCCTGATCGCCTCTTCCAGGCCGGTGCTCCCCAGCTGTTCCCCCAGGTCCGCGAAGGGGGCCGGGCAAGCCGCAGCGTAGGCATCGGCCAGCGTGTGGGGATCGGTATCGATCGCGCTGCAGCCCATCACCGTGCCGTTCACGGAGAGATTGGCTGCACCGCGCGAGGTGGGGGCGGAGAGCTCGGCCAGCCCCTGGGTCAGTGCCTCGGCGATGACGACCGTCTGAAGCGCCGACCCCGGCTGGTACAGCCCCTGCGTGGCGCGGTTGACCAACGGCGCGGCTGGATCCTCGCGTCTTTCCTCCCACTCCTCGTCCAACCGTTCCGGGTCGAAGGTGGGGCTTGAGGCCAGGGCCAGGAGCTCGCCGCTGGCAGCGTTCAGCAGGACCACGGCCCCAGCCTCGTCGTCCAGTGCTCGCTGCGCCTGGGCCTGCAGCGTCGCGTCCAGTGTCAGTTGCACATCGTCGCCGTGGGGCGGTCGGTGTAGCAGTTCCTCCCACGCAACCCGCCAATCGCTGCGTCCGGTTTCTCCCCGCAGTTGGGTGTCGAACGCTGCCTCGATCCCCCCGGTGCCATGTCGCAGGCTGGCGTAGCCGACGGCCGGTGCGGCCTCCGGGATGGGATAGCGGCGCGTGACGGTGCCGTCGTTCGCGATATCCACGTCAGCTAGCGTGACTCCGTCCCGGTCCAGCACGCGCCCTCGCACGATCCGCCGTTCGTACAGCACGCGGCGCGGGTTGTCGTCCCTGGCGCGCAGCCGGTCGGCCTGGATGATTGACCAGTAGCCACACGTCGCGGTCAGGAGGGCCAGGGCCAAGCACAGCGTGCCGGCCACGTGCAGCAGGGGGGCGTTGGGGTACGGGAATGTGGGAGCGGCCATTGACTTCGGACCTCGAACGCCAGGCTCCAGACTCCGGACTTCGGACTTCACACCTCGGGCTTCGGGCGCTGGGCTGGAGATGCTCAGCAGCAGGCCCAGGGCGATGAAACTGGTCAGGAGCGAACTGCCGCCGTACGAGACGAAGGGGAGGGTGACGCCAGCGATGGGGGCCAGTTTCGCGTTTCCGGCCATGATGACCCAGGCCTGGATGACCAGCCCGGCGGTCAATCCAGCGGCCAGGAATCGCTCAAAGGCGTGGGGAGTGCGAGCAGCGATGCGGAAACCGCGCAGCGTCAGCACCCCGTACGTCGCGACAATCACCAGTGCCCCTGCCAGGCCGAACTCCTCGCCGGTCGCTGCGAAGACGAAGTCCGTGTGTACGGCCGGGATGAAGGTGGGGCTTCCCAGTCCCAATCCCTGCCCGAAAACGCCACCTGCCCCGAAGGCCAGCAGGCTCTGCACGATCTGGAAGGCTCGGTCGGCGGCCCCCGGCCAGGGATTGAGCCACCCGTCCACTCGCAGTGCAACCCGGTCGGAGAAGTGGTAGCCGGCCAGGCCCACGATGACGAACAGCGCCAACCCGGCGGCGACGTACCCCCACTGGCCGGTCGCTAGGTAGAGCATCGCCAGGAATGTGAAGAAGAATAGCATAGCCGCGCCCAGGTCCTGTTGCCAGCCCAACAACACCACTGCCAGGCCGAACATCGCCAGCAGCGGGCCGACGTAGGCCAAGGGGGGCAGGCGCCAGCGCCCGATCTTCCATCCCTCTGAGAGCAGCAGATCTCGCCTCTCGGCCAGGTAGGAGGCCAGGTAGACGATCATCAGGAGTTTCAGCGGCTCGGAGGGCTGAAGGTAGACCCCCCAGGCCCCCAGCCACAGGCGCGGGCCGTAGCCGGAGGGATTGACACCCAGGACCAGCGTGGCTGCCAGCAGCGCCAGCCCGCCAAAGAGCCAGGTGTAGCGGAATCGCCGTAGCCAGCGCAGGTCACGGCTCAGCCGGGCGATCGTCAGGAGCACGGGCGTGGAGATTACCAGCCACGTAGCCTGCCGCAGCAGGAAGTTGGGCGCCAGTCGCCCGATGAGCAGCAGGCCCCAACCGGTCAGCAGCGCCCCTACGGGCAGCAGGAGTGGGTCGCGATGGGGAAGGTGGCGGGAGAGAAGCAGGTGTGCGGTCGCAAAGCAGATGATGTAGGAGGAGACAACCAATGACCAGCGGCCGATACCGAAGCCAGATCGCGAACTGCGGATCGCCAGGGTCAAGGCGCCGACGAGCAGGAAAGCGGCGGCGATGAGGAGCAGCGTGCGCTCGCGGCGGGCGATGTCGGTACGCAGCTTCGCGCCCTGCCGGATAGAAGAGATGGAACGGGTTCCCGTCATGGATTGAGTATATGGTTGTCTGTGGCCCTTCCTAGCCCTTGATCACGGCCAGCGGCCGCAGGCGGGCCACTTTGCGGGCGATGCCGAGGCTATGCACCACCTCGACCACTCGGCTCACGTCCTTGTAGGCCGTTGGCGCCTCCTCAGCCAGGCCTCTGTTGCTCCCAGCCCGGACCATGACGCCCTGTTCCTCCAGTTCTTTCCTCAGATCCGCACCCCAGACTGTCTTCCGTGCCTTCGTTCGGCTCATCACGCGCCCGGCTCCGTGACACGTCGAGCCGAAGGTCAGGTCCAGAGCCTTCTGGGTACCCACCAGCACGTAGGAGGCCGTGCCCATCGAGCCCGGCACCAGCACCGGCTGGCCCACGCCGCGGTAGTCGGCCGACAGGCCCTCGTAGCCAGGTCCGAAGGCGCGGGTGGCTCCCTTGCGGTGCACGCACAGCTTCATCTGCTGTCCGTCCACGAGATGCTCTTCAAACTTGGCGATGTTGTGGGCCACGTCGTAGACCTGGAACAGGTCGAAGTCCCTTACCTTGCCGGCCAGGACGCGCTCGAAGGCCTCGCGCACGCCCATAGCCAGCACCTGCCGGTTGACGAAGGCGTAGTTGACCGCGCACGCCATCGCGCCGTAGTATGCCCGGCCCTCGGGGGAGTCGATGGGAGCGCAGACCAGCTGCCGGGCCGGCAGTTGCAGCCCGTATTTCTTCACCGCCGACTGCAGTCCTTTCACGTAGTCATCGCACACTTGGTGGCCGAAACCACGCGAGCCGCAGTGGATTTGTACCACCACCTGACGCTCCCACAGGCCGAACGGTTCCGCTATCTCCGGATCGTACACCTCTTCGACGACGTCTATCTCCAGGAAGTGATTCCCACCACCCAGCGAACCCACCTGCGGAAGGCCCCGCTCCTTGGCGCGAGCGCTCACCGCGCTGGGATCGGCGCCGGCCAGGCAGCCCTGCTCCTCCGTGTGGTCCAAATCCTCCTGCCGCGCCAGCCCCCGTTTCAGCGCCCACTTCGCACCCTTTGTCACCAGTTCGTTCAGTTCTCGTTGGGAGACGCGCACGCGTCCTTTCCCACCCACGCCGCTGGGGCAGGATTGGTATAGGTTTGTGATGAGATCCCGCAGGTGCGGTGCTGTCTCTTCCTGCTCCAGATGTGTGCCCAGCAGCCGCACGCCGCAGTTGATGTCATATCCAACGCCGCCTGGCGAGATCACGCCCGTGTCCCGTCGCATCGCCGCCACCCCCCCGATGGGGAAACCGTATCCCTGGTGGAAGTCTGGCATGGCCATCGCGTACTTGACGATGCCTGGCAGTGTCGCGGTGTTCGTCAACTGCTCCACCGTGCGGTCGCGGAAGGCCGCGCCAAAGAGCTCTGCGTCGCCAAAAAGACGCGCCGGAACGCGCATGTCGTCTCGAAAATCCTTGGGTAGCTCCCAGATGTACTTGTCAACCCGCCGAAAGTCCCTTTTCTGTGCCATCTCACTCCCTCCCTCAAACGTCAAACACGATTGTCGTCTCGAAGCCCGCGTCGGTTTGGACGACATCCAGACCGCTGAACGTGACCGCCTTGATGTGACGCTGGTGCTCCGACGCCGACCCGCCCCGCACGGTGGCCTGCAGCTGGGTCGGGGTCACGTCGAGCATGTCGAACTCGGTGAACACGCAGCCATCCCGTTCGCCCAGGTAGAGCAACTCTCCCAGCCAGGCCACCAGGAGCGTCTCAGCGTCGTAGGCCTGTAGCTCGATCGCGTGCTCGATCGTTCGCTCCACGGTGTCGACGTCGGCCATTTGGTGGGCCATGCCGTAGGCGGCGTTGGCGAACAGGTCGGCCAGGTCCTGCCCCCAGACGCGAATGGCGATGTCGGCCGTGTGTTCGATTTCCTCGAAGCGCGGCTTCATTCTGTCCCCATCCTACCATGAACGGGGTGGTAAATCAAGTGGCCCTGTGGTATAATCTCGCCCTGTGATTTGCCGCCATTCAGTCGGGAGGTAGGTGGTACGTGAAACTACACGAGTATCTTTCCAAGCGGCTCTTTGCCGCACACGGCGTGCCGATTCCGCGTGGGGATGTCGCCACCACGCCTGAGGAGGCGCGCCGCATTGCCGAGGAGCTAGGAGGGCCTGTCGTCGTCAAGTCCCAGGTGCTCGTCGGGGGGCGCGGCAAGGCCGGGGGTATTCGGCTGGCTCAGACGCCTGCCGAGGCCGGGGCGGTTGCCGCAGAGATTCTGGAGCTGGAGATCAAGGGACTGCCGGTGCGCAAAGTCCTGCTCGNNNNGTGATGATGGCCTCCTCCGAGGGTGGGGTGGAGATTGAGGAGGTCGCCCGCACGAACCCCGAGGCGATCCACAAGGTTGTCATTCATCCCTTCCTGGGCCTGCGCGGCTATCAGACCCTGGCCTTGGCCAAGGGCATCGGCCTGGCGGGCGAGCACCGGCGTGCCTTCGATCGCATCGCCCGTGGTCTGTATGAGGCCTATCTGGCCTACGATGCCTCGCTGGCCGAGATCAACCCGCTGGTCGTGACCGGTGCCGGTGAACTGCTGGCGGTGGATGGCAAGATGGTGCTCGACGACAATGGCCTCTTCCGTCACCCGGACCTGGCAGAGATGCGGGACGTGGACGAGGAGACCGAGGCCGAGCGGGAGGCGCGCGAGGCGGGCCTGAGCTACGTCCAGCTTGATGGCGAGATCGGCTGCATGGTCAACGGGGCGGGGCTGGCCATGGCCACCATGGACATCATCAAGCACTTCGGCGGCGATCCGGCCAACTTCCTCGATATCGGCGGTGGGGCCAAGGCCGAGCGGGTGGCGGCAGCATTGCGCCTGATTCTGGCCGACCCCAACGTCGAGGCCGTTCTGTTCAACATCTTTGGCGGCATCACCCGCTGCGACGAGGTGGCCAAGGGCATCATCGCCGCCCTTGAGGAGGTCAAACCCAACGTCCCGCTGGTCGCCCGGCTGGTGGGGACGAACGAGGCCGAGGGGCGTGCGATTCTGGACGATTCGGGCTACCGGTTGATCACTGCGACGACGCTGGCTGAGGCAGCGCGGAAGGCGGTCGCTGCCAGCGGCGGCGAATTGGCTCCACAGGGATAGATAGGGAGGCCCCAATGGCAATCTTGGTTGACAAGAACACCCGGCTGCTCGTGCAGGGCATCACTGGGCGCGAGGGTGAGTTCCACAGCCAGCAGATGATCGCGTACGGCACGCAGGTCGTGGCCGGTGTCACGCCCGGCAAGGGTGGGCAGCGGGCCTGCGACGGCCAGGTGCCCGTGTTCGACACCGTGTCCGAGGCGGTGGCGCAGACCGAGGCCAACGCGTCTGTCGTCTACGTGCCGGCTCGATTCGCCGCCGATGCCATCCTCGAAGCGGCCGATGCCGCGATTCCGCTCGTCGTCTGCATCACCGAGGGCATCCCCACGCTGGACATGATCCGCGTCCGCGCCTATCTCGACCACAGACGTGTGCGGCTGGTGGGCCCCAACTGTCCTGGGTTGCTCTCTCCTGGTCAGGCCAAGGTTGGCATCATGCCCGGCCACATCGCCACCCCTGGCCCTGTGGGTGTCGTGTCGCGCTCCGGTACGTTGACCTATGAGGTCGTCTACGCCCTCACCGCGCGTGGCATCGGTCAGACCACGTGCGTCGGCATAGGCGGCGATCCCATCATCGGTACGACCTTCATTGACGTGCTGGGGCTGTTTGAGCGGGATCCACTGACCGAACAGGTGGTGCTCATCGGCGAAATCGGCGGTAGCGACGAGGAGCGGGCTGCGCGCTTCATCGCGGAGCGAATGACGAAGCCGGTCACAGCCTTCGTAGCGGGGCGCACTGCGCCACCGGGCAAGCGTATGGGCCACGCCGGGGCCATCATTGAGGGCGGCACTGGCACGGCTGCGGAGAAAATCGCGGCATTCGAGGCGGTCGGGGTGCCGGTGGCCCAGCATCCAGAACAGATCTCTGACCTCGTAGCGCAGAATTAGCGGCTGCTTGTCACGTTAGGGAAGCGCATGCGAGGAGGCCGAATTCTCCGGAACCGCTGGAACCGATTGGCCGCGGGGCATTGGCCGTGGGTCATCTTGGTTCTGGCTCTGGCCCTCGTCGCGGCCGCGCCCTTCCTCACCCGGCCGGGGCTGCCGCGCGAAACCGACGCCGAGCTGCATATCTACCGCGCTGCCGAGCTGGGCCACGCCTTGCGCGCTGGCGCGTTCTATCCCCGTTGGGCCCCCGATCTCTATTTCGGCTACGGATATCCCATCTTCAATTACTACGCCCCGCTGACCTACTACCTGGCCAACCTGTTCGACCTGCTGCCGGGCGTGGGCATTGTGGGCGGGGTCAGTGCGGTGTTTGTCCTGGGACTCCTCCTCGCATCGCTGGGCTCGTATCTGCTGGGACGGGAGCTCTTTGGCGGCCCCGCGGCGGGTGTGCTGGCTGCCGCTTCTTTCACGTTCGCCCCCTACGTCGTATACATCGACCCCCATGCCCGTGGCGACCTGGCCGAGCATTTCGCCGTCTGCTTGCTCCCCCTGGCTTTCTACGCCTTCCGGCGCTTGACCATTGGGGTGGGGGGGCGCGGGTCGCTGCTGGGCAGCGTCGTCGCGTTGGCGGCGATCGTGTTCAGCCATAACCTGCTGGGCCTGGTGGCCGGCGGTCTGTTGTTCCTCTATTGGCTGTGGGAGATTGGCGCCGGCCCGGGGCGCAGGCGGGCGGGGTGGGGAGGGCTAACGTTCGCCTTGGCGGCGGCCCTCGTCGCGTTTTTCTGGCTGCCGTTCCTCCTGGAGCGCGATGCCATCCAGCTCGACGTCGTCGGCCCCGGCCATTTCGACTTCCACGCCCACTTCCTTTCGCTGGGCGAGCTGCTGGCTCCTTCGCGCGTGCTTGACCTGGGTGCCACGGCCCCGCGACACCGGTTCAACCTGGGCCTGGCGCAGTGGCTGCTGGCCCTCCCGGCCTTGGGTGCCGTGCTGCGCCTGAAGACGAAAACTCGGGGAACCTCACACTCCCGTACGCCCACACCACCACACACCCACACCTCCCTTACCTCCTTCCTCTNNCCCATACTCCCACACATCCACACTCCCACACCCCCACATCCCCGCACTCTCACACCTCCCTCCTCTATTTCCTCCTGGCTGGGCTGATGCTCGTCTTCCTGATGCTGCCGGCCTCCGTCGCGATTTGGGAGTGCGTCCCCGGCATGGCCTACCTGCAGTTTCCGTGGCGGCTGTTGGGACCGGCCAACATGATGCTGGCGGTGTGTGCGGCGGGCGGTGCGGCCCTCCTGCCCCGTGGCCTGTGGCGCAACCCCGTGCTCGCGGCGGCCCTGGCCGCCACCCTGCTGCTGGCGCTGCCGGTGCTCTATCCCCCGATGTGGGCGCCCGATTTTGGTCCCACCGCGCCCCAGGACATCATCGAGTGGGAGCGGCATAGCCTGGCACTGGGCACCACCTCGACGGGCGACTTCCTGCCGGTGGGTGCGGCGCGGGTCAGGATGCGTCCCCAGTCTTCTCTCGTCGAATCCTACACCCAGCCCGGCCCGGTCGACCGGGTCAATCGTGCCTCGCTGCCCGATGGGGCCGCCGTCGAGATCGTCGAACATGGGCCGCTCCACGACCGCTTCGCCGTCTCTGCGCCGGTGGAGTTCGTCCTGCGCCTGTATACGTTCCACTTCCCTGGCTGGCGGGCCTACGTGGATGGCCAGGAGGTGGAGATTGAGGTCGCTACGCCCGAGGGCTTTATCACCGTGCGGGTGCCCGCGGGTGAACACGAGGTGGTGGTGCGGTTCGAGGACACACCGCCACGCACCGCTGGGTGGGTCATCTCGGCCCTCGGCCTTGCGGCGTTGCTCGTCGCCCTCACCCAATACTCAATACCCAATACCCAATACCCAGTACCCAATACTCAGTACCCTATACCCAATACCATACCCAATACCCAACCTCCAACCTGGTTCGCCGCAGTGCTCTTCCTGTTCGTCCTGCTCAAGATCGGCGTGATCGATCCCCGCGACGGCTGGATGCGCTACACCTCGCCACCCGGCCAGGCCTGGGCTGCTCAGCACGAGCGGCGGGCCGATTTTGGCGGACAGATCGAGCTTCTGGGCTACGACCTGCCGGGGAGGCCGATCCGTTCCGGCGAGCGATTCCCCGTCGTGCTCTACTGGCACGCCTTGGGGCCCGTCGATTCGAATTACCAGTCCTTCGTGCACCTGGCCCGGCCACTGCATATCCTGTGGGGACAGCAGGACAATCTCAACCCCGGTGGCCTGCCCACGAGCCGCTGGCCGCTCGATAAGTACGTGTGGGATGAGCACGAGATCGAGATCCTGCCGGGGACGCCACCAGGGGAATACGCGCTGAACGTGGGTCTCTACTCGATGGACGGAGGCTACCGGTTGCAGCGCTACGACGAGGGTGAGCAGGCTGTGGGCGACAGCCTGGTCATTGCCTCGCTTGAGGTGGAGCGCCCGCGCCGCCAGCCTCGCCTGGCCGACCTGGGCATGACCCACGTGATGACCGTGACCTTCCCCGAGGGCGGCGTCACCCTGCTGGGGTATGCCCAGCCCTATCCCAAGGTCAAGCTGCCGGGTGCATGGCCTCTCACGCTCTTCTGGCGTGCCGACCGCGACCATCCGGCCGCGCGCCATCGCGACTTGGTCCTGCTGGATCCCGGCGGGAACGAGGTATGGCGGTCCTCGGGACCTCCGGGAGGCTATCCTTTCCAGGTGTGGCAGGCGGGCGAGATCGTACGCGATCCGCTGCTGTTCACCGCCGCCTCGCCGGTCAGCTTGATGACTGACAAGTACGTCTTTGGAGTCACGGTGAGTGCGGATGATCCCCTGAACCCTGAGGGGCCTGAGGGCATGGTTGACGACCCATTTGTGCCTCTCGGTAGAGTGAAGTTCCGTGTGAAGGAGAACGAATGAAGGAGAACGGAGGAGAACGAGCAATGACTGCAATGTCCAAGCGAGAACGACTGGTGGCTGCCATTCACGGTGAGGCGGTGGACCGTCCCCCGGTGGCGCTGTGGCGTCACTTTCCGGGGGATGACCAGCGCCCGGACGATCTGGCGGCAGCGACGGTTGCCTTCCAGCGTCGGTATGACTTCGACTTCGTCAAGGTGACGCCCGCCAGCAGCTTCTGCCTGCGCGACTGGGGTGTGCAGGATCGCTGGGTGGGCAGCCTGGAAGGCACGCGTGAATATACCCTTCATCCCGTCCAGGGGCCTGCGGACTGGCGCGGCCTTCGGCCCCTCGACCCTGCCCGGGGGGCGTTAGGCGCCCAACTGCGCTGCCTCCAGCTCATCGCGGACGGACTGGCGGATCAGACGCCCTTCATCCAGACCATATTCAGCCCGCTGGCCCAGGCCAAGAACCTCGTGGGCGCGCAGCAATTGCTGGTGCATATGCGCCGTCACCCCGATGCGCTGCGCGCCGGGCTGGACGCCATCACTGAGACGACGGCCCGCTTCGTTGCGGCGGCGCGCGAGACCGGGATCGCCGGTGTGTTCTACGCCGTGCAGCACGCCCAGTATGGACTGCTAGGCGAGGAGGAGTACGCCGCCTTCGGCCGTCCCTACGACCTGCGGGTGTTGGAGGCGGCGCAGGGCCTGTGGCTCAACGTGCTCCATCTGCACGGCGCCGACGTCATGTTCGAGCTGCTGGCCGATTACCCGGTCCAGGTCATCAACTGGCACGATCGGGAGACCTGGCCGACGTTGGCCGAGGCTCAGCCTCGCTTCGGTGGGGCGGTCTGCGGTGGGCTTCAGCGCTGGGATGTGGTCGTGCGCGGCACGCCCGATCGGGTGCGGGAACAGGCTGCTGACGCCATCGCGCAGACCGGAGGGCGGCGTTTCATCCTCGGTACGGGTTGCGTCACGCCCATCGTCGCGCCCACGTCAAACATCCGTGCGGCCCGTGGGGCGGTCG
>JABAHP010004724.1_pt3 | contig 28280 bp, 51 predicted proteins | sample 7062081 | NCBI WGS metagenome assembly JABAHP01 (sample SAMN14534357, study PRJNA622989) | marine sediment metagenome | biome: marine biome [ENVO:00000428]; feature: marine pelagic biome [ENVO:01000023]; material: deep marine sediment [ENVO:00002113] | place: India: Gulf of Kutch | collected...
ATAGTGCTGCGATAAGTCCCAAACAAAACCACAAAATAATAAACACTATCATTATCCCACCTTTTTAAATAAGAATTTGAATTTGGTTCTTCTTAAATACATTGAGCACTCACTGGAAGCAAGAGCAGCAGTATCAAATGGACCAACACGTTTGCCGTGCTTGTTCCAATACCACCACTTGCTCTGCCATCGGTGCACCTTAGTCTGCGGTACTTTCTTTTTGTTCATCGCCCATTGCTCCAATAAGAGACTTAAGACCACCACAAAGTTTCATGCCCTTTAACATGGTAGCTTTCAGGACCTTTGCTTCATTGACAATTTCCACTGCCTGTACAATCTTGTCATTCACTTCATCATCCAGAAGTTTCTCGGCTGCTTCTAACTCATGTACTCTCATGAGAAAGTCACCATATATCCGGTTAACAATCATCGAACCTCTTGATGGGAAGAACAAATTACGTAGTTTCTTTATTACGTTTCTCATTGTAAAACTCCCAACATCCTTTACAGTCACCTATTGGTTTATGTTCACCATCGTATGCTCCATGAATGAAACATCTTTTGCCGAACACACGTTCATAGTTTTCATCGAATTTCTTTTTGTCACTTGGGTACTTTTGAAATTCATTAATTGCCATCACGTACCTTTCAACGTAGTTGGATAGTTAGTTGGCACCCTCACACCAGTCACTTTAACCTTATCAATCCAATGCGGTCCGTAGTGCACGAAATCACCGTCACCATCGTTGCACCTTATCCCGCTACTTGATACAGCATAACAGTGCTCACGTGCTTTAGCTGCAAGCTGGTCATTGGTTAATGCCTGAATCTCATAAGTGATAATACAACCACCTTTTAAATATACATGTATTGTAGCTTCCATATTCAACCTTTCAACATATTAATTATAGTTCCTGTTAGAAAACAGATGCTGCCTATTGCGTAGAAGATATTCGCCATTATGACACACCTGAGATTTTGATTCGAGCGACTGCTTCTTTGGTGTCACTGTCTTGAAACTTATCGAAGATACTCTTCAAAGTTTTAAGCATAACCGCTTCTTTATTATCATTTGTATCTTTATAAGTATCCATAAACTCACTGACACCACTGACAAGTTGGAACAACTGTTTGTTCTTAGCCTCAATTTCTTCGAATGTATCAGCACCCAAGGCATTCATGGCCTGATTGAATTCATCCTTCGTGACATCACCGGGACGTTTACGCATAAGACCAAGGCAACCTGTGAATCCACCGAATCCTGTAAGAGTTAATGCAAGGGTAGCTAATCCCTTTGGTCCGAACAGATGTTCCTCACGTTGCATACCTAAGTCAGTGTTATGTGAAGTACTCCCACTATGAAGTTCGAAGTTGAGATTCTCTCGGTCTAAGGTCTGTTCAATCTCAAACAAGTTCGTTTCATGTGCGATGTTCACATCGTTCTGTAATCGCAGTGCCTTCTCAAGGTTCTGGTAACCCTCATACTCATTGGCATCTGCAACTCCCGCTTCCACTACATATGCCACTGCCTTGTGGTCTACCGGAGCAGGTGTCACTATGTGGCTTAACGCTGCACATCCCATACCTGCTATCATCAAAATCAAACTTAAAAATATCATTGTCTTTCTCATGTTTCTGTCCTCTCTATTTCTTATTTAACAATTTTTCTGCAAGTTTTTTCATCTGTTCTTCTGTCATTTTATTTGCATCGTGTCACAGTCTTTAGGATTCTTATCCTCACGAAACCTCATAAATCTGGGCCAGCGTAACTTGCCATGCTTTGTGACACTATCATACGACACTTCAACTACCTTACCTTTGATGTGTTCGACCATTTCCTTATAGGACTTACTCAGCTTAAATGCCTTAGTGAAACCACCACCACACTCACCAAGGTGATGCATCTTAGTGTGTCCTGCTTTGTAATCATACAACGCAAGCTTCACTGCTTTCATATGTCCTGCATAGGTGTCACTATCTGATTCAGTAACATCAACAATGACAGCATCCAAGGTTTTAACTGGCTTGAGTTTATACCATCCTGTCCAATGTCCTTCCTTGAGAACCCAACCTTCAAACTTATGTTCCTCTGCTTCCTGTAACAACCTTGAAATATTGACACAATCAAATCCACCCGGATTAGGATGATGTGGAACAAACTCTACACCATACTTGTTCATCAGTTCTTCTACTTCCTCAATCATAGCATCACGCATGTCACGTCCTGCTAATAGTGGTGCAGCAAAGAACGTAAGACGTAGTCTTTTATCTGCATTAATCAACATAGTAGGTATGTCAGTCGAGTACCCATCAGGGTAATGCAGTTCAGCTACGGCAGATGTATTCAAAGGCAGACAACACAGTTCAGCATTAATGTGTTCAATTGCCAGAATCTTATCAGTCTTATCCTTATCATTCTTGGAAAGTACTTTAATCTGTCCGTCACCATCTACCGTGACCTTCATTAAGTGACCATCCAGTTTCATACTAACGTACTTGAATGTCACTCCCTTTTTATATTCTCTGAATTTTGGTAATGTCATGACAATAACCATCCAATAAACTTAAAGATAGCTACTACAATAAAAAACACAAGCATGTTGCCCAACACGTTTGCTATTTGTTCTAAATGTACATCAATTTCCATCTTATTTTCCTTTCAATGTCTCAACGTACAGGTCTGTAAAATGTTTGACTAAATAATTTGCAAGACCCATTGCACGTTTCGGATTATCATGTAGGTACATCATCAAGTAGGTGTTACAGTAACCACAGATGATAGCACGGATGTCACCTGTCTTATGGTTGTGGTCCACATGGAATGTAGACTTAGCTTTAGCTTGTTCTTTACCACATATAGGACACCTGCCTTCCTGCTCAATCCATAACATATCTTCATACTGCTCAATAGTTATGCCATATTTCTTGACCAACATCTTGGACCTCATGCATCTTTTGCAATGAGCACCTGTCTTTGGAAACTTCTCACGTGCTTTTGTTTTACCACATGTCTTGCACTTCTTAGAATTTTGGGATGGCATTTGCAATTACCCTTTCTAATTGAAGTCGTGTAGCAGGAGCACCGATTGTCTCAACACATCCCTTAAGGTCATTGGCACATACAGGACACCAGATAGTAGAACGTGTCTTGTCACCATCAATTAAATCCTGCAATTCATTAGCACCTTTTATTCCCGGTGCATCGTTGTCTGCAATAATCAGCACATGCCTGAATCCCGGTCTGTGGTTTTCTAACCACGTCTTAACAAGGCCATTACCTACCAATGCATTAGGTTTACCAATACCACCGAACCCAAGTTGCAGTGCAACAACCAAGTCACTGACGCCTTCGGTCACGACCAGCATATCGGACCCGCTCATACTATTCGGTATGAACAACCCAAGTGTTCCACCCTGTACACTACATTTGAAACCGTTCGAGAACCTACGTTGTATTCCTATTACTTCTTGGTTATCATCGCACATTGGGAACGTGTGTGCATCACCATCCCAACCGATACCAACTTCATTAAGGAACCGTTCGGAAACTCCCCATTCCTTAACCAACACGTGTGCGTGACCACCTGTGAATTCATTACGAAAATATTCCTCTTGCTTTGTCACTAAGTCTGCGTTCGGTGCAACGGGTTCTCTTACACATTCCTCTGATTGAAGTGCATCAACTTCATCTTCTGTTATCTCACCTGATGCTTTACAACCAAAGCAATAATAGAATCCCTTGGGTTTACCACGGTTCTCTATACGGTTGATGCAAAGACTTCCGTTTTCCTCACTGTGGAATGGACACACACAATAGAGAAACCTGTTGGTTTCATCATTTACTATTAGTTGTTGTCTGGATATTAGTTGGCTTAATCGGTCCACTGGTGCACCCACCTTTCGACTTGATGTATCTGTATACAGTCTTGTTTAACTTGTTGGCAATCTGTTGTGCAAGTTTGTCACCACGTTCGTATTCACCGATGGTCCAATTCTTATCAAGGTGTTGAACATCAATCATGGTAGGTCTGCTTATGCTAACCCTGTACTCCATGTCTAAAGCAATCACAACAAACGTACTGTACTTATCACGAACATCAATTCCTGTCGCTGCGAACAAAGCAGAACTGTTGCTGTGTCTGGGTCCTTGGATGTCTACGGTACTGCCATCAACCAAGTCAAACTCAATTACCCTACCTTCCATGCCTGTGCTGTGCTTACCATCACTACAGTAGATGTTATCAGCAGCGTTCTCTTGGTCAGCAACCAACCAGATTCTATCTGTGGCATCAATATACCTATTGTACTTCCGCTTTTGTGCTTCATCAATGTCACTTACTACAACGTGACAACTACCTTCATCTGTCCAATCCATATCAAACCCTTTCAAAAATAATGGGTGACTGACGAGATTCGAACTCGCACTCCCCGGAATCACAGTCCGGTGCTTTGACCATTTAAGCTACAGTCACCATTACAGTCACCCGGAAGGACACTTACCGACTTACGGCAACGAACCGATTTACGGCTTAGTGTCCCATTAAAATTTGTTTTTGTTTTTCACAGGTTTGTCACGGTAACTCATACTGAAACTATGCCAGTTGACCTTGATGTTACCTGTAGGACCATCACGATTTTTGCGAATCATAAGTTCCGCATTTGTCTCAACAATATCGTCCGTCAGGTTCAGGTTACGTTGGTCAAGGTAGTAATCCGGTCTATGAAGTAGTAACACCACGTCACTGTGGTTCTCAATCTCACCCGACTCTTTCAGGTCGTCCATAGTTGGTATAGGATTCTTTTTCTTACCGGACATTCTACTCTGGTCAAACCTACGTAGCTGACACAATAAGACACATGAAAAGTTCATGCTCTTAGCGTAGTCACGCAACTGCTCTGCAACATTCCCTACAATAATCCGCTTATCCTTGATTGATGCATTGGTATGTGTTATTAACTGTAGGTAATCCACGATGATTACCTTGCATCCTTTGTCACGTACAAGTTCCTTAATCTTGTAGTCCATAGTTTTTTCAATACTTAACTTCCGTTGTTTTAACCAGTAACTATCTATCCCTAACAACCCCGGTGAATCATCAATGTAGATTTCTTTCTTCTTTAACTCTGCTGCTGCCTTCATGAACAACACCTGTTCATCGTCACTACAATAACCTGCTCTCATGTTACGATAATTCACGTTAGCTAAGTTGGCAGTCAGTCGTGCCTGTAATCTACTGAACGGCATTTCTAAACTGAATATACCAACAGGTGTTTGTGTCGATGCTTTGATAGCTATGTCTGCCATCAAACTTGTCTTGCCCATGCCGGGCCTACCACCTACCACCATTAAAGTAGCAGGTTGTAAGCCCCATATAGCTTGGTCAAGTTTAGAGAAACCTGTTGTCACGCCCATTGGTTGGTCGATGAACTGGTTCTTTAGTAAGTCTATTTTATTTGATACATGGTCCATATTTAGAACGCAGGAGAATCATCCTTCTTAGTGTCACCACTTGTGTTACCACCCGGTGACTTCACTCTCTCCGCAAGACGTGCCTTCTGAATACAAAGTTCCAAGTCTGCAAGGTCCACCAAACTGAATGATGTACTGGTTTTCCACTTTGCATCATCACCCTTGCCAACCTTATAGTTCTTAACAGGTGCGTAGGCAACTGTCGTATAGTCCTGACCTTCATTAACCCATACATTCAGCTTTACCTTACCTGCTGAATAAATTCTGTCCGGTTTTTTGTTCTCTGGCATTACTTATCTCCTTTAATGTACGTTACGATTGTTTCAACACTGCTTTCCATTGACGGATAACGTGTCACTCCGTGGGTTTCTTTTGCCCACTCTAATACCTTACGTGCTGTAACTTCTTTCTTCTTCTGGGAGTTGGCCCCTACTTTCTTAAAGATAATCTTGAGAACTCTGTTCTCGTCTGCGGTAGCAGGTTTAGGGAGTACATCAGTGTCACTCTCTGGCTTATCAACCTTGTTCTCTGGTTCTGCCTTCGGTTCGTCTGCTGTTTCCTTTTCCTCTACCTTTTCAGGAATCGGGTCCTGTTCCTGCATCAACCAATCGTAGTACTCGTCTGCTTCTTTCTTGATGGTCGCAGGTTTCTTACCCTTACCTTCATTGTTCATGGACGCTGCCTTCAACGCACTCATGCGTGCTTGAAATATGTCCTTGATTCGGAACGCTCGAATCTCATCCGCTGAATACTTACCCATAAATTTTCCCCCCCTAATTTAGAAATTCACCGGGTCATTGCCTTCGCCGTTATACCATCTGATTACACAACCTCTGAATCCCGGACCCGGACAAAGATGTGCAACACCATCAGCATCTACTATTCGATGAGTTGAACCACCGGGACGAATAAATAATTTCTTCGGGTTATCAATCCTGTAAACCCTATGTTGATTTCCACCATTGAAATCATACTCTCGCCATAACTCTTGTGATATGTCTCTTTCAATTAAATCCATATTTCCCTCAATTCAAAATTCTACTGTTTTATACGGACAAAATTCTGCTACGTTGCAGTAGTCCTCACATCTTACATCTTTACCGGGACGATACTCTATCTCCCATTGCTTCTCAGGATGGTCGTCAATAAAACGGTCAGCTTGAGCACGTGACTTACAAATCTTACCACCACGTGCAGTCTTATTGCCTTTTTTCTTGACTGCCCACTCATCAGGTTTCTGCCACTTTTCTTTGGGTGTACATTCACGCATCGGATTCTCAAGGTGGTCTTGTATCTTAGTAGTTATGAACTCGTCCTGATACTCAGGTGTCCAACGTTTGATAGGTAACACACTGAATGGTGTGTCCGGGTAGTCCCTACCATATCGAAGTTTGTCGTTGGCTTTCCAATCTTTTGCAAACACGTGTAGTTCAAGTGAATCAACAACCAGTTCAGGAACTTCCAGTTGCATGATGCGGTCATAGATATTAAGCTGTTCAACATACTCTTGCTTGCCGTTAATGACAGTCCAAACACTACTGTCTTTCAGGTCAGCCAGAACTCTGGTGATTACATTATAATAGTCAGGCTTAATCACCACGATGATGTCTTTGCCTTTTGAATCTTTACACCAAACTCTCTCAAATTTCAGATTGCACAGTCCGTAACGTGAGTGACGTTTGATGAATGCATCCAGACTGTTACCGTGAATCATCCACAGTTTGTCTGCAACATCTTCTTTAAGTTTATTCCAGTACTTTTGTTTCAACGTCCTTATCAATGGTGGTTCGATAATGGACGTAGCCCCAAACCTTTGTGGGTTTGGTGCATACGGTGTGTACAAACTATTGCACACGTACTCCGGTAGATTGTATTTGTTTTTCATCTTTATCCTTTCATTAAACATTTAAGGTTTCCTCACTCTACTACTATAGCTCTATTGTACAGTAAGTTCAGGAAAATTCCAAGAGAAAAATCATTTTATTTAGGAAATATTTTCTCTTGTATCTCTTTGTGCAACCAACACTTACAACAATCAACAAACAGTGTGCGAATATTTTTCTTGATAAACTCAGTGTAAACCTGTTCCACCTGTCTGCCCCAATTATATATCGTAATGTCTTTGAACTCACTAATCATATTACTACAAGTTCTGACAATCACACCACCTGCCTTGAACGGATGCCGTTCTTCAACTATCTTATGCTCTTGTGGTGAGTAATATACTTCAATATAAAACTTTCGACCATGATAATTATCTGGGTCCGTATCGTCTGTCACCATGCGTTCCATCGCACCGACATACACACATTCTGCTAACTGCTCAACCATGTTAGCCCTTCACATTGGCAATCGGTGTCAATTGGTGTGTCACCTTGAAGATGTCACCTTGTCTTGCAATCACCTGACCGATAGGTTTGTATGCACTTGGTGCTTCATCCAGACTACGTTCACCAAAATCACAGACTATGCCTTCCATAATCTTTTTCTCTTTGACAATGTTCAATGTTTTCTTAGCTTGCTTCCGTCCCATCGCACGGCCTGCACCGTGACTACAACTGTTGAAACTCTGCCGGTTACCAAGTCCCTGAACGATGTAAGTGCAATCACCCATGCTTCCGGGTATGATGCCGACTCCACCTTTCTCTACCCTGACAGCACCTTTTCTGTGTACATACACCCACTTACCAAAGTGTTCTTCCAGACTTGCATAGTTATGTGGTATATCAATTGTCTCTGTCACTGACAACTCTGGGAATAAAGATAGAAGAATGTTTGTCACCTTATCCATCATGATGTCCCTGTTCACCTTAGCAAACTTAACACAGTACTCCATTTCATTTATGTACTGCTCACCTAACCTACTATCTACTGGCAGGAATGCAAGGTCCTTTGGTGTCTCAGACATCCAGAATTTGTTCTTCTTCTGTGCTTCCTTGTGGTAGTGGTCTGCAACCTGCTTACCTAAGTTACGTGAACCACTGTGAATTGTTACCCATGCAAAACCTTCTGGTCCTTCCTGTATTTCGATGAAGTGGTTACCACCACCCAACGTACCAAGTTGCTTCACTGCACTCTTATACTCTCTATCTACTATAGGTAGGCTCGGCAGCCCAGCCCCCACAAGGGCGGGTATCAGGTATTCAAAATGCGATTCTTTCTGGTGCTTGAATCCCATCGGAATTTGTTTCTTGATGTCACTTACAATCATCTTCAACAGATTGACATTCAATCGTTCTGCTCGTATGTTGGTCCTGATAGTTTGCATACCACAACCAATGTCAACACCCACTGCGTTTGGTATAACTACATCAATCGCAGGGAACACACAACCGATAGGCACACCGTAACCGACATGTGCATCAGGCATCAATGCTACATGCTTATGTACAAATGGCATGTTAGCTAAACCCTGTGCTTGTTTCCATGCACCCAACTCAAGTTCTATAAATGGCAACCACATCTTAACTGGTAGCCATTCTGTTGTTATTACGTTTTCCATACCTTTTCCTTTTCTATAATAAAATGCTCTCAACATTTTGCCACATCTATGGCACTTTGCTTCTGGCTCAGGTTCCCAATAACCTGCGTGACAGTCGTGACAATATATTTTATGAAACTGTATCTGGTTCATCCGTCCGGTACTCAGGTTTCCAAGTTATAACATCTGGTCTAATGTATCGACCACCACGTGTGATGTACTTCGCTTCGTTAATCAACAGATTGTGCATGTTCTTACGTCCTACCGAATTACGACTGCACAACATAATCACTGGTGGCATTAATCCCTTTAGATGCATAAACATCAGTACATCATAGCCAGTACACTCACGTTTCTGTCTGTACTTAGTTCCTTCTACCTTCGGTGGTTTCTCACATCCAAGCTCATAGTCCAGTATAACACCTTCGATAATCGGGTTCAAGGATATTTCTCCACCACCATGTTTGACCATCAGAATGTCCAGAAATGAATCTGGCTCCTTACATATCACGTCAATCTTAGACTTAGGTAAACTTCTTTCATCATCAAGTAATATCCACATGTCACTCTCCCATCATAAACCGTATTGACTTCTGACTTTCTTGAACTGCTGTCCAATTCTTAAACTGTGCGGTCCTTCCAATTCATGTCACACCTTTCTTTAACTTAAGTCCACGATAAAATGTGAAGCATTCCTTGCAACCGTTCACAGGCTTACGGTGTCCCTTGTACCTTGGATGTTTGGCACAGGGTGTCACCACAGCATTTTCTGCATACTTTTTCTTAATCTTATTCAGGTCCCTGCGTGCGAACTTCGATGCGTCACTCAGTATCTTAGGTGCAAAACTACTGTACTTACAGATAGCACCGAACGCAAGGTTCTCAGCAATTTCCTTACGCTGTGTCACTGTGTATGTTGGCATAATTATATCCCCATCACTTCTGAAAACTTGTTATATTCACGTTGGAAAATTCGCCTACAATATCTCAGGTACTTAGCCCTTAGAGCAGAATCTAATCTTTCCCATTCTAAATAAGTTAAGTGACCTTCATCGTATAGCTTATTTATTTTATCACTAATTGCAAAATCTTCCGGGTCCATCATTAATCCCTCTCTACCATAATGATTTCTGTGTTAGGAAACAACTCTTCTAAATCTTCTACATCCTCTACGAATGTCACTGGTGTTCCTTCGGAAATGAAGGTCCTACATCGTTCCATTTCGCCATCATCATAGAGTACATCTGCAATATCATTGTACTTCGTTTCCATAACATACAACTTGCCTGTCATTAATATTGCTGTATACATATCATCCCCTTGAACAACGTGGTACGTTACCGTTATGGTGTGCACCATTAACATGATTCTTACTACGGATGCGAAAACCACACTCAGCACAAATGTTTTTATTGTAGTTTTCATGCTCAGGTTTCACTCCCATCCTACGACTACGGATGTTTGCACTTGCCACAGTCTTTTTGACCGTAGGTTGTGCAGGTTTTTGTAAATCCCAATTTGTTGCCATAATTATTTTCCTTTCCTGATTTTATTTAATCTGAGAAGTTCTTTGTAAAACGCTGGTGGATTATGTTCGTAATGAGTTTCTCTATTACCGCAGTTGAACTTTGGTTCCACTAACTTACCCGGACACATGTTACAACTGTGTTGACTTACGCCCAAGTTTTCATCATTCCAATCACAGAAGAAACAACCACCACCTGATATTATATCCCACTGAAAATCATTCTCATCCAACCAAATTCTTTTTAGGGTATGCACAGTGCAATTTGCATACTCAGGCGTTCTCCATACTTTCTTAATCCACTTCCACATACGCAAACACAAAGTCCATGTCTGGTTCAATGTCCTACCTTCTGTCTTTGGCATTATCTCCCCTTCTTAGAAACAAAATGATTCTTCACGATTTTAGACGCACCACCGATAGTCAGGTGTTTGTGACGGTATGCATGAAACATACCTGTGTGTGTCTCACTGGTCCAAGCAGGTCTATCAAGACTTGCCTTCTCACGTTGGTTGAATACAACTTCGAACTGCTTCTTCATGACGTTTCCTTTCACAATTCAAACAATTACATTTTGTATTATTTCTAATACTTTCACAATGTTCACAATGACAATTTGAACTACCAATGTGACCAAAACAATCATACCTATTCATAGTTTAGCCTTTCAATAAGTATAATCAAACGCACGACTGTTTGCAAAAACACGTTCAAATTTCACGTCAATAAAATAACTGTCAACTTCTTGCCGGAGGCATTCCCAATCATAGATTTTTTTAAGCTTTTCAAGTAAATCATCTGGTAAAGTTGTCGGCATGTCATCAGCCGGGAAACTATACACATACTCTTTAATTAATTTTTTCTGACGTTTGTACAATGCTCTTGCCATATCAATCTCTCCATTCAAAAGGAACCCAAGTTTTTAGATGTTACTTACTATTTTCATGACATCTTAAAAGACAGGCCGGGAATCGAACCCGGATTATCAGATTCAAAATCTGATGTGTTATCCGTTACACTACCTGTCCTAATTTACTACAGTGTTTCGTATAGCAGTGTTTCCATTGCACTGCCTTTCATCTTAGCACCTGAACCCATCAGGTTTGTTTCTACCGCAACATCATCTTCACGGTTACGACTTCGCCAGTGGTCAATCCATTCTACATAACCATTGTAAAGGTCCCATCTGCTTTCACCTTTGTTACCCTTACCGTGGTCGAAGTACTCCCAAATTTTCTGACGCTGATTTGTAATCCGTGCAGTCACGTCTGATTCATCCTCAGCAGGAACCAAGGTCTTAATCAACTTCCATGCATCATCCTGTGACACCTTCATGGTGAAAAGCTGGTCAGCCTGAGCAGTGAACCATCTGTAAAAACTATCAGCCAAACCCAAGATTTTCTTGGCCTGTGCCATACGGAACCTGACACCTGCTGTGTGCTTGACACTGAATGTGCTTTCCTTGGTCCATGCCCGAAGGCCATTACTGCAAACCAGTCTGAACACTTCCATAGAACCAGTTATCTTACTGGAACCATCGTGTGATGTTCTCAGGGTAAGCTGACGTTTGCAATTGTCACCACCCATGTCAATGTCACCAAGGTCCATCTGAATGAATACCCTTGCACCATTGCGTGTAGCGAATGCACGTTTGAACTTACCAAGTCCCTGCTCTACAATACCGTCACAGAAACCAAAGACTTCACTGTTCTGAACTATTTCATACTTGTTACCAACGTTGGCAATCGGCACGTGATTATCTTCACGAACTACTGCGAAGTTGTTCGGAACTTCCTTACCAATTACCGGAATGCCATCGACATCCTTACGACCACGAATGTACATCGGTTCAAGATGAAGTCCATAATTCAGACCTGCAATCTCCATTGCTTCCTGAGCACTATTGGCGTTCGATACGTTCTTACCTATTGTGATGTTCATAATTTTCCCTTTCAAAGAAAACGTTTCGTTCGGTTTGATTAGTGAACGTTACTGTTCACGACTCTGTATTAACTTGTCAAATAAACTACACACATAATGTACCATAACTGGCACACAAAGTCAAGCACAAAATAATTATTTTTTTAATTTTTCTCATAACTTCTTATTTTCCAAGCATTTATAAGCCAAGCAAGTGGACAATGTCACTTGCCCACCAGCACAACTTATTGCCTTTTCATTTTTTTCTCCCTCTTCTTTAACCTGCGTATGCGAATCCGTTTCTTTAGTTTCTTGACCAACTCAACAACACCTTTGTCACTGCTGTTCTCAAGGGCCAATGCTTTCTGCTCCATTTCCTTGGCAGTTAACGTGTGCTCACGTTTTCTGTTCGGACGCAACGCATCAAGCTTTTGCATTGCCTTGCCTTCGGCAGTAGCTTCATTGTCAACAAGGTCCCAGACTTCCATGCCATGTTCAGTCTGTTGTTGTTTTAATATTCTGTTTTTGAATATCATAATGTCACTTCCTCAGTTAATCAGGTCAACAACTGATTTTTCACCATTCTTACTGGTCACACCTTCATCAACAACACCGGGACCAACAATAAGTAGGTCACTTAAGTCCTTAGAAAATGCAGTAACTACCAATTCCGCATTATCTTCACCCACGAATGTAAACTCACGTGTCTTGAAACTGTCAAACACCCTTGTCTCACGAACACGTATTTCCTTGATGTCCTGTAACTGTAAACTTGTTCTCAACATGTCACTTGCCTTTCAATAAACCTGTTCAAATGTTTCACTGCATAACGTTTCGACAACAACTCGCAGGTAGTTCTCTACAGTGTGTTCACTTGGCAGTGCCGTTGCGTCACCACGTCTGTAGTTATTGTCACAATCGCCCAAGGCATCCCATATGTGGTCTGGGACACGTTCGATTAAATCCTCAGATAGCAGAACATCTTCGGGCAGTTCCTTGCACCAGTTTTTGAGTATAGTGCATTGTTTTTGTTTCATCCCATACATTCGTAAACCCTTTCAAATAACATAGTTANNTATACCTACACTGCATTATACCAAACACAGTGCAGGAATGCAAGAACAAAATTAAAATAATTTGTCCAACCCAGATTTATAGCCTATCATTATCGGTCCTTTCATTTTAAGTCATATATCACTTGCCCACTATCCGTGGTTAACGTCTTATAATACGCACGTTTGTAATTGCTTGGAATCAGCCCATAGTCCGATAACAACTTCCTTTCCATTCTTCTAAAATTCGGACCATGATTTTCATTATACTGTTTTATTGAATAAAAGTAAATGTGTATAATCTCATGCAGTAAATCAGCCAGAACCGCTTTGGTCCCATAACGTTCCCAGACTCTACACAAGCTTATCATGTACTGACCATTCTTATGTCTATAGGAAGCTTGACTATTGCGTTTCCTACGTCCTATAACAAGCTTGATGTACGGCAGTCCATATCGCTTCTGCACGTCCAATAATACTTTCATCATTTCACCTTTGGTCATTGGTCCCATAATCGTACCTTTCATTGTTTAACTACACTTAGTCCGATAATATGTTCTCCGGGTCTACCCATTTTACGAGCAGGTTCTCAACGTCCCATAATCCCAACCGGGTTTCCATTTCCATCATCACCGACCACTTGTTTTTATCGGACGACCAATCGTGGTCCACAGTTGGATGCCAAGAGTCCAATAATATCCAGTGTGCGTTTCCTTGTTTGTCGTGGACCAACATAGACACTTCTATATCGGACCATGTCAACATCACCATCAAATTTTCAGGTCCCATAAAATCCTCACTTTCTATGTTTAACATAAAGAGCAGTAACACCAAAAACTAAGTCCTATAATCACGATAAACTTTCTGTCATTCCAAAATATGTAGTTCAACATTATCGGTCCCTTTCACAGTATTTAGTATAGGGATGGAGACTATCGGTTCCGTCCGATAATCCCCGACCCAATACTATTTAGTGAAGTACAACACAAGTATCAAGTCCAATAATACAACGTTTACAGTTGGTACAATCGCCGGGACAAAGTCCATAGTTATCGGGCCTATCTGATTCATTCTTAATAATCTTAAACTCGCCTTTAATCCCTTGACTCTTAAAACCACTTCCCATAATACACAGGTTTTTAACATTAGAATAATCTAAATCCTTCCTTGACGTGTAACAATAGGTTTTTACACCAAACATAAAATAAAGCAGACCAGCGATTTTATCGGCCTTTTCCACGTCTGCTTGGGTCCGAAAATCTCCTGCTTCATTGAACCGTAAATGCGTTACACGTTCCTTGAATTTGCGTCCGATAAGTTCATCCTTAAACATGGTTAAAAAGTCTAATACCGTACAATTTGCCCAGAATGCCATCTGCTTGGTCCGATAAGCATAAGACGTTTTCTTGAATAAACGTTCTGTTTTTCTTGCATAACAATAGTTTTTATTGCCTATACAAGCAGAACAAAGCCCAAGTTTATCAGACGGACAGTCCAAAGCGGTAGTCATATTAAAAACAGCGGTAGAATATGGTAATTTTGAATTACCACGACTAAATAAACCATTATATTTCGGACGTTTTACACTTTTCCATATAATAGTACTCATAAAATCCCCACTTTCTGTGGTATGCACCACGTTTTTATCGGCCCGACTTTGCCGATGTCCCGATTGACTTTTCAAATAACATAACCAACTAAGTAAATTATACACTATTTATTACGGTATTGCAAATGTTTTTTGGTAAAAAACATGAATTTTCTCAAATATTTTGCCGGAATGCCATTATATTATAGTAGTTATAACGATTATAGGACGTTCCAAGGTATTTTTCTTTGCCATTGTGTTGTATAATGGTATTGAAATAAGGTATTTGTCAAGGTATTATGTCAATAATACCATAATTATGCAGTATTTTCTATATGTTTTACCATAAATAAGTAGTAAAAACAATGTAAATCGTCAGTAGTAGTCCGATAATGGCGTTTGCCATAGGCTTTTTATATGCCAGTAATTGGGTGTTTGTCCTATAATATGCTTGTCGGGTAATGTCTTTAATCCTATTACCGGACCACCATATTAATTATCTGGACTACGTCCAGTAATATCAGGGCCTGAGAACCATTATCATAACCACATTATATAGTATAACCACTTGGAATAGTATTTAAGAGATTATGGGAATGGTATTATCAGACCATTACTCAGTAACTCCTGTATAATGGTTTTCATAATGGTTATAAATCCTTATTGGCAATGGTTTTAGAATGGTTATTATAAGACCAAGATGTTATAACTATGGTGTTTAGTGAATGGTAGTCCGATAAGATACGCAATAGGATTGGACCGGCTGGGTAGGTGCGTCCGATAACAAAAACCGTTTAAGGGGTGGTAAGTATCACCCGAAAATTAAAACCATTTTTGGGTTACTAAAAGGGGGTCCCTATATATTCAAAAAATTAATTTGCGATTCAGAAATGCAATATTGGTATTACGACTGTAACGATTGTAATGATTATATAAAGTGACATGTATAAATGACAGAAACTGTCCAAAACTGACAGTTATTGGAATCATTATAAATAATACAATCTGCATAACCACTACAACCGTTAACTGCGTGAATTGCTATTTTTAACATAAGTACCTGTGACCAACTAATTTACATCGTTTCCCTGTTCAAGTTCATCACAAACGTTATCCTTTACATCTTTTTGGTATCGCTGACAGGCAGAATGTGATTGCCATCTTCTATACGTATTTTTTGTGCATCATCCCAATCAGATATATCTGACTCCCGTAATTCACCATCTACATTGAAAATCAACTTATCTACCCTTAGGGCCTTTAGCTGGTCCAGACAATCCTCATGAATACTGATTGTATTACTTTTACTGATTCTATCGTTTGAAGTGAATATACCTTTTTTAATATCTGCAACACCTGCTATAAATGTCACACCAGATTTAGTATCGTAATATCTTATTTTCATTAACATATCAGTTGCTCCATTCTCCACACCAATCGGTGAGGTTCTTGCGTTGCTTGACCGGAAAACGTCTACACAGTCCTTGCAAATCGCTGTTAACTATCAACTCTATATATTTACATTGCCCACAGTTCTCAGGCTCAGGTGGTTTAGATGGCTTACGTTTTATATCCCACTTAGCCATTACTTCCCCTTCATCATTTTTGTAAGCAATCTCCAACTACATGACTTGGCAACTTTCTCATCCCAATTGTATTTATCTTTATGCAAGAACTTAGGTGTCCTAACACATCGCAGCCAGTGTGCTCCTGCTAAGTACACACCATACTGTTCTGGTATTTCCTCAAGGTCATACTTCACGTCCTTGCTAAATACGTAACTGAATTTATTTGGCAAGTACTTTGCTTTGCGAGCTATCGAGTTAGCATGCTGCAAGCTATTATGTTTTCGTATTTTCTTAGAGTCTGCTTTGAAATCTGCGGTACTTATTTTAACCTCAAATTCTTCTGCATATCCACTACGGCGAAGGCAAAACACATCCATTTCCCCAAGCGAATGAAACATGTTGAACACAATGTACTTCATGCCACTGCGGTAATACTGTGCTATCAGCTTCTGTATCGACAACTCTGTGTGTGGGATTAATCTATCATTTCTTTTTAGATGGAATGCCATCAGTTCTCCAATCTCTTTAAGTCACGGTCTATCCTATCTCTAAGAGACAACAGTATACTGCGAAGTCCCATACGTGTAGAAAGTTCATTTTCTTTCCAGAATATATTACTGCACTCATATCTCAGACTTACAATCCATGCATCCTTGGGCCAAGGCCACTTTTTAAGACCATAAACATAAAACTCTTTGGACCTCATAAATTTCTTAATCCACTCTTTCATTTCTCATTTCTCCTGTATTTCCTATATAGGATATATGCCATAATCCAGAAAGTCAACCACAGTGACTTACCAACCGGACTATTCAAAAACTCTGGTATCAAACTCACTTTTTATTGACCTCATTAAATTTTTAGTGATGTTTTCAGATAAAGCTTCAATAACATGACTGTGAATGCTTTCGACAGACATTTCATTATCACTTGGAACCTCTACCTCACCATTTATAAGTATTCCGTTCAAAATAACCACATAATTTATGAACATGCTGTACAACTTGTGTGGACATTCAAACAGACCTGCACGGTATTCAAGAACACTACTTTTCATATGAACATCTTTAATTAACGATGCTCTTGCTTTTTGAAGATATTCGTCAAACAACCTGATGCTATCATCTGTAGGTGCTCTGTTTTCTATGACAGTTTTATCATATGGAAAAGCATCATACTTATTTGTTATAAATTGATTTGTATGAAACATTTTATTCCCTCTCAGTAATAAATTATGAACGTAGATTTCTTAGCCTTCGCTGCTTTGTTCAGCGTATCTTTTGTACCACGTGACTTACCATCCCAAAATGCAAGTACCACATCACAAGCATCTACAATATGTTGATTACGTATGAATCCTGCAGCCTTTCCATGTTTATTCCAATCTGCTGGATACTCAACATAAGACAACTTATGGTCACGTGCAAAATCTTTAGCAAGAGCATCTGCACCACGTGCACCACCAGAGATTATAGTCAATTCACCGCAGTGAAAATATTGACATACAACAGCACACAATCTTCCATAATGTTCAAAATCACGTCCACCAACTATTGCAAGTTTCATAGGTATCTCGTTTCCTCAACTATCTTATAACAGTTGAACATGATGTTAACCTTCTCCAAAGCATTCCACACACTAACAGCATCTTCATAAACCTCAAACGATTCTAAGTATCTATAACTATCTCCCCACGGAGCAGGTGTCACGCTATAGATGCTATGCACTTTATAGTGACGTTTCTTGCACTCACATTTCTTACACTCACTGTTTTCAATCTCAGCTTTTGAATTCAACAGAATCATCAAAGAAATTAAAAACAAAAACAAACCTATTGCAAAAATAACATATAATGTTTCATTAATCATTGTAAACCCTCTCTAAAAATCCTTTGCAACCACAATTTTTACATTTTTTATTCTTGAGAAAATCCTTTACCAAAGTTCCTTTAGGTATTAGATTCCACACATAAACCATACGTCCCATATTTTCGTAAGATTGTCCGGGTTCAACATCAGACTCTCCACAATTAGAACAAGTAACTTTTATACGATACGTTTTCTTAGCCATATCAATCTCCATAAGTTTTAACAATTGACACTTCAACCAGAATCGGAATACTGATAAGAACCACATGCTCCATAATATCTTGGATGCGTACAGCGAGTTCCTCAGCAACTTCTTCTGCACATTCATAAATCAGTTCATCATGTATGGTCAACACAACCATAGCATTGAACTGCGGTAGAATCTTTCGTATCTCACTTGCAGCAAGCTTCATCATTTCTGCACTGTAACCTTGAATCTTAAAATTGAATGCCTGACGTAAGCAACCTGCTTTCTTCCACTCAGGAAGTTCATTATAGCCGGGGAAACGTCTGCGTCTACCCATCATGTTGGTGACATACTCACGTTCCTCAAGTTCTATACGTGTAGCTTCAATTGCTTCTTTCACTCTTGGATACAGTTCGAAGAAACTATTCATCCACCGTTCAGCTTCTTTAAGTGTGATGTTAAAGTCCTGTGCTAACGTGCGTACACTCATACCATATATGACCGGGAAGTTGACACCATTCTTAGCACGATAACGTTCAGACTTATACTTAGCCTTCGCTACTTCAAAACTATCCGTTCCTGTTGTCATTTCATCTATAGTAAGTCCAAGGTCGAAAATCTTATTAGCTGTAATGAAGTGCAAGTCACGGTTCATGTTAAACATGTTAATCATGAAAGGGTCTTGCGTTTCTTCTGCCAACACTCTCAACTCTTGTCCAGCCCAATCCGCTTTGATGAACACGTTGCCGGGTCCAGCCTTAAACAACTTGCGGTGATTGAACTCCAACTTCTCTCTCTTGGGATTCGGAAGGTTCTGTAAGTTAGGTTTACTGCAACTCAATCTACCTGTACGAACCATGCGGTACGATGCACGAATCCTGCTGTCCGGGTCAATGAACTTGTAACAAGGCTTAACAAAGTTTTTGTATAATGTATTAAGTTTGCGATACCTATGCAACAATTCAAAGAACCGTGACTTCGGTTTAAGTCTTGCAATAGTTTTCTTATCAACAGACTTCTTACCACTTTTAGACTTTTCAATAATCTTAAGGCCCAGAATATTTTCTGCTGCATCTGCAAGTTGGTCAGAACTGTTTAGGTTAATCGGTTCAACAACTAACACAGTTCCTTTACGCTTACCACGTGTGATGGTCCGGGTGCTTCTTTTAAGTCCACCAAGTTCATCATACATTTCCAGTGTCAGCATTTCCAGTATGTCCATAATCTGCGGAGTAAATTCTTCTAATGTCACTTGGTCAACTAATACACCATTAGATTCTAAATCCATCAACACAAACTGGAATGGCATTTCAACAGTCTCGAAAACATACAACAGGTTTTGTTGCTCCAACTTCGGGACCATAAGTTCAAACAATCGGAATGTCCATATTGCATCATTCATTCCGTAGTCTGCAAACTCGTCACTCATTGGGTCCAACTCTTTCCATAAAAGTATTTCTTCCTCTGGAACTTTGAGGACACGATGTGCGAGTCCTTTCAATGCATACCCACCTTTTTTATACTCAAGATTTTCGTTCAGCATCTGTGCACCGACCAACGTACAGAAGATAGTTGTTGGTTCGATGTCATACTTATGCAAAACTTTCAGGTCATACACTGCGTTGTGCATTATGCACAATTGGAGATTCTCTACCAAGTTCTTAAGTTCGCTTAAGACCAGTGGTGACACATCATTCACATAACATGCTTCATCACCATTAGCCAAACTAAACCCAAGTAACTCCAAAGGATAATAACGCAGGTCCGTGGTTTCTGTATCAAGTGACATCACGGTCTTGCCATTGTCACTCAACCACTTCCTGAATTCATTTATGTTTCTTACTATTGTCTTTTGCATTTAACTCTGTCTCATGTTTACCAAGACACTCCATTGCTTCTTCAATCTGTTTTCTGCGTTTGCGAGAAGGTATTAAAGCCATTGTTAAAATACGATTCGCTTCATGCAACCAATAATGTTTCTTCCTACCATTTGGCATTTTATCTCCTTCCAAGTAGTCAACTATAATGTCACCGTGACATGCCTTTGGTTTGCAATGAACTACTGTGGTCTTTGCCATGAATTCTCCGATACTTCTTATTGAAGTAGACAAGATTCTTCTTATTCTCAACCATAAAAATTGGTGACTTGAGTTCTTCACCCGGCTGATATTCATCGGCCCAACAACAATGTTTGAATTTCTTCTCACTACCACAGTGACACTTAGCATTACGACTAATACGTTCATGCTCTCGCCTAAGCATACGTCTTGGTTCAGAAACATATCTTCTTAGCTTATCCAAGAACTTAGCAAACAAAGTTAATTCATCTTTTGTTGGATTAAGTATATCCATGTCACTGTCCTTTCTTTTTTACTTGATATTGTTCAGGGCATACATCTTTTGGAGAAGTCCAATTACGTTTACGATGCAAATGATGGTCACGACATATACCTTCGCACTCGCCACCTGATGCACACATATCAATCATTAGAACTTTTATCTTTCTTTCTTTTCGCATTTTGAATCGCCTCTCTTAAAGTTATCACTTCGTTTTTATCGTCACAGTATACCAACAAATCACCACGCTCTGCCTTAGTCTTACCAATGTATCTAACCACCTTCATTACTTATCGCCTGTTTAATTCGTTCGTTGATGCGTGTCACCATCTTCTTCCAATAGGCATTACGTTTCTTTGGCTTATCCCATGAAAACCTTGGCTTGCCTTCTTCTGCGGTTAACCACTGTTCACACAACAAACACTTATTAACATAAATTTTTAAACCATACAGTTCTTCCATCTTATGACACAGTGACTGATTAGACCTGTTATAGTTTTCACAATGTGCACATGTCGCACAACACTTCGCTAATTCCATCATCTTCTATTTATCTCCCAATTGTGTCTATCTTTGTTCCAATCAACTGTGCTTCGTGTCACTCCACCACCTATAGGGTATAGTTGATAATCATGATACTGTTGAGGATTCTCTTTCATCGCCCGATGTTTCCAACATAGAAAACAAATCGCCTGTCCCAATGAAATGTCACGCCCACAAAACCTGCATCCTTCTTTATGCCAATGTTTGTGTTGCTTGAAGCGACACTCTCGGAATTGTCGATACATATTCGGACAACGTTCCTTGAATCTTTTCATTCGTTCGCACACTGCTTGGTGGGTTACCCCTAACATGTCAGCAACTTCATCATACGTCTTACACCTTTCCGGGTCGAACGGATTAAGCAAAACAATGACTTCCAGTTGTCGAGCAGTAGGGCACTTGCCTGTATCAGCATCAGGCTTAAAACTATGTTGCATCTCCATCATAACTTCATTATACAGCCTTTTCAGGAATTTTCCAAACAAAAAATTTGAATTTTATTAAAAAAGTTGAAATTTATTTACCTGACGTTTCACGTCTGTCCAAGATTTTATTATTGGACTTACCCTCATTATTTGGCTCTAAACGGCGATTAGAAAATTTTTTTGATTTTATTTGAGATTTTTCATATAAAAAAGTGAGATTCTGGCCAATGGTGGTAGGACCCATAATTATTATGGTTATCCCAATGGTCAGAGGATAACCAAAAGAACGTCAGCTTCGCTGGCACCATTATTATAATGGGTATTAATAATTACCAATACCTTGGATTACCCTGACCTCTGTAGTCAGAACGAATCGGGCTGCTTGGACAGTCGGTTCCGCAAGTCAGGTTTTTCATATTGCCGAAGTAGCTCAATTGGTAGAGCACTGCTCTTGTAAAGCAGAGGTTACGAGTTCGAGTCTCGTTGTCGGCTTTAGCGAGTAAGTGACATAGCACCGGGAATGCCGGATTGCGTGTCACTCTCGCCCACCACTGTGGGTAGGGCAGTCTGGTAGCCTACTCCGCTTGGACCGGAGATGTCGTTGGTTCAAATCCAACCCCACAGATTGCGGATAGGTGTAAGCTGGTTTGCATAACGGCCTCATAAGCCGAAGGTCACTGGTTCAATTCCAGTATCCGCTATTGCTTTGTAGTTCAATCGGTAGAGCACCCGGCTGTTAACCGGAAAGTTGTAGGTTCGACTCCTACCAAAGCAGTTATGGCTCTATGGTGGAATTGGCAGACACGCTGGTCTTAGAAACCAGTCCGAAAGGGTGAAAGTTCGAATCTTTCTGGGGCTATTATGAGTAGAAGCTATGCAAAGAAATATCGTTTTTGTGAAATAGATAGTGATATGAAGCGATTCGCAAACAAGAAGGTAAGAAAAATGAAAACCTTTGCCGTAAATGGAAACGCATACAAAAAATTATTTTGTTCATGGGACATTTGCGATGCTGGAAAAGCAAGACCGATTGAAACTTCTGAAAAGGAATTAAGTAGATTTGGAAGTTGGTATCGTGAGTGTATGAAAAAGATGGGACGAAAATGAAACGAACAACAAGCTTAGTAAAAAAAGCGGATTTCGATTTTGCATTGATTCCGGTTCTGCGAAACCTATCTGCACTTGGAATGTCAGAGAGTGACATCGGTGTAGTGATTGGATATGCGAAACGAGATGCGAAGAAGTTCTTAGACCAACTCAAGAAAGATTATCCTGATGTAAAGAATGCTCTGGCACTCGGTGCAAAGATTGCTGACACGGAGTTAGTGACAACTGCAATGGAAGTAGCCTTGGGATATGATTACACTGAGGAAGTTAAGGAATGGATTTTTGAAGAAGTTCTTGATGATGAAGGTGAGCCAACAGGGGAACGGAGAAAGGTTCTTAATAAAGTTCGGAAGTATAAGAAGCATCAAAAACCTGACAGCACTATGTTGAAGATGATGTTGTTAAGTCGATTGACTGACCAGTTTATTGAATCTAAAGCAGCAGGTGTAGGTAGGTCACCACTGGATGATGATGCGACTGACGAAGAAATCAGACGCTTCGCTGGTGCTATCATGAACATGTTGCCTAAGAAGCTTGTTGAATCTACTGAGGTAGTTGAAAATGAATAAACTATACGGTCCTGAGAATGCAGCAGAGTTTATTAAGATGATTCCAAGGACTGTTAAAGCTAACTGTGATTTTAGGCTTGACCTGCACAAGAAGCTTGCGAAGGATAAGTCCTTCCAGAAAGTTTTTTGGAAATGGTGTAAAGAGGATTTGCAAGTCTTGTTTGATACAACCTTTTGGACGTTGAACCCACGTAAGCCTTGGGGTCAGCAGAACCAGCCTTTTATTTTAAGGCCACGACAAATCCCGGCAGTTGATAAAATTAACCGCAACATAATTAAAAGTCAGACAGCAATAGAACCCTGTGACGTTGGAATTGATAAGACACGTGACGAAGGTGCTTCTGAAATTTGTGCCAAGATATTTGCTGCTTGGGTTATGTTGTATCGTAATGTGAGTTTTATTCTTGGGTCTGATAAGAAGGAAGATGTAGATAACCAAGGTAATGACTACACATTGTTTGCTAAGGTTGATAATGTATTCAACCACTTACCATCTTGGATGAACATGAAGTGGGAATCTAAGGGTGGTAGTATAAAACGTAAAGACATGTTGCTGCGTGTTCTCGATAAAGAGTCTGCGATAATTGGAGAAACGACTAATGAAAACTTTTCTGCTGGTAGTCGTGCTACTGCTATGGTACTTGACGAGTTTGGTCGTATACGTAAATCTGTTGCTGACTCCATCGAAGGAACTGTCCATGCGGTCACTAACTGTGTTATCTATTCTTCTACTCATTGGCTCGGTGTTAATCATACATTCAATCAATGCTTGCAGAAGGAAACCACTGATGTCATAAAGTTGATGTGGCATGATAACCCGGAGAAACGTAAGGGTCTTTACAGAACCCCACGTCCGGGCATTATTGTCGTTGATGATATTGATTACTATCGTACACTTGAACCTGACTTCTTTGGCACGGTCCAAGCAGGACAGGAAATAAGATACGATGCGGAATTGAAAAAGTATTTATCCAGACGTGACATCACGTTTGTCGCTGATGGTAATAAAGATAAGGTCGTTATATGTCGAAGTCCTTGGCACGATTACAAAGAAAAACAAAGTAAAGGTAATAAGCGAGACTTCTACTGTAACGTCTGGGCAACTCCGCTTGGTTCTGCGGATAGTGTGTTTGACAGTTCAGTCCTGTTTGAAATGAAGGACATGTATGGACGACCACCTTTATATCAAGGTGAAGTGACATTCAGTTTAATAAACAAAGAGTATATTGACAATGTTCAATTCATACAAAACGAAGGACAGTGTCGATTGAAGTGGTGGGGTCCACTGATAAATGGCAGACCTGACCAACGGCACAACTATATTCTTGGTGCTGACCCCGGACAAGGTCAAGGTAGCAGTAACTCTGTTGCTGCGATATATGATGTCAATACACATGAAATGGTAGGTGAATGGGTTTGTTGTTATACCAAACCAGAAGCTTTCGCTGACCAATGTGTTGCTATCTGTAAATGGGTAGGTGGTGTTGACGAGTGCTTCTTTATATGGGAACGGAATGGTGGACATGGGAATGTGTTCACGGACCGTATCTTATTCTTGGGTTACTTTCATTCGTATAAGCAAGCTGTTGAAGATAGTATTACTCGAAAGAAAAAAGATAAGTATGGTTGGCATAGTAATACTGACCGAAAGGCATCGCTGTTCGGTGAACTTGGTGTGGCGATAGGTTATGCAACTGAGGACAATAGAAAGTACGTTGCGGTTTACATCTATTCATTAGAGTTGCTTGATGAACTTTTTGATTACATGTTTACAGGTGAAGGGAAGCAGATAACTACTTCATCTAAAGCAGACTTAAGCACAGGAGCACGTGAACGACATGGTGACAGGGCGATAGCTATTGGCCTTTGTATACTTGGAACTAAGGACCAAGCAGCAGGTGACTACACTAAGTGCCGTAAACCACCATACGGTAGTTTCGAATATCATAGACGAGAACGTGAAGCTAAACTAAAACAAGAGAATCGTTTGAAAAAGAAATATTTATTCTGAGGTAGAGCATGGGTTTACCAACATCTTTTACAGAAGATACAAGTAAGTATATCTTCAATAACCATAAGAAAGGGCAGAAGTTCGAAGAACGTGTACAGATTTGCTCAAGGGCGTGGCGTTTGAAATATCATGACCCAATGATGCACACACAAAATCTGTTAAGAACTTATGCTATGGGATACTTTGATAAGCGTGCTGCCAGAGAACATCCAATCAATCTGATTGATAGAGGTGTATCTACTTTGGTTCCTTACCTTGTTGAAGGTAACCCAAAGATTATGGTTGACACACGTGTGCCGAATCTCAGAGCAGTTGCTAAGAGAACACAGTTGGCATTGAACTGGCTTATTGATAAGAAGATGAATCTGGCAGAGAATGTTTTTATTCCTGCTGCGGTTATGAGTATGTTTGGTGGCGTTGCTGTTAGAACGTTCTCTGAGTATGATAGAATGGTGACACTGGACGATGAAGTCATTAAGCTTGGAACACCACAGGTGGAATTAGTAGACCCTGCTGATTACATTGGTGACCCTGCTGCAAAGAAACGGCAGGACTTCATTATAGAAGGTGACATGTATCGCCTTCCAACACAATATGCAAAAGACATATTTGATAAGCCTGATTACATTCAACCATCAGGTAAGCTTATTACGAAGTTCAGTGCAGAAGAAATTGCTTCAAAAACTTTTAACTGGAACCAGTTAAACCTTCGGGATTACTCTGTGTTTCAGGATGTTTACATTCGTGACGAAAACATAATCATAACCATTATGCCATATGGCAATAAGCCTGTAAGATTGAGAACTCTTTCTTATGAAGGTCCCGGCAATGGACCATATGACTATCTTGGTTATAAATATTTTCCGGGTGCGACTGTCCCTATTCCACCAGCTTGGGCATGGAATGATTTAGATGTGACAATGAATGTTCTTGCTCGTACTGCGAGAGAGCAAGCAGAGTCTCAGAAGAACATCATCATAGCAGAGCCAGCAGCACGTGACGCTGCGGAGAAGGTTCTGAATGCTGGCAATATGGATGTAGTGGTGACACGTAATGCACAAGGAATTAACACCCTTAGTATTGGTGGAGTGAATGCAGATAACTATCAGTGGATGGCGTTTGCGGAAGAAGAATTCACAAAGACAGGAAGTAACCCAGATGTTCTCGGTGGTCGTGGAGCACAAGCACCTACTCTTGGTCAAGAGCAACTTGTCTATCACAATGCTACCAGAATAACAGGTAACATGTATCATAGGTTTGAGAACTTTATGCGTTCAGTTATTGGCAAACTTGCTTACCATGTCTGGACGGATGATACTATTTATATTCCTGTGATGGAAAACGTTCCGGGGTTTGGTGAAGTACCGGGCGTATTCGACCAAGCTGGTAAAGTCGGTGACTTTTATAATTTCGTCTTTGACCTTAAACCATACAGTAGTCAAAGAACGTCACCTGAATTGATGTACCAAAGAATTATGCAGTTCATGGGAAGTTGGGTATTGCCTACTGCACAACTGGCTGCTGCTCAGGGTGCACAGTTGGATGTTCCAACATGTACTCAGATAATGGCAGACTATGCTGGCATACATAGCTTCGGACAATTTTACAAAACAATAATTCCAGAGGAACCGGGTGAGACACCAATGATGTTTCCTGTGCAGGGAAGTGCACAACGCCCTAAAGGAAAACCGAATGGACAAACGAATGATTCTTTCGGAGCAAACCTTGGTAGCAGATTAGCTAATTCTAAGCAAGCTTCGGATAGGAATGCTCAGAATCCTGCGGTACAATAGGGAGATTAAAATGAAGAAGTTTCTTATCAGCCTTGTTATTGCATTAAGTATTGTGTGTTTTGCTTTCAGTTCCGTTGAACCTTACGAGAGCATGTTGACTTCATCTGTGTCTATCTTTGTTGATGGAAGGCCAGCAGGTTCGGGTGTTATCATTGACGATAACGTGATAGCTACAGCAGCACATGTGTTGAGGTTCACAGAAAAATATAAGGGTTGTCAAGTGACGTTTCAGATTAGGCAGTACGATGGGACTATCACTGATTGTAGTTATTATGTTTATGACACAAAACATGATGTTGGTCTATTGTTTGTTGATATAGAAGAAGAATCAATTGCTGAACTCAGTACGATTACAAAAGTAGGTAATAAGATATTTATTGTTGGAAATCCTTTTGGTGACCTTGAATTTAGTTTAACTGATGGAATTGTTTCTCATATGTCACGGCCTTTCGCTCAACATGGTGATTTGCTTCAAGTGACAGCACCTGTTGCAAGTGGAAGTAGTGGTGGACCATTGTATGATGAACATGGAAAAGTACTCGGAGTTATAACAGGGTCCAGACGAATTTCTGGATTTACTGCGGTAAGTAAAGCCGAGTACATTAAAGAATTTTATGAAAGATATAAACCTGAGTTAGGGAGAAAGTANNAATAGACGTTGCCATAATGGTAGAACTTTTAGGTCTTGGAAAGAATCCTAATTTTATTGATAAGGATACTGACCTGACTACACCAGATACTTATGTTCAACATATGCCAACACTCGCTGTGGCAGATACAGATGAAGTACTGGATATTGGTGACATAGCTACAGTACAGTTGCTTGTAATTAGGGC
>JABAHP010002081.1_pt1 | contig 28183 bp, 35 predicted proteins | sample 7062081 | NCBI WGS metagenome assembly JABAHP01 (sample SAMN14534357, study PRJNA622989) | marine sediment metagenome | biome: marine biome [ENVO:00000428]; feature: marine pelagic biome [ENVO:01000023]; material: deep marine sediment [ENVO:00002113] | place: India: Gulf of Kutch | collected...
GTGCTTTGGGGGTGTTGTTTTTTGCCACTTGGGGAGGTGGAGAAAATGGGGCAGCCATTAGGAAAGGCCAGGAGGGCCGCCGTAGGGGTTGATTCTGACGCGTTGCTGCTTAAGCGTCAACAGCTAGTGAACCGGGCGATTTGCAAGCTCGAGGTGGAGCTCGAAAGCCTGGAGGCGCTTGACCGGGATTGGTGCGAGAAATTCCGCGTGATGAACACGTGCGCGGGCGTGTTGTTCGGCGATCGAAAGCAACGCGGCGATGATGAGTCGGCTCCGAAGTCGTCCGCCTGGAGATTTGAGAAATATCGGCTAGTGTCGTGAATTGTTGCGCGCATCAATTGATCGGAATCCAGCCAGGACCCCCTGACGGAGGCAAAGATGGTACTCGAAGAAAGTACCAAGAAAGCCAAAGAAAAGTACCAAGATGATGGAAACGGTCCGGCAGCAAGTTGTGTGCCGATGTGGGTCTTAACTTGGGTATATACCGGGTATATACCCAGAAACCGGTGCAAGATGGGGGTCTGCACCAGGTGGTCGCAATTGGCGTGCCATTCGGACTGATGTCACCCTGTCGGTGACGTTACTTTTTGGATAATTCGGGCTCAATTATGTACGTGAGCCCACGAGAACATGGGCAGTGAGATCACAACCAAAGAACTGGCAAAGGCACTGGGCACGACACCGCAACAGGTCGGCTGGTGGGTCCGGCGCGGGATGCCGTACGAATCGCGGAACGGGACCTACCGATTTGCACCGGCCAAGGTCGAGGCATGGCTACTGAAACATGGGTTGATCAAGTCGGCTGAGGATCATCTACCCAATAACACAACGCAGGTGGCCAAAAACAGGCGTGAGTGCGGGGACCATTTCGGGGTACACGAGCACACGGTTTCGGCGTGGCAGCGTCGGGAGGGGTTCCCCGGGCGGCCTGCCGATCCCGGCAAAAGGAATGGCCACTACCCGATCCATGAAATCGACGCGTGGCTGAAAGCGGAGGGGCTGCATCCGACGGAGAGCAACCACAGCGGCGGAACAACGGATAATGAGCTGAAAGCCGAACGTGTCCGGTTGATGCAACTCAAGGCGGCCGAGAAGGAACTGGAGCTCGGAAGGAAGCGGGGCGAGTTGATCGAGGTCGCAACCGTAACCGCTTTCATGGCTCGGCAGATCAACCAAGCTGGCGCACTGATAGATGAGATACCGGACCGAGCCATGGCTAAGCTGCCGCCTGACGTTTCACAGGACGCCCGGGAAGCGATCTACAGTGATTTCGTCGGACTCGCTAAAGATCTCCGTGCGGTGTTGGGTGAGCTAGTCTCTGGGGACGAGGACGATGTAGAGGCCGTTTGAAGTGAATCGACTGCAACAATCATGGTCAGTGGCATGGAGGTCGCACGACGCCGCGCCGATCACGGAGTGGTCGCAGGAGCGATTCTACCTAAACCGTCAGGTGGAGGCATCGGGCGGCCCCTACAACCTGCGGGACTACCCGTATCTGATAGAGATTTTGGAGGCATACGCAGACCCGGCGACTGAGAAAATCTCAATTATGGCGTCAACGCAGGTCGGCAAGACGCTTTTTGTACAAGTTGGGCTGGCCTACACGGCCGAGGCCGACCCAGCACCGGCGTTGATTTGTCTACCTAACCAGTCGGCAGCTACTGAATTCCGCGATCGTTTCTACAGCAACTGCATGGAGTCGCCGGGGCTTCGGTGCCGTGTTCCGCCGGAGCGGCAATGGAATATGCGGCACATTGACCTGCGCAGCTGTCGGGTCTATCTCGCGTGGTCTGGCTCCCGGCAACGGCTCCGCGGTCGTCCATGCCGTACGGTGATCCTGTCGGAGGTGGACGTCTACCAGCGGACGATGGCCGGTGATCCGCTCCGCGTCGCGGAGGAACGGACCAAGAAATTCTACCGCCGCAAGATCGTGCAAGAGTCGTCGCCTGTCGGGGAGGACTCACCGATTGCGAACGAATACGATGCGGGCGACAGACGTAAGTGGTACGCGAAGTGTCCCGAATGCGGCCGGTATCAGGAGTTGCGATTCTTTCCCTACACGCGTGGCGAACTGGAGGGCCGCGGCGGGCTGGTGGGATACCGCGGGGAGGATGGCGAGCTGGCCACGATCGAAGACGCACGGGAGAACGCCAGGTACGTCTGCATCAATGGATGCGAAATCTACGATGACCAAAAACTCCAATTCGTTGCAACCGGTCGGTGGGTACGTGACGGGGAGGATGTTGATCGCGATGGCCTACTGGTGGGAATCCCGAAGCGAAGCACGCGGCATGCGTCATTTCACTTGTGGTCTATACACTCGAATACCGTCACGTTTGCGGACATTGTCGAGGCGTACATCCGGCACCATGACGGGGGCCAGATCGCGGATTTCTGGCAGAACTGGCTCGGCCTGCGGTATGTGACCTCTCGGCGCGTGCCAGCGTGGAAGCGAGTGGGCAAGGCGCTGGCTTCCGAGTACGACCGTCAGGAAGTACCCGCGGCGGCGTGGTTCTTAACGTGCGGCTGCGACGTGCAAGAGGACGGAGTCTACTACTCAATTCGGGCGTGGGGGCATGAAGCGGAAAGCTGGCTGATTGACTGGGGATTCCTGCAGCGATACCGGGATAAGGAGTCTGGAGACAGTCTAGCCAGCGACCTCGACCAAATACAGGAGGTGTTGCTATCTCGTCGGTGGCCGGTGCAGGGCGGCCAACAGAACCCGCTTGGCCGGACTGAGATCGGTCTGAGACTTCTAGTTGCCGACGCCAACTACCGTCAAACGGACGTGTATCAGTGGCAGAAAGCGGTCAACACCAAACGGGTGCGGTTGATCGTCGGTGATACGCGGACGGTCAAGACTGCCGAGCGGTTCCGGCGGGCCAAGATCGAGCGCACGACCGAAGAGGGGCGGAAGACACGACGCGGCATGGTGGTCTGGCGGGTGAACGTAAATCCGTACAAAGAAGACATCATGACGCGGATCATTACCGGGTGCAGCGACAGCACACACGGGACGTTCCACCTGCCGAGGTCGATACGGCGAGTTGGTACAACGTACCTACGGCAACTGGTGAACGAACGCAAGAAACCCAAAATTGACCGGTATGGCCGGACCACACTTGAATGGTGCGTCATTTCAAATTCAATCGGTAATCACTTCTGGGACACGGAGATCTACACCCGTGCGGCGGCTGACATGGTCCTGGCGGATCAGCAGCTGGACTGGGACAGCAACACCTGGCCGCGGCCGACGCCACCAGATGAACCGACGGAGCTGATTGAGTACAGCAGAACGGAGTAAGTTATGGCCAGGAAGAAAACAGCACGTGCACAAGACGGGCCGAAGGTCATTGGGGCGAATGGCAAGGAGCGGCGACCCCGGGTTGATGACGCGGCACGCGTGCACTGCCCCCAGTGTTCGAACAAAGACCAAATTGTGTACTGCCAAGCGTACACGACACACACTAAGCGAGCACTCGAAAAGAGCACGACCCCTTTCACCTACTACCGCTGTCCGCGGTGTGACTACCACACAACAAGGCAGAATTATCCCGTTCTGCGCGCTATGACTCGTATGGGTATCTTGCGCGGCACTCAGCCTGACTTTTCTTCGCGGTAGCACTTGCGTTTGCAAACTCTTGGTACGTTTTTGCGTTTTCTGTGCGATTGGTGCGAAACGTTGGTACAGCGCCTATCGCTAGACGCGAGCGTTCGGCCGTAGCCTGAACTGTAGCGATTGATACAGGGAGGGTTTGTCTATGTCCGACGTTACCCGCATGATGTCCGAGGCTTTCGACGCGCTCGGTGAGGCCGGCGCAGGAGGACGCACTAAGCGATTCACCGAGGGCGGCGAGATGTGGGAGTCTTTCTCCCTCAAGGATCTTATGGAGTTCGCCGACTGGGTTGAACGGCGACGGCAGCCGGCTAGGTTCACCCCGATTCAGATGACCGACGTGTGATGGGGTTGTGGAGCAAGGTACTTTGTGCTGTTGGCAATGCCGCATACAAAGCGGCACGTGTGACCCGTACCAACACGACATGGCAACCGATCCTCGGTCACGCTGAGGAACAGATCCGTCAGGCGGCGGATCTCATGATGGCCCGTGCTCGAGATTTGGCCATCAACTCCCCCGCGGCCAAGCGGATCGCGGATACGCTGGCGGATTTGATCGTTGGCTCCGGCATGCAGTCCTACGCTGTGCCGTTCTCGCATGATCTCATCCAGCTGATCAACAACAGCGGAACTCCCGTCCGCGATCAGATCATGGCCGATCTGGAGTACGCGCTTGAGTCTGACACGTTTTTTGAGGAGTGGGCCGAGCATGCGGACGCGGAAGAGGATAACAGCTGGCAAGAGTTGGAGCGGATGGCGTGCTATGAGCTGATCAACAGCGGCAACGCGATCCTACTCCGGTGTGACGTGCGGAAGCGCGAGCGACGGATTCCGCTCTGTTACCAGTTGATTGAACGGGACCAACTAGACACCACGAAGGATCGCCCCGAATCACGCGGCTACAACCGAATCTTGAACGGGATTGAGTACGACAGCCGCAACCGGAAGGTCGCCTATCACGTGTACGACGCTCACCCGTCCAGCACGTATCAGACTGGAGGACTCGGCGACAGCCGACGAGTACCAGCCAACCGAGTTACGCACGTGTATCTGCGGTTCCGGCCAACGCAACGGAGTGGCCACCCGTGGGCGCAGGAGGCTTTCCAAGCAATTCGGGACTGCGACTGGTACTTGGGGTCGGAGCTGACAACGGCCGCCATTCAATCGATCCTCACATTCATTCATAAGTCGCCAAATCACGGATCTCTGGCTGGACTCAGCGATGGGCTGGACTCTGAGGACCAGTATGGCAACCCGCTGCTGAAGCTTGGACCGGGACTGGTCTTTCAGGGTAGCGAAGAGGACACGTTAGAGGTCGCCGAAAGCAAGCGCCCAAGTCGGGACGCCGCACCGTTCATACAAGAGATCCGCGTCGAGGAGGGTATGGGGGCCGGGCTATCCCCATCGCGACTGACCCGCGACTACCGCAACCATAGCTACACGTCGGCACGTGCGGCGCACTTGGACGACGACGCTCATATCCGGCCTTTGCAGGCGTTCTTCGCACGAAAGGTGACCCGACCGGTCCGCATGCTTGTGAACAGACAGGCGGCTGGAATGGGTGAGTTGACCAGCGTGACGCCGTCGCAGTTCCTCCAGGACATCAATCGGTATCAACAACTGGAGCTGTTAGGTCCCGGTCGAGAGCAACTTGACCCGGAGGCCGAGACCGAGGCCGCAATCAGCAAGCTCCGTGCAGGTTTGAGCAATCTGCAGATTGAACACGGCAAAAAGCAACAACATTGGATCCGCGTCCTTATGCAGAGGGCCATCGAGGACCACGTATCGGCTGCCCTTGGTGTGACGCTGGACTTTTCGAAGGGCCAGGGCGGGAACCGGCCGCAGTCGGAATCGGAGGTAGGTAATGCCGAAGGAAGAAAAACACAAGATGCGGAGAGTGGTGTCGGCATGTCTAGATGATGTGTGGGCCATTTTGCCGGCAAAGCTCGAACAAATCTGTGGTTTTCTCGAGCTGCGCGCCAACGGCTACACCCCGACTGAGGAAGAGATCCAGGTCGCCATAGCCGGGCGCCCAGGTGACGACGCGGACAAGCCTGAAATTGTCGATGGCGTGCTGCAACTGCAGATGTTCGGGTTGATGTCGCCGCGGATGACCTGGATGACACGGTTTTCTGGCGGGACCTCGACGCAAGAGCTGGCAAACACACTGAAGGACGCCGCAGCAAACGATGAGGTGTCAACGATTGTATTGGAGGTTGACTCGCCGGGTGGCGTTGTGACCGGCACGGAAGAGTTGCGCCGGACGCTGCTTGGTATGCGCGGGCAAAAGCGGGTCGTTGCGATTGCCCGCGGTATGGCCGCATCGGCAGCGTACTACGTGGCGACGGCGGCGGAAACGTTCTATGCCACACCTTCCAGTCAACTCGGAAGCGTTGGCGTGTTCGCAATACATCGCGAGATCAGCAAGGCGGCGGAAGAGGCCGGCGTCAAGTTTACGGTGTTCCGTGCTGGTGATCTCAAGGCGGCAGACAACCCGTACGAATCGCTCAGTGAAAAAGCTGCGGCGGCACTGCAGGCTCGCGTTGATGCACCATATCGTCAGTTCGTTCAGGCCGTGGCAGAAAACCGCGGCGTGTCGGTCGAGAAGATCGAGAAAGCATACGGCCAAGGGACCGTGTTTTTAGCCGATGAGGCATTGAACAAGGGAATGATCGATGGGGTCCTGATGTTCGACGACATTGTTGAACAAGAGCGCGATCGTAATCGGTCGTCGAGTCGCGTGGCGGTCGTCATTACTGACAACCCGATCACAAGTCAGTGGATTTGGCAAGAAGCAACAACGCCGCGCGGTGCGGCAGAACACCTAGAGGAGGGTGAAAAGATGGATCCGAAGGTAAAGGCTGCACTGCAAGCGCGTGGCTACGTAGAGGCGGACGCGTCAGATGAACAGTGCGAAAGGGTGTTAAGGGCAATATTCCGGGCGCGTGGCCAGGAAGTGCCGGAGAAGACTGAGGACACGGTAGACGCGATCTTGGAGCCGCCGTCTAAGGCAGTCGAGAAACCGAAGGTACACGAGACCCCACCCGCCGTGGAAGACCCGAAAGCTGGTGAACTACGAGAGCGCAATCGCCAGAAGGCGCTGCGCGATCGTGCAGAGTTGCTTGAGGTTGGCCAGAGCGACTTGATGGCGGCCATCGACGAGGGTATCTCGGTCGACGACGCTACCACGCGATGGGTGGAAAGCAAGGTGTCGGGCAATACCCCGGTGCAGGGAAAGATCGAGGCGGGCGAAGCTGAGGACGACAAGATCAACGAGTCGGCGGTGGCTGTTCTGGCCTCAAGGTGTGGCGTCGGGAACGATATTCCGTCGCACGCCCGCGACATGCGAAACATGTCGATGTTGGACATCGGGCGTAGGTGCATCTCGCAGGCTGGAGGCCGTGTAACCGGCAACCGCGAGGCGGACGCGCTCGAATTTCTCAAGTTAGGTGGGACGGATCGTGTCACGTACATGAGCGATGCCTACGCTGCCGAGCCGTCAAGCAACCGGGCCGGTGACTTCCCGCACCTATTGAGTGCACTGTCAGGCAAGATCCTTGACGCCGGATTCCAACTGGCCGAGGTGACCTATCCCGACTGGTGCGGGCGCATCTCCGATTCCGTGGACTTCAAGCCGCGAACGATCATTGCGGCGGGAGTGTTCGACAATCTCGATAAGGTGATGGACGACGAGGACCCCACCACGCTGCAGATGACCGAAGAGTTGATGCAGTGGATCCAGGTCGATCGGTATGCCAATAAGGTCGGGTTGACCCCGGTTATGGTGGCAAACGACGACCTCGACGCGTTCAGTCAACAATTGCGGTCGCTTGCAATGGCTCACGAGGCGACGATCAACACGCTTGCGGTGAGCACGCTGGCTGCGAATCCAACTATGCCGGATGGTATTGCGTTGTTCGCGGGCGAGACAGACAACCACTACAACCTGATATCCAGTGGTGGGAATGTGTCGAGTACGACACTTGCCACCCAACGATTGCGACACCGACTGCAACCGGCCGTCGGAAGCACCAAAAAGAAAGTGCGGACTCCACCCGCGATCTGTTTGGTACCTCCGAGTCAGGAAGAGGCGGCGCTGCAGGCGTTGGCTCCGTTGGTCCAGCTGGAGCCGAAATCCCCCGCAACTGACGCGACGATCAACACGGTCCGCGGTCAAATGCGGCCGATTGTCGAGAACGAGTTGGCGAGCTACGACGTTGACGCGTGGTACACCCTGGCCGACCCGAATGTCCGCGCCTGCATGGTTTATTGCTTCATGCAAGGCTACGGCCGCGGCGGACAGCGAGAGACGTGGTTTGAGAACGGCCGCAAGACGCGGTATGTCGCCCTTGAGGGCCGTTTTGCGGTAGTGCCGGTGAGCTGGCGGGGCATCGTGAAAAACCCCGGTGCAACTTAGTGGCGCTGGCGACTTGTAAGAGGGTCAACAGACACTTTTAACACAGGAGTTTCAACGATGGGAAAAATTGCGACATGTGACCATTTCCGCATGGCGGATTGGCTCGTTCTTCCGTCCAGCGCTGGTGCTGCGCCGCTGATTGTGGAAGAGACCGGCACGACCGGTGCAACGCACTTGGCGGCGGCCGATGGCAAGTACAACTTGGCGCTGGATGACACCGACGAGGCACAAAAGCTGACGCTGTCAATGGGCGATGTATTGCGGTACGACATCGACAACTTGATCCGCGTTGAATTCTTGGCAGGCATCACGTCCGCAAGCATGACCGGAATAACTGTCGTGTTTGGTGTGGGGTCGGCAAAGAACGCTGACCCGGACGCTGTCGCCGCAAACGCGTATTTCAAGTGCAGTGGGTCGCTTGCCGTTGTGGCCGAATCGGACGACGGGACCAACGATAACGACGACAAGGCGACTGGCCAAACGTTGACAACGGCGGTCCTGCGACGATTTGCGATTGACTTCTCTGTCGGGGTTCAGACCGTATCCCCGCCAGGAACGTCGAAAGGCGGCAAGGGAAACGTCTATTTTTACATGGACGATTCGACTGGTGCCCTGCGCCGAGTTGCGGATTCGACGTTGTTTGACATGTCGAACTATTCGTCCGGGCTGCAACTGTACGCAATGATTTTCAAGGCGAGTGGTGCCACGTTGGCCACGTTGCACCTGAAGGACATTAAGGTCGAGCACAAGTTGATTCCGTGATAACGACCGGCCGCAAGGTGAGTTAAACCACCCCCCGGCACGCGTGGCGCGGTTCCCCGACGTGCCGCGCGTGCCATTCTGTATACGGTGCCCGGATGGCGTTTGCGTTTGACACGCTGAAAGAGCAAGTGCTCGAAGATGTTTGGCTTAGCGAAGACTACTTTGCTGAGACGGTGACATTTCGTCCGATCGCCGGGGCAGATCAACTGTTGGTGGTGCACATTTCCGCGGAGCATGACCAAGAGTATGACACAAATGGGACACTGAAAATCAGGGAGCGGCTGCGCGTTCTGATCAGCCGCGTTGAGGACGAGGAGGCCAATACAAAGGGATTTGTGAGGATTCCGACGGTCGGGGCACAGATCATACGAGATTACGCCCACGATCCGTTACAACAGCCGTACATCTTCCAGGGTGAGGTGGCGGACGACCGGCCGCAAAAATGGCGGCTCACGTTTGAGCGGGAACGCGTATTGGCACAGGGGGCAGGGAGATGATTGGCGCCGCATCTTCCGGGTGGCCATCGATTTTAGAGGATCGTCTCGAGCAATTATTCGCCTCGTCGCCGACACTGCAGGCCGCGGTAGACAAAACCCCCGAGCGCGTGCGAGACGATCACATATTCAACGATTATGCGTGGTATATCGACACAGACGACGGCTTACTGAAGGCCATGCGGCCTTTGGTGGTGTTTCAAGAGGCCGAGCTGAGTATCGTGCGGGACACGCAGAACGCCGACGGAAGCCAAGGCAATCTGTGGTATGCGGCCACGGAGGTGTTGATAACAGACAATGCCATGCACCCCGGTAACATTGAGTCGAAGGCGCACCGAGAATCGAAAAAGGTGTTTGTTGGATTCGTAGGCCAAATTCTCGCCGACATCGAGCGGGTTGCACAAAAGGACATCAACGCGGGCTTTATGCGTGCGGAAATGGGATTGAGATACAGTCGGACGCCGCCAAAAGATCGTAGTGTGGCAAACGATATTTGGGAATTTTCGATGCTGTTCCAGTTTGGCGTAGAGGGTTGACAAGTGGTTGTGGCGTTTGCGGTCACGATTGACGATGACCATAGCCTGCAGTTTAGCCGGCGTGTGCGCAACGACATCTACCGCGGAACGTACTACGCGATAGGCCAACGATGGCAGACCAAATGGTTGCCGCGGCACTTTACCCGACGAGCACGGCACATTTACAAGTACCGGCAGCGAACAACCAAATGGATGCAACGGAAAAAGCGAGAAGCCAAGCGGTCCAGCAAAATCAAGAAGGGCGGACGTGTCGATCTTGTGTATACCGGTTTGGCTGAGCAGTTATTTGAACGCCGCCATGCAGTACGGGCTTTCCCAACTAGGGTGTCCATCAATATGCACGGCCCGCGGTATATCACGATGCGCCCCAAAAAGGGCGGCAGTCGCCACGCACTCGCGCCAGAGGTCTTGAAAATAGTCGACGATGAGTTGCGGGATCTCGATGGTATCGCACAACAGACCATGGAAGCCTTAATTAAAAAGGCGCCGCGGAAGCGGAAACGAATAAGGGGGCGATGACATGGCGGCCACAGTGTTCTATCCGCATGCGTTGGACTTTTCCGACGGCGATCTAATTACGCAACTGACCGACGTCGCGCCGATTTACAATTTTCAGGATGCGGTGGCGTTCTCGTCCGGGGATGTCGCTCCAATGTGGTCCGGATCGCTAAGTGCGGCACCGGCCATCACGTTCGGATCACGCCAAATCAAGAGCATCTTGGACTTGTGCGATGCGGCGGCGGGGCACGGCAACGGGAAAAGCTACGTTGCCTATGACGGGTCAGGGGGCTCGACCGATATTTGGTATCGCAAGGGTGAGGCGTTCGGCTTGCGCATTGCCGACGCGACTGCCGAACACGAACGGATGCGCATGACGCGTGCTTTCCTCCGCTGGGATAGTATTTCAGCGCAACAGAACCAGGTGGCGGAAATCCGGAGTATGTGTGGCGCCGGATACGACGGATCAAACGACCCGCTGATTGACACACAGCAAGTGCTATCTGGTGACGAAGCGGTGAACCATCTATTCACGCTCGGCCCGATCGATATCAACGGTACAAAACTGGACGGTCTGCAAGGATACACGTGGCAAAACAACCTCGTCCCCGAGATCGTGTTTGATAGCGGTGTTCCGTTCCCGACCTATTTGGCGGTTGCCACATACTCCCCGACGATTGTAGCTCGCGTTCGCAATGCAAGCCTGATGCGGACGTTTGGCGGCACGCTGCCGGATGCGAGTCAGCCGCGCGGGTTGGCGATAACCAGCTTTGCGGCGTATTTACGGAAGTTGAAAGCGTCTGATCTGTGTGAAGCCGACGCGTCGGAGGTCCACGTCAAGTTTTCCGCCACAGCTGGGACAGTCAAAGCGCGGCAAGTGGATAGTGCGGGACTGGTGGATATCTTCATTCAACTACAACGGCCCAACGCCGCATCCTATGCGTTCACTTACGACACGACAGCAGCAATTACCTGATGGGTGTCATTCAATACTTTATGCCGGGAGTCGAGCCGTCCTCAGTGGTCGGCGAGGACAAGGCTATTCGGCGCGCCGTGCTCGCAGAGTGTGGTCTGGTGGAAGCGCTCCGGGACGTCAACCGTGTCCCCCGGGACGCATCGATTACTGGCGTGCGTGGCGGTCCAGGCAAACAAGACGGGGTGCTGATTACACCGACGCGAGCCGACGGAGAAGTTGGCCAATGTGTGTATCTACCGGACAAGCAAACATGGGTTGAGTCAGAAAACGGCCGGTATTGGCTTGGGACAGCGTCAAATGAACGAGTGCGTCCATTGGATGTGCAGCGACGTAGGGTGTTTCTAGGCTTTTCCGTAGGGGTTGAGGACGATAGCCAGTGGATCGTACCGATTGCACGTAGTGACAACGATAGCCGTGTAACGTTGCCGCAAGACATCCGGTTCGTGAATGGCGAGCCGATCGTGCGGTTGCGCGAGCAGTACCGGCAGCTATGGGACTTGGCGACGGCTATTGTGGGATGGTGTGCAGGTGATGACAACTCACCAGCCAATGATCGTACATGGCGTATTCGGGCTGCGCTGCTTGCGATCAACACAAATTATCGCGTGTGGCATGATGAAATAAACCTAGCCGCAGCGGTCGAAGCGCCAATTTTGTCGACGGACTTATGTGATCCCGTATGTCTTTCGGTGGCAGACATACAGTTCGCGGTTGAAGTCAAAAAAAAAGGGCTCTTGGAGAGTGGCCGCGAAGTGCTCGCTTCCGCCAGTTCCTCCAATGGTATCGGGGATGGATCCGACATCGCCCTAGTTGGGGTGAGCTGATCGCTGCAGAAATGATGTACGCCGCTGATGTGGAACTAACCCAAGTATGGCAGTCAAGCAAACTTTTGTCGGCGATGCGTCAAAGCTGAACGCGGAACTAGACCGCGTGCAGAGGGGCTATGCAAAGCTCGAAGAAAAGTTGCAGCGGCTGACAAGCGAATCCGAAAAGAGTCAGCAAGCGGGGGAGCGTCAGGCGCAATCAATGGGCACGGCGGCAGAAGATGCCGTGTTGAAGTTGGGGCGGGTGGTCACCGGCTACATGTCCGTCAGCACTGCGATCAGTGGTGTGACAGATGCGATGGCCAAACAGTTGGAGCTGCAGGACCGCACATTAGACAGACATACGGCACTGGCGGTGCAGCAACAGGCACTGCTACTCAACGCAGGGGCGCAGATGCCCGGGCTACTGCCGCAAATCTCCGCGATTCAAGCGGAGACAAATGTACCGCTAGAACAACTCACGGCCGCCACTAGCTTCGCGGTTAGCTCGAAAGGCGAGGAAACGACACAGCGTGCTTTGCAGGCCGTCGCCGCATCTGCGCGACTGACCCCAAATCGACCAGAAGATATCCCGGTCTTTACGCAAGTAGCGCTACAGATGATGAACGCGGCGGGGCCGGGCGTTTTGTCTCCAGAGGCGGCGTTAGGCTTTGCACAAAGCGCGGCAGCACGTGCCAGCACCCCCGAGGCGGCCCAATTCTTTACGAACGTCGCACCCGTCGCGTTTGCTGGTGCGATTCAAGATCCTACGAACAGACAACGGGGTATGCTCGAAGCGGCGTCCCTGATGACAATGTTCACCGGGCGTGGCGATCCAGAGGGAACGATATCGAGTAGCGCCACGATCAACTACATGGGCAAAATCGCTGAGTTCTTCCAAACGCAAGAAACGATCGCAGATCCTGTATCACTGTTCGGTCGGTTAGAAGCCTTGCAACAGGACGAGACGTTGCGGCAGGCGTTTATCGCTGGTGGGGGCCTCAAAGGGAAGCTGGCAGGCAAGGTCCGGACACAGGCCGTCAATCTATTAACTCCGGATTCGGCAGAAGCCGCCTCGTTGTTGGCGATTCGGGGTGATCTTGCACTATCACCAGCCGCCTACGACGAACGCGTTGGTCTAATGGCAACCGCCAGTCCAGCGTTGCAGATGTCGGCAAGACAGCGTGAGTCGGCCGCCGCTGCCGAGATGTACATGCTTCGCCATCCGGAGCTGGGGGCACAAGGACTAGCCCGGCAAGCTGTTGAAGAGGGCCTCGCCGGTGCCACCGGATTCTGGGGGGCAATCGATGCACAGTTGGAACGATGGCCCTACCGATTCCTGACAAGTGTGGGCGCCGACCCGATAGCCACGGGCGAGGCCGCGTTGCGATCACGGCGGATGTCGCTCGAAATGGGGGGCGTACAGCCGGACGAACGTGATCAAATACGACTCCTAAACAGACAGCTGCAAGTTCTTGAGGGACTCCGAGAGATGGTGTCGAGCGCTCAAAGTGGCTCCATGGTCGGTGCGGCGAATGAACACCCGACGCGCCACAACGAGAATTAGATGTCGGATTTCATTGGACAATACGAGGTTATCCGGCTGGATGGCGGGCTCCAGTTACCGCGGATGCGGTTGGCGATCGAATCGCGGGCCGGCGTGGACGGTGAGGCCGTGTATCAAGCAGGAGTGCACGGCGACGTTGAGCGGCTCACCACAAGCGTTGATGTGGCCACGTGGGCGCAAGCCGAGTTGTTGTATCGGCAATACGTCGAGTACATCGGCGCGACTGTGCGTATCTTTCGTGCAGGGTTCGCGTGGAATGATGTGGATTACATTTTGCTTGACGTACAAAAAATACGAATTGCAAATATGTTGTTAGCAGTCGGCGGACTCAACGGAGGGTATACACTTCTCCGTTGCGCGTGGGATGTCAAACCAGAGAGGAGACTTTGATATGAGTACGTCAATCACCACTAGACTCGCGATAACGTCACAAGAGGTGTTGGACTCGTCGGAGTTTCCGGGTGCATCACAATCTAGCGATCGCACATTGCGCTCTAGCGGCTTCAATGTGAGCGCCACCCTTGACAGCACCACTACACCGGCCATCGAGAAGCCGGGGGCCATCTCAGAGGAAACGATTGGGGCGAGTGCAACGACTCTCGATCTCACCGCCATCGATGTGGGTATCGGCCGAACGGAAGACATGACCGGCAAGAAGCTGATCGGGTATCAATTCAACGCCAGTAGTAGCAACTCCGGTGATGTGACGATCGCGGCCGGTGCATCGAACGGGTACAACCTCTTCGGAGCGTCCGGCCTTTTGGTGCTTGAGCCGGGTGAATCTATTGCGGGCGTTATTTCGGGTGTTGCCAGTGGTAAGCCAGCCGTAAGCGCGACAGTCAAAAACATCTCTATCAGCGGCACACAGAACGATGTTGTCGAAGTGGGGCTCTGGTTTGGCACATGACCGTTACGACGATCGACTTGACGACGCGGCCAGGGGACCAGCCGTACCCGCTGTTGACGAAAGTCTACCTCAAGTCATCGTGGCGGGATCCGTGGGTGGAAAACACAGAGGTTGCGGTTGACCGCGTAATGTGGTCCGTATCGCCGCGCGTCGGTGTCGCGCAACTCTATTGGCGATATGGTGTAGGCAAGCTTGCCAACAGCGCGACGTTTCAGCAATTGGCGAGAAAGGACATCGATCGGTGGTATGTCAAGATTGAGATCTACACCTACAGCGTAGCGAATCCGAGCGCCTTCGTTCCGCCCAAAGTCTGGTGGGGAGTGGTTGACCTGACAAGGGATTTGCTGGATGGCTCGGATCTTGGTGTGGCCTCGGGACAGCAAGCGTTTATCGCGTATTCATTGGAGCGGTTGCTGTATCAATACCCAATCCGCACCGCGCGTGTTGTTGACGCCGCTGGTGAACTGCACCGCATTGGCAACGGTTTGACCTGCAACTTGCGAGGCCAGGGCAATAGGACAGGGACAACGCCGTCAACCGGCTATCACATGTTCCGCGACGATGGCGCAGATGGCGAGCTGTGGACGACCCGGGACATAGTCAAATACGTAATCGGTGAGTGTGAGCCCCGCAATAGCCTAGATGCGTGGCCAAGCCAACATTTCGAATTCGTGACTATCGACGTATCTTTGGACGACGAGGAATATCTCCCAGACTGGGACGCGCCAGAGGTTGAATTGCATGGGAGGTCGCCGGGGCAGGTATTGAATATGCTGATCGCGCGGCAAAGACTACTCGGCTGGCGAATGGAGGTCACAGGCACACCACCAAATGAAGTCATGTCGATCGTGCCGTTTACCTTTGCTACGGAAGAACTGGAAATAGACGATACGTATCGTCTGCTTGCAAATCCCAGCCTATACCATATCAACCTGACACAATCCGCCGAATCGACAATTGCGGTGACGTACGATGGCGCCGGGACATATGACCAGGTCATTGTGGAGGGTGCGCGCCGCAGGTCGTGCTTTACCATATCGTATGACGACTTGACTCTCGTCGAGGGATGGACGATCGCGCAAGATACCGCGTACTCACTCGGGGCCAGTGCCGATGCGGGGTATCCACCAGCAGCGGAGGTCGACAAACGCCGTGCACGAAACGCGGCCGTGCGCAATTCAGACGCGTTGCGGGACGTCTACCGGCGATACAAATTGCATACACCGTGGGACTTCAAAGCTGGTGACGGGGAGGGCGGGGCACAGAATCCAGTGTTTTTGGAGGATACACACGTCGATATGCCCGACGACTGGCAAGCAGCGTATCGGCCGTACGAATCCACGTTATCACTATTGCCGACGTTGCCACTGAAGGGAAACGTTGACTATTCGGTATATGTGCTCGGCGGGACAATTATCGATGGCCGTCTACGACTTGAGGAACGGACTCCCATTGTTGTTATGCAACTGCCGGACGATTCCGGCAAATGGATGCATATCGAAAAGATCGGCCTACAGGGGGACCTGCCAACAACGAACACGTCCGACAACAAACGATGGTCGGCGTCAACACGCGTCAACACGAGAGAGCAGGACCCCGCCATCTACATCAACGTCACCGGTCAACCACAACACGTAATTGCCTCGACTGACTTTGTGCCATTATCAGAGGACCGCGATCTCGGCAGTTATGACTGGCGTAATATGGCGGCTACCGTAGCGGTCGAGGAGGACAGGCGAGTGTTTGGTGCGTGGCCGGATTCACGTGACCTACGTCTGCCCGAGTTGGATGCTGTGCGTATTTTGAGAATTCAGGCTGGCGACGCGTACCGACTGGATTACATGCCGGTCAACACGATCTTGGGAGTCGACGAAGAGAGTGGCGCACTTGTCAAATCAAACATCCCGCAGTGGATCAACGATGCACGCGATAAGCTGCGGAACGTCGCAAAGCTGGCTTATCAGTGGTACGGCCAACAACGTCGCACCGTCCAGTTGTCCACAAGGCGGATCTTTGCAGATATCCACGTGGGCGACGTGGTGTTGAGTGTCGAGCGTACCGCTGCCGAGGACATTGACGTTGCAACCGTTGTGAGTCAAATTACGATTGAGATCCCGTTGACTAAGGGGGAGCAACCGTCCCCACCATTGATGACGTTGGTCACCGCATATGCTGAGTTGGATCCACTGCGAGTGTAGGTATGCCCGGCGGAACAATACCACCATCGATTGAGCAGCGGCTGCAAGTCGTCGAGCGGGATAGTGATGCCGTGCGCCGAGTTATTGATCAACTCGCGCGGCGTGAGCCGACGCTAGACTTACAGCGGCAAATTTGGATTGCGGAGACTGCCAAGGTTGGTGAGACCTACCCGGCAACTGGCAATACATTTGGCATTATCTTTCAAGATGGATCATACCCGCGAACGGAAGGTAGCCCGTCCGCAACATATTCTGATCGGTCAGCAAATCCGCTGGAATATGCCAAATCGATTGCGGGAAACTACTACGCTGAGGGTAGTAAGGTAGCGGTCTTTGAGGAGAACCGCCAATATTGGATTCTGGACGGCGCGGGTACGTCCCAATCGACACTTCTCAAGCGGGTTGAACTCGATGCCGATATTACACCATCGAGCACTGGCACCGCATCGTTGATCGGTGGAGTTGAAGCATTCACAGTGTGGAACTCGATGGGTACAACGCAATGGAAAGGCACAAAGGCAACCATTGCCAGTATCCCAGACTCCGATGGCGGCTGGGATGTTACAACTGATTGGCACATCATCCAGTCAAACGCGGCGACCACCATCAAAGCCAAATACATCGGTGACGTCGGCCCGCGCACAATGGTGGCTACTGGCGACTCATTTGCGACCAACTTTTGGGCGGCCCTTGATGGTGAGACGCCAACGCCATCCGCTCCGTACTCGCCTACGATACGAGTCATTGCTGGGCCGGTCTTCGCGGGGCAATGGGTCATAGCGCATTGGAACGAGGACACGCAAGAGTGGGACGCCGCCGACGTTGTTGGTATCGGTGGATCAAACGCATACCTTGCAATCCGCGGTCGGGCGACATCACAGATCAACAGTGGGACAAGCGGCACAGTAGACAATGTTACGCCATTGCAGGGCGGATCACCTGGCACGACGGCCACAGTGTGGGTCAATCCTGGATTCTACGTTCCACAATGGGCATATGTGCTTGCCCACTATCATGTAGATGATGCCAAGTGGTATGTAATTGGATGTTGTGATCCAACGCCACCGACGACCCCGATACCCACGACGGCCGGGCCAACGACGACCCCAGTACCGACGACGAAGCCACCGACGACGCCGACCGCCACGACCCGGACGCCAACGACGGCCCAGCAGACCACGGCCGGGGTCACAACTCCGACGCCGACGACCCGAACGCCGACGAGCGATACGCCTACAACGGATACGTTCACCACGCGCGGCCCAACATCGTGGCCACCGACGACGCCATTACCTACGACCCGAACGCCTACGACCGATACGCCGACGACGCGGACACCGACGACGGATACGCCGAGCACCCGGACCCCGACGACCGATACGCCGAGCACCCGGACCCCGACGACCGATACGCCGACGACCCGGACGCCTACGTCAGATACGCCGACGACCCGGACACCCTCGACCCGGACACCGAGTACCCGAACGCCGACGACGGATACGCCGAGCACCCGGACCCCGACGACCGATACGCCGAGCACCCGGACACCGACGACGGGCAGTCCGACTGGGCCAGCCACAACGCCGACGCCGAGCACCCGGACCCCGACGTCGGCGACGCCGAGCACCCGAACGCCTACGACATCCCAGCAGACCACGGCCGGGGTGACGACACCCCAGACGAGCACCCGGACGCCTACGACCGATACGCCTTCGACCCGGACGCCAACCACATCCCAGCAGACCACGGCCGCGGTGACGACGCCCCAGGCGACCACGCGAACGCCGACGACCGATACGCCTACGACCCGGCAGCCGACGACGGATACGCCGACGACGGATACGCCGACGACGGAGACACCTACGACCCGGACACCTACGACCCAAACACCTACGACCCGGACACCAACGACGGCCCAAAATACCGAAGTGCCAACGACCCGGACGCCAACGACCCGGACGCCTACGACGGAGACACCAACGACCCGGACGCCGACGACCCAGACACCGACGACCCGGACCCCAACGACCGATACGCCGACGACCCGCGCCCCAACGACGCAGACACCAGCGTGGTTGTGTAACGGATGCGTGAATGGTAAGTGGCCGAGTTCACTTAGTGTGTCAATAACTGGTCTCGTCAATGGTGAATTCTGCGAAGATTGCACGGATATGGGTGTCTCAGCCATCATCAATACGACGACCGACGACAACTACTGCAGTTGGCGGTGGCGGTCAGAAGATGAGTGTAAAGATATCTCGGTAACGATTCGCAAGACGACCGATCCCACACCGACGTACATACTCACTGTGACGCTGCACCTCGGGGCGTGCCCAGAGAACGATTGCCCGCAGTCAAACACCATTTACTACGAAGAATCACAGGGGTCACCATTCAACTGCATGAATCTCAACGCCAACGTTCCCGTTGTGGACGATGAGAGTGAGCTCGGCGGTTGTGACGCGAGCGCAAGCACCTGTATCGTGACTTCATGAAAGCAAGTGCAATCATATCCGTGTGCAACGAGGGCGATGAACTCGCCAGGACGATTGCGCGGTTGCATGCCGCCACATCGATTGACATAGAGATCGTGGTTGTCGACGACGGCTCCAACGACGGATGTTGCGACGATCTTGATTGTGATCAATTGGTGCAGCACTCCGAGCGGATTGGCGTTGCCCAAAGTCGTCTCGACGGGATGGCCGCAGCCACAGGTGATTGTTTTGTGTTTCTCGATGGTCACCACAAGTTCGACGATGGGTGCATTGACAAGATTGTTGCACTTGCGATGGCCAAGCAGGCGATTGTCTGGCCGTGCATTTTCGACTATTCAGACAGCAAGGCAGACAAGTATGGCCATGGGGCATTGATACGGATCAACGACGGCAAGCACCCGGAAAAGGAAGGGCTGCTCGGCAACAGCTGGTACAGCAAGAACAGGCCAGAGAAGGGGGGCTACTCTCGGGCGTTCGGCTGTCTGATTCCGTACGCGATCCCTCGGGCGATTGCCGATCGCGTCAAGTGGCATCGAGGCATGCGTGGGCTTGGCAATTCGGAATTGGCCGTTGCCGTCAAGGCGTTCTTCACGGAGGTTGACATCTTCCACGTGTGCGGGGCCGTGTCCAGGCACCTGTTTCGCGAACGGCCGCCGTATACCGGGTCGCGCTGGTTGCATTGGCTGCACAACAGTGCCCTGACGGCGCGGATTTGCTTCACGGAGAAAACATGGCGTAACCACTGGTGGCCAGTAGCATTCAATGGCAGGCACCCTGAATTACGAGAAGAAGACTACGACAGGCCAGGGGTCGCGGAGCAACAGGTGGCCTTCCAGAAAATCAAGCGGCGGCCTGATTCGGAGCTGTGGCGGGGGCTCGTCCATCAACCAGTACCCGCGGGGGTGAGTGATACATAATGGGTTCAAAAGTCAGCGTGATCACTGCGGCGTGCAATCAGGGGGACTGGGTGCGCAAGACCGTCCCACGCATCCGGGAATCGCTGGACGGTCTGGAGCATGAGATCATCGTTGTCGACGACCAGTCGGAGGACGGGTGTTGTCATGGTCTAGATCGTGACGTGCTAGTCGCTCGATCTCATCATCGGCTCGGGGTGTCTGGGGCGAGGCGGCTCGGCTATGAAAAGACAGAGGGCGATGTCATTGTCTACACTGACCCGCACTGTGAATACCCGGACGCGGCGTTGGCGCGGTTGGTGCGAGCGGTGCTAGACGGCGAGGCGGCAATCTACCAGCCGCGTACCAGACACCGACCGGACAGCGACCGGACGTATCTTGGGGCAAAATTGCAGGTCGAGGACCGCGGCTTAGTGACCGCGCCCGTACAAGACAAGCCTGCGCTGTTTCCGGCCCTATACAACACGATCTACGCAATGCGCAGGGACACGCACGAGCGACTCGGGGGCTGGCCCCTACTGCCAGGAGTGTGGGGATATTCCGAGCAGGCGCTGACGCTAACGGCGTGGCTGTACGCTGTGCCAATCTTTGTGGCGGACTGCCTAGGAATCCATCACCTGTACCAAAAAGATCGCCAGTTTCCGTACACAGTGCCGGCCCGCGATTTCGGTCGCAACGCCTTCTACGTTCATGCTGGCCTCATGCCGGAAACGTATCCGATCTATTGGCGGCGAATTTTGATCGATCGATTCGGGGAAGAGTGCGAGGAGGCAATCAAGCCGCGGGACTTTCGAGTTTGGCGCGATCATGTCAAGAAACATCGCACGCGGACCGAACGTGAGGTGTTTCGGGATCTGCTCCAACTACCGTTTCCGGGCGATCTCATCAGCGAGCGCGGATTGATTACGGATCAGCGCAAGATTGTTAGGTTGATGCCAAGTACACAACGTCAAAAGCGCGTCGTGCGGGCGTATGAATGGATGGCGCGGGCAATACCTGGCTGCCTTGCTGGCCGGACGTGTCTGGACGTCGGCTGCCGCGAAGGCTATGGCGCGGAGTGGTTGCATGAGAAGGGGGCACGAAAAGTCGAGGCGGTCGAGCTGCTCCCAGACATTGCGAAGAAAGTAGACCAGCAAATCACTCCAACCGTGAGACAGGGCGACATCCGCAACTTGCCCGACGATGACGGAGCGTGGAATCTCATCACTTGTTCCCACGTGATCGAACACGTACCCGATCCAGACCGGGCTCGCGACGAGTTGGTGCGTGTGTTGTCGCCCGGTGGATGGCTCTTTATGGTCGTGCCGCAAGAGTCGGTGCCAAAGCAACAGTCTGGTCATCACTCGTCGTGGGCTACCGACGAGGCATTCAAGCGGTGGTTGCTGGAGCATCCCGACCTGGAGCCGACGACCTATAAGACCGAGACTTTTCGAACGCACAAGCAGCGGCACGAGTATCGGGTTGTCGTACGCAAGCGTCACAAACCGGCGCGGCTGACCCCGTCGCGACAGGCGACAATCGAGGGGTTGCACGTTGCGGTTTTCACGTCGGTGTCGCCGTGGCACCCGTCGACCGACATACTCAAGCGGTCCATGGACAGTCTGTTCGATATGCTGGGGTCGCGTGTTGAATGCCATCTCTATTGTGACCAGTCCCCCACGTGGGCCACTGCCGACGAAGCCGCGGCGTATCGGGAGTATCTCGAACGGCTCAAGCGGTTGCGGTATGGCCCGCTCAGTGTGGCCGAGCGTCACGATGGGCTGTTGGGCTCCGTACGGCGCATGATGGCTGCCAACAAAGAGCCCTTCATTCTGCACCATCAACACGACTTCGAATATCTCGAAGCATCGCGTATCGATATGCGGCAGTTGTTGCAATCGCTCGAAATCAATCGGCGGACGCAGTATGTGTGCTTTTTAAAGCGTGGGCTCCGGGAGCGGGACGCGTCGAGGTATCTCCCCGGTTGGGAGCCGGTCCCTGCGGACGACGGGACACGCTTAACGGCGTTCAATGGGTGGTCCTGCAATCCGCACCTCGCGACAGCACGTCATTATCGCAAGTTCGTGATGCCGAACACCGCGAACGATACGGGCATCGACGGGTTGGCTGGCTTTGAAAAAGATGTGTGTCGGGCTTACATGCGGGCGCAGCGGCAAGACGGCTTCCGTGCGGCACAGGCACGGTGGGGCATCTGGTTGTACGGCCACATCGGCGATTCGCGGTACGTGCGCCACTTAGGACAAGAGGCTACGACCTGGCGAAAGGAACGGCTGCAGGCCGTGATGGCCTAATGCCGGTAGCTAGGAACTCTGCCAGTTGATCGGTGACACACAAGTTGACTCGATGAACCAGGTCGAATGCGACCTCCGTCGGATTGGCGCAAAGATCCTCGTATTTGATGATATGGTGCTTGGGCTGTGCGGTAGCTATGACATTTTCCAGCCTACGCCAATACACTGACGTTAGTGCATGCCAATACGCAACGTCCCGGGTATTCTGGCCGATGCCTGATTTGCGCGGTGTGCGTGCCAGGGATCGCGCGATAGCGCTGGCGTCTCGATACACGCACACCACTACAGCGGACGGAAACAGTTGTAGGTACGTGCCGAGCAACAAACAAAGCCGCGGATCCTTGATACCAAGGCGGCGTCCGCCGACGGTGGCGCAATAATCGGCGATGTGGCGGATAAACGCGTCGATGCGGTCGGATGTGATCTCGCATTCTGCGATCGGATCAAGCGCGGCCCACATGGTTCTGCGTGGCAGGAGAATCGTATCGTTGGCAAACGCGAAAACGGGCGATTCGAAGCGAGGGGGACGGCCGCCACACGTGAGGCCGGCAAGGCTTAGAATCCTGGCGACCAAAGATGTTCCCGAGTGGTGCATGCCAGTGATCAATACCGGGTTGTTGACTGCCAGGGGAGCCATGTGACCACCATTGTGCGAACGGATGCCGGATTCTTCCCGAAGGTATCGGCGCGGTGTCGAGAGCACCTATTGCAGATGAAACCGCCGAAGGTGCGGCTAGTTGAAATAGTGCAGGCGCACGACATCAAGGGGCACAACCGCAATATCTATGTCAATATGCTGTGCGGTCTCAACCAGTGCAATCCGGGGCTGGTCTATTTCGTCGAATACGATTGTCTCTATCCCCCCGGCTACTTCGAACAAGAGCTGGACACCGAAGCCGTCAACGTGTCGCCGGATATGCTGATTTTAAACGATCGCGGGTTCTTCCGCCGGCAAATGGCCGCGATGTCTACGATGGCAGGTGATCGCGACTTCTTGCGAGCGGTGCTGTGGGATCGGGTATCACACTGGCACCAGCGACGGCCATATCTTGTGAGACCGAAGTACGGCACGCCGGTCGTTGATTTTCATCTGCCAATACCCGCCGTTGACGTACGACACGGCCGCAACTTTACCAGAGGGCGGGAGCCGCCGAACGGCGTGTACATGGCAGAGCACGATTACTGGGGATCGGCTCACAAACTGTTCCGGAAACTTACCGGTTGCAAGTAGGTGCCGGTCTCAAGTGCTGCAACAATGTCAAGGCGGTTGAAGTACCCATCATCGTTCCAGTCTCCCTCGCCCCACGTCGCGTTGACTCCCGCATCATATTTGTTCGCCTGCAGTGCCTGCACAATGTCCGCCGTATCGAATCGCCCGTTACGATCCGCATCGCCCGGGTGGTAATCGCTGGCCACGTGCCGCGCAACCACTGCGTCAATGTCGACGCCGGGGGTATCCGCCCCGCCACTTGGTGGGGCATCGATGACTCGTATCGCGTTGATTTCGGATACGCCGATACGCCCGAGATCAATGTACGCATCCCCAACGAAGCGGCCAGCGGCATGCCATGTTTTGCCGCCATCGGAGGAAACGTAGTAGTAGCCGGTGTCTGAACTGCCGGCCTCGTCGACCCACAGATCCCACGATCTCCCGTCAACGATTACCTCATCGACAAACAGCAGCGACAGCCTACCGCCTTCACCGAGCGATACGATTGTGTTTGGCGGATGCGGTGACTCGCCATCAGGCGGCCCTAGTGCGGATGCTGGGTTCCGGTGTTCTTCCGCCACACCGTCCCCCGGCAAATACTCGATAACCGCATCCGCGAACATATCCCCAGCAAGCATACGTCGTTGTTCCAAGAATTCCACGCCCAACATTTTCAGCACCCTTTCTGTAACTTTTGCCCCTGCCAGTTATCCTACGCTAATTCGGGCGGCCTCGGTGGTTCGCGGTGGAGAATCCGTGGGTCCAGGTAATGCCGCCGGGCCAGATCGCCGGACCGGTGGCCGAGGAATGCCGTGGCTGCCCCGGGCTGGTGACGCTCGAGTTCGGTTGCGGCAGACCGTCGGAGCCGTTGTGGGCCGCCATGCGGGACGCCTGCGACCTGGCAGAGTTCCCGCCACCATTCGTACGAGTGACGCTGTCCCCCGTAGCGGAGGGGTGGGTCGCCGGACAATTCCTCGAGCGCTGCTTGCGTGGTCGGCCGAAGCGTGATCCGCACGGGTTCCCCCGTTTTGTTCTGCTGGCGTGCCCCCGCGGCGATCTCGGCCCGGGTGAGTGTCCTGGCGTCCGTGTACCGTAGCCCCGCGTCCCAGATCACCAGGATACACGCCCGTAGATACGCCCCGTGCCGCACGGAACCGCACGCTCCCAGCAGCTGACGCACTTGGTCGACTGTCCATGCCTCGGGCAGTGAAGGCGGCACACGGACGCTACGGGGCTGTACGGGCATCTGTGCCAGGCCCCCCCGAGCTGCGTGGCGGACCGTGGACAGCACATTCGCGCGGAGCCGCTGGATCGTCTTTGGTGCGTAAGAAGCCGCCATGTCCCTGACGAATGCTGAGACCATCTCATCGTCCACTTGCCCGATCGGTGGGTCTCGCCCTAACCAGTCGCAGAACACCGCCAGCGATCGACGGTGATAATACTCGCTGCTCTCGCGCAGTGCCCGCTGAATGCGGTATGTGTCCTCGAAGTAGCTCCGAAGACTAGCGTGGGAAATCACTGGGCTGCCTCTTCCCAGTTCTCAATCACGCATCCGTGTGGCCTCGTCCTCCGCGGTCCTGTCTCCTGCGTACTACTGTCGTGATTTTGGCCGTATGCTTACACCATCTTTTGAGGTTGCCAAGCCACCATGGTGTGCACAACTGCCCAGCGATGGGGCCTCTAAAAATACGTGCCGGCTTGGGTCTCCCGACCACCCCCGCCAGGGGAGACGCTATGCAGGCGGGGCCACACCCCCAACTCTACCGGCACCGGGGGGCCTGTGCTTCCTCTTGTTTTGTTACGTCCCCGCCGCCGGGCTGGGCTGGCTACGTATTAGACTCCACACATGAGTGATTCAGACCGTTACGATGGCTCTGTCACCGCCATATGCTGGGCAACTTGGAGTGCATTCCTCTGGCCGAATCCACCACCAGCCCCTTGCATGCCAAAATTCATGTATCTCCCTGCGGCAATTAGCACAAGGCTCGCAACCGTCGTCTTGACATTCGCAATATGTGTCACCAGTTATCATTGTTCCTTTCAACACCGGCACCAAGCGACAGGACCTCTAGCATTTTTTTGCGTTCTCCGGCAGCGACGCGCTGGATTCAAAATCCAGTGGGGGTTAACCCCGTGAGGGTTCGAGTCCCTCCTCTGGTATTGGCGGGTGGGCCCTACCCGTAAGGGCGGGCAAGTTCTGACGACAGTCGGTGACTCTTAACACGCCCGCGTCTTGATTTTAGCGATCCGGATATTTAGAATCAAGGACATGAACACAATGATCTGCGACGACTTCCGGTTGAATGTGCAGGCGGTCCTTGATGAGCGCAACTGGCCCCGGACCAGGCTGGCGACGGTCATGGGTGTCACGCCGGGCTACGTAACGCAAATCCTGAATGGCCATAGAGAACCGGGATTGCGAGTGGTCGAACGTGTTGCGGACGCACTTGACACGCCAGTGGCACGGCTACTCGAGCGGAGAACCCCGCGACGAAAAAAAACCGGATGACGGGGTTGACCCACGTTTCGCGATCGCTATACTAGCCGGTGTTAAGAGTACACCGGTTTTCCTTTGGTCCCTCTGACCATCTGAGAGCCCAGACCCACCGACGGACACCTTTGCATGGAGGTATCCCCGTGGCTGCACAGCAACCCAACACGGTTCGCTGTCCCCGTTGCCGTCGCAAACAGCCGTCCCGCGGTCCGGACGCACTCTACCGCTGCGACCGGTGCGGGGGAATGTTCGACGACGACCCCGACGAGGGCTGCCCGACGGTTTACAACGATCCGGTCCGGTCCGCCATCGCGCGGGAAGAACGAGAAACAAGGAGTCAGTGAGCGACCTCTTTCGGTGCCCCGTCCCGTGCTCGTGCGCCCCTCACATGCTCACCTGCCGGGACGGGCTTTTGAATACCCAACGCAAGGAGAAAGTGATGCTAGTGCTGACACGGAAGGTCAACGAACGCATTGTGCTGGACACGAGCGACGGCGAGGTAGCGATCGTCGTTACGCAAGTTCGGCCGTGCGGTCGAGTCAAGCTGGGAATTGACGCACCGCGCACGATCGTAATCGGACGTGATGAGGTGAGGCATAAGGAAAATGGGCACGGAGGCGTTCACGGTAACGCATCTATGGGGGAGTGACTGACATGATTCAATCCACGGCACATCGGCACAAAGTGGCGCTTTCGCCTCTCGAGTTCGCCGAACTACAGGGCATGAGCCCCATGGAGGCCGAGGTTGTGGCCTGCATGACTCGGCATGGAAACAGCGCGAATGGCTTGTCCGAGTTGACAAACGCCATCCATGTTATCCAGTCGATGATCGGACTCTATTACGCGTCCGAAGCGGCTGCGAGCGACGAAACGATTGACGCTGCGTAGGCGTCGGTTCCCCCGCCCTGGCTTTCCAACGAGTTGCCAGGGCGGGGATGTTGAGAGTACCTGAGAAGGCGTTGCTTGTTGCGGCGCCGCCCCCGCCAACTGGAACAGCATTTCTGCAGGGCTTACCCAGTGGCGGGGTGTTTTTGGAGAGCGATGACAGAATTTGCGGCGAGTGGTTTGACAAGAACACGTGGAGTGATGACATGTCAATATCCCAACGCGCAATGCGCCTGATCGCGGCGACGAGAAATATGCGGGCACTACAGCGTGAGTATTTTCGGACGCGCGACGTCGGCGTATTGCGTGACGCTAGGCAAGCCGAGAATCTCGTCGACAAACTAGCCGAGGGCTGGAACGACGCGGGGGAGCCGATAGCAACACAAAGAGAACTATTCGAGAAGGAAACATGAACGTCACAGAGATCACAGTACATGCGTCGCGCACGTTGCCACATCCCGTGGAACAATTCGCGAACATCCGACCGTCGGTGACGCTGAAAGCCGATCTGTCCGACGGCGATGACACCGCAGAGTGCGTCAAGCAACTGCAACGTAATGCGGAACTGCTGGTGGAAGAGCACGCCGTTCTCTTGCGGTCGTCACTGCAGGAACGCGACGTGATGGAACGTGAAGCGAATGAAATCACGTCGCTAAGCGACAACATCCATCGGCAGACCCAGCGGCTCGAAGAACTTAAGGAGCGTCGCGACGAACGCCAGGCGCCGGCGTGGCTTGAGTGGGGCAATACTAGCGAGGACGACCAGAAAGGAGAACAATTGTGAGTCATCGAGTATCGATAAATGGCCAAGAGTACGAACTGGTGCCCAGCGGCGCAGGATATGCGATCGTCGTATTAGATCGTGGATTTATTGTATACGGTCGTGTGACGATCGCAGACAGTTATGTGACGATCCGTGATGGTGCATCTATTCGACGCTGGGGCACTAAACATGGTCTAGGGCAGTTGGCAAAGGAAGGACCACAAAAGGTTACGGTACTTGACCCGCAACCGACAACTCGGGTGCACGAATTTAATGTGGTCCAAATTATCGAGTGCGAGGGTGAAGCATGGGAAGTGTAATCGCAATCGGCGACGGCGACGGCGACGGCGACGGCGA
>JABAHP010002624.1_pt3 | contig 28106 bp, 24 predicted proteins | sample 7062081 | NCBI WGS metagenome assembly JABAHP01 (sample SAMN14534357, study PRJNA622989) | marine sediment metagenome | biome: marine biome [ENVO:00000428]; feature: marine pelagic biome [ENVO:01000023]; material: deep marine sediment [ENVO:00002113] | place: India: Gulf of Kutch | collected...
TAGCATACCGGTCTTGACTGCTTTTACTTTAAAACCGTCTAAAACGGATTCAATCTGATCCTTGACAATGTCTGTCTTGATGGCCTGGATTGAACGGACACCGTCCAAGTTCTGCGAGGTAATTGCAGTTATCACAGTGGTGCCGAATGTGCCCAGGGATGAAAACGTTTTCAGGTCAGCCTGAATACCTGCTCCGCCGCCGGAATCCGAACCGGCTATGGTTAAAACTACGGGTAGTATATTCTTCATAATTAATGCTCCTTGAATTGATCCCAGCCGCTTAATGTTAGGATCGACTTTTCGCCCTTTTTTGAAATAATGTAGATATCTTCTCCTTCAGTCATCTCGCCGACGTTGTACAATTGATGGCCTAGTTCATTCAGATTCTTCTTAAGATCGGCAAAGTTCTTTTGAGGGACTGTCAGCAGAAGGCAATAGTCCTCGCCAACTCCTATGGCGGTTTTAAGATAGTCAGGTTTTAATTCGGCGAGATATTTTTGAAACTCTTCTGAATGAGGGAATCTTTCCTCGTACAGAACCGCCCCCAATTTTGAGGCCTTACTGATGTGACGAATATCAGATGCCAGTCCGTCGGAAATATCCATCATGGAGGTTGCCATTTTCGAGCGGGAGATAGCCCGCCCCTGCTCGACATGTGGAATGGGCATAAAATGCTGTTTAATAAGTTGAGGATAATTATGCATTTCTTTTCGATGATTCAGGATCAGGTCCAAACCAGCGGCTGAATCACCAAGATTGTCAGTGACACAGATGAGATCACCGGCTTTTGCGCCCGATCGATATAATATCAGGTCCTCATCAATTTCACCTGTAAGGGCAATATTTATAACCAGATCCTGCAGCGAAGTGGTTGTATCCCCGCCGGTTATATTAACATCGAACTTGCGCGCCAGGTCCTTCATGCCCTGATATATCTCCAGCAACTCCTCGAGCGACAGATCCTCCGGCACAGCGATAGAGACAAACGCCTCTCTTGGCAAACCACCCGAAGCGGCGATATCGGAGAGATTCACCGCCAGGGCCTTATAGCCTATCTGGTGAGGAGTCATGACTTCCCGTAGAAAATGCACCCTTTCCAGGAGCATGTCGGTGGTCAGCAAAATGGATTTTCCCTCGTCAACCTTGAATACCGCGCAATCATCTCCGATACCCACCAGACCCATATATTTGCGAATCAAGGCGTCATCCTTGATTCTGTCTATAAATCCGAATTCACCTACGTCTTTTAATTTCACAGCATGTCCTTTCTGGCCCTTTCGATTTCGGATTTTATCTCAGCCGCCGCTTTTTCTGGATCGGCAGCGGAGACAATAGCCGAAACCACTGCTATGCCGTCAGCTCCCGCCATAATCACGTCATAAGCATTGGTTGAACCAAGGCCGCCGATGCCAACCATCGGAATTTTAGCCGATTTGCGTATTTTTCGCAAGCCGTCGATCCCGATTCCTGTTTCCAGTTCGGGTTTTGTTGGTGTTGTGAAGATGGGTGAGATTCCCAGGTAGTCGGCGCCTGCTTTTTCAGCTTCCATCGCTTCTGTCTCGTTGAAAGCGGAGGTACCGATTATTTTGTCGGGCCCCAAAAATCTGCGAGCATATTCGATTGGAAGATCATCCTGACCAAGATGGACGCCGTCAGCATCGACTGACTGGGCGATGTCGAGACGATCATTTATAATGAAGAGTATATTTTTCTCCCGGCAGAAATTCCGTACCTTTAGCGCCTCGTGCAGAAACTCCCTTGTATTAGCATGCTTTTCGCGAAGCTGCACTACCGTTACGCCGCCTTTCACGGCCGCTTCTATTATCTCCATACTTGTACGGCCTCTGGAAAGTCCCCGATCGGTAACAAGATACAGGCTGTAATCAGGCTTCATGCATGACCTCCAGCTTCAGGCCAGTCATGAGATCATCGGAACCGATGTCATACAGGGAATCAACGAGTCCAACCTTGAATGAGCCTGGCCGAGTGTTTTTTATTGCTGACCACTGTCCGGCGAGGCCAAAGTAACCAAGGGCAAAAGCTGTGGCTCTCAAAAAGTTATCATTCACAGCCATAAAGGCGGCGATAGCCGCAGTGGCCACACATCCGCTGCCCGTTACCATGCCCATCAATTTATGCCCATTATTTACCCTGAAAACAGTGTCGCCATCGGTGACCAGGTCTTTTTCCCCGGTAATGGCTATAACAGCATCCAGTTCCAGTGCAAGTTCGACGGCCGCCTGGGCGGCATCCTCAACCGTATGGATCGAATCGACGCCTTTAGTCCTTGAATCTTCTCCCGAAAGCGAGAGCATTTCGGAGGCATTTCCCCTGATAACAGCTATATCCAGTTCTGTAATAAGCTGTTTTGCCGTATTGGTGCGGAAGCTGGTGGCACCCGCCCCTACCGGATCGAGGATAACCGGGATGTCGTTCTTATTGGCTGCTTTGCCCGCCAGGAACATTGCCCGGATCCATGGATCCGAGAGGGTACCGATGTTTATTACAAGTGCTCCTGCTATCGAGGCCATTTCCTCCACCTCATTTTCGGCATGAGCCATAACCGGCAGGGCGCCCATGGCTAGGAGCGAATTAGCAGTAAAATTCATTACCACATAATTGGTTATATTATGTACAAGGGGTTTCTGTTCTCTCAGTTTTCTTAAATTCTCCGCGGCATCTTTTCCAACATCAATCATATTTCCTCCTGTAATTGAATAAAAAAAGCCGCCCTAAATTAAAGTAAGCGGCCAAAACTCAAATCCCTACGCCGGAATTACCCGTATCAGGTTCAATGGGTTTGATCTCAGACCTTTCGGCCACCCCATAGCTATATTTTAATTTAACTCATAATCTGCAATCAATAGCTGCGGATGTCAAGGTGAAAATCAGAAATATGGGGGCAAGTCAGGATTCAGTCTTTTTTCCGGACCGCAACCATGGTGCCCTGAAAAGCCGCCACATGTTTCTCCTTTCCGTCTCTGGCAGAATAAGCATCTCCCCTGACAACATACAATTTCCTGCCGGGTTTAAGAACGGTACCTCTGGCAACGAGTTTTTCGCCGTCTGCAGGCGATAAAAGGTTGATCTTATATTCGGCGCTCATAACTTCCATATCCTGTGGCATCAAGCTTAAGGCGGCATAACCACAGGCAGAATCAATTATTGCAGTTATAACCCCGGCATGCAGGTACCCATGCTGCTGTGTCAAATCATCGCGATATGGCAATTCGATGGTGGCTGCGCCCGGTGTGATGGAGATCAGTTTTGCACCAAAAGCCTGCATCAGATTCTGTTTCGCAAAACTCTCACGGATAGTCTTCTCAAACTCTTTATTTTGGGGCTCGTATTCTTGCATAATAATCTATCCAATTACCGTGATTATAACTCATTCATGAACACGCGGTCAACAAGAAGAAAAAAAATAAGCCCTGCCTGATTTCTCAGACAGGGCCTCCCTCCCCCCTCCGGGGATTTCAGACATCAGCAACTAGAGGTGTCGTAACACTTGCTATTTAAAAGAATCGAATTTCTCCTGGTAATTTTTGCGAATGAAGGTCGGCACCTCAGGATTATGCACCATCGGCGGCTGCTGCATACCGACTTCCCCCGTTTCCTCCACAGGATCCTCTTCAACGACCTCTCTTTCGATTCTGGATTTAGGCTGCCGGGTGACGTCATGCTGGCTGAAAAGATCTACTACACGAGTATCGAACTCGGATTCGGCTTTAGACTTGCCGAATCCTGTGGCGATCACGGTGACTCTGAATTCACCTTTGATTTCGGGATCAATGACCGCTCCGAATATAATATTGGCATCTGAACCGGCCGCTTCGGAGATAATCGATGTGGCCGCATTGACTTCATGCAGCGTTATGTCTGGACCGCCGCAGATGTTAATCAGGACACCCCTGGCACCGGTAATAGAGACATCTTCCAAAAGAGGCGAGCTGATTGCCTGATGGGCCGCCTCCTGGGCACGGTCTTCCCCTGAGCATGTGCCGGTTCCCATTAAAGCATCGCCCATCTCCTTCATCACGGTTTTGACATCAGCAAAGTCACAGTTGATCAATCCCGGAATCGTAATCAGGTCGGAGATACCGCGGGTTGCATGCAGAAGCACCTCGTCGGCCATGAGGAATGTATCTGTCAGCGGCGTATCCTTATCGGCGATATCTATCAGGCGCTGATTGGGAATGACGATTAATGTGTCGACACGGGATTTCAAATCATGAATTCCGTTTAAGGCACGGTTCATACGTTTGCGTCCCTCGAAATCGAATGGTCTGGTCACGGTGGCCACTGTCAGAGCACCGAGTTCCTTGGCGATTTCTGCAACTATCGGGGCTGCACCTGTTCCGGTTCCTCCGCCCATACCAGCAGTCACGAAAATCATGTCTGCGTCCTGCAATGCTTCTGCCACCTTGTCGCGATCCTCCTCGATCGCTCTTCTTCCAACCTCGGGATCTGCTCCTGCACCGAGACCCCTGGTTATCTTGGTACCGATCTGGATCTTGGTCCCGGCCTTGTTGCCGTCCAGAGCCTGCATGTCGGTGTTAATGGAGACAAAATCAACGTTGGTCAGACCGGATTCGATCATCCGGTTGATGGCGTTGCCTCCTGATCCGCCTACCCCTACCACCTTTATTTTGGCGCTATTGCGTTCATCTGGAACAAACTCTATCATGCTTTTCCTCCTCTAGTCTTATATATTGAAAATGGCACTTATTACGTCTTCAACTTTATGGAACAGGCGTACGAAAACATTCCTCTTTTCCTCATGTTCCACAGGATGTCTAAGGCTGTAGGCCAGAAGGCCGATCGCAGCCGAATACTCCGGTCTGCCATAAAATTCTTCCGGCAGATGTATTTTTTCGGGATAACCGATTTTGACAGGAAGTTCGAATACTTTTCGGGCCAGTTTATCCAATCCCCGCAGTCTGCTTCCGCCACCGGTTATGACCACGCCGCAGGCCAGCTTATTGGAATATCCCGAACGCTTAACAGTGGTCTTTACCAGGTCAAATATTTCCTCTGCACGGGCTTCAATTATTGAGGCCAGGAGCACACGTGAAGCCTTGGTCGGTTTGCGACCGCCAATTTCGGGTATTTCCACCATTTCAATTGGATCGATTGAGGCGGAAAAAGCGTGGCCGTTGGCTATTTTTATATTTTCCGCGAGATTGTTCGGGATTTGAAGCCCCACCGCAATATCATTGGTAACATATTTGCCCCCCATTCCGATTGACGCTGTATGGCGGATCGCCCCCTTGTAGTATATGGCTATATCCGTTGTTGAGCCTCCAATATCGATCAGCAGTGTGCCGACCTCCTCCTCTTCGGCTGACAAAAGCGCGGAACCGACTACAATCGGATTTAAAACAAGGTTCGTTATTTCATAACCGGCCGCCCGAACTGCCTTGTAAATCGCCTGGGTTGCGGCTGTTGATGCAGTCACCACATGTACCTGGACTTCGAGCCGGACTCCTGTATTTCCTATGGGATCCTTGATGCCGTCACCCTGGTCTATAAAGAATTCCTGCGGGAGAACATGCAGAATTTCGCGTTCGAATGGCAATGATACCGCCTGGGCGGCTTCAATGACGGATTCCACCTCATTATCGGTTATCTGGTTCTCGGTTTTCGAGACCGGTACCACTCCCAGGGAGTTGAAGGACCTGAGATGTTCACCCGAGAACCCGACAGTGAGATTCTGGACTTTTATTCCGGCCATTTCCTCGGCCGCAGAGACCGACATCGCCAGCGTCCTTGCGGTTCTGTCGATATTCGAGAGGATACCTTTACGGAATATATCCTCGACTTTCACGGATCCACATCCAAGCACAGAAAGCTCATCCTGGCCGCTTTTGCTTGCGATCAGGGTGGCAATCTTTGTGGAACCGATGTCAACTACAGCAAATGTTGTTTCTCTTCCCATGACATAGCCCTCTATTTCATTGATCTTTTTTCAAAATAAGTTGATTTTCAAATCTAAAGTCTACCGCCCGAATATTGTTTCCCAGCGCACAAAAGAATTCCAGGTATTCGCCAAGCTTCCTGAATTTTTTTAACTCGTCCCCCCGACCCAGAATGAACTCGCTGCGACAGCCCTTCACGTGAGCCGACAATCCGGACGGATGTGCGAGATTTACCGATGAAACGGCATTTTCAATACCGGTTATATTCGAATTCAGCAGATTTGCCAGTTTCAATGCATAGCCGATCTTACTTTCATCAAGCTGTTCATATAATTTGACATGTTTTATTTTTAAACCGGTGATAATCGGCAGATCACCTTCTTGAGCAGGCACGAGTTCTCCTCTTGCTGTAAGGCCGTACACGATGTCAAGACTTATCAATGCGATTGGCTGTTTCAGATCGTAGTCAAATACCACCTTTCCGGATGGATTGAGATTGACCGATGCCCGTGAAACCTGCGGATACCGGAAAAGGATTGTATCAACATAGGAGGCTGAAGGGTAATCGAGAATCGAAGTGCCAATATGCTCTTTGACATAATCATCAACGGGAATCGAAAATTCCCCATGATCAGCCCTGCAGTCGACTGCTTCTATCCTGATCAAATCATAATGATATATGCCTGCTAACAGCGCTCCTCCTCCCAGGATAAAAATCAGCATACCAATTCTGTAATGCGCTTTCTTCATTTCTTGAGAGCCTCAACTATTTCAGGAGCAATTCTATAGATCGATCCAGCACCGATGGTCATTATTATTGCTTTGTCCATTAAATTATCCATCACGAATTCCGGCAGCATGGTGACATCATCGATATAATGGCAGTCCTGATGCCCGAAGCTTTTGGCGGCATCGACAATAAGCTGTCCGGTTACGCCCTCGATAGGTTTCTCACGAGCTGGATAGATCCTTGCCACAATCATGACATCCGCGGACAATAGCGCCTTTGCGAACTCACGATAGAAATCGCGGGTACGGCTATATAAATGCGGCTGGAATATCGCTATCACGGGACGATTGTAGCCGCGCTTGGCTGCACGCAGGGTGGCCTCGACCTCGGTGGGATGATGTCCGTAATCGTCCACTACCATATATTCATCAACCTGCCCGATAATTTCAAAGCGCCGGTTGACGCCGCGGAAATTGCCGAGAGACTCTTTAATAGTCTCGAACGGGATCTCCTGCTCCATGCAGATCGAGATAGCCGCCAGGCTGTTCATGGCATTGAAGAAGCCCGGCAGCTGTATTTTGACATGCCCCAGCTCACGTTTCTTGGTCCTGACATCAAACTCGGTGACATTATTAAGATAGGTGACATTGTCAATCTGATAATCCGCCTGTGAAGCCAGACCATAAGTAACTACGGGATGATTTATCTGTGGAATCAATGAGACCAGGTTAGGATCATCCATATTGATATGAACAGTACCGAAGAAAGGCGCTTTATTTGCAAATTCTACAAAGGCCTGCTTGAGATCTTCGATCCCTTCATAGCAGTCCAGATGATCTTCTTCCAGAGTCGTAAGAACTACATCGGTGGGAGTCATACGCAGGAATGAGCGGTCGTACTCATCCGCCTCAGCCACCAGGTAATCGGAATGTCCCAGCTTGATATTGGTTCCAAACTGGATCACCCGTCCCCCCACTATGACGGTAGGATCCATACCTGCATCGGTCATTATCTGTCCGATAAGTGAGGTTGTTGTAGTCTTGCCATGCGTCCCGGCGATACCGATGGAATATTTCATGCGCATGAGTTCCGCCAGCATCTCGGCCCGGCGTACTATTATAACTTTATTCTGGCGGGCATACTTCAGTTCAGGATTATCAAGGGGCACTGCGGATGAGTAAACCACAAGATTGGCATCGCCGACATTTTCTGCCTTGTGCTCAAAGTAAACAGTTATCCCGATTTTCTGCAGATGGTCTGTTACCTCGCTGGCAGCCAGATCGCTGCCGGTAATATGGTATCCGAGGTTATGCAGCATCTCGGCCATACCGGACATGCCGATGCCACCTATGCCCACAAAATGCAATTTTCTCAGTTTTCCAAACTTTACCACTTTAGAACCTCGATGATTTTTTCTGCTATTTTTCTGGATGCGTCGGGATCGGCCAGCAACCCGGCTGCTTCCGACATCTTTTTTAATCTTTCAGGGTCTGAAAAGAGCCCGGAGACATATTCATAGAGATTGAACTGTTCCAGTTCGGTCTGCCTGATGACCCTGGCAGCACCGGCTTCATCATAGACTCTGGCATTATGATATTGATGGTCCTCGGCCGCATAGGGATAAGGTACCAGAAGCGAGGGAAGGCCGACTGCGGCAAGTTCCGAAAGTGAAAGCGCTCCGGATCGGCAGAATGCCAGGTCGGCGGCGGCATAAGCCATCTCCATGCGGTCGATGAATTCCAGGATTGCACCGTTGACACCGGATTCCTCAAAAGCGGATTTGTAAAAGTCAAAATTATATTTACCGGCCTGCCATATCAATTGAATCCTGCCGTCTTTTCCAAAGTCACCCAGACTGCTTTTAACTTTCTGGTTTAGAGCTTCAGCCCCCTGGGAGCCTCCAAATATCAACAGAGTCTTTTTATCCTGCCGGAGTCCGAAGAATTTCAGGCCTTCATCCTGTTTGGCTATTGCAAAGCCGGGACGAAGCGGATTTCCCACCTCAAAGAATTTCGACTCTGACGCCAGATATTTTCCGGCCTGCGGGTAGGCCAGGAAACAGAGGTCTGCATGTTTGGCAAAGAGTCTCGTAGCTATGCCGGGGAAGCTATTCTGCTCCTGCAGAAATATTTTTACACGCGCTTTACGGGCGCCCATCAAGGCTGGAACGGAGACATATCCGCCTGTACCAAGCAGGCCGTCAATCCGATGGTTCTTTATAATCGCCCTGGTCAGACGAGAACCGCTCATGAGAGTAAGGGGTATCAATAAGTTTGAAAGAGACAGCTTGCGCTTGAGAGGACGGGCAGGAATAGGAATGAACTGCCAGTCATGATGCGCTACCAGCTTCTCTTCCAGACTGTCTTTCTTACCCAGATATTTTATACCGATTTCCGGCATGAGCCTTTGCAACTCCATCGCGATTGCCAGGGCTGGGAAGATATGTCCTCCGGTTCCACCCCCGGCGACCGCCAGATTTTTAACTTTTTCGTTTATCAAACAGCTTCGACACCTTGCACTGATGGCGTGAAATATTCAACAACACACCTATTCCAAACGATGAACAAAGAAGGGAACTCCCCCCATAACTCAGAAACGGCAGAGTCATGCCCGTAGTAGGCATGAGTCTTACCGCGACGCTGATATTTATGATTATACTGAGTGTTAAAATCGATACAATTCCAAAAGCCAGGTAAAACCCGAAATGATCCTGCGCCAGAGATGCCACCCTGAGCCCCCGTACTATTATCATGAAGTAAAGTCCCAGGCAAAGGAGTATTATAATGAATCCGCCTTCCTCGGCTACATTGGCTATTATGAAATCGGTGTGGGACTCTGGCAGATGCATGAGTTTGGCCGCCCCTCGTCCAATTCCCTTTCCAAGCAACTGACCGGATCCTATGGCGAACAGGGAGTGAATCTGCTGGTAAGCATGTGTGCGCAAGGCGGTTTCCGGATGGAGAAATGCTTGCAGGCGCGCGGGTTTATAATTTACGACAAATACCATGAATGCCGCCAGGGCTACCGGTATAAGAATTCCAGCCAATACATAGCGATATTTGAGGCCCGCCATAAAGAGCAGGACGAATATTGTCATCATAATCACGAGCACCATACCCAAATCGGGTTGGAGCAAGATCAGGAACATACCGAGGGCGGCGAATGCTCCCCAGGGCCATGCCAGGGATTTTAACCTCGATAGCATCTCTCTCTTGCGGCAAAGATAATAGGCAGTAAAAATTATCAAGGCATATTTGAATAGCTCGGAAGGCTGCAGAGATTGATTCAAGATGAAAACCCATCGGCGTGAGCCGTTAATTTCCCGCTGAGTAAACACGGCGACTAGCAAAATCAGCGAGATCAGAAGCATCGGCCATGCCAGCTTCTCCCAATGATGATAGTTTATCTTGGATACGATGAGGGTCGTAAATATTGCCAGAACAAACCACATCAGCTGTTTCCAGAAATAGAACTGACTGCTTTGTCCTTCCTTCAGAGCTGTAAACGCTGATGCGGAATAGATCATAATAACGCCGATAGTGAGCAGGATCACCACCAGGGCAAACATAGTGTAATCGAATCGTCTCTCCCTCATCCTGAACTCCTCGTCTTCAACCTCAAAACCGCATCTTTAAACACCTGACCACGATGTTCAAAATCACGGAACATATCAAATGATGCGCAGGCTGGCGAAAGCAGAACTGTGTCGCCCGCATCTGCCAGCACGGATGCACTGGTAACTGCCTCCTCGAGCGAATCGGATTTACTGACTGCTACTATATCGCTGTAGGCTTCTCGCATGATTTCAGCAGCCTGACCAATCACTATTATGTGCTTCACTTTTTGCTTTATCAAATCATTCAAGCGAGACAGGTCCCCACCTTTATATTTTCCTCCCATTATCAGAATCGTATTCTCAGGTACAGATTGGAGAGCATACCAGACCGAATCGACATTGGTACCCTTGGAATCATTGATATACCTGACGCCATCAACTGTATCCACATATTCAAGCCGGTGCTCGACACCGCCAAAGGTCTTGAGAGTTTTTCGAATAGATTCACCGGGTACGCCCGCAACCAGAGCTGCCGCGGCTGCGGCCATGGCATTGTAGACATTATGCGGGCCGGGGATGCGAATATCCGAAGTTGATCCCAATTCAATCTCAAATTCTCCTGAGTGAAATATGATCCTATCACCTTCCAGATGAATTCCGCTCTCGACTTTCTTATTTAGAGAGAAGAAAATCCTGCGGGCCTCCACGGGCTGGACAAGTTCCACCAGGTAGTCATCATCAGCATTGACAATCAGAAAATCGACCCCGGTCATATTTTCTGCCACACGCACCTTCACGTGGGCATATTCCTCAAAAGTGCCGTAACGGTCAAGGTGGTCGGGCGTCAGGTTCAGCAATATGGCAACATGGGGATGGAAATCGAAAGTCCGTTCCAGCTGGGCGGAGGATACCTCCAGTGCGATCCATCCCCGGGAGGAAATCTGATCGCAAACCTCGGAGAAAGCATAGCCGATGTTTCCCGCCGTGGCGGTTTCAAATCCAGCAGTCTTGAAGATCTCTCCCAGAAGAGCGGTTGTCGTGGTCTTTCCATTAGATCCGGTCACCGCCGCCAGATTAGCTTCACATAGCCAGGAAGCCACCTCCAGTTCCGAGAAAATGGGAATGCCGATTTTCTGCGCTTCCAATATTATCGGAATATTGTTCGGAACCCCTGGCGATACTATTAGAAATTCGGAGTTCTCCAGAAGTTTATGCGTGTGCCCGCCGCTCTCATACGGGATGTTTTCTGCCCTGAGTTCGGCCAGTTCTTTCTGCAGTTCCGATTCTGGCTTGACATCCGAGACGAACGGATCTCCTCCCAGCCGCTTCAGCAGTTTGGCCGCGGCCAGACCCGAACGCGCCAGCCCGATGATTCCAATCGGCCTGCTGATTATTCTGTCCACGCGCATAGTGCTTACCGTATTTTTAAAGTACTCAAAGTCAAGAGTGCGCATAAAGCTCCAAGAATCCAAAACCTGACGACGACCTTTGCTTCAGGCCACCCCGATAATTCAAAATGATGATGGAGAGGAGCCATCTTGAAAACCCTCTTTCCCCGCAATCTATAAGAGGCTACTTGCATAATGACAGAGAGCGCCTCTGCAACAAAGACTCCTCCCACAATCACCAGTAATAATTCCTTCTTAAGCATAATGGCTATAGCTCCCAGGGCACCACCCAGCGACAGGGCTCCGGTGTCACCCATAAAGATCTGGGCCGGATGAGAGTTGTACCACAGAAATCCAAGCCCTGCGCCAATAGCTGCCCCGCAATATATTGTCAATTCTCCCGCCCCCTCGAGGTAGCTGATATCCAGGTAACCTGAGAAGTCGGCACGGCCGGTCACGTAAGAAAATCCCGCGAAAGTCAGAAAAACCATCATACAAAGCCCGATAGCCAGACCATCCAGACCATCCGTTAGATTGACCGCATTGGATGAAGCGGTCAGTACTAGAATCACAAATGGAATAAACAGCCAGCCGAAGTTGAGAATGTAATCCTTGAAAAACGGTATCTCAGTGTAGCCGTTGAAATTTTCTGTGGGCGGAAAGAAATAGAGAACACCGCCAAAAAGGATTCCGAGTGTGATCTGACCCACAAGCTTGTATTTTCCCACCATACCCTTGGGCTTTTTCAAAATAGCTTTCATGAAATCATCCATAAAGCCGAGAATTCCCAGCCAGATTGTGACCAGGATTATCATCTGAACAAACCGATTTGACAGGTCGGCCCAGAGTAAAGTCGGGATAACCATGGCGGCCAGAATGATTATTCCACCCATAGTCGGAGTACCTTCCTTGGCATAATGGCTTTTTGGTCCCTCCTGGCGTATATTCTCGGTCACGGTTTTCTTTTGAAGCAGCTTTACGATGAGCGGTCCCAGAAGAAGCGAAACAAGCAGGGCTGTAATCGTGGCTGCCGCTGTCCTGAAAGTGATATACCTGAACAGGTTGAAATAGCTGATGGTATCGACCAATGAACTGAACAGGTGGTAAAACATCAGCCTCCGACCCCCTGTTTTTCTTTGAAAGCTTGCACAATTTTCTCAAACTGCATAGCCCGAGACGCTTTGATCAAGACCTGATCCCCTTCTTTTATTTTCGGCACTACGTTTTCGACGACTTCCTGCGCGGTCATAAAGGTCTCGATCCTGGATGAATCATAACCATTAAGAGTGGCTCCCTCTGCAATCTCCTTACCCAACCGGCCTGCGGCAACAAGTCTGTCCGGATTGACTTCTGCGACCATACGGCCGACATCATGATGCAGTTCAACCTCATCTTCGCCCAGCTCCCTCATGTCCCCCAGTATTGCTATTTTCCGCCCCTTGCCCTGCATTTGTGCAAGTGCCTTGAGCGCATATCCCATGGAAGTCGGGTTGGCATTATAGCTGTCGTCGATAACTGTAACACCGCCCAATTCGAGAATCTCCATTCGCGAGCTTTTGCCCTTGTAGCTTTGGAGTGCGTCTCTGACACTTTCGAACTCGACTTCAAAAATCTCTGCGATTGCACATGCCGCCAGGGCATTATAAAGGGTATGCAGTCCGGGTACATTCAGATGTATTTCCCCGCCTTGATACTGAAAAATAATCCTACCCAGGCTGTTGGATGAAAATCCTGTCGGTCTGACCCGGGCGTCAGCCCGAACTGCATAACCAATTTTTGGCTCAGGTTCCATATCGAACCGGGCCTTTAATATAGCATCATCCAGATTTAGAACGCGGATCGAATCCGGATCTATGTGATCCAGAAGCTCAAATTTTGCTCTGGCTATATTTTCAATAGTACCCATGGTTTCCAGGTGGGCGGGTCCAATATTGGTAATCAGTCCCACCTGCGGCTTGACCATCTCTGTCAGCGTCTTTATCTCGCCCGGAAAACTCATGCCGAACTCCAGCACACATAATTCGTAGCTTTCATCCAGCAGCGCCAGGGAGAGAGGAATACCGAAGAGGTTATTGTAATTACCGGGTGAACGGAAGACATTGTACTTCTGCGCGAGAACATCCGCGATCATTTCCTTGGTGGTAGTTTTGCCATTAGTTCCCGTCACGGCAATATATTTTGGGTTAAATTTGTTTTTCCACCAGACGGCAATTTCGCGCAATCCCCTATGCGTGTCGCTGACCAGGAGGCACCGTTCCCTGAGCTCGGCAGGAATCCGATCTTCATATCCTGCCTGTATCACGGCAGCGCCGGCGCCTTTATCAAAAGCCTGTTTAATATACTTATGACCGTCATCCGCCTCACCTTTGACGGCTACAAACAAATTGCCTTCGGCTATTGTACGGCTGTCAATAGAAAGTCCGGTAAATTCAGCAGTTGCCGCTGCGTCCGTGAGCAGCGGACCGCGGATGACCTCTTTGATGTCGTTTAACTTCCCTGTTAACACTTGTTCTTTACCCTTAAAGCCTCCCGTACGACTTCACGATCGTCGAAATGAATTTTTTCTTTTCCTATAACCTGGTAGTTCTCGTGACCTTTGCCGGCAATTACAACCACATCGCCCTCGGATGCTCTCAGCACCGCCTCGGTAATCGCCCCCTTGCGATCGAGAACGACACGGGTCTCCTTGCTGTGATTTAAGCCGGCTTTGGCATCTTCAATTATGGCCTCTGGATCCTCGGTGCGAGGATTATCCGAGGTCAGGAAGATAATATCTGCATATTCAGAGACCGCCTTGGACATCAGGGGCCGCTTACTCTTATCGCGATCACCGCCGCAGCCGAATACCGCGATCAGATTTCTGTCCCCCGCAATTTCCCGGGCGGATTTCATAACATGACCCAAAGCATCAGGCGTATGAGCAAAATCCACATAGACCTTGAAATCCCGATTGATATCGACTCTCTCCATGCGTCCCGGCACAAATGACATCCCCTCCAATCCCCTTCTGACCGTATCTATATCGATGCCCGATGCCAGGGCGACTCCTGCCGCACAGAGGGCGTTATTGAGATTATATCTTCCGGGCAATTTGAGATGGATTTCCTCATTACCGAGCGGGGAATTCAACCTGAATCTATATCCCGCATCAATTTTTGTAACACCTGTCAAATGCAGATCGGCGTCCGGATTCTCAACCGAATAGGACAAATAAGAGCATTGGACACGGTTCAGGAAGAACTCATAACTGGGATCGTCCATATTTAAAACAGCCCATTTATCCTTACCATTCACTTTGTCGATCAGCATAGCTTTGGCTTCGCGATAGTTCTCCATGGTTCCGTGAAAATCGAGATGATCCTGGGTCAGGTTTGTAAATCCGGCGACATTGAAATCAACCATATTCACCCGGCCTGTCTTGAGACCGTGCGAGGACACCTCCATCACGACATTGCGGATCCGCTCACCTCTCATGATCGAGAGCAGACGTTCTATATGCAGAGATTCAGGAGTCGTATTAAAAGCGTTGAACTGATACTTTCCGGCGAGGTACTCAATGGTTCCCATGATACCTGTGCGTTTGTTGCCCGCATCGAGAATCGATTTGACCATGTAGACCGTGGTGGTTTTACCGTTGGTACCGGTAATACCGGCAACCTGCATTCTTTTAGAGGGAAAATCGTAAAATTTTGCGGCCAGTAGTGAGAGTGCATGACGGCTGTCCGGGACGATTACCTTACATACGGCATCATCTTCGAAATCCCTCTCGCAAACTATGCACTCAGCGCCTGCACGTATAGATTCGGGAATGTAATCATGGCCATCCTCGCTGCTTCCCGTTAATGCCACAAACATGTCCTCCGGCTCAATTAAACGGGAGTCATATTCTATCTTGGAAATTTCCCTCTCCGTATCACCGAGGACCTGCTTGTCAGGTAGAATCTGTATCAATTCGGATATTTTAATTGCTGTCCTCCTTTTTGCTGTCCCGGGTGATCAGTTCGACGTAATCACCTAGGAGAACTGCTTGGCCATGCTCCGGAATCGTGCGGATTACGGAGCCCGATCCAATCAGAGAACATTTCAAGCCGAGGTTGTTAAGAATTGTAAAAGCTTCACGTGCAGACTTGCCTTTCAAGTCAGGCATACGAATCCGTTCTGCATCACCAGCGGAAATGATTTCCGCCTCTGCACTTGATATATATTCAGCTTGTTCAACCATCACATGTAGATCTTCCTGATGATCCTGCCCCAGCAGGCTTATCTCGCCGTTCTTCAGGGCCTCGAGCGAAGCATAAATTGTCCTGCTTGAATTATCATCTTTCCTATTTTCCAGATCTGTAATCCTCTTAGCTGTATTAGCAAATGCCGGGCCGGCGATAATACCTCCATAATGGACTTTATTGGGTTCATCGATGATTATAATCCCGCAAATCTGGGGATTGTCTACCGGGAAATAGCCACCGAAAGAGGAGATATACCTGGATTTGTCATATCCGCCTGTCTCTGAGGGCTTTTCGGCGGTGCCGGTTTTTCCCGCAAAATCTATCCCATCGATTTTGGCATACTTGGCTGTGCCGGTATCGACCACAATTTCACATAAATATTTTAATTTTGCGATGGTTGATTCTGAAAAAATCTCTCTTTCTTTTTCAGGATGAGAGCGTTTCTGGGTGCCACCTGTGGGCGATATGACACGGTCCATCAAAATAGGCTTCATCAGTCGGCCATTATTGGCGACACATCCGAACACGCGCGCCATCTGCAATGTGCTGGCAGACACTTCATGTCCAATTGAAAGCATGGCGCAATAATAATCGGACCAGACCTCGGGTTCATGCAGACGGCCATTGACTTCGCTCGGAAATCCCAGCCCGGTAGGCAGTCCAAAGCCCATCTCACGGGCATAGCGATAGAGCATTTTGGGCCCCAGCTCATTAGCCAGGCGAGCAGTAGCCACATTTGAGGAGATTATGAAAGCTTCACTAATCCTGATAATATCGTGTTTCTTATCGTCATGAAGAGGTATACCATTGAATAAAAAACTCCCTTCACCGGCGTAGATCGTGTCATCAAGATCGATTAGCCCTTCCTCTAATAGCGCTCCAAAGACAACGGTCTTAAAAGTACTCCCAGGCTCAAAGAGATCTGTAATTGCCCTGGCCCTGGGATATTTATAATGCGGGTCTTTGATTTCAGGATCGTAATGGTAGGCTGCCAGGATTTTGCCCGTGGAAACTTCCATCAGAACACCCATTCCGCCAATTGCACTCCATTCGTCAACAGCCTTCCTGATCTCCTCCTGCATAATCTGCTGGTATTCGATGTCAATTGTCAGATAGACATCATTTCCCTGCTCCGGCTCCCTGAACGGCTGAGTATAAATCGGATAAATCCCCCCGAAACCATCTTTCATGCAAACACGCCAGCCGTCCTTGCCCTTGAGATATTCATCCAAGTATAGCTCTACACCGGCTTTGGCTTCGAATTTATGATCGAGATAGCCCACCAATGCAGAGACCGAGCTGTTGTAGGGATAGATCCTGTCGAATTCCAACTCATTGTAGATTTCGGGAATTTCCAGGGCTTTGATTCTGCTGGAGACACCGGGATCGATTTTCCTGGCAATACAAGTCCGCTTACCCTTCCTCCCAATCAATTTCCTGTATAACTTTTTCTCGGATAGATTCAGAATAGGCGCCGCCTCTTTTGCGATTTTCTTTATGGTCTCTTCCGATGAGGTATAGACAAAAAGGTTTTCAGTCTCGGTAGTATAAGCCAGAGGATTCCCGTTGCGGTCGTAAATTGCCCCTCGAGGAGCTTTGATCGGCATATTTATCCAGCATAGATTTCGGAACTTGCGTGCATATTCCTTTCCCTGAATAACCTGTACCTGAAAAAAGCGTCCGGCGATCACTATGAAGCACGCTGCCACAATTATGAAAAATGTCATGAAGCGTGAGAGCCTGAGCTTATGGTTTATCATTTGACTTCCCTGTCCCTGATAATATTATTTTCCTCATCCCGGTTATGTTTCTCCACGAAAACCGGTGGTCCTTCACCTCCGCGATCGTCGTTCTGATCCTTTACTATTTGAAGCAGCGAATCAGAATATGGAATGATATCCTTCCCACTTGAATTTATCAGGCCTAATTCTTCCGTGGCCTTTTTCTTTACCTGTTCGAGCGAGCTCTTGTACAGGATTTCTCCCTGGAGATAATCCTTGCTTTTTTCCAGCTGCCTGATTTCATCTTCCATTCGGGCGATTTCAGCAGACAGATTTTGCAAAGTGATTCTCTGCCAGATGAAAGCGTAGGCCAGAAGTATGGCCAGGCCGACCAGAAGGTAAATTTTTATTTCCGGTAAAAATCGTTTCAAACTGTCCCTCATCCAGTCAGGCGGGATAATTGTTCCGCCTGACTGCCTCTAACAAGTGCCCTTCATACTTTCGCCGCCGCTCGCAGTTTGGCGCTGCGAGCCCGTGGATTATTCTCGATCTCCTGACTGGTGGGAGCCAGCGCTTTTTGGAAAAGCGGCTGTAATCTGAACTCCCGGGTCTCGAGAACTTTCTCTAAATCAGGCGGTAAACCAGATTCGCGGCTGTATGTACGAATATAGTTTTTTACAATTCTATCTTCGAGGGAGTGATACGAGATGACAACAAATCTGCCCCCCGAATGCAGTAGTTCTGTAAGAGCGCGGAGACCCTTTTTTATGTTCTCCAGCTCATTGTTGACGGCAATCCGCAGGGCTTGCGCAACTTGCGCAAGACCTTTGTTAATTCTGTCTTTATTGAAGTAAGGCTCAAGTATCGACTTGAGCTGAAAGGTAGTCTCTATTTTATTCTTATCGCGTGCTTTTATGATGGCATGGGAAATCGCACCGGCCTGGCTCAACTCGCCATATTCTTTGAAGATCTTTTTCAATTCCTGCTGAGGATATTGATTTATTATATCGGCCGCGGTCAGGCTGCCCTCGGGATCGAAACGCATATCCAGGGGATTGTCGGACTTAAATGCAAAACCATAACCCTCCTCGAGCTGCACCGAACTTATTCCCAGGTCGAGCAGAAAACCTGCGATCGGTTTGTCATCAGGACCAAGCTGGTCGGCGACCTCCTGGTATCCGCATTGCAGGTGCCTGACTCTGTCAGCGACTTCCATGTTCCTCCTTTTGGCCAGCTCCAGCATTCGGGGATCAAGATCGCAGCAGATAACTCTTCCGTCCCCGGACAAACTCTCAGCTAAGAGTCTGGCATGGCCCCCTGTTCCACAGGTGCCATCTATATAAATTCCTGATGGATCGTGAACAAGATATTCAACGACCTCTCTGCCCATTACGGGCATGTGATAATCATGATTTTTTTGCAAATAGCTTGTCTACCGATTCCTCAAAACTCATGCTTTCTTTGAAGAAATGCTCATATCTCTGGGGATTCCAGATCTCGATATGATTCGAGACTCCGACTACGAGGGTGTCTCCCTGCAAATCAGCAACCTCCATCAGCTTCTTTGGTATAACAATCCTCCCCTGGCTATCAGGCGTTACTTCATAGGTGTTGTTGGAAAGATGACGGTTGAAGATACGTCCCTCACGAGTCATGCCCAGGTCCTGCTCATCAAGTTTGTTGAGTTTCTTGTTCCACTCGGACTCGATAAACAAAGCCAGGCACCCGTCCAACCATCGGGCCAAAATATAGCCCTTTACTATTTTTTTGGAGGAAACTCCCCGCGGACGTGCTTTACGCAACCTGGCCGGTATTGCCAGGCGTCCATTGTCGTCCATTGAGACTAAATATGTTCCGGTGTATCCGATCAACCCGCCACCCCAGATCACCAATTTTCACCAAAATTCACTACTTTTCACCAAGATACTCCACTCGCATCCATAGTCAAGAAAAAAATTGAGACAAATTGAAAGATTGTTAAGTGCCATACTTTATGGGGACTTTCCAAGAAAATAGGGCATATATTTTTGTTCAATTTGAAACGCCACCCAAAATAACAAACGCTCAAATCCTATCTCGCTGAATACCACCACATTACAAAGCAATATAAAATCCGAGGGTAAGCAACGCACGCGGCAGACTGCTTGCAATTGATATCTGCAGCAATATTACCGGGAAATCAAATGTATAAAACAATAGTCATTGTTTGGATATTAGGCTTTCTTGCCGGAGCGCTTGCGGCGGAAAACGGTCCGCTGCAAATCGACCTGCAGGACGAGATTAACACTGCTATCAATTCTACAGGCATGCAGTATTTCCTTGATTCGGATAACTGGATTTATGGCCTGGATAGTTCCGGGTTCCCGGTCTATAAATATTCATTCTCTGTGCCATCCGGAGTGAAGCCGGAAATAGAATCGATCAGTATCCAGGATACTCTTATTACTTCTTCCCTTAAAAAATGTGATTTTTTGTATTCTGATTTATCTACCGATGCTGAAAGGTTATCAACGGGGAATCATGCACAAGCGATCCAGATGCAAGAATACAGTGGAATCCGGATTGCGCTTGAATTACATCTTCGAAATGATTCACATAATTACTACGACCTTTACATCAATCCATTCATTGCAGATTCTGAAAAGGAATTGAAGATTATTTGCTCGATGTCAATAGAACTCGCGTATTCCCATGATGATGAGCCTCCATTCCTTATCTATAACTCGGTGAATGCCGTTATGGATAGCGTTATATCTCAACTAACGAATAGAAGTGATGTTGGCATATCGAAAACGGGCTATGCATGGCGGCTGGCCGACAGCTACAGCGACTCGCCAGACTATGTGATCATTACTAATACTGAATTGGCTGAAAGCTTCGATGATTTTATCCTCTGGAAAAGGGCACTCGGCTATAATGCCTCAGTTAAACTGACCGAAGAAATCGTGACTGAATATCCGGGCTACGATCAGGCGGAGAAAATCAGGGAATATCTGAAGCAAGCCCATATTAATGGTCTGGAATGGGTACTTCTGGGAGGTGATGAGACTGTCGTTCCGGTCAGGAAATTGTATTCTGCGAACACTGATGAGCCAGTGGAGGATGCGTTTCTTCATCCATCCGATCTTTATTACGCCGATCTCACCGGCGAGTGGGATCTGGATGGAGATGGCATCTGGGGAGAGCCATATCATGATAATCCTGATCTGCAGCCGGAATTATTTGCGGGACGGGTACCGGCCTGCTCCCCTCAAGAGGTGCTGAACTGGGCCGAAAAAACGATTACCTATGAAAAGGGCGAGATTGTTGAAATGGATGGTTTTGCCGAGCAGGTTATGATTACTTCCGCCGATCAGATGCGTGACTGGAATGACGGTTTGGGGCAGGACGGACTGATTGCCGAATATTTCCCGGATCATATTCAGGTCGACCGAACCAGCATGGCGGAGTATCCTTCAGGTTCCGCAGCTGACCCCTCACAGCCGCCGGCAACGGATTTTATCCAATCCTTCTCGCAGGGCTGGAACCTGGCAGTAATTCTGGCACACGGCATTTCGGGCGGATTTGTCAGCATGTCCTCAGGTTATAACGAGTGGCCCAAGTCCTATGTCTGGGTTGGCTCCGGAGAAGATGGGGGTAAGGGCTATCTTGATAACCTGGATAACTACGGCCGTTATGGTTTGGTCTATTCAATAGCTTGCGCGCAGGCTGGATTTGATGGCAGCAATGATAGCGGCAGATGTTTCGGGGAGTACATCCTGAATCTCGAAGATCGAGGTGCGGCCGCATTTGTGGGATATACCCGCTACGGATGGGTGGCCAGTTCATACAAACTGGCCAAGAAATTTGTGGACGTTCTATATACAGTCGATAACCGGATCGGCCCGGCCAATACTATCAGCAAATTATATCACTCCGATTTCCGTGACCTTAATTATGGACTGAATATCCTTGGCGATCCTTCACTGATGATCTGGACCGCGACCCCAAGTTTAATCGAGGTTGAACATCCCGACATAATCTCCATGGGCGCGAATGACCTTACTATCATGGTTAATGCTGATGGCCAGGCGCTGGAGGATGCGCTGGTGACAATTGTCACTGACAAAGAATTCATTTCATACGGCTATACAGACCTGAATGGAATTATTGAATTGACATTTGACGCCGGGGCCGATTCAGGTGTTATTCTTACAGTATCAAAAGATGGCTATATACCATACCAGGCTGAGATATACACCTCCATCACACTTGATGCTGATGACGATGAAGAAGATAACAGCCTGCCGGAGGTGTATGAGCTACATCAGAATTATCCCAATCCTGCCAATCCGACGACTACCATAGGATTCTACCTGCCAGGGCAGGATGATATCTCACTCGATATATATAATCTCTTAGGCCAAAGAATAATACAACTGCAGGAATGGGACATGGATGCTGGATATCATGAAATTCAGGTTGACTTATCCGGATATCCAAGCGGTGTGTACTTATACCGGCTCGCTGCCTCAGAATTCTCCGATGTCAGGAAACTGGTTCTTTTGAAGTAGAAGATTTTTTCAGCAGGTGATATAGCGCGCGGATATGGGCTGAGACCACCAGCAAAAAGCTGCAAAGGAAGTTGGGTATGACATATCTTAGATTCCTGAAATATTTATGCAGATACTCGATAAACGCCAAATGCGATAGATAAATCGATTGTACTTTGCGCTGCGAGATGGCCTGTCCCCGCTGATGCTTAACTTTTGCCTTTGGATAAAATAGTATCTTCCAGCCGGCGGCAATTGTCCTTCGGCAGTAATCCACATCATTGAAAAAAAGCGGGAAATCCAGATCCATAAGGCCCACCTCATTTATCGCGGTACGTTTAATCATGACTGCAGAAAAGGCGGGCTGATCGACATAGCGTTCCGAAATATGATCGAAATCGGGCATCTTCCATCTATTCAACTCCGCATTATCTCTGAAAATTGAGGACAGGCCTAAGTGATGGTATATTATATCTGAGTGCCGCGGAAAACACCGCACCGACGGCTGAACTGTGCCATCCAGGTTTACAAGCTGGGGTGCGATGATACCGGTGAGGTCATCCTCAAACAACCTTGAAGCCAACAGCTGGATCACATTTTTCTCGAGCTCAGTATCCTGGTTGAGGAGGAAGGCCGCATCACCATGAAAAACGGTAAGGCCGCGATTGACGGTATAGGCATAGCCATGATTTTTATCATTCTTCATTAAATAAATATCATAACCCTTTCGATTGATGAGGTCGACGCTTTCATCTGTGGAGCAGTCATCGACAACAATAACCTCGATATTATGGTCTGTTTCCGATGAAAAAACCGAATCAAGGCATTTCACAATCACCTCATGGCCATTATAGAGAGGTATTATCACACTGATCAGCATCAAATAGACTCCAGCAATTCGGCCATCTGCCGAGCCTGATACTTCCGTTCATATCTCTGAATTTCGGAAAGACGCGAATGATTAAAAAGAGTTCCTGCCCTATAAGCATCGACTAATTCTCCCAGCGAGTTCTTCATATCTTCAAGGTTGTCTGGGTTGAGATGATAGACGCCTGGCAAACCAGATATGACATTACTGACCGAACTTTTTGCCTCCACGACTGCAAGCAATGGCTTTCTGAATGCCAGGCCTTCATATAATTTGGCAGGAATAATATTGAGACTTTTTCTGTCCACTCCGCCAAACACGACTATAGCCGATGAATTGGCGAGTTGCCTTAATGTGTGCTTATGGTTCATGTATCCCATGAATTCTATCTTGATTTTATCGGCAAAGCGGGAGAGGAGCATGCTATGGATTCCCTGGTCTACCGCACCAATCTGCCAGAATTCTACCCCGGACCGCACCTCCTCTTCCAATGTCAGCAATGCTTCGAAGAATGCCTCGACTGTATGAGAGCTGCAGAGCGTTCCGCCGTGAGCAAGGATCAGCTTCTCCGGAAATGATTCCTTCAGCTCTTCAAAATCATCTCTGTCGAACCCATTGGGAATGTGATGTATCTTATTCTTGAACTGCTTATATCTTTCTTGCAGGCCACTGACGTGAGCTGAGGTCACACCTGTAATCAAGTCGGCATATTCGATTATATTATTCTCAAGATTCTGCTGGAGAGATTTATGCAGGAACGTGATAGGTTTTTCTGAATCAGCGAACCAGGGGTCCCGGAAATCAGCCAGCCAGGAGATATGGAAATCCCGTTTCAGATTGATTCCAATTGTATGTACCGAGGGCGGCGGGGAAGTTGTCAGAAGGTAAGGGATCGAATGTTCATGGATAATTTCCTCTGCGGTTTTTGTTGCCCTGTCGGCCCAGAACTTTTTCGAATCCGGAATTTGTACAATGCGCCGCAAAAAATTCGAGCGGCCTTTCAATATGTAATCATGATCGGCTTTCAGTTTTGCATGCACTGCTATCGGGTCGTTCAGGTAGTTTATCTCAACTTCCTCAGGAAGATCATCCAGCAGCGACTTATCCTTTATCGGGTAGTTATCAGGATCACCTGCCAGCACATGTACATTCCATCCGGCCTGCGCAAGATACTTGGCACTTTTGGCGGCCCGCTGCACTCCTCCCAGCCCCATAGGCGGAAAGTAGTATGAGACAATCAATATATTTTTAGCTTTTCGAGGCAAGCGATTCGAACTCCTTTTCTACCACAGCCATATTATCTTCCCAAATTGCCTTTTCCTGAATGATCTCAAAATTTCTGCGCGCCGCTTTCCTGCGTAACTCGAAATCTCCTGCAGCCTGCCTTATCATATAAGCCAGATGGTAACTATTACCAACTTCAAACAGCAGTCCATTCACTCCATGCCTTATCCATTCCCTGTTTCCGCTTATATCAGAGACTATCGGGAAAAGTCCTGAAGCCATGGCCTCCAGAAGCGATACCGAGGTTGAATCGGACGAGGAACATGAGATATAAATGTCGAAATCCAATAGCCTGTCCAGAAGCTCTTCATGAGGAACGGCGCCATAAAAAACGACATTGTCCAATTCAGACTCACTGCATTTTTGCTTCAGGCTTTCATATTGCGGACCTGCTCCAATCAGGGAAGCCTCAAAATTGACTTTGCCCTTAAGCAGACTCAAGGCTTCCATAAAATCGCCAACCCTGGTAACAGGTACCATCTGACGAGTTGAAATTAACTTCAATTTATCCTTCTCTTCAATAATTCTCTTAAGGCCCCTTCCAAGCAAGTCCTGTTTCACTCCAAACGGCACGGTAATCATTTTTCTATTATCACCGATGATTTTTCGAGCTGCCTCAGATAGCATCTCAGCATCCGTAAGCAGCAGATCCGCCCTCTGCATTATCGAGCGCGCACGCGAACGATGGAATTTCGATTTTTCTGCAGAGACCAGGATGTCTGATCCCCAGATAGAAATTGCCAGTGGATGGAATCTCGACATGGCGCCCAAAAGACCATAGTTGGGAACATAATGGCAATTCAAAATATCAGGCTTGAAATCTGCAATGGCTTTCCTGAAAGAAAAAACCGCCATGGGATATTTTATGACGTCGGGAGCATTTAGAGCCTTGAGCGGGTAATCCGGAATGTAATCGGGCGCTCTTTCGGCGGATGCCACCGCCACATCATGCCCGCGCTTCCTGAAATATTCGGCGTATCTTCTCAGATGGACAGGCCGAATATCACCGGCCAACATCAGACGCATCAGAAGAAACCTTTGACTTTTCGGGCGAGCCTGGAAATGGGCTTCTGGTAATTGTACTCAAAGTATGGCATTCTCTCAGCGCCCCATCCGGCCTTGAATCTACGCAGGCCGGGATGTTTCCGGGGGCTGGCGCCGAAATTTAATATTTCAATATTCATTCCTTTCAACATCTGAATCAGATTCCAGAACAGGTAGAAGTTGGCGCCCTTCTCCAGCGCCTCTTCATTTGATGCTCCATCCCAGTAGACAGCCATGTTGCGATGGATGAAGACAATGGCCGAAGCCAGCGGCCTGTCATCAAGGTATACTATTGGCCAGTAAAGAGTATCATCATCCTCGAAATTCTGCAGCAATGCATTATAGAACTCCAGCCGATAGAATGGATGACGCCCCTGGCGTTTTGCGGTTTCCTCTATCATCTTGAAATAAGCTTTCACACCCTGGCGGTCCTGAATAATCTCGGTGGCAAAGTCCTTCTCGACAGCTTTGGGGAGGTTACGCTTATGGGAACTGGCCATTTTCTCCAGCTGCTCTGAGGATGAGTATTTCAAATTTAAAAGATGCGTGGAAAGCGGTTTGACATCATACGTATCGAGATTGGTATTAACCTGCGACGAAAACTCGATAATATTTATGCGGGTAAATTCCTCACGCAGGCACCAGTATGTAAATTCGGTTTCGATGGTATTCTTTATGTCCGGGTCTTCGTCCTCGTTCAAAAGGGCTCCTCCGTAGCATCCCCGCGGCATCGAATAAGCTTCCTTGAACTTGAATTTCTTTCGGATACAAAAGGGCATCCCCCCCACAATCTCACCATTGTCGATTGCTAGATAAACTGAAGATTTAAAGGGGAAGGACTGTTCCCAGGTCTTCAGCCAGGCGGTCAGTTGAAATACAAACCCCTGATTTCTAACTAATGAGTCCCACTTTTCTTGGTCAAGCTTTTCGAGCATGACCGGATAATATTCAATCATATTTACTTGCGGATCACCGCGATCTTTCCGGTATGCGAATTTCCTTCAGTATCCCTTATAAGAAACAGGTACATGCCGGAAGCTACCTTCTCACCGTTTTCATTCGTTCCATCCCAGCCTATGTTTGAGAAGATAGTCTTTATTTTGCTTCCATCAAGGCTAAAAATGTCGATCGGCACTTCTCCAGAGAAATTAAATTGAAGATTCTCGCTGTCATCTGTAAGAATATATGGATTCGGGTAGGCATAAACCTCATCCGCTACATCGGTAACCGCCCCTATATCGTATGTAATAACTGAGATTCCTGCGTCTGTCAAGACCCAAAGACGAAGCTGGGAATCGATAGTAATGGAGTTTATTCTATCAGAAGTTATATCACTGTTTGCCGTGGTAAAAACATCGAAGTCTGTTTGTCCCGCCTTTCTAAATGCCAGACCGGATTCAGTTCCTACCCACATATTGCCGCGCTGGTCGAATAATATTTTCGTTATCTGGGGCCCAATCCCCTCCGGGAGGAGTATCCTCGAGAAGAATCTATCCTCCGGATCTTTAAACGCCATCCCCATATCGGTCCCAACATATATTCTGCCTTTTCTTTCTCCTGTGACGACACTCACATTTTCAGAGGGAAGTAGCGAATCTCTTGTATAATGGGTGAACTCGATATTGCTCTTGTTAAATGGATCATCACCGTAAAAGATGCGATACAGACCATCATCCTCGAAACCGGCCCAGACAGCGCTGCCATCGGAATAAATCGAGCTTATTTTGGCCTCGAGATTGAATCCGTCATATTGATAATACTCCCAGATCCCGTCACTCTGATCATAAAACGAAATCGGCCGTTTGAAATGTCCTCTATAACAGGCAAACCAGAGAATATTATTGGCATCTAAATGAATATCCGGTATAACTATGAAGTTCAGGCTGGCAGGCAGATTATCACGGTTTCCGATCAGGCTGGTATTAGTCGTATCATATCTGGTGACTGTACTTCCATCAATCTCATATGTTCCGCGCCCGAATGTGCCAATCCAGATATTACCGCTCGTACCGGGTTCGACTGTCAGCATTCCCCCTCCTCCTATTGAAAACGACTCCCAGGTCTCGCCATTAAATGAGGAGACCAGATCAGTTTCATGAACAATCCAGATTTTTCCGTCGGGAGATGACTCTATATCCGCCATATTATTATTGGCCGGTCCGGGAGACCGATAGGAATTCCATTCTCTGCCGCTGTGAACATATATCCCCTGACCTTTGGTACCAAGGATTACACCCTCGAGATCATCAGCAATCAGGGCGGTAATAGCGCTGTCCGGCCCGAATGAAAGCTCAATTTGATCCAGAATACCGTTATGCCATGAATATAGACTCCCTGCGCTTGAGCCGATATATAAGGTATCACGCGAGACGATTGAAGAGTGAACAGGACTGCCGGGCTCGATTGTCCTGCCGATGCTAATCATGCTGCCTGCCCTGTCGAGTTCGACAATCATATCCGGCAGGACGCCCCATATATTATTGTCATAAACCAATAGATCTCTAAAATCTTCCGAGGGAAGTCCGGGCAATGTATCCCGGTTAAATGAATACCAGTGCGTGTAATCGAGCAGGTTAGGATCCGATTTGGGAGCATAGGCAATTCCCATACTGGTTGCCAGCCAGATGGTGTCGTTCAGCAGAAGCATGCTGTTGACCCCTGTTCCGGGAGGTATATCGCCGAATCTCCTGTATGTCTCTTTGATTTCACCGCCATGTCTTTCAGTATCAAACAGTGAAAGGCCGATATTGTGCGAAACCCACAAGAACTCGCCGTCGGCCTGAAGTTGGCTTATTTCAAGAGGGGTACCGTCCCGATCGAAAAACAGGAACTGCTGCCA
>JABAHP010002624.1_pt2 | contig 28029 bp, 27 predicted proteins | sample 7062081 | NCBI WGS metagenome assembly JABAHP01 (sample SAMN14534357, study PRJNA622989) | marine sediment metagenome | biome: marine biome [ENVO:00000428]; feature: marine pelagic biome [ENVO:01000023]; material: deep marine sediment [ENVO:00002113] | place: India: Gulf of Kutch | collected...
GTTGAATGGTCACAATATGGTCACAAGTGATTTCTAACTCTAATATAGCATAGCATATTACTATGTCAAGCAAAAACTTAGATGTAGTGATAAAAAATAAGCGGAGAGGCAGGGATTCGAACCCTGGAACGGGTTACCCCGTTAACTGCTTAGCAGGCAGCTGCCTTCAGCCGCTCGGCCACCTCTCCGAATATAGAAACCCATAATAAGGAATCAGACCCCTTTGGGCAAGCAGAAATTTGTGCCTGCACGGGTGGCACGCCCAAACTGGCTTTGGGCGTGATCGCTGATTTTCGCGGCGCACGGGACGTACGCCGCGCACGAACTTGGGAAAGGCACTTATGCCTTAAGCATATCCCTGACTTACTTGCCCCCGGGAGGACTGGTGTGAATGGTTCTCCAGTCGCTGGCTTTCAATGCCTCGGATGCCTTCCTATAATCATCCTTCTTAACCCAGATGATATATCCGAAACGTCCGGTACCATCAACCACAGCATTGGAAGCGTGCACATTTATGCCCTCATTAGATAACTTGAGATGAAGATCATACAGGGCGCCGATTTTATCCTCGCCCTGAATCAGGAATGCTCTCCTCGGGCCCACCAGGGAAATCCCGGCATCCTCGGCCGCCTTTTTGAGCTGTTCCGGGTCGGATGGGAAGAAGTCCATCTGACTTTGATCATCATCAACCGGGAAAGCCGTAAAGGCCAGCAGATTGACGCTCTTCTCACTTAGAAATTCGAGCAGGCGCTTGGCCTCACCCGGTTTGTTCTTAGTGACAGCATAATAATATTCCACTTCATGGACTGCAATCGACATATCCACCCTCCTGAGCTAATTTGACTTCTATCTAACTATGGAGCAACTTCCGGAGATGAGTTCTGCTTTATTATAGCATAAATATTATATTATACAAGTCCAATAATGGGACTGCGAGCGGATCCTCTTCTTCGGCTCATTCAAACCGCGGAATTATATTGCCTTTATATCAAATAATGAAGTTCATCCAGTGCCGAAATTACTCACCCAATTCCATATAAGTTGGAGTGGAAAGATATCGCTCACCGGTGTCACAGATGATCGCCACAATCAGTTTGCCCTCGTTTTCCGGCCGGGCCGCCACTTTCAAAGCCCCCGCTACAATAGCACCCGAGGATATACCGCTGAGTATGCCCTCTTCCTGCACCAGGCGCCTGGTCATATCGATGGCCTCATCATTTTCGATGGTGATAATCTCATCCACAAGGTCCATGCGAAGAATGTCCGGTTTGAAGCCTGCACCAATGCCCTGAATCGGATGCGGGCCCTTCTCCCCTTTTGACAGGAAGGGTGAATCGGCCGGTTCGATTGCAATGGCCTTGAACTCCGGTTTGCGCGACTTGATTACATCACTTACCCCGGTAATGGTCCCGCCCGTTCCGACTCCGGCGCAGAGGATATCGACCTTTCCGTCCGTGTCATTCCAGATTTCCTCAGCAGTTGTCTTGCGATGGATTTCCGGATTAGCGGGATTCTTGAATTGCTGGGGCATGAAATAATCCGGATTCTCCGCTAATATTTCCTCTGCTTTTGCCACTGCGCCGGGCATACCGTCCGGCCCGGGAGTAAGAATAATTTTCGCGCCGAAGGCTTTCAGGAGAGCACGCCGCTCAATACTCATGGTATCGGGCATGGTCAGGACCAGGGGATGGCCTTTTACTGCGCATACGAAGGCCAATCCTATCCCGGTATTGCCTGACGTGGGTTCGATTACGGTTCCTCCGGGTTTCAGGAATCCGTCTCTCTCTGCGGCTGAAAGCATAGCATAACCGATACGGTCCTTAACCGAGGCGCAAGGATTATAAAATTCAAGTTTGCCCACAACATCGGCCTTGAGCCCCTCGGCTATTTTATTGAATCTTACAAGCGGAGTGCCCCCGATAAGTTCAAGCATAGAATCGTAAATTTTCATCAAGCTCCTCCCAAAATCAGATATAGTACATTTCTTTCAGGTCTGTCAGATATGATACCAGATCAGACAATTTATGCCTTTTCAAGTTTTGCATTATTTCATCATTCAATTCGTTCCAGAACCCATTTATGCCCTTAATCAATTCGGCCCGGGGACCTTCTTCAGCGAGATATTCGCCTCCGGAAAATATCTTGATTCCTCCCTCAGCAGCCATCGCCAGATCGTAAACACTTAGTTTCTCTATATCCGAGGCCAGAAAATACCCGCCTCCGATTCCCCGTTTGGAGGAAATGATCCCGGCTTTGGCCAGATTGTTAAAAACTACTTCCAAATATCGCTTGGAAACATTATATTGCCGAGCCAGATGACGGGATGTCAGGGGAGCGGAACGTTCCTTTTCTGACAATTCCAGAACAACTAACAAGGCTAAGTAAGTCTTTGAACTAAACATAAATACCTAAATCCTATGTTGCAAGGGTGATTTATCTATAAAATAATACGAAAATTGTCAGGTTTTTGATGAATCTATTATGAAAATATTTAAAAGTCAACATTAAATCAGGGGAGAGAATGGAATCCGGAAAAAAGAGAAGCTGGGCTGAGCCATTCAAAATCAAGATGGTTGAGCCTCTGAAGATGACAACTCGCGAATACCGGCAGCGATGTATAGAGGAAGCCGGTTATAACACATTCCTTTTGAAATCGGAAGATGTTTATATTGATCTTCTAACTGACTCGGGCACATCGGCTATGAGCGATCGGCAGTGGGCCGGAATTATGCTGGGGGACGAGGCTTATGCCGGCAGCCGCAATTTCTATCACCTGGAGGATGCGGTCCGGGAATTCTACAGCTATAAGTATGTGGTTCCGACTCATCAGGGCCGCGGAGCGGAACATATCCTATCCAGAATCATGATCAAGGATGGCGATTATGTACCCGGCAATATGTATTTTACGACCACCAGGCTGCACCAGGAACTTGCCGGCGGCAGATTTGTGGATGTGATTATAGACGATGCCCATGATCCCAATAGCATGCATCCCTTCAAAGGCAATGTCGATTTTGATAAGCTCGAGAATCTTCGGAAAAAGGTGGGGCGGGAAAAAATCCCCTATGTGTGCATAGCAACGTGTGTCAATATGGCTGGCGGACAACCGATATCGATGGCAAATTTAAAGAAGCTTCGGGAATGGTCTAAAGAACATGATATCCCTGTGATACATGACGCCACCCGTGTAGCCGAAAACGCATATTTCATCAAAGTTCGTGAAGAAGGCTATAAGGATAAATCTATCGCTGAGATAGTTTATGAAATCTGCACGTTGACAGATGGCTGCACGATGTCGGCCAAGAAGGATCCGATGGTCAATATCGGCGGATTCCTGGCAGTCAATGACAAAGAGATTTTCGATAAAGCTCGCAATATGGTGGTGATTTATGAGGGGTTACATACTTATGGAGGCATGGCCGGGCGCGATATGGAAGCGCTGGCGATTGGAATCGAGGAATCGGTTCAATTCGACCATATCCGTGCCAGAGTCGGCCAGGTGGAATACCTGGGTCAGAAGCTTCTGGATGCGAAAATTCCGATAGTTGTGCCGATTGGAGGCCATGCGGTTTTTCTGAATGCACGCGAATTTCTGCCGCATATAGATCAGGATCAATTCCCGGCCCAGTCGCTGGCATCTGAGATATTTGTGGAATCGGGAGTCAGGTCGATGGAGCGCGGTAATGTCTCCAAGGGACGCAATCCGGAAACGGGCGAGAATTATCGTCCGGCGCTTGAGCTTGTCAGGCTGACAATCCCGAGACGGGTATATACGCAGGCTCATATGGATGTAACCGCGGAGGGTATTATCGATGTTTATGAAAAGCGGAATGAAATAAAGGGTCTGAAATTCGTATATGAGCCGGCATATCTGAGATTTTTCCAGGCGCGTTTCGAAAAGATCGGATAAGTCCTTGAAATCACCACTTTTTTCGTATATATAAAATGGTAATTGCGGGGGGATTTAAACCCCCGCATGTTAATCTTGTATAACATACCCAGAGGTGATGCAATTTATGGCAGATAAAAAGAATATGAATTCGCATAATAAAAACAAGGCGACCGCAGGCGGGAGCGGAATGAAGATACTGGTCACTGGAATCGCGATTATCGTTCTGGTGCTGCTGGTCAGATTTGTCTTCCTGGGCGGATCAGGATCTGCAAATACCGCAAACAGTGCGATAGACCTCTTGAAACAGGAGCGTTTTTCAGAAGCTGAAGATAAATTCCAGCAGGCATTCGCTGCCGATCCTGAATTGATGTTTACATCGGAACTGAAAGTGCCACACCTATTTTATGTGGGGCTGGCGAATGCTTACCTCGAGAACGGCGATCTGAATACCGCTTCCCGGTACTATGAAGAAGGATATCGGATCGACACAAGCGGTTTCGACAGGTATGCTAAATTCGTGCGGGGTGATTACCATTATCCGGAGGATGCATACCTTGAACTCGGCAATCAGTTCTGGAATGCCCGGAATCTGGATCTGGCCAGGAAGGCTTATGAACGGGCATTGGATGTCAATCCGAATTTCAGTTCCGCCTTGACCAATCTTGGCAATGTTTTGCGGTTACGTGGAAATATGGATGAGGCTGTGCAGATGTACCAGAGGGCATTGACAGTCGATCCCTCTCTTTTTGAGGCGCGCGTCAACCTTCTCAGCCTGACACTTGCAACAGGCAGAGACTCCGAATTTGATATACATTTGGAAAGGCTCAAGGAGTATTACCCGGAATCGGAATATACGAGCTATTTCCTGGCTGAACAGAAGAAGAGCCAGGGAAATTGTAAGGAAGCTCTGGAGCTGTTCCAGAGTTTTATTGAAAAAAATCCGAATCATTTGAATTCAAAGCTCTCCCACATCGACTGCCATCTGGCGGTTGGCAATTTTGATCAGGCACAGCAAATCCTGAAGGAACTGGCCCTGCGGATGGGAGATAATCCAAGTCTCAAGGAACGGGCGCTGGATCCGGCGGAGAAAGCATTTCAGGCCGGTGACTACGAAAAAGCCCGCCATTATTACGAAAGCATGTCGGCAATCTGGCCGGATGATCCAAGGTTCAGGTTCGGTTTGGCCACCTCAATGATCAATCTTGAACAGCTGGCCGAGGCGCGGGTGATTCTCGAGGACATGGTGCACAATCACCCGGAATCCTCTGAGATTCTTTCTAATTTGGGGCTGGTTTATGCCAAGATGGGCAAGCCGGAATGGGCCCGGGAGCAATTCGAGGCGGCAATTTCAATCGACTCATCTGCAGTTGCATATTATAATCTCGGAAAGATTTTTGAAGAGCAGGGTGACACTGCCAAGGCCAACTCATGTTATATTCTCGCCTCGCTTAAAGAGCCGGAAATGTTCGGTCTGCAGGATTATATGATGGAAGTTTCAATGGAAAAGGCCGAGCGTATTGCCCGTGGTGATACAGCCGGAATGATATTCCCCGATTATGCCAGAGACTCTGCAAATAGGTGATCGCCTGGATGTTGCCATCGAGCGCCTCTCCTTCACAGGAAAAGGCATCGGGCGGGTCAATAATTTTGTTATATTCATCCCGCATACAATTCCCGGCGATGTGGTCACAGCTGAGATTACATCCCGCAAGAAACGTTACGCTGATGCAAGAGCAGTCGATTTTATCAGCCATTCATCCGATGCAATCGAGCCCGAATGCAGTCATTTTGGAATCTGCGGGGGATGCAGCTTCCAGAATCTCCCCTATGAGTTGCAGCTGGAGGCAAAACAGGAGGCGGTGAGGGAACATCTCCGCAGGATTGGCAAAATAGAGAATCCGCCCCTCGATAAAATTGTGCCCTCAGATAGAAAATTCTTCTATCGCAATAAAATGGAATTTTCGTTCAAGCCTGATGAAGAGGATTTCCTCAGATTGGGACTGCATCATCGCGGTGAATGGGAGAAGATTTTTGATGTCGAGGAATGTCTTCTGCAATCTGAATTATCGAATAGAATTATCCGCCGGGTCAGGGATTATTTCAGGAAAAAGAGGATTCCCCCCTATCATCTCTCGGAACACCATGGTCACCTGAGATTTCTGGTCATACGGGAAAGCGCCTCCACGGGCGAGATTATGCTGATCCTGGTTACTAACAAGGGCGAGTGTGATTATCTGGAAGAATTCATTAAGATGCTAACCACTGAATTCACTGAAGTAAGTTCGATAGTACATGTGATCAATTCAAGGAAAGCCAATATTGCTACAGGAGAAATGGAAAAAATAATCTGGGGGAATGAGTATATAACCGAATCTATCGGCGGCAACAAGTTCCTGATCCGGCCCTCGTCATTTTTCCAGACCAACAGCCGTCAAACCGAGATTCTGTACAACGAGGCTGCTGAACTGGGTGAGTTCGGATCCAATGATAAAGTACTTGATCTTTATACGGGCTGCGGGACTATCGCGATTCATATTGCCCGCAATGTCGATTCGGTTCTGGGGATTGAGCTTAATCCGGATGCGGTAAAAAGCGCCGGAGAAAATGCGCGGCTGAATGAGATTGATAATTGCGAGTTCATTGCCGGGGATGTGAGGAAGACACTGGATAAACTGATTGAGGAGGATCAGAAATTCGACACGATAATTGCCGACCCGCCGCGCGCGGGTATTGGTCATAAAACGCTTATAAGGATATTTAAACTTAAACCGCAGAAAATCGTCTATATCTCCTGCAATCCAGCCACTCTGGCGGCAGACATTCGGGAATTAAGACAGCATGGCTACAGGCTGGACAAGACTGTTCTGGTGGATATGTTCCCGCACACATTCCATATTGAAACGGCCTCCCGTCTGAGCCGTAAATAGAAAGATTAGGAAGATATTGATGAGAGATAACAGCAAATTTTGGCCAGTTAGAGTTTCAAACGGTTTCTGGCGTTCTGTACTCCTGCATCTGCCTGCTATATTCTATATGGCACTTATATTCTATGTCTCCAGCTTGCGCAGTGTATCGCCGCCATCGATTGGATTAGCTATCGAGGACAAATTCTATCATTTTGGTGAGTATGCCCTGCTTTCACTATTTTTATATGTGGCGCTCTTATCCTACAGGCATGAATCGATTCAAAGCAGAATCCATATAATAGCTGTGGTGATTGCCTGTATATTTGCGGGGACCGACGAGCTGCATCAGTACTTTGTGCCGGGACGGGAATCCACCATTGGCGATTTGATTGCTGACTGGCTGGGGGCAATTTCAGCCCAGGCGGCGATCTGGTATTACCTCAGGCTGAGACGTCAAAAAAGCATTGACTAATACATTCGCCCACCTATCTTATAGGCTTGAACTTGAGAAGATTAGACCGATAATATTTTAAAGTGTGTCATAAAGTTGGAGAGAATATTGTTCAATTTTTCAGAGCATAAAAGAGATCATACTTGCGGCGAATTGAGAAGCGCAGATGCCGGTTCGACGGTTACGCTGAATGGATGGGTTCACAGAAGGCGTGATCACGGAGGCCTGATATTCATAGATTTGCGTGATCGATATGGTATCACCCAGCTTGTTTTCCGGCCCGAGAGACTTTCAGAGCAGCAGATGAAGGAAGCCGGGAAACTGGGCTATGAATTCGTTATATCAGCCACCGGAACGGTCAACAAACGACCGGAGGGGATGATAAATCCGGAAATGGACACAGGCGAGGTGGAGATTGAAGTTGAGAAGCTGGTCATCCTGAATCCCTCGAAAACACCGCCTTTTGAAATAGAGGAAGACGTCAAAGCTTTGGAGGATCTGCGTTTAACCTATCGCTATCTAGATCTTCGCAGGGCTCCGCTACAGAGAAATATTGCTCTCAGGCATAGATTCATTAAAGCGGTAAGAGATTTTATGGACAGCGAGGGTTTTTATGAAATTGAAACACCCATGCTTATGAAATCAACTCCCGAGGGAGCGCGAGACTATATCGTACCTTCGCGAATTCATCCCGGGAAATTCTTCGCGTTGCCGCAGTCGCCTCAGCTTTTCAAGCAGATCATCATGTGCTCGGGGTTTGACAAGTATTTTCAGATTGCCAGATGCCTGCGGGATGAGGAACTGAGATCGGATCGTCAACCGGAGCATACGCAGATAGATATGGAGATGAGTTTTGTCACCCAGGATGATATTTTCGAGGTGACGGAGCAGATGATGGCCTACGCTTTCAAGAAAACCCGTGATATTGATGTCAGCACACCTTTCCCGATCTATGCCTATGATGATGTCATGAAAAAATACGGCAGCGATAAGCCGGATCTAAGGAATCCATTGGCGATTGAAGATATATCCGAGATTGTCAGGGAATCAAAATTCAAGGTGTTTTCAGGAACGGTGGCTTCGGGAGGCTGTGTCAGGGGTATCAAAGTCGAAAATGGCGCTGATCTCTCCCGCAAACAGATTTCGAATCTTGAGGATCTGGTTAAAAAATTCGGCGCCAAAGGACTGGCAACCATCGCCCTGACCTCTGACGGTATAAAATCTCCAATTGCAAAGTTCCTGTCGGAAAAAGAAATCAAGGATATTTTCTCAAACCTGGGAATGATTGAGGGTGATATATTTCTCATGGTTGCAGATAAGCCCAAAACCGCTGCTGAAAGCCTGGGCGAGCTACGTAAGGAGCTTGGCAAACAATTCGGCTTGATCAGAAAAGATGAATGGCAATTCTTGTGGGTCACGAGATTTCCGTTATTTGAATACAATCCCGAAGCCGACCGCTTCGATGCCATGCATAACATAGTGACATCGCCTGTAGAAGCTGACATTCCGCTTTTGGACGAGGGTTTCGGGGCGGAGGAGGATTTTTCTGATCCAAATCATCCCTGGGCAAGAATTTACGCCAACCAGTATGATCTTGTTCTGAATGGCGTGGAAATCGCCTCAGGTGGAATTCGAAATCATCGCCGCGATATTCAGCAGAAGATCCTGAATGTGCTGGGAATGTCCGATGAGCGGGCTGAGAAGGCCTTTGGGTTTCTTTTGAAGGCCCTGGAGCTGGGCGCACCGCCTCATGGCGGAATTGCCCCGGGAATCGACAGAATTGTGGCACTTTTGTGCGGCACAGAATCCATACGGGATGTAATTGCATTTCCAAAAACGACTACGGCACAATCACTTATGGACGGATCGCCATCCGCGGTGAGCGAGGAACAGCTAAAAGAACTCAAAATCAGGCTGGCAATTGACGAAAAAAATAATTGAAACGTTAATGTACTAAAATAGTTATAAACAGGATTGAAGTATTCTTAATATATACATTTAGCGTCGTATATATTATATTTGAGTAGATCGAATTTTACAGGATAATATTTGGAAGAGACTACTACAAGAAAGTTTAGAATAGGTGACACCGATCTCCAGAGGCTTTTCGGCATTGGAGATATACATCTGCGGATTATCGAGGAACAGCTTGGCACACGACTGATCGCCCGCGGGGATGAGATTATTGCCGAGGGTACTGCGGAACAGGTAGAAAAAGTGGAGAAGCTGTTTGCGGACCTCAAAGAATATCTCGCCAAGAATTACGAACTTCCCGAAAGCTATGTATGGTATGCCATTTCGATGCTGAAGGAAAATGGCGAGGGTCCCGCCGAGCAGATGTCAACCGATGCGCTGGTAACATCAGGCAAGTTCAAAGTCGTGCCGCGCACGGTGGGTCAACGGATATATGTGGATGCGATCAAGCAGAATGACATTGTGGTCGCAATCGGCCCGGCCGGTACCGGCAAGACCTACCTGGCGGTCGCGATGGCCGTAAATGCATTGCAGAAGAAGATTGTTCAGAGAATGATATTGGTCAGGCCTGCGGTGGAAGCCGGTGAATCTCTGGGGTTTTTGCCGGGAGATATCCGTGCCAAGGTGGATCCTTATCTGCGGCCTGTGTATGACGCTTTACATGATATGATGCCGTCTGAAAAAATAAAGAAGCTACTCGAGCTGGGAGTGATCGAAATCGCTCCCCTGGCCTTCATGAGGGGCAGAACGCTCAATTCCGCATTCGTTATTCTGGATGAAGCCCAGAATACTACTACCGCACAGATGAAGATGTTTCTCACCCGTCTGGGAGAAAAGTCAAAAGCTGTTGTTACCGGTGATGTTACCCAGATCGATCTGGCGTCTAACCGGGTCTCCGGACTGATTACCGCACAAAAAATCCTCAAAAACATTGACGGCATAAAATTTATATACCTTGATGAGAAAGATGTGGTACGGCATCGCCTGGTACAGAATATCATCAAGGCCTACGAGAACGCCAAGAGAAAATAAAAGAGGTTTAATAGAGTGTTTCGTCTATTAATACGTTTGAAACGTATTATCAAGAAGAAGTTGAAGCTTGCCGGGGAAATCTATAACGGCAAGAAATCCAAAGACCGTTATCTGTATAAGTCGCTACTTATACTGTTTGCGGGACTTATCATTACTCTGGCTTATCCCCAGCAGCTTGTCTATCAGCCGGTCGAGCTGCCGCGATTGAATGATATTGCACGCGAAAATATCGTGGCCCCGTTTGATTTCGAGGTCAAGCGCTCACCTGAGCAGATTGAAAGTGATCAAGAAGAGGTGCTGGCCAATCTGCCGCTCATATTCGACTATGATGTCGGCCGCTATGAGCAGGTATATCGGAGTGCCGTATCGTTCTTCAGCCGTCTCAGATCGCTGAAAGAAGCGGATATCACCAGGGCGAATATTGTCGATTCGCTGAAGCAGCTTAAACCGAATACTAATATCGCCACATTGAGGGAAATTGCGAGATATAATGATGTCGATAAGCTCGAAAACCTGACCCTGGAAGCGATCGAGTCTCTTTATAATGTCGGTATTATGCCGGATTCGATCGATCTATCGGATTATGATTATGACCGGGCGCTTATCAGGAAACGTCTGCAGAGGTATAACGTTGATTTCGATAGTATGCGGACCATGAATGAGATCAGGGGATTGCTGCGTCAGCGCGGGTATGCAGATACAATTACAAATATATCGAATTCGGAATTCTCCGAGCTGGCGACATCATTCCTGGAACCGAATCTGCAGGTAAACATGCAGGCCACGGAGCAATTCAGGGAAGAAAAGCTGGCCGAAGTTCCGCGTGTTGAAAGGGCTTTCAAGGCCGGTGAATTGATAGTAGAGAGGAATACCAAGATCGATGCCTGGCATATGGCCGCATTGGAAGCGATGACCGAAAAACGAATAGAGACAGGCGAAGAGGGTTCACTTTGGCATTTCATCCTGCCCTACCTGGGACGGGCGGCGCTGATAATCTTCACATTTGCTGCGCTTGCAGTGTTCTTTGCCTTTTTCAAAAACGGAAAGTTTTTTACAAATCAGAAATTCACCGCCCTGATGCTGGTGATCATGCTGGAAATCGTCTTCGTCTATATAATCGATTACTCGCTTAATCAATCGATGTACCTGATACCATTTGCTATCGGGGGAATTCTATTAACGATTTTATTTGACCTCGAAACCGGCATTATATCGACCCTGGCTATCTCGCTTATTGTAGGTGTGATACAGAATTTCAATTTCAGCATTGCCCTGATAGCATTTCTGGCCGGAACCACCTCCTGCCTTTCAGTCAAGACGGTGCATAAACGATCCGACTTTTACAGGTCCATATTATATCTGATGGTAATGTATATCCTGGCCATATATCTTATGGAATCGATGAAATTCTCCGACTCGGAGACGATTATAACCCAGATGGCGTACGGGATTCTCAATGCCATACTCTCGCCCATAATTGCGATGGGTATCCTGCCGGTGTTCGAATCTCTTTTCAATATCACCACCGACCTCAGGCTCCTGGAGCTTTCCGACATGAACCATCCCCTTCTGAGAAGGCTGGCCCTGGAAGCTCCGGGAACATATCATCATTCCATACTGGTGGGTAATCTGTGCGAGAAGGCGGCCGAGTCGATCGGTGCCAATCCTCTGCTGGCCCGGGTGGGCACATATTACCATGATATCGGCAAGATGGAAATTCCTGAATATTTTGTCGAAAATACCAGCGGTTCAAAGAGCAGGCATGACACAATCAGCCCGCATATGAGCGCCCTGATTATCGGGTCGCATGTAAAGAAAGGTCTGGAGCTGGCTGAGGAGGAGGATTTGCCGGAAGCTATTATGGCCTTCATTGCCGAGCATCACGGCACCTCGCTGATGTCGTTCTTCTATCACAAGGCCAGCGAGCTGGCCAAGGAGGAAGGTGATGAGGAGGTCCCGGAAACAGAATATCGTTATCCGGGTCCGAAGCCGCGTTCCAAGGAAACCGCGATACTGATGATAGCAGACTCTGTGGAGGCGGCGTCGCGCACACTGGATGAGCCCAAACCGTCCAGAATAAGAAGCCTGGTGCGGAAAATTATACAGAGCAAGTTTGAATCTGGTGAACTTTCGGATTCCGAACTGACCATGCGCGATCTGTCGATCATGGAGAATGCCTTTACACAAATGCTGCTCGGCATATTCCATAAGCGGGTCGATTATCCCTCGAAGGAAGAAGAAGAGTGAAAGTAGAGGTATTTAATACTACCAGAAGGAAGTATCTTCCAAAAAAAATCCTTGCAAAAACTGTGAATTATATTTTAGTTTCAGAAGATAGATATTTTGATGTCAATGTGGTTTTGACAGATTCAAAAAAAATACGCGCGTTAAACAGAGAGTTTCGGGGTAAAGACAGTTCAACCGATGTCCTCTCGTTCTTACCCGAGGAAAGTGACGAGCCTCCACCCTTTAAACCGATTGGTGAAATATATATCAGTGTCCCGGATGCGGTCAGACAGGCAAAGGAATCCGGTCATTCATTGCGCAGAGAATTACTCTTCCTAACCGCCCACGGCGCCCTTCATTTGTGCGGTTATACCCACGAAACAGATGCCAGGTACAGGGAAATGATGGATAAGACAGAGATATATCTGGAAAGGTCGGGAAGTTAGTATGCCCGTATTATTGATAGCCCTGGCCGCAATCCTATTCTACCTGGCCTTCAGTGTAAATGTCTTCGGATTTGGGCTTATGATGTATGATAATGCCTCCGAGGAAGTGTTCAAGGATATCTCGGAACGAAAAAAAAGAAGGCTGAACAGATTTTTTTCGAATATTACCAGGTTCAAATATTTCGTACAGATTTTTAATAATTTTGCGCTGGTAGTGATGGCGCTCTTAATATACCGGGCCACTCTGCATATCTTCACACAGAACGCAACTGTGCGCGCAATCATCACAATCGCAGCAATTGTGCTATTGTGGCTGATCTTTTTGACTGTGGTGCAGTTCTTCTCGAAAAGGGTCTCGGCGCGCTGGATTGTTAATACCCTGATCAAAAAACAGACACTGATGAGCCTTCTTTACGGTCTGTTCACACCCTTTATACTGGTCTTCATGAAGACGCTGGATATTTACAAGGGCGAGAAGATTCCGGATGACAAGAAAGAGGAGCTGGTTGAGCGGGCAATCGAGTCGATGGCTGACGAAGTCGGGATCGGGGAACCGCTTATGGAAGAGGATGAGAAGGAGATGATCGAAAATATTTTCGAGCTCGACCAGACCAGCGTCAAAGCTGTGATGGTTCCAAGAATTGATATTATCTCACTTCATTCAAAAATGAATCTGGACGAAATCAAGGAGATAGTCCGAAATTCCGGGCACTCGCGCTTTCCTGTATACGGTGAGGATGCCGACGATGTCCTGGGATTTCTGTACGTGAAGGATTTGTTCTGTCGTGATGCGGTTAAGGATGAAAAATTCAATATTCGCGAATACATCCGTAAGGCCTATGTGATACCCGAGACAAAACGGCTTGATGAGCTCCTGGAAGAATTGAAACGATCACGCACTCATATTGCACTGGTGGTGGATGAATATGGAGGCACGGCCGGAATAGTAACCATGGAGAATATCATCGAAGTAATAGTGGGCGATATTCAGGATGAGCATGATTATGAACATCCGGATATAGTGAGACTTGAATCCGGCGAAGTGCGTGTGAATGCCAATGTTTCGGTGGAGGAGCTGGCCGACTATCTCGATATAGAACTGGTTGACGAAAGATTCGAGACAGTTGGGGGATTGATTTACGACCTGGCCGGCACTCTTCCCAGCCCGGGACAGGTTCTGACACATGATGGTCTTGAGTTTGTGGTAGAAAAGGTATCAGGCCAGCGGATAGAAACGGTAAAAATAAAAATAATTGACCAGCCCGCCAAATCTGAATAGATTATCACTCTCGTTCATTAATAAAGAAAAAAACAGCTAAAATAAAGGGATGGACTATGAATGCTTCAGACAGCTCCCATATCGCCAAAAGCGCCGGGATTGGCGAGGGCACGAATATTGGCGAATTTTGTGTTATTGAGGATGATGTGACCATCGGTTCCAACTGTCAGCTTGGGCATCATGTGATAATCCGCAAGGGTTCATCTATCGGCAGCAATGTACGTATCGATGACAACAGCGTGATTGGCAAGGAACCGATGCGTGCGGCCAATTCAGCGGTCACGAGGGAACAGCAGCTCGAGCCGTCGAAAATCGGGGACAATTGCATCATCGGCACCAATGTTGTCATTTATCGCGGGTGTGTTCTGGGCGAGAAGGTGCTGGCGGCCGACCTGGCGACAATTCGTGAAAATGTCACAGTTGGAGAATACACAATCATAGGGCGCAATGTCGCCATCGAAAATTATTGCAATATCGGACGCAGATGCAAACTCGAAACAGATGTTTATATCACCGCATATTCAGAACTCGAAGATTTCGTTTTCGTGGCGCCATGCGCAGCCACATCAAATGACAATTTTGTGGGACGTACAAAGGAACGCTTTAAACATTTTAAGGGCGTAACAATAAAGCGCGGCGGGCGGATAGGGACAAATGCCACAATTCTTCCGGGAAAGGTAATCGGCGAGGATACGCTGGTCGCGGCCGGTGCGGTTGTTACCAGGGACACTCCGCCCCGCAAGATCGTGATAGGCTCTCCCGCCCGGGAGCTGCGTGATGTTCCTGAAGAGCAGCTGCTGGAAAATCAAGAGTGATCTTATATTTTAATTTTGTTGACAAAAGTGGGTGAGTTTTTTGATTTGATAGAGCAACAGCCTTAAGGAGGGAAAATGGGTAAGTTGTATTATCATTACAGGGATATCCTCAAGGCCCCGCGCCTGGCATTAATGGGCAAGAACATCTTCATAATGATGTTCCACATTATGCTTGGTTATGCGATATATCTCATATTAACTTATGCCGCTTATCTTATTCAGGGACTGAATTTCAATCAGATCTGGCAGCTGTATATGCTCTTTCCTTTCGGGACAATTCCCTTTGAAAACACCCTATCCAAATTTATCTGGTATCTTGCCTGCATATTCTGGATCGGGATGTTCCTGCGCGGATCACTCGGGGTCGCCAGGTCGGCATTCGAAGAATTAAGGGGCAATTTTTTCTTTTCCATGAAGGAAGCCTTTCGATTTACGCGAAAAAACAGCCGAATTGTTTACCGGGCTGTTGTCGGTGTGATTGTATTTATCGCCTTTCTGGTTCTGCTTGGAATCGTAGTGGGACTTATTGGAAAAATCCCGATATTTGGAGAGCTGTTCTACGGCTTTTTCTATGATTTTCCCTTCTTCATTGTGTCGCTCTTTGCGGTGCTGGTGATCTTTCTCCTGGCCACGCTGATCCTGACCGCCCCTGCGGTTGCGGCTGTCAAGGGCGAAGACACCATGACAACCCTCTTCGACGGTTTTTCATCAGTCACCTCTCAACCTCTGCGCTGGACTTTATACCTTGCAGGGTCCTATGTGCTTGCCCGAGCAACGACCTTCATACTGGCTTATGCCGCATTCAGAGCCATGCAGTTCACCAACTGGACTACCATGCTGATCATGGGTGAGAAGCAAGCTGATTTGTTTTCTCTGGGCGCCCGCGAGGTGTTCGCCAACTTCCCGTATACACATTACTTTGCCGGTCTGCCCTATGTGGCGCAATTAAATCCAGCGGATTATTTCAATCTCGGTTATGTCGGAGATGTTTCCTGGTCGATGAGTGTGGGCGGGATTTTTATCATGATTTCGATAGTCTTCATCCTGTTCTTTATAGTCAGTTACTTTTTGAATACGATGGTATGTGCGCAGGTGATCGCTTTTCTCGACATCAGAAATGCAACTCATAATGAGAAACTGGCCTTCATTCCCGAAGATGAACTGGAACAGGAAATGGATACAGAAGATTCCGGCCGGAAATAACTTCATCATCTTCTGCGATCAAAAAACAATTACTATTTCATTTTTTTGTAAACCGATTCGAAAACCTGTTTTGCAGTCGGGTCAAACAGAACAAAGCGGACGCTTTGCAGGTGATCGGGCTGAAATTCGAAGATGGCATTCAGCATGGATTCAGCGCACTGATCGAGACCCAAACCGCCCACACCAGTACCGATAGCAGGAAAGGAAATCGAATTTAATTGCAGGCTATCGGCGACCTTAAGTGATGAAAATGTCGTTTGTTTGACTTTGTCTGCAGAGGTTGCCAAATCCTGTCCCATGCCGGCAGCATGTATGACATACTTGGCTTTCAGCTTTCCTGCTTTTGTGGCAATCGCCTGGCCAATTTCAATCGGACCTTTCTCAACAGCTTCCTTTTCGATCTCCTCACCGCCCTTTTTCTTGATCGCCCCGGCCACGCCGGAACCCATCCAGAGATGATTGTTAGCGGCATTTACTATAGCGTCGGTCTCCTGTTCTGTGATATCTCCCTGAATGATTTCTATATTCATCTCTCCTCCTTTTATTTATTGTCAATATATATGGTAAACTAGCGGATCGATCAATTTGATCCCGAGAGAGGCAGATATGGATAGGCATTGAGGCTAAAGTCCGATTTCTGTCCTTTTTCAAAGCGCCTGTGTCCGGCAGAGGCGATCATAGCCGCGTTATCTGTGCACAGGATGGGAGGGGGATAATGGACTTCTATTTTTTTCTTTTCCGATTTGAAAATCAATTTTTCTCTCAATCTGGAATTGGCGGCCACCCCTCCGGCGAGTACGATCTTACTGATTTTGAGATTGTATGCAGCCAGCATCACCTTGGAAACAAGCACATCCACTACCGCCTCCTGAAATGAAGCGCAAATATCGGGCAGGTTTTCCTCCACAAACTCAGGTCCCTTCTCCTTTACATACAGCACCACGGCTGTTTTAAGGCCGGAAAATGAGAACTCATATGATTTGTCCTTGAGGAATGCGCGTGGGAATTTATGAAAATTTGGATTGCCTTTTTTAGAAAGGTCATCAATAACTTTGCCTCCCGGATAACCAAGACCGAGGAGCTTTGAGACCTTATCGTATGCCTCTCCGGCGGCATCATCACGTGTCTGCCCCAGAATCTTATAATCAAGATAATTGCGCACATGCAGGAGAACCGTATGGCCCCCGGAGACTATCAGGGCAATGAAGGGCGGCTCCAATCGAGGCGAGGCCACGTAATTGGAAAAAATATGTCCCTCCAGGTGATTGATGCCGAGAAGAGGCAGACCACTGGAGTAAGACAGCGCTTTGGCAAAGTTCACACCGACCAAAAGCGATCCAACCAATCCCGGACCCATTGTGACGGCGATACCGTCCATATCACTTAGCTTCAGACTTGCATCATGCAGCGCCTGAATGTATAAAGGCGGAAGCTTTTTTAGCTGCTGACGGGAAGCAATCTCGGGCACAATTCCGCCGAATCTGGTATGATCAACCTGGGAATAAACCAGATTCACCAGGGCACCACGCATGCCATCAACTACAGCGACCGAGGTCTCGTCGCATGATGTTTCTATCCCGAGTATTCTCACGGTTTGGAGGTGGTAGTTACTGAAATTGACTGAGGTTGTGTACCGACCAATTGGTATCCGGGCGGGACCACGACTTTGGGAAGAACCGTGGTGCTGCCGGCTTCAATTGAACGGAAGTTTATTGAGGCAGAGAAGGCTGATTCGTCGAGCGTATCTATATACTGCTCTGCTCCTTCTATAATGACAAAAAGCGATTCCGGCTCAAAAACGACCGAGTCATATAGATTGGAATTATAGGTTTCTATCGCAATTGGGCCAAACTTCCGTTCCACGAGAGGCACTATATTTTGATGGACATCAACCTCTGTGGTTTCCAGCGTCAGAAACATTGTATCCTCGGTAACCAATTTGACCGTTTCATCGACATCTTTTTTGACATCGCGGAAGTTTATATCTTCCGTTGGAATTGATCTCAATCTCCTGATAAATCTCGATGGTCCCTTCACATCAATACTGTCAGGAGAGACCCGCAACTCGCCAGTTTTCGTGTATCCCAGTGCAGGCTCGACCGAGATTTTCGGTTCCACCGGCACCCGTCCGGATATTACAGTTTCGACCTTCAATGTGAGGTCCTGGGGATTTTCGACTGCCAGTACATGAGCCCGAACATTGTTACTAAATGTTAGATCCGTTGGTGTAAGCTCGATACGATAGAAGCCCCGCTCGAAGCCGGCGGCATCGTAAAGAAGAGAGGGATTCTTGAAAAGAAAAGCCAGCATTTGTTTCCCGGTGCCTTCCACCCTCACTTTGACTTCATCCGGTGGGGGAGTTGTGAGAATCAGATCTTCCGGAAGATCTTTCAGGCCGAAATCTACTTCAAATTCATATTCATAAGATTTATTAGTGACGACATTAAACCAGAACAGCAGGGCAAGAAAAAATGCCGCTATCTTCAATGCCAGATTTTTAGTCAGAAATTCCACTTATCTTTTCCCATTGAAATCTCTTAATTTATACAGCAGTCCCCTCTCTGTCAATATAAAGCATAATCACCATATGGTTTCAGATATCTTCGCCTCGGACAGGATTGTTCCAATAATAGCGGGTGACCCCATTTTCCGTGGCGATCCAGAGGTAGTCGCCATCCAGAATCAGGTCATAAGTCATGTTATCGATCAGGCCGTCTGCGGTGGTAAAATGTTTCCAATAGTGCTTCTTGCGGTCATACCGATAAACCCCATAATCGGTAGCCACCCAGAGATAGCGTTCATGAACGAGCAGGCGATTGGGGCTGTAGCCATCAAGCTCGGCTTCCACATAAAACCTCTCCTGCTCCTCGAATTTGTCATTCATCCAGACAATAGCATCCTCGGTGGCAAACCAGAGGCCATCCCTGGTATCCTCTTCGACATCGAAGGTGATTCCCAGGAGCACCCCTCCAGCGGATGAATAGCGATAAAATTTATTTGTTTTGGAATCAAACCTGACAGTTCCGTAATCGGAGCCAATCCAAAGATCATCCTTATAGGCAAGAATATCAAAAATAGCGGCGGAAGCGACCATCTGCCCGCCCATGAACTGAATTGAATCACCCTTGACATCCATCACATAAAGGCCCTTATCGGTGCCAATGAAAAGCTCTCCTTTGGTATATTCGAGCGAGAGGATCAGATCGGTGGCAAAATTACGCGGCTGATAATAGGACTTAAATCCGGAACCGTCATGGTTCATCCTGGCAAGCCCGTAATCCGTAGCCATGAATATATATTTATCGGTATCCTCTATATCATTGATTTTGTCTGAAATAAAGCTGTCATTATATTTTGATTCATAATATTCCCATTTATTATTATTTCTTTCCCAGGTTGTCAAAGCATTATCAGTGCCGGTCTGGTTGCGTCCCCCAAAGTAGAATTTTTCTCCTCTTTTCAGCATGGTATGGACGCTGTTGGTGTATAAGCCATAATTCATAAGGTCAATTTCGATGCCGTAGCTGTCAATCCTGCCGATCCCCAGACCCCATGTCCCCAGCCAGATGTCTCCATTTTCGCCACGGGCAGCGGACACCACCGGATAATCCCGCAGCTCGTCATCCTGAATCACATTGGGCGACATGGCATGATATCCAACAGGCGGAATATACCTCTGGAAATTTGAAATCAGGGAAAGATTTTCGTCCACGAGATTACTTGGAAATATATCAGTTTGAGACCATTCTTTAAACGTTGTCTCGTACATATAAATTCCGCTGGATGTGTTTACATAGACCCTTGAATCATCAGGTTCTACAGCCAGCATGCGGATATTCTGGTCAGGCAGGCCGTCAGATTCGGTCATGGGATCAAGCCATTCATCGAAGTTGATATCGTAGACCATAATCCCCTCGGTTGTGCCAAAATAGACATTATTGAATCCTGATGCAACCGAACGCACAAAGCGCATATTTGTATAGCTGACCCAGTCTTCTGGATAATATCCCCTTGTATTCTGGGTATTTAGATCAGTCTGCGGGATCAGGATCAAGCTCAGTGCGAGAATCCAGAGGATCGTGGTCCCGCTTGAAAAACATTCGCGAAGGATTTTATTCACGTGGCTTAAGAATTATCCTTTCTGTTCCAGAAAGTTATAGGCTGCGCCAGCAAGCATGGCGCTCCCGATTTTCATCGCTTCCTCGTCAATATTGAACATATTGCTATGCCATTGATGCACAGCGCCAACATGCCGGTTTCGGACTCCCAATCGGAACATCGCACCGGGTGCATATTTCAGATATCGGGCGAAATCTTCACCTCCGAGCTCCGGTTTCTCGAGATATGTTACACTCTTTTTACCATACAATTTATGTGCAGTTTCAATAATGAACCGATTTGCGGCCGGATTGTTCTTCAATGCAGGATAATTAGCGACATATTCCAGATTATATTTTGCTCCGTGGGCGCTGGTTATGCCGGTAGCTGTCTTCTCAAGTCTCTTTTTGACCTTTTGAACTGATTTTGGATCGGTTCCCCTTATAGTGCCCCGCATGAAGACTTCGCCGGCAATGACATTGCGGGCGCTTCCCCCCTCGATTGTGCCGATGGTCAATACAGCCCCGTCATTAGGATTAATTCGCCTGGAAATGATCGACTGAGCGGCATTGATAATTTGCGAGGCAATAACTATGCTGTCAATTGTGTCATGAGGACGCGCTCCATGCCCGCCTTTGCCGCGTACGGTCAGATTGAAATCCAGCACCTCAGCCATCATAACTCCATCCCTGACACCTATTTTACCAGTGGGAATATTGGGTTCATTGTGCACTCCGAAGATCATTTTTATGGGAGGATTCTTCATCACTCCGGCGTTAATCATTTCAATCGCGCCTCCCGGCGGAACCTCCTCTGCAGGCTGGAAAATGAATCGCACTGTGCCTTTGAGCTCGGATTTTATATCTTTCAGAATCATCGCCGCGCCCAAAACCATAGCCATATGCATATCATGCCCGCAGGCATGCATCCTGCCCTCATTTTTCGATTTAAAGGGAAGATCTGTTTTTTCGTGGATAGGCAGGGCGTCAATATCAGACCTGAGCGCGCATACGGGTTTCTCCTTCCGGCCCTTGAGAACGCCAAGAATGCCCGTTCTGGCCATCGAGCTCGCTTCTATTTTGAGCCGGCTTAATTCAGATTTGATTTTTCTGGAGGTTCGAATCTCCTCGAATGCGGTTTCCGGATACGTATGAAAATATCGCCTTAATTCGACCATACGTGGGTAATATTTCTCGGCCAGATTTCTTATCTTCTCCAGCATCATTAAAACCTTTTCAGCGTCGATCCCTGCTTTGTTGATCCCTTCGCGGTTTCTGCCTGCTGTCGTAATTACGGCGCATTTTGTTTACCATGATATGGGCGATCCTCAAGGGCTCGGGCAGCCGGTAGCCCCGGGTTGTGGCGGACACTACATCGGCCGCGGTTTCATTATCTATCTTATGTCCGGCGGAAACAAAGAGCGGCTTGACGCCCATCCTTGTACGCACAGCATAGCCAACCATCTCCTCATTCTCAGCCTCCAGCGGGGCTCTTGCCCCCAACTCATCAGGCAAAGTCCTGAAATTTCCAATCAGCTTCTTCTTGGCACAGCCTATAACCGGGAGATCAAGCATTAGCCCAAAATGCGATGCCATGCCGATCCTCTTTGGATGAGCTATACCGTTGGCGTCAAACATAATGACATCAGGAACAGTCTCGAGCCGCTCCAGAGCTTTGGCCAGGACCGGGCCTTCCCTGAAGTACAGAAAACCGGGGATATATGGGAAATTGACATAGGATTGCGCACGCACCTTTTCCAGGGGGACCAACTCGGGGAACTTCATTACCACCACGCTGGCGAAGATCGCCTCATCTCTCTTGGAATAAGCAACATCGGCACCGGCAATTGTCTCGAATTCTCTGTCCGGAGGTCTCACCTCTACTAAATCAACAAGTTCTTCCTGTATCCTGGCAGCTTCTTTCAGATCAGTAGTCCATTGATGCATTCGAGCAAATTTCATGACATCCCCTTTGAGGCCAAAATTGCCGACCGATTATTTTTAGTATTCACATTAGATAACACTTGTATCTTCTGGATGTTCAAAGCTTCCTTTTAATCCTGGTACGGCCATATTAAACAGATTGAATATATAATTCAACAAAATATTTCGGGGGGGCTAACTGTAATCTATCAAATCAGCTTAAAAACAGTCTGAGAACAGATCATTGCGGAAGTTCGGACATCTTCTCCGAGGTCTTGTGAAAGAAATAGTCGAAGATATGGGATTCCAGGATGCTGAATGCCTGATAGGAGCTGGATGTAATATTCAGGGTACCGATCTTCTTGTTTCCATGGACGAGGGGAATTATGGCCAAACTTTTGGAATTCTTATCCATCAATATCTTCTTTTCCAGTTCTATTGCTTCGATATCCTGAGAATAATCGCGAACATACACATGACCGCTATCCAGAACCTTTTTCATCAGGGTCTTGCCCGCCACTACATTGAGATGAACACCATTTCTGAATTCACGGTTTATCTGTACATGAGTAATACTCATTAGATCATTTTCTTCATCATATAAAGCCAATGAGGCCCTGTTGATGGCGAAAAACTTATCAAGCTTCGAGCAGAGCTTCATGAATAGCTCATAACGGGTATAGGAGCTGTTGATGACTTTCTTAAGGCTGCGAAAAACCGAGTTCTCGGCGTACGCAGAACTTTCAGCCTGAAGCTCGGACCTGTCTATCCTGCGGAATTCGATTTCCGTAGGACGGGCCGAATTATCCGTCATCCATTTGATTTCAGACATACAGAACTTCCGAATATTTTTCTGACAGCCAATCCACGAGGCCCAATTTGTCGACAAATATGAAGCGGTCGGTTTTTTTAAATTTCACGTCCAATGGATATGTGGACGTCAATATAAGTTTACACTCAGGATCAGAATCTCCCAGCTTTTTCAGCGCCTCCCGGCCATTGCATTCGGGCATAAAATAGTTGCAGATGATCAGATCGAATTTCTCTTCTTGAAGCAACTCCTGAGCCTGTTCTACAGTTCGGGAATTATGGCAGTCGAAGCCGATTTTGCTCAGGGCCATATGGGTAGATTCCAGGAAACCGGGATTGTCATCGATGATCAGAATCCTCATTTTCTTTTTTATATCTGTCATAATACTTCCACTGTTAATTTTACCTTAATCTGAAACGATTGTCTCCGGCTTCAGATTGTACTTCTTTACTTTGCGCCAGAGTGTCGTTCGGCCTATCCCGAGCTGTTTTGATGTCCGGGTATAATTCCAATTATTGGAAGCCAGGGCGCGCCTTATATGTTCCCGCTGGGTATCTTCAAGGGTGCTTGTTTCCGGCGGCCTGCGCAACTGCAGCCTGCGGGGATGACCCAGTACGTTGGGGGCAAAGAAGATATCCTCCTGATCAAGAGTATCCCTGTTGGTCAGGGCAACAGCCCGTTTAATAGTATTTTTCAATTCCCTGACATTTCCAGGCCATTCATAATTCAGGAGGGAATTTGCTGCGGAGGAATCCATACGTAGGCCTGGCCTTCCAAGTTCGCCGCCACACTTTTTGAGGAAATGCTCGGCCAGCGGCATTATATCCTCGCATCGCTCTGCAAGCGAAGGTACATGTATACGAATCACATCCAGACGATAATATAAATCTTCTCGGAATGTGCCGGCTTTAACCATCCGGGCCAGATCTTTACTGGTCGAGGCGAGAATCCGTACATCTATCTCAGTCTCAGTATCCGACCCAACCGGCCTGATGACCTTTTCCTCCATGACCCGCAGTATTCTGGATTGCAAAGACAAAGGCATATCGGAGATTTCATCCAGGAGAATCGTACCGCCCGCGGCTTTTTCCAAGAGACCTTTAGCGGTACATGTAACACCTTCTATGGTGCCGCCTGCCTGGCCAAAAAGTTCTATTTCCAGAAGCTGCTCCGGCATGGCTGAGCAGTTTATTGCGAAAAATCTATTATCTTTTCGGGCAGACAGGTTATGGATTATCCTAGCAATGGTTTTCTTTCCGGCTCCAGAATCTCCGCTTATGAGAACGGTGAGATTCTGTGAGGCGATTTTTCTAACCAGATCCATCACTGCCATCATTTGAGGAGATTGGGCAATGATATTTTCGTCCGAATAATCTTTGCGCAATGCATCCCTCAAATACCTAATTTCTGAAATCAACTTGCGTCTCTCCAGCGCTTTTTCTACAACCACGAGAAGCTGTTCGTTTTTGAACGGTTTGGTTACAAAGTCGAATGCACCGGCTTTCATAGCTTCCAGCGCCACCCCGATGGAACCGAAATCGGTTAAAACTATCACCTCTACATGGGGATACATATTTTTGATACGGCGCAGAAGCTCCAGACCATTCATTTCCTTCATGCGCAGGTCGGTTATGACCATATCAAAGTGTTCATTTTCGAGAATGGAAAGCGCCTGGCCGGCTGAATCGGCTGTTTCAGCACAGTAAGAGTGTCTGGCCAGCAGGATATTGAGCGATTGTCTCAATGCTATTTCGCCATCAACAATTAGTATTTTTTCCATGGTGTGTGATCTCACTCCTTTATATTTGGTCGTTCTTTGCGAGGAAATGATATTTTTACTCGGGTGGCTCCATTGGCCGGGCTGTCGATCTGCAACTTTCCACCATTTGCCCGACAAATACTTTCAGCCACTGCAAGATCCAGACCGGATCCACCCTCCCTGGTGGAAGTATGGGGCTCTTTTACCATCCTTAGAAGCTCCGGCCTAATTTTAGATCGATTATCTTTGATAATGATACATATTTGCACAATTTCTTCATCCCGGCTGAGGTCTATCTCTACAATTCCGGAATGTTCAGGCGTGGCTTCACGGACCCTGGTAAGAATCTGATCTATTACTTCGCGAACCTGATCCGTCCCAATCATAATTTCGGAATCAGCCAGACCATCATAATATCTGCAGCTAATCTGTCTTTGTGCATATCCGCTCTTTGAAATGACACTTTTTATTATTCCGGTCAAAGTTGTAGCGCTTATGGCCTGGTTCGAGGCTTTTGCCTCGGCCGCATAGCCGCTGGAACTTTTGCCTTTCTTTGCCGATTTCTCAAGCGCGATGCTCAACTTTTCGGCCTCCAGACGGGGATTGGAACTGCTTTCGGGCAAAATTGCCAGAGCGAGATTGAGTCTTCCGCGTTTACAGTTTTTATCCTTTATGACGGCAAAAATCTCCAGGCCGTCATCATGCATCCTCATGACAAAACCGGAATTATCATAGCGTAGATCGAAAGTTGACAGGTCTGCAAACCGGGGAAGGTTGTTGCCGAATTCACATTCCGGCCGCAGCAGAACATATGCAATGTGAAACTCTGTAAAATCATCAATGCAGCTGCACAACCTTGATATCAACTCTTTTGAGTCATGTGCCTCACAGAAGGCACTCAGGGAATCAAGAAACTTGCATTGATTGTGATCCAATACAAAGGGAGCGATCCTGCTGGTTAAAGTGGGAATGTGGTCAAATGTTGCCATTCTCATGACCCTTACGGCAATTTGTTTCTGTTTTTATGCGATTTGTTTTTTTGTGAAACTAGTTTCTCTATCGGTATTTTTCACGAAACTTTAACCATCCAAAAACAGTTTTCCGGCATATCCGACTAAATCACTTCAGGTTGAAATATGCTGGATGGTGCGGGCCAGTTTGCTTTGAAGGGATGTTATTGAGATGGCGAACAGGAAAAGAGCCGGGCTACAATCTTATTTGAAACAGCAGGGACAAAAAGCTTTATAAAGTTGAATGTTGAATGCGTCCGATAGAATTATATATTGTAAAAGATGACAGGCCATTTAGGAAGGGATTGAGATCATAGAAAAGGATCAGGATAAAGACGCCCGATACAAGCCCGGCACCGGTCAGAAGGTGCGCATATTGTTCACGTCGGCCGGCGCGGGTCATAAAGCCGCCACCAACGCATTGAGGATTGCCTGGTCTGAATTATATCCTGAAGATGATGTGGTTACGGAAGATATCCTCGATTATACTCCAGCCTTGTTCCGATTTATATATTCGCGAGGTTATTTACTGATGGCCAGCCGTTTTCCGATTTTGTGGCGAATCGCGTTCTCCAGAGGAGAGGACCTTCACAAGTTCAAGCCGCCCGGCAGGCTCAGCTGGTTTTTCAGGAAATTGGTCATGGGCAAGTTTATCAGGCTCGTGAAGAAGGAGAAGCCGGATATAGTCGTTTCAACCCACTTTATGCCGTCTGATGCGGTATACCTGTTAAATCAGAAGATGAACAGTCCAGCGAAATTTGCCATAATCGTGACCGATTACGGCATCCATACGGCATGGCTGACGCCGGGAGCAGATAGATTTTATGTACCGACCGAGGCAATCAAATCGGAACTTTTGACATTAAAAGAGTTTTTAGGTATTNNAAAAATACAATCTCGATTCTAATATTTTCACTATTCTTTTGTTTCGGGATGTGTTTACAAAGGGTAACTTCGAACATTTCGTCAGGTACCTTACCATGGTACCTCATCCGATCCAGCTGATTATGCTGGCGGGAAAGGAATGGCCGATTCCCGGCAGGATAAAGAAAAGGTTCGCAGAGAATAACATATCCTACAGGATATTCGGGTACATAGATTTTATGGAGGAGTTAATGGCACTGGCCGATATAGTAATAACCAAGTCCGGTGGTCTGACGACCTCGGAATGTATGGCCGCAGGGACACCAATTGCCATATACAAGCCCTATGCTGGTCAGGAGGAGCGTAACGCTGAATTCCTGATGGAGCAGGGTGCCGGAATTAAATTGAACCAGCTGGCCGGATTGCCGTATAGATTAACTGAATTAATCGAAAATCCGGAAAATCTTAAATCGTTGTCGGAGGGTGCGAGGATGATTGCCAAGCCCAACGCGGCTTATGATATTGTGAGGGATTTAAAGAAGATAGGAGGGGAATGCGGTGGCAAAAATTAAGGAACAATTCAAGGAGACCATCGAGTGGTCGAAGAATGTCCAGAAGCGCCTTACCGGGATAAAGAGCCCCGGGAATAAGGATCTTGATGTACACCATATTCTGGAATCACTTTTCAAGCAGGTGGACCGCGATAAAGACGAATATATTAAGCAGGTCGATGTCTGCAAGCAGAAATATATCTCAGATTCTGAGACGATAAAAATGGCCCTTACGAAGCTCCTTACCTCTCTTGAGCATGAGCAGGAAATATCACAGGAAAAGGCCAGCCGTCTGCAGGAACTGCTGCATGAGCGGTTTATGGATGATGACGATCAGAGGGATGAAATAGGTGAGCTGAAAGCAAAAGAGAAATCGCTCGCCGCCCTGGAAAAGGAAGTGATCGAAATCCTCTCCAGACGATTCACAAAGTGATCAGTGTATTCCTTTTTCCGAGCGCCAGAAATGATCAATCAGACTAATCCCCCCTTCCAGTCTGAGACTGTTCCGTAAACCGCCGCTGATGAAGTTTTTAGCAAGATTGAGTGATTCTTCGATTTCATGACCGCGTGCCAGATAGGCGGCCACAGCCGATGCAAATGTACATCCGGAGCCATGATTGTTGACACCGGCCACCTTCTCAGACTTTAACTCATTAACAGTCAATGAGTTGCTGCCATAGATATCGATCGCGGCATCCTCCAGATGTCCCCCTTTCAATACAAATACTGTTGCCGGATAGAGCTCAATCAGAGCTTCTAATGCCTCGGTCATCTGCCGCTTATTCTTTAT
>JABAHP010002666.1_pt3 | contig 28013 bp, 22 predicted proteins | sample 7062081 | NCBI WGS metagenome assembly JABAHP01 (sample SAMN14534357, study PRJNA622989) | marine sediment metagenome | biome: marine biome [ENVO:00000428]; feature: marine pelagic biome [ENVO:01000023]; material: deep marine sediment [ENVO:00002113] | place: India: Gulf of Kutch | collected...
TGGGATGTTCGATTGAGTCGCCTAAATCCCCTACCTGGGATACGAAACTCTCGATACCATTGATCTCGCGGCATTATGACATATACGAACTGATCGACCGCATGGCTGAAGATGCGATCTCTTATGACAGCCTGGGTGAAATCTCGATTTCATTTAAACAGAATATAGATACGTTCATAGTCGATCAAGGTCTATCCATTCAGGATATCAACCAGAATTCCGTGCATGATCTCGGGTCGGTGACAATTACCACGCCGGACCCCGTGAGCCTGCATTTGAATCTGACGGACTATCTTCCGCTTGCCACTGGCGAGGTTCCGGAGGTCGGTTTTGACGCTGATATGGATTTAGATCCGATATCTGAGTTCGAATCGGCATTGATAGATGAAGGGCAGTTGATTCTAACGATTACCAACAACTTCGATTTACAACTTGATTCGCTCATGATCTGGATAGTGAATTCGTCAAACGGAGATACCATCGCCGATTACCTTGCAGAGGGCGGCCTCGGAATCGGTGAGACCATAATCGATACCACGAATCTTAATGGAGTATCGGTTTCCAATACAATAGGTCTGGAATCGAGAATACATACACCCGGAGGCACTCTTCTTTCCACTTCTGACAAGTACCTGCAGGTTGCGCTGGACTTCGCGGACGACCTCACGGTTTCCTCCGCTATCGCGCAGATACCGCCGCAGGAGAAAAATTACAGCAGTTCAGTCGAATTGAACGAAAGCAACCAGTTGGCCAATGCAGTTTTATCGAACGGACAAATTTCTGTAAACTTATACAACAATTCACCCCTCAGCATAGATGCAGTAATCGAGATACCGCAGGTTACCCAATCCGGCCTTCCGCTGACAATCAGCGGTACTATATCGGGATTAGGTCAGAGCAGCTTTAACCAGGATGTTGCCGGATATACCGTTGAGCCGGAAATACAGGCGCAGTCGATGGTTCTGGATGTCAATTTCGATGCCTATCTGCATGGCACCGGTGGGACAGCTGTTGGCGTCAACGCCAGCGATCAGTTTATTGTCGAGACTGAATTATCGGGAGTACAATTTTCACAGGCAACCGGCATTTTTGAGCCCACGGAAATTATCATCGATCCCGTGCAGGAGAGTCTTGATGTGCCCGAAGGCTTCGACAACATCACTTTGACAGACGCTGCACTTGTTCTCGATATCTATTCCCAGACAGGTATTCCAGTCAGCGTGAATATTGAGCTTACTGGTGACGGGGGCCAGTATCTCAGCACAGAAGCCCATGTTATACCTGGTTCACCGGATAATCCCGGTGTGACAAATCTGGTCGTTTCCAATATCACTGAGCTGATAGATCCAATACCAAGCGAGATAGTAGTTTCGGGTATCGCAACTGCGGGGGATGGGGTAACTCCGGGTACTGTGTATGCCGAGAGCAAAGTCTGGGGCGAGGCCGAGATCAGATCTCCGCTTAAATTCGCTATCGCTGAAACAATAATCGAAGGCGATATAAATTCTACCAAAATCGATCAGGGGGATATCGACGAAATATCCAGCCGACTTCTTTCAGGGGAGATTCACGGTATAATCACAAACCATCTTCCCTTCGAGGCTGAGGTCGAATTGTATCTGGGCGGAGATTCCTCCTCCCTGTACTCAAGTCCACAGCTCACTATTGGTCCGGTTTTAGTAAGTGCAGGTATCATCAATTCTTCGGGGATTGTTACGGATGCCACAGAGACCAGTATTGAAGTTCATCTATCTGAACAGGATCTGAATATCATCGAAAATGAAACGTTATACATCGGCCAGAGACTGCATCTTCCCGGAACAGACGGGGTGATTATAAATATCGTAGATACAGACTATCTCGAGATCGAAGCATATATAGAACTTGAAACCCGTCTTGGCGACAATTCGAATTAGGATGCGGGAAGGAGACATAAAGATGAAAAATATAATATTAATTATATCGTTGACCGCATTCTGCATTCTATTTACTGCTGCTCTGGAAGCGAGTCATTACGAAAGCGCCAGGTCTTTGTCTATGGCCAAAAGCTTCACCGCGCTTGCCATGGACTATCATGCGATCGGTATAAATCCGGCCAATCTGGCATTGAGCAGTGGTAACAATTTTTCATTTGAGCTATTTTCGGTTGGAGCAGATATCAGCAACAATTCCTTTTCACTTTCCGACTACAACAGCTACAACGGTGAATATTTGACTGAAGCGGACAAGAATGACATATTATCTAAGATTCCCGAAAATGGCCTGCAGGGCAGCGGTGAAACCGGCATCTCGGCACTGTCGTTCTCAAGAGGTCAGATAGCTTTCGGTATAACCGGGCATGCCGACGGCAAGGCAAGCATCGACAAGAAAATCCTCGAGCTTGTCTTCAATGGCAATACCATCGGCGACACAATGGATATTTCCAATGCTTATGGCACCGGTATCGCACGTATGGATTTCAATTTATCGTATGCACGAGAATTGAAGAGGCTCGGCTGGGGTGTAGTAAATTGGGGCATCAATCTGAAATACATTTACGGTCTCCGTTATGCCAATGTAGAAGAGGCGAGTGCATATGTCGCTACAACATTGAGCGGGATTGACTCCGAAGGAGCAATACAACTCAAAACCTCGAGCGGCGGATCAGGATTCGGGATTGATCTGGGTCTGTCGGCTGAATATCGACAGGAGTGGATATTCTCGCTGGCAGTTACGAACATAATTTCTACCATTAACTGGTCAAAAGATAACAAATTGAATACTTATGTTTTTGTCTGGGAAAATCTGACTGCCGAAAACTCCGATGACGGCTCAGTGATAACTTCCGATGATATCGAGGAACCGATCGGGTCATTTTCTGAATCGCTGCCGCCGGAACTCGCCCTTGGAGCGGCCACAAAGCACAAATCACTTCTGCTCAGTTTTGACTTTAAGCAGGGTCTTAAAGATCAGGGACGTGTGTCCACGACACCCCAAATATCCCTCGGATGCGAGGCCGGATTTTTCAAATCGATTCCGCTGAGGGCCGGACTCTCTGTAGGCGGAGCCGAGGGCAGCTCGGCCGCTGTCGGCTTCGGCCTGAATATCAAATCCTTCTTTATTGATTTCGCCTATATGGCTACCGGCTCACTAATTCCAATCGGAGGTAAAGGGATGGGGTTAGCGATTTCCAGCGGCTTGAATTTCTAATAGCTTATTATAGCCATCAAAGAAATCCCGCTTGCAGATGCGAGCGGGTATTTTCATAAACAGAATCTATCTCCAGACCCCAGAGTATTGGAGATTTCCCATACTTTTTTGCAGAAGCAGCAATCGCCCATTTGAAACATCCCAGGCCGCTTACATAACGTATTGTAATTCATTGAAATAACTGCATCCAAAAAACCAATTCCTCGCCTGTCCCATGGCACTGGCTTTGCAACCTCTCTCAGTGAAAGATTCCTAATTATTCACAACGGAGGGAAAGATGAAGAGGGCTTGTGGGATCCTGCTGGCCATCATGTTTGTACTGGCGTTTATATATTGTCAGAGATCACTCGCCATGCCGCCGCATCCGGACAGGGTTGAGGAAATGGCGGTCCTGAAGGCACTTGGTGAGCCGTATATTGACTTCGATTCACTGGCTGAAGTAAGGCGTGCGAAGGGAATCGATAAACCGGGCGATATTAATATGTCAACTCTTATTGCAGCGAATGACACAATAAACATACTGGCCATATTGATTCAATTCCAGGATGACAGCGCACAGACTGCTGCCGAATATTTCGACACCCTGATATATGCCAATCGGCAGGGCAGTGTAACACACTATTACCTGGAGAACTCATACGGCGTTTTGCATATCGGCACATTGACACTCCCCTCTGAATTCGGGTGGCTGACATCATCGGAAGACGCTTCCTTTTATACGGCGGGTGGAGATAATGGCCTGGGAACTTATCCAAACAATGCCCAGAGACTGGTTGAGGAAGCAGTCGATCTGGCAGATCCCATGGTAGACTTCTCGCTATACGACAACGATAATAATAATTATGTTGACGGTTTGATTATCGTTCATGCGGGCAGAGGTGCCGAGTATTCGATGAATGAAGATGATATCTGGTCGCATAAATGGGGGATTTCCCCACGAAACAAAGATGGTGTATTCGTTTCTACATACACAATGATGCCGGAATATTTCACTTTAGCGGGTGATATGACTTGCGGCGTATTTGTCCATGAGCTTGGGCATGTTTTCGGTCTGCCCGATCTTTATGACCGTGATTACAGCTCGCGAGGATTGGGTAAATGGTCGGTGATGGCCTCGGGAAGTTGGAATGGAATTAACGGAAGCTCACCGGCTCACTTCGATGCCTGGTCCAAAATCCAACTCGGCTTTGCTACGGCCTTGAATGTCACCTCAACTATGATGGGCGCCTCTATTCCGCGGGTCGAAACAAATCCGGTAATCTACCGACTATGGACCAACGGTCTGCCTGGAACGGAATACTTCCTTGTAGAAAACAGGCAGAAGACCGGCTACGACAGCTATCTTCCGGGATCTGGATTGTTGATATATCATATTGATGACACACAGGATGATGGGTCGGGGAGCCCTGACAATGATGATGAATGGTATCCTCCTGATCATACTTCAAGCGGAAACTATCTGGTGGCGCTGGAACAGGCTGACAGCCTCTGGCAGCTCGAGCAGAATCTCTCCTATGGAGACGGTGGAGATCCATTCCCGGGCTCAGAGGGAAATCACAATTTCTCGCCCCTGACAAGACCGAATTCGAACGATTACGCGGATAATAACACATTGGTGGCTGTGACCAATATCTCCAATTCGGGACCGAATATGTCTGCAGATTTTACCGTCTCATTCGCGTCGGCCGCCGAGGATGAGATTGAAATTGAGGATGAAGTAATTCCGGAACAATTCGATCTGGCCCAGAATTCTCCCAATCCATTTAATGCTGAGACAAAGATCAGCTTTGCAGTGGCAGAACCGGGAGCGGTGAGACTAGAGATATATAACGTAGTCGGCCAGAAAATTAAGACTCTGACCTCGGGATTATATGCTCCCGGGAGATATGAGATCTACTGGGATGGCACTTCTGATAACGGCCAAGCACTGGCCTCAGGCCTGTATTTTTACAGGCTTAAAACGCTCGAAGGAACCATCTGTAAGAAGATGCTCTTAATGAAATAAACAGTCTGATGATAAGACCTGACGGGTCATCATAAATTATTTATGCTGGCCCGTTACTTCTTGTAATTTCTGCTGTAATAGTGGCGGTAATTACCGTTGGAGTTGCCATTGTTTCTACTGTAACTTCCCCTTTTGCGATTTTCTTTCTGCTGCAGCCTCTTCCCTTTCTTTAGCTGCATATAGCAGCTTTTACATCGCTTGGGTTCCTCAGTAATTCCGCGTTCGAGAAAATATTCCTGAGCGGCGACCGTAAAAACAAATTCCTCATCGCAGTCAACGCAAATCAGAATCTTGTCTGTGAGACGCTCCTCCTCCATACATCCCCCCCAACTTTGGGATAAAGAATTAACGTCGGATGTTTTTTATTTTTTCTTACTTTTTCTCAAGCCAAAAGCACGCAGGACAAGAATAAGTATTCTTTCCTTTGCAATCTTACTTTATAAATTAAAAAACAACTTTAATGTCAAGTATAAACTCTTAAAGCGGAAATATTTTCCGCCCGGTCCATGTTGTCAGTACTACAGATCAGTAACGTCTTACTAAATATAAAGCGCGTCAGCGTATCAACAGCATTTTGCGAACCATATGGAATTCATCGGCTGTCATGCGATAAAAGTAGACGCCGGTCGGCACCGGATTACCATTGCTATTGGTCGCATCCCATGTCACAGAATGATAACCCTGCGGCAGATTTTCATCCACCAGCATCTTAACGGTCTGCCCCAGGACATTATATACCTCCAGGGTCACATGACATTCACGCGGAACTGAGAAATCGATGGTTGTAATTGGATTGAATGGATTGGGAAAATTGCGTCCCAGTGTGAAATTCCCAATATTCGACTGATCGGCTAAATATGTTTCCAGCACATCATGTATCTTATCTGCCTTCGGACCAAGGGACATATTTTTCAAATGCTCGTTAATCTGTCTGAAATTCCCGGACTTTTCGGCAAGCTCATCCATAGTGAAAGCTATAGGAGTTCCCTCTATTTCGTGCGACATCCCCCAGTTAGTTTCAATTAACGCCAGATCATCATCATTAACGACACCATCACCATTGCAGTCGGCGTAACTGGCCCTGGCCGGTGTCCAGCTTTTTGCTGCCTGCCGACCCCATAGCTCTGCTTCGCTGTGTCGTGGTTCTCCGGAGAAGCCCCAGTAGATTCCAATCGGCAGCACATCCAGTTCATTAACCACGCCATCATTGTTGGCATCTCCGGGATAAACCGCAAGCCCGGTCGTGAAGATCAAAGTGTAATCGTCTTCCGGTGAATCCCCGCCCGCACCATCACCATCACCATCCAGGGTATTGCCGGCGAGGTCAGCAATCCTGCTGTCAAGAACTATCCTGATAGAATCATTTATTACAAAACCATTTTCGGGTGCGAAAGTGAGGAGATTTTTCTCAGGGTGATATGTTAATTCTCCCGTGATTGTCGCACCTGTTCTCAATGAGGACGCAGTTACCGCTCCCGGCTGCAGGCTGGCTTGACTGATGGCCTCTGAAAAATAGATACTTACAGAATCTGTAACAGCATATTCCTTTTCATTATGATAGGGGCTGGTGGAATCAACCACAGGCGGCGTCCTTTCTACAACGCCGATACCGGTTAATGGAACAGTCCATTGCGGGTAAGCAGGATCATCCGAGATAATTGTCAATTTGCCCTCTATCTCACCCAAAGCATCGGGTGTGAATGAGACCAGGATCTGCCTGCTTTTATTCGCATCATCCAGAATAAAGCTGCCGGAGAAATCTATGCCATATGCAGAGGGCTCTGCATGTATGTCGGATACTTTAAGATTAAAAATCTCGGGCAGTATGATATTCGACCCAACAGTCAGATTTAAAGTCCTGGTGCTGTCTTCCTGTACCTCGCCAAAATCCAGAGCAAGAGGGGTTATTTCGATCAGAGAATCTGCGTTGGAAGAAATCTGCAGGTTCTGTGTATCGACAGGATAACCTCCCCAACCTGTAGTGATCAGTAGAAGCTCATAATCACCGCGCGAAACATCTTTGCTCATCGATACTGACATAGAAGTGCTGTCGAATAGTCTGGCTGTAGAATCCGCAAAGTCGATTCTTATCCGGCCTCTTGTCGGCTGCTCCGGAATGGATGCCTTGAATGATACCTGCCGATCAAATAAACCATACAGTGAATCGACAAAGAGATCATAACGGTAATTATATTTATCGGATTGTATATTATAAACATCTGATTCAAAGCCAAAAACTGTTACATATTCAGTTCTGGCAGACGTGTCGGGGACATCAGCGCACTGATTCAAGCACATGAGGGACACATCATATCGCCCCGGAGTCAGATATCTGTGTTCGGTATTCTGCTCCACCGATGTGTAGCCATCTCCAAAATTCCAGAGCCAGCTTTCAGGACTGTAAAGCGAGCGGTCGAAGAATTCGACAGTGAGCGGGGCGGAACCCTGACGCGGCTCAGCTGTGAAATCGGCTTCGACTCCAAGGAGCGCATTTATGTATCCTGTTTTCACTATTTCCGTTTGGCCGCAGGAATTAGCCGCTGTCAACTGCACACTATAGACACCAGGTACTTCATAGGTATGAGTAGGATTAATCTCCGTCGAGCCTGCCATATCTCCGAAGTTCCATGTATATTTTTTATCCCCACCCTGGGTCAGATTCTCAAAGTTCACTGTAAAGGGTACACATCCAGTGGTCACATCAGCCTGAAAATCCGGCACCGGTTTGCTGTCCACATGAATATAATCCGTTTTACTTATGACGACTGTTGTACAGGGCGTTACCATCTCGAGAGTCACAGTGAATATACCGGTGTCCTCATATATATGGGAAGGATTGAGGATGTTATATGCCTCTTCCCCATCCCCGAAATTCCATATTAGTGAATCATAATACCCTTTGAGGTTCAGCGCTCTGAAGTCAATCCTGAGCCCGGGACATCCATCAGTCTCGGTCAGAGTAACGAAATCGCCGGACATAGTGCAGTCAGCATATTCATCGGGACCGATATCAACCTTGCCGGCTATACTCCGGTCCTGACCCATGAAATCAAATCCCAGCATATGCGGCAGATCCTCCATGCCCATGTCAATCAATCCGGAGGCATCAGTTAAATGATAATCCCCTCCAGCAATGTCGGAAAGATTCGGATTGACGAATATGTCAGCGGAAGCTTTCGGGCATTTCGAACATCCGGTATAGGGAGTATTGTTATAGTAATTATTATTGTTATAATGCGTGATCGGGGAGTCATTCAAACCCAACCCATCGGGATTATTATCCTGAAAAATGTTGTTATAAACATATGGGTCATAGTTATATTCCACAAAAATACCCGCACCGAAATTATTGGCGGTATTACGGTAAAAGAGATTGTTATAAATATAGGCGCTTAATGATGCGATCGCGATTGCACCTCCCAATTCGGCCCGGTTGCCCCTGAAGATATTATTCTGGACCAACCAGAACGGTTCCTCACCCCGGTTGCCGTACATATATATAGCGCCGCCATGTGAATAGAATGGATCGGTTGCCCTGTTATTTTTGAAGACATTGTTATAGCATTTTATATTGCAGCTATCAGCATAAATAGCCCCGCCATTATTGGCAGCCCGGTTTCCAGAGAAAAGATTATCATGAATATCAGCAATGCTGGAGACCAGAGTAATTGCTCCACCTGAGACAGCCGCGGAGTCATTAATGAATTCATTACTGAATATAAAGACTTCCGAATTCTCAATGTAGACTGCTCCGCCGGAAGATTCGCTGATACAGTTCTTGAAACTGTTGTTTATGACCATGAGTGATTTTGTATTTCTGGCATTAATAGCGGGCCGTGCCGAAATAATATTGAAACCGTCGATTACACAGCCACCGGAATTTTCATTCAGAAGGAAAACGCCGTTTTTGTCTGCGCCCGAGAGAGTAGTGGAATCAGAGCCAAACTGGCTGCGCAGATAGACCCCGTTGTATAGATAGGAAACCTCATCTCTGTATTCATATATTCCCGGCTTAACGGTAATGGTATCCCCTGCAGACGAGTTTTTGACAGCAACTCCGATTGAACCGTAGGGATTATCGAATGATCCCTGGCCGCTATTATCGCTGCCGTCCGGGCCTACCCATAATTCCGCAGCCTGAATATTGACAGCGGCTAATCCGAAAGCCAGCACAACAACTGCGGAGGCCGCAAACTGAAATATTTTATTAAAACAAAATCTCATATACACAATTAAGGTACCGCTTGAGGAATTACTTCAACTTCCCCGTTTTCCAGAACCAGATTCCCGAAACCGCTTATTGGGGCGCCGGTAGGATCGGTCAGCATTGCCGTAGTTGGATTGAAGTCGAGCTGACTGGTGCCCTGCTCCAACGGATCAAAGAAAATTCGAGCTAACCAGCCGGATCCTGAGACAGGGAGCTGTCCCTGCGTAAGGGTCAGAGCGACTGCCACAAAATTGGAATCCATGCGAATTGTACTGACCGCATCAAGACCGAGAAAATCCCCAACCTGAACATCGCCGGGAGCAATAATGGTGTTATTGAACTCGATTCTGAAGCTGGCGCCAAAAAGATTCTGCACACGATAAACATAAACGTCGAAAAACTGCAAATCACCAGTCGGCACGCTCTGAAAGAGCGGATTAACCTTGAGCATCAATATTTGCGGAACCATCTGGATGAACACAGTGACATCCTGACCCAGTCCGATGCTGGCTTCATTATTTCCATAATAAAGAAGTTGTCCCTGATTATCAAAGGCCGCCAGGGAGAAAACGATATTCTGGCCGGGTGGAACGTCCACGACCACATTGACTCCTCCCGGTCCGAAAGGTACATCCATCCTGATTATAGGAAGACTATCGCCTGCAGTCACACTGAGTTCAACCCGTGCAACATTTGAACTCAGCTGGGAGCCTTCGAAAACTGCCGCCAGTTCAACCGGCATAACAAAATCTGGTCCCGAGCTGTCACTGCATCCGACAATAATTACCACCATGACAATAGCAGCTGCGAAAACTGCTCCCAGCAAAACCGAATTTTCAGTTCTCATCTTTTCCATCAGAAACTCGCTCCCACTCCAATAATAAATTGCCAGCCGCTTAGATCCAGTATATCATCGTCGGCAGAACCGGTAAAGTATTCGAATTCAGCCACACCGCGAAACATCTCGTAAAATGAACCAGTCACACCAGCCCCGAATCCAAAATAATTGGATGAACCGAAACTGCGGGGATGATCATCAGCATATCCATTGGCGGCAACATACTGATAATCCAGGAGGCCTTTTAATCCGATTCTCTCAGTCACGCGGTAGACAGTCTCGCCATAAATCCGGGTCTCGGCCCCATGACTCTTTTCCGGTTCAGTATTCAATTCGCCTGAAATAATCCGCTTATCCTTTCCCCGGACAATTTCTCGAAGACCCAGCAATGCGGATATCCTGTCCTGGCTGAACCTGAATTCCGCGGTAAGATCAAAAATATCTCCATCCTTGAAGAGCGAAGTACCATCAAGCTTGTCCTCGCCGTAAATACTGTAAACAAGTGAAAGCCTTCCCCAAAACTGGTCTCTCTGGGCCGTACCGAATGCCGCAAGGCGGAGCATGTTTCCGGGCTTGTAATCCTCGATTCCCTCCAGAGGTTCATAGGCAGTCTTCAGGAGATACGATGCCCCTCCGCCAAATGAGAAAGCGTCGAAAGTGCGTGCATAACCGGCTTCAATTGTCGCTCCGAAGCCCTCGCCATAATTTTTGATCGGGAAATTGAGAAATGATTCCGTGAGCCAGTTAACCACCCCGATCTCATCACTATCGAGGGATTTTTTGCCGGTCGGAAGGTTAATTCCCGCTCCCAGGAGAACTCGGTCTTCAAAGAAAGAGGCATATACTGCCACCCTGGAATCATTTAAACCGGTGAGAGAAATATCATCATCACCCACATCTCTGCTTGCACCGGCTGTTGACGAGGTGAAGATGATCTCCACATTGTCTCTGACCGGCACAAAGCCATATACCGGCAGCACCCACTGATTAAGAGTTGTTTCAGCGTCGGAGGTTTCGGTAATGGTCCAGCTCTGATATATAAATTTTATTTCTCCTGACGGCGGCTGTCCAAATACGATTTGCCCCTCCAAAGGCTGGTATAAAAACAGAAAACCGATCAGAAGAAAGATTATCGTCAAATATTTTCCGCTATAATTCATTATAACCTACTCGTCAAATGAGCCATTAATTGTCACATTTCCAGCGCCCACCACAGGCAGTGTGTATGGATTATCCCCCTCATCCTCTCCAATATCGGGTTGAAAACCGAGAGCCATCCGAATAGCCCTGAGACTCTGCCCTGTCTGCGCCGTAGTTACCGAAGTGGCATAGACTGCAAAATCCTCGGCAATCTCCGCTGGAGGTTCAACCTCGCCGGTGTAATCGGAAAGTCCTTCGACCTGGCCATGAGCTTTCACCGCAAGTGCAAAATCGGGATCGGCCGCGAGAGCGTTATCGAACTGCTCCTGGGCCAGCGAATACATGCCCTGATCCATATATTGGAGTCCCAGGCTGTACGACAGGAAGGCCTGAAAAGAGCTGGTAGGCTGCGCCAGAAACTCCTCTTCCTCCTCGGGAGAGAGTTCATATCCAAGCGTGCTCAGGACATTTCTGGCCACATTTTTCTGTAATGCGAAGAATCTCTGCAGATCTCCCTCGACATCCTCGGGGTAATCCACAAAACCGTCCTTTACACCGATAACACCGGATTCAATTACAACCTCATCATCCCCTTCCTGGGATAGCTGTCCGGAGACAATTTTGGATGCTCCGATAAGTTTGCCCACGCGGGGCACCCGATCCTTGTCGAAATATTCCGACCTGGTTAGCTGGATCTCATCCATGATGGCCTGAAGTTTCAGACGCTCGACGACCTTTAGCTCCGGAACACTGCTCAGGTCTATGATCAGAAGCTCGGAAAGACCCCGTGCCAGGGGGGCATAGCGAGGCGTGAGGTTACCCGGATTAAAACCCAGTACAGCCAGGGTATTATCCGGTATCTCCTCGGTTTTTATCGATTTCTCCTGGGAGATGATCCGATTAACCTCTTGCTGGATCGCCTTATCGGTCAGGTACCTGACCCGGTGCCTGATCCGGCCGGAGATTTCCTCATCCGGATGCTCATCAAGGAAAGCTCGATAGATATCCGCGGCCTGCTCCAGTTCTCCCAACCGCTCATATGACAGTCCCAGAAATAAATTTACGGAACCGTCTTCGGGCGCCAGAATTGCCGCCTGCTTGAGGGCATTAACAGCTTCGCCGTAATTTCCAGCCCGATAATGCGCAATACCCATGAATTTCCAGGACTCCGCATCGTCGGGATTTTCAGAAACCACTTGATTGAAATAGGCAATTGCGCCCTGATAGTTTCCCGCCTCGAGCTCCTCCTTGCCGCGGTTATACAGCCCGCTTGAGCAGGAAACCAAAATAAAAGATAAAGCTGTCAGGAGATACAGTAACCTAATTTTCAATAGGCATTATCCTTTCAAGGCTAATGGTTCAAGACGTTCCTTTTTCTTCATGGCCTCCGCATATCCGGGCGCCAGATCGAGCGCCTTTTTGAATTCTGCATAGGCTTCAGAGTACTCCTTTTTATCTTCAAGAGCGAGTCCCAGAGAATAATGATAGAGGGCCTCGTATTTCGCATCCTTGCCCTCGTTGATCTTCTCCTTAGTATCCTTGTCGACATCTATCTGCATATCATCAAGAATTTTAAAGACCAATTCCTTCTGTAATTCGAAGACATCGTCAGGGTCCCCCTCGACCTCTTCAGCCTTAATGATCTCGCCCGTTTCCACCGAGACAAGACGGCCGAATATTTTGAAATTACTTTTATCTATCTTCATAAAACCGCCCATCAGGATGGTTTGTGCCCCAACCAGCTTGCCCATTTTAACCGCGGTACCCTTATCGGTAAGGTCGGATTGCTGAAGCTCGAGCTCATCCACGAGGAAATTGATACGGTCACGTTCGACCACACGAAGAGCGTCGGACTTGGTGATATCCTGTATCATCATCGACATCAAGCCCTTGCACAAGGGATCAAGCTTTTCCTGGTCATCAGAGATAGAGTGGTTATCGAAGTACATGACTGCAATGGTCTCTTTGTCTGTCATCGGCGGGCGTTTGGAGACGGGTATGCCCTTTTCGACAGCATACCAGATCTTCATCATCTGAGGCGGATACTCATCCGGAGTCAGCTCAATTGTGGGATCAAGATTTGCAAGTCTTTCCAGATAAGCCTGGGCTTCCTCGGTCTGACCGCGATTTACCTCCGACATGGCCAGTATCAGCAGAGCCCGTTTTTCCTGCTCCGGATTAAGCTCCTGATGTGCCAGGAGGCTGGAGGTTTTGATTACCGCATCTTCAAATTGTGCCCTGCGGTACATCTTGTTTGCATCTACAATAGTCTGTTCAATATCGCCCGATGCCAGCTCGGGCATCTCCTCCTGCTGTGCGGAAGCGCAGGCAAGAAACGAAAGCATGAGAATGAAAAAAAGCCCCGCGAAGATTTTTTTCTCCCTGACCATCAACTACCCTCCTGGTAAAATTTAAAAGAAAATAGGTAGCGATATTGCAAAAATCAAGTTAAAAACTTGTAACACCTACATATTTTACGTTTATAGTCTTCTTTTTGCTCAGTTTTTCCTTAATTTAAAATTGACTTCAACATCATCTTCAGCGCCGATGTTTATAAGCTTATATCCGCCCACAGTTTGATATCCGTCACGAACCACAGTAATCTTGTGCGGACCCTCCGGCAAATCGAAGGCAAAGGGAGTGCCAACCTCCTGCTTCTTACCATCTATATAAATCTGGCCCCACGACGATTCACCTCCAATGAAGCTGGCGGAGACACGCACTTTCCCGGTGGGGGCGGCAAAATTATAATCCCGCGACTTCATATTTTCAGTAACTGTTACAGTATCAAAAAAGCGGGAATTCTCCTGATCCCCTGCATCACCAACCAGGAGAATCTCATGACGACCCGGCTTCAGTGTATCCAGATAGACAGGCACATCATTGTATTGAATCTTCGTCCCATTAATATAGATCTCGGCAGCATTGTTATAATCATAAGGAGTGAAATAAATCTCCAACTTTCCATTGTAATTGGGAACCGATTGTGAGGCCTGTTGCGAGCTGGATTTAATCTGCTCATTAGCGGAAAGATCAGAAGCGGCCAGTTCACCTTTCTGCTCGTCAGCCGAGGAAAGCGCTGTATCCTGCTGGACACTTTCCGTTGCACCACCCTCTTCTTCAGTTACAGTCTGCCGGCCGCCCGGTTTAAGTGCGAACTGATAGGCAATAAAAAGGACTACGACTATGGCAATTGCAGCCCCCAGAATAATTATCGGCCGGGGACCCTTTTTTGCAGTTGGCGGCCCAAGTACAGTTTTATCTGAATCTTCAGCGCGAATCTGGGTCTTTGTTCCGGATTCACGGTCAAAAGCAGCGGCAGCCAGGGTTGCCTCGTCATCGGTCTCCAGATCTGCACTTCTCTGAAAGTCTGCGATCTTCTGCGACATCTCCTGAGCTGATTCAAAACGATTCTCAGGCTCCTTTTCCAGAGCCCGCAGCATAATCTCCTCCATCCCCGGCGGAACATCCCCGCGAAAATCCGATGCTTTGGGCGGAGCCTTCTCCATATGCGCCTTCATCAAAAGAAAATCAGACTCCTCCTTAAATGGCAGTTCGCCTGTCAGCATCTGAAAAAGCGTTATACCTGTGGAATAGAGGTCGGTGCGGTAATCAATATCTTTCCTGCCGCGAATCTGCTCAGGGGACATATAGGGCAATGATCCGGCGGCAGTGCCGGTCTGGGTCATTTTCTTGGCTCCCAGTATCTTTGCAATTCCAAAATCGGTAATTTTCACCAGCCCGGATTCAGTCACCATTATATTGGATGGCTTTATATCCCTGTGTATGATTCCATTGCGATGGGCATATCCCAGGGCAGAAAGAAGCTGACGAGCGATCATCGCGGTATCCTGTACAGAAAATGTACCCTTAGTGCTGATTATCTCATCCACATTCCGCCCGTCCACATATTCCATGATAATGAAATGCATATCATCGATGACCTCAAAATCGTAGATGGTCACTATATTGGGATGATTCAATTTGGCCATGGCTTTGGCTTCGCGATGGAACCAGGCTGAAAACCGTTCTTCCGAGGCAAGCTGGCTGTGCAGTAGTTTAAGCGCGATTTCACGTTCGATCATCGTATCGAAGGCCCTGTAGAGTATGCCGAACCCGCCTTCGCCTCGCTTTTCACGCAATTCATATTTTCCGATTCTCTTTGTTTCCATATATAAACCCTTATAAACCCTTCGATTAGGCTATTAAAAACATACACTATATATTAGTCAACAAAAAAGGCCATTTACAAAATGGCCCCGATGCTGCTCTAATCAGACATGTTTAATATGCCAGGCAAGGTGGTGACTGCCCGCCCATAAACACATAATTGACTATAAACACAGCATCCGACACATTTATATTGTCGTCACAATTTGCGTCACCCTGATACAATTCCGGCCGAGGAGGGTCTCCCCCGACAAAAGTAAAGTTGATAATCCAGACGGCATCACTGACATTAATATTACCGTCATTATTTGAATCGCCGTTAAACCTCACTATCTGTAGCGGGAGTGAGTCCACTCCAAAAGCGCTGCTGTCTTTATGGGATGTGGCTGTGAGTATTATATTATTGACTGTTCCGGGTAGAAGATCCGGGCCAGAAAAAATGTCAGCCGCTACCATGACAGAGTCTTTGATCGGAATAATGAAGAGAGTGTCATGAAGCTGGAGGTCCCAGCCCATTTCATCTTCGATCGACATATGAAAAATATCCTGGTTGGAACCACGATTAGAGACCCAGAAATTGACAGTCCGGGGACCCATGGAATAGATGTCGTATGGCCCCGCTCTCTTAACCTCAGCAGCGTAATCGGGCCAGGGCAGTAGATCGGCCGAATAAATGTAGTCCAGATCATCTGCATACCAGGATTTGACGACCGGGTTTAAGACTATGTAGTCATAGTTTTCAATCTCTGAGACCACAAGAGAACCGGCATATGCTTCATTCAGGGGAATCTCTGTGAAAGTATAATTGTTGCCGGGCTGTGCCAGTATTATATTTGCCTTCCAATGATAGCCATCCTGACCATCGAAACTTAATATAAAATCCCCTATTACATCTCCGAACCCGGTCATCTCTATGTAATTGGCGGCCAGACCATCAGGGCGCTTAGCTGAAATGGGATGAAGAACAATAGTAGGATAAAGGGTGACACTGCCCATGAGATCCACCGTAACAGGATAATCCCAGCCTTGTTCATAGTGGTTGCCATCATCATAGATTGAAACGCACCAGTTCCAGGCCGCGAATTCGCTGAAAGCATCGTAGAGACTCGAGCTATAATCGAGCAATGCTGTGTTGATGGCAGTATAAACATCGTCATCATATTTCAGGTTATCCCAGACATTTCTAATTAAAGTTGTATCGAAGTAATTATCAAGAAAACGATTCCAGATGAATGCGCCATAATGATGGTAGTCTGCGGTCTCATTTAATGGCAAATGAGTATAGTCAAAAAAGCGCCAGAGATAGTTATAGTTGTCATTTACCTGAGGGTAGCAGATTTCCTCCATCCAGCATGAAGAAACTTCCATGTACCAGACAGTACTCAGCAGGTTATAGGCCAGCTGGACCGCGTGAAAGTATTCATGCGCACAGGTGACTTTCGCAGCCCCTTTCTCAAGCCCCTCCGGATCATCATTGGGTGGAAAATCAATAAAGTTCCGGTGTACAACCATATAGCTGATCCAGTCATCCCATTCCTCCGGTCCCGGGCTTTCCGGCTGGGTATATCCATAATAGGGCATCTCCATGAGATAGATATCATAAAGTGAATCGCCGCCCTCGGCGTCATCAGAGGGCGGATATGAGTATGCAAGGTGATCATGCATGCAGCTGTATGAACTGTCGCTGTATTGGGCAATCCAATCTACATAATCGGGAATACCATTGAGAGGATCAACATCGGATGGATCAACTGCATGGGCGCCTTCGAGGTTATAGTGAATTCGAAAGTGCCCCTCGGGGCTTACTGCGGAAAATATCATGTTCGGCCTTCCGAGATAATTACTCAGGATTTCCTGCTCCGGCATGCTGAGCCGTTCCAGATTGCGCCTGGCCTCTATCATTATTTCTGTAGCTGATTTGAGCTTGATATCGGTGTCGAACCTGAATTCATCAGGTAATCTCTCAGGAGCGCGGACGGTCATGACCTTATAGATAATTTTCTGACCCAGAGAGATTCGGTTTTCAGAATAAGCAGTTTCTATCTTATCAACAGGGGCGTTTTTTGCATTTAAGCCGCTTGCAAAGATCAATATTAAAGCAAGAAAGGATAATGTCTTTAAAATATTGCGCTTCATGCAGATTCTCCATGGCGAGACATTAGATTCAGGGCTCCAATAAAAAATTTTCGAGACTTCTTAATACATCCTTAATAATATCGGCAATAAGGCCTTTGTTCCTGAATGTACAGATTTTGCAAGTATAGAAGCAGGAACATCTTACATTGATTAAGATAACCAAATAGCGGGCTTTGTCAATTTAAAAAGGCCCTGGGGCACTTGACAAATTTGATACAGGCCTTCATTCATCCCCCTGTTCAATGGCAGTAAGGCTCACCAATTCTCAGTGCTTAAGCCGAAAACTGCCTTTTCTCTCCCTTGCGCGCGAAAGAGATCAATCCAAACTCGCCTGCCAGTATCTTATTGCTAATGTTCACAAATTCCGCGCCGCTAAGACATTGCAGGGCATATGGATGGATGATCTTCTTTTCGAGCATCTTGGCCTGATTGTAATCAAAACCTGGTGAAGTCATGGCGACCTCCTTCCGGGAGGCGGCATAAGGTTAAGTATAAGTCTTCATTAAATAGTCTTTTGACATACACATCAGGCTCTTATTTTATCCCTTAACTTTTTGACTGCCCGCCACTTATAAATATTAACCACCTGCTGGGTAATGCCTAACCTGGCGCCAATTTCTCTTTCCGTGAGGCCCTCGATGATAAGTTTTATGACCTGTTTCTGCCTCTCTGAAAGGGAGTTCTTTATATGCCAGTTGAGCTTCCCGATAAATTTACGATCGAAGGATTTTCTCTCCTTTTCAAGATGAGTCTGATGATACGCTGACCTTTCACTGGGGAATTTATCGATCAGCTCGGGATCGAGCGAAATCTCCGCATATAGATATTCCTTCCTGCTGGGCATAACATCAATATATAAAAGAATGCATTATAAGAGAGTCTAAATAACGGATTATTCTGATTTTTTTGCACAATTTAAACTATTTCCTCACAAAATACGGTTTAAAAATCGTTTAATTGACAGAAACGATGCACTCTGATCAATACAAGACTTACACCTTGTTTCTTGAGAGGGTTATATGTTCACACCGAAGCGATCCAATCCAAGTGAAGTGAAATCCAGACGCGCTTGGGCCCTGTACCGTCTGCAGAGTATACCTCCATCCAAGCTGGCGACAGTAATTAACAGGATTCTGAGAGGGGATGATTATCTTTTCAATTCTATCGAGCGCGAAGCAAAGTGATTTGCTGATTTTTTGAGCGGATTTTTTTTCGTGAGCGGATCATGAAATTTGCCGCACACCTTGAAATTGAACTGGGATATGTCAAAAATAAAAGCCCGCTGGCTTTGACAGCGGGCTGATTTTTTTGCCTTTTTTACATCCTTATCAGCAGTCCGGCACACCGTTGCCGTCTATATCACAGGGACTGTTTCCGCCGACGAAAACATAGTTGATTATCCAAACGGCATCGCTAACATTCACGCTAGCATCACAGTTGGCGTCGGCTGATTCCAATGGATCAGGCTGGGAGCCTCCCACAAAGACATAATTGATGATGGTCACGGCATCGCTTACATTGACAGACTGGTCGGAATTTGCATCCCCGCAGAGGTATCCCGGATTAATCTGCATGCCGAGGAGCTTTGAGGTTTTACTGCCGGTTTCATCCTCCACCTCAGCCCAGAATCCTTCGGAGCCTTCAAGCAAAGGTACGCCGGATAAAAGACCATCCTCTGAGATATTTAACCCACTGCCTTCCAGACTGTTGTATTTATCGCTCCAGATTTTATCACCTGTTCCTCCGGTACAAGTAAGCTGGTAGCTGTAGGCTTCGCCGACTGTACCATCTGGCAATGTATCCTGTTCAATCGTCATGCTCGGATTGACAGTGAATTCGAAATCCTGTGTATCGTCTGCACCAACATCATCGGCTGCACGTGCAGTAAAGTGGATTATGCCGGATGCCGTGGGAATGCCCGATATTAATCCGGCGGTAGAGAGCGTCAAACCGGTACCGTCCAGATCCGAATTCACATCACTCCAGGTCAGGCTGCCGGTTCCGCCGATAGCATTGAGCTGCTGGGAATAGGTTCGGCCTTGAGTCCAGTCGGGAAGACTGTCCTCCTGGATTTGAACAATGGGATTAATTTCAAAGCCGAACTGCCTTTCATCGGTCTCACTGGCAGCATCGGTTACCAATGCTGTGAAGGTTATTGTGTCCTCGATAGAAGGCAACCCCGAGAGCAGTCCCTCGGAGGACAGAGACAGGCCGGTTCCATCAAGATCGCCATACTTGTCGCTCCAGGTAAGCGCACCAGTTCCTCCGGTAGCCTCCAGCTGCTCAGAATATAGCAGCCCGAAGGTCCAGTCTGGCAGTGATGCTGTTACAATTTCGGGAACGATGCTCATGGGCGGGAAGATAATCATATCCACCCAGGCACAGTCGGAACCATTGGATTGGCTGCCGTCTTTGGTGTAGGACCATTTAAATGTGTGCATTCCGGGACCGACACTGAAGCTGACCTGGGTCCAGGGGTCCTCTCCGGACCATTTCTGCTGTTCGACATCATCGATATAGAATCTCAAATAATCCCAACCAGATTCTGACGAAACCTTATAATAGAAGCTAATCTCTCCACCAGACAGCACTTCTGCCGAAAGCTCCATGGATGAGTTCTGGTTATGAGTGATTGTCCCCGATTTTGCGGAATACATGCCTTCATATACATTCGTGGTCACAGTCTGCCAGCTGGCGCTTCCTCCCATAACCCACGGAAACTGGGTGAAACCGCCGCTCTCGAAATCCTCTATCTGCTGGCCGATCATCAGGTCGAAAAATATACTGTCAACATAACCGCCATCGGCAGTAACATCCATCCTGAATGACGCCAAATAATTGATCGGACAAGCTGGATCAATATCAAACTGGTACTGACTGTTCGATTGCGCGGTACCGCCCAGGGCTGCTATGGTCGGGTAGGTCGAGGTTGACTGGGTGATTGTAATATAGGGATCATCGGATGAAAGAACTCCGCTGGTATTATAGGCTATCCCGGCGCCATAGTTAATCAAGGTTATATTGGCCGAGACATTATCGCCCGGATCGAGAGTGCCTCCGTTATGCGAAACATAATCAAGGATGGGGATATTCGGCAGCGGAGTCATGGCAACATCGACACTGTTTGTCTGCAGGTTAACGACTGTCACCGAATATACTGTATCGGTATAATAGCCGGGCGCTGAGAATTCGAGGTCGTAAGTTCCGGCTTCGATCATGCGGTGATAATCTCCAACATCCGGATCGGTGAATACCATGGAGCTGTCAGTGGCTGTATCATGCCCGAGTACTCTCACCATGGCATGCACCGGCTGGCTGTTATTGGCATCGGTCACGACTCCCCTGATACCATACAGGGCCTGCTCAAGCCAATCAAGCAGTGAGACCCTGAGGTATCCCCACCAGGCCGGAAGCTGACTGGCCGGGAGCAGCTTTGTGCTTGATATTTCCATGGTCACTTCACGGCTGTCGTGGAAGTAATTCATATAATCCTGGCGCCCGCCGGAGATTGAATACCAGGCATAGCCATTCGTAATGCCATTGTTCAGGTCGGTCAAATAACCTGAAGGACTGTAATATTGCGCCGAGTCTGCAAACTGCCTTGAGATATCGACATACCATTGATCGTCAACATGGAGAGCGGCCCATGTATCCCAGGGATAATTTATGACCTCGGCGCCGCCATGGAAATTTCCGCCGATTACGAAGCTGTGAGCTTCAGCGAAATCCATCATAGCCTGGGTCTCAACCTGGCGAGTGCCTCCCGGATAGGGACCATCTTCCGGATCCGGGAAGTTCCGGTTTAAGTCCTTGCCGTTGGCGTTGTAGCGCGTTGCTCCATAGACGGAGTTATCTCCGCCGGCATATGTTCCATCCGGGTTGGCAAGCGGGTTGATCCAGATTTCGCAGCTATCCACCAGCCGCGTAACCAACGAATCCGTGCCATAAGCGGTCAGAAGAGAATCGGCCAGGCGTAGCATCAATACATAACCAGCTATTTCGTCGCCATGCATGCTGGAGGAATACATTACCTCCGGCTCATCTTCTTCAACTCCAACATTGTCGGATATTTCCAGAAACAGCAGAGCCCTTCCCTCAACCGTAGTGCCGACATTATGCACCTGGCACAAAGATGGATAATCCAGGGCAAATTGATTCATCATGGCGACATAACCGGAGTAAGTAGGATACACATCCCATTCCAGAATATCGGCTTTATCGGAGGACATCTTGGGCTCGATCAATGTTCCCGGATGCGGCAGGATTTCATAGCTGTAGCCGTATTGCTCAAATCCGGCCAGCTCCTCCTGATTAGCATAGGCATATACGGTCAGGCCCTCGACATTGTCGATGGAAATCACCCGGGAAAGTTTTTCCAGCATCTCTTTGGAGTCGATCTGAAACTTAAAATAGACTTCGTTAGATTTAGCCTGAATTGCCCCCATAAGGAATAGTATTATAACTGGAATGAGAATGTAAAGCTTTTTCATCTGAAACTTCCTAAGTTACTTAGTACCAGGGTTGTATGTTCAACATGCAGTATTTTCGAGTACAAGAACGCACTGACTCTGCTTCCTAGATATATATGTTCAAGATAACCAGTTTTTAAATTCTGTCAATAAGTTAAAAGACGATTTTACTCTCAATATTTGCCGATAAATCCCTTATTCTTAATATACGCAATCAATTTAGATATCGGCAGTGGAGTTCCATTTTCTTTGGCCAATAAAAATCAACCTACTACCGAAGAAATGTCTATTTAAATCAAAAATCAATCCGGAAGCGCAATGGCCAGCGCGGTTAGGGCAATCGCGGCAAAGAATGACTGCAGTTGAATCTGCCTGGCCTTCTCCATCACCATCTTCTTGAATTCATCATCCTCTATCGGTTCCGGACCATCATCCATATCTTTCGCACCCTGCGAGGCCAGAGCCACTCAGGTCTTCTCTTTAAATTGCAGAAATCCTATTGTGGCCATCATAAACGGTATGAATAAAACTATCCTCCACCAGCGGCTGATATCGAGCGCGATCATGATTACCAATACAAATACGGTGACTATAAACGTGCCTATGCCGAACGCCAGGCGTTTGCGGCTCTCCTTTGGCCCTATATTGCGCATCGTTAAAAAGCTCCCTCTTCTCAAAGATAATAACACAATTTAAGCAGAGAGAAATCAATTTCAATATTAAAACATAAATAAAAATGCTGAAGTCCCGAATTATCGGGACTCCAGCACTCAGGTAAGGAAGTTGCAAAAGTGATTACTATAGACTTTCAGCTAACTCAAAGTCCACAGAACCCATACTAATATCTATATCGAAATCAAGATGCCCCTTTTTCGAATCATATCCCCTGGTCTGGTATACTCCATCCTTTACCTTCTCGAAATCCTCTGGAACTCCAATGCTCGAGGTCCAGTCGTCTGAATAAGATATCTTCGTTCCCATATTGGGATTAAGCCTGATATTTGCGGAACTCATACCGGCGTCAAGCTCAACATTTCCGTTGAAAGACAGTTTACCGGAAAAGTCCAGGTCGATCGAGGCCATACCGGCATCGATTACGAGATTCTCGAAGTTGGCGTTTCCAAAACCGTAACACTCGAATGAGCTCTTGCCGGCATCGATGACAAAATCCCGAATTCTGGCTTTATTGGGCTGGTTAAACATTATTGCGCCAGAGGCCATCCCGATATCCATATTGATCCCCGTAATTTCGAGCCCGGTAAAGTCGAAGTCGGCCTCGCACATACCGGCATCAATATCCAGATTCATAGGAACCATATCTCCCAACAGTATTTCCCAGTCGTTTTTTGATTTATCTGCGGAAAATGTGAAGTGCTTTTTCTTCTGATCGATTTTCACCAGAAGTTTTCCCGCACCATTCTTCTTATTATATTCGACAGTGACCTCGAATAGATCGGCATCATACTCGCCATTTATTTTGGCAATATAATCTCCGGTTCCTCTGGCCAGCTTAAGATTCGCCATTCCGAATTCCAACTCGACGTTAAGAAATTTCTCGCCATCAAAGTCAATTGTTTTGCTGTAAACCTGATCATCCCCTGCACCGAAAAGGCCTGAACTGAAGGCCAGGATTGTCAATATCGTCGCTGCAAGCTTCCGCATAATCTCCCTCCATAAGTTGAGATATAAGTCTGTAAATTTGATTTTATTTACGGCGGGTTTATAGAAATGTTGCGGGAATTTACGCGCGGATATTCTCAGCTGTCAATCTCGGGTTCGAGAACTCCTGTGCCCGAGGGTTCCTTCTTCTCGAATCTCGGTTCCACCCGGACTTTTTTGGGACGGGTTCCGAAACGCGAGAAGAAAACAGCTCCAAGTCCAGCGGTATACATTATAAACTGCTCAGACCAGAACAGAATCTGAAGAATCCAGGCCAGCGGCCATATATTAATATAAGCGAAAAATGCAGAAAAAATCAGGGGACTGCCCAGCAGAATTACTCCGGCCAGCGTGGTGCGGATATACCCGGGATAACGCAGCGTTGTGTGTCTCCCCAGCTGGAATCCGGCAAACTGGGTAAATCCGATTGCGCCGATCACGAAGGCGGCAAAAACCACAAATGGATATACCAGGAGCGCCACAGGGATACCAATTATGCTGATCAGAAGCAATACCCAGATCGGCAGCAGCGCAATTGTCAGGAGCACACCGATCAGGAAGCATTTGATGAATCCCTCCTCGAGCTGGTTACGGATACGTGCCACAGGCCGCGGCATGATTGCGGTTACACTGGAGACTATCAAAAGAATCGCTCCCAGAAAAATGACCATCACGATCATGGCGGGCGGCCCCACAAATTGGACATCGGCAAGATCGAGATTGATTCGTTCATAGCGCCCTTTGAAGTCATATGCGGTTTCATCGACAGGACGCTGCAGTTCAAGTGAGGAGATGTCTCCCCAGATCATGGTGCCCGGATCTATCACAACCTCGCCCAGGCAGAAAATATCGCCCTCAACATTAGCACCTGAGCGGATCATGATATCACCGAAAAGAACGAATATATCTCCCTTGACATAACCTCTGATTTCAAGGTCACCGCCAAGTACGACCACTTCCCCCCTCACTGAGTCCGCGACATCGATCAATTCATTTTTGCCGAATGTTATGATATCGTTTCCGGCCGAAAATACTCGTCCATCTCCATCTCTTTCGACAGCGCGCAAAATAAGCGTATCTGTGCCGTCATCATAATTTATTTCGATACGCTCCTCGGAAATATCTATTTCCAAGGCCTTGCGAAGAGTATCGGCCTCTCCGAGCGAATCAGGGCCAAGTTCTTTTTCCTCATAAGCATGAATAGCCGATTCAGACACCAGCATTAAAATCAGGGTCAGGAAAAATATCTTTTTTAAGCTTTTTGTATTCATCATATAATCCTGTATTACAGCAAACGAATTCCCGAAAAGGATGTTTCTTCTGCTCAGGCCATTTTCAATTTCTTTTTCAGGAGCTCGCGGGCGCGGAAAATCCGGGCCTTGACCGTACCGATCGGAATCCCCATTATGCGCGCGATCTCCTCATATGATTTATCATCATGGTGGCGATAGACTATCACCTGTTTGTATTTTGGGGGCAATCCCTCAATCGCCTCTTCAATCGATATGATCCTCTGTTTGCGGAGAAGATGTTCCTCGGGGTTGGCGCCCTTGTCCTCCAACTCTACCTCGACTACACCATTTTTGGTCTGATAGGGCTTATCCATTGAATAAGCCTTGATTTTCTTCTTGCGCAGATAGTCGATCGAGCAATTGGCGGCGATCTTGCACAGCCAGGTTGAGAAGCGGTATTCCGAACGGTAGCTGTGGAGCGTATTAAAGGCCCTCATAAAGGTCTCCTGAACCAGATCCTGGGCATCATCGCTGTTTCTTATGATTTTAACGACGATGTGGAAGACTGTCTTCTGATAGCGCTTCAATAGGGCCTGATAAGCATCCTGTTCACCGCCCAGAGCGCTTTGAATCAGTTCTTCATCAGTTGGGTTCTGTTCTCTTTTTTTTGCCTTGCCCGGCATCTCACTCCCAAAAAATTTGCCTTATAATAATTATTATCAAGCAGTTAAACAATTAAAATCTTAATCCGCCGGAATACAAGTAAATAAATTCAGATTTGACCATTGGTGTTTTTGGAAATAAATTCAGGCAGATACGTGCCGCAGCACTGATTGAAGTCACGGCACTCTATCAAACAGGGAATTATCTCACCCCGGCATATTCCACAGACGTATTTTTTCTTCCTATTATATAACAGCCGACAAGATGTTTTTTTCCAAATTTTTATGGGCTTTTTCCTATAAAAAAATAGAAAACGCGGAGCGAGCTAATGAAATGCTTTTGGTTCAGGAACCTAATCCCCTGAAATTCAACACAATAGATCGTTGCAAACTGTGCAGGATCTGGACAGCACAGCGGCACTCTCCATGCTTCATCATCAATTGCAAATAAAGATATATTCAGAATTGCCGAAGTGTGGTAAGAGGGCTGTTTCCGCATTTCGGCAGGAAGGGTCCTTGGAGTGGGTAAGAAGAAGAAAGATAATTACAAGATGCCGAAGAAGGTTTACTGGCATCTTTATTCACTACAGACACTAAACACGGAGAAGTTTGTGTCGGTTGTCAATAAGATTTTGAAGCACGAGTTCTTTGTGATCAAGTGAACGGTTACGAATTCGAATTTATGGCTTGACATTGAAATTGTGTTGCCATATCATTAGCGAAATTTTATTGACAGGTAATTAGCCATGGAGGCAATGCAGGGTGAAAATATGAACGGCAAAAAATATTCGATAATTATTGTTCCCACAAGCGGAGGGAAATCACTGCAGTTCTCGATTTCGGGAATGTGGCTTTATGCCGCTGCCGTTGTCATCCTGGCTATATTTTCCGTCAATGCTTTCTTCACCTACGGTTTCTTTGCCAAAGCATACCAGCATCAGACTATAGCTGACCTGATTGATGAAAATGAATTCCTGATCTCGCGCGTTTCCTATTTTTCCTCCGAGATAGAGAATCTGAAAGAGGATTACAGTTTGATGGTGGACAAGGAAAAGGAGCTGAGGACTATTTTCAATCTGCCCATGGTTGATGATCAGGAACGGGCGCTTGGTATTGGCGGACCGGTCTTCTCTTCCGAGGAGACTCTCAGCAATGCCAGGCAGATCACCTATGATACCGAGAACAGGCTGGATGAACTGGTGCGCCTCTCCTCATTCGAGATCGAGCAGTACGATACGATTTACAGATCCTTAATGAATAAAAAGAAAGACCTTGATCACACACCCTCAATTATGCCTTCGTCCGGTTATATCACCCGCGGTTTCGGGGTACGTCCCGATCCATTTACGGGCATCAAGCGCATGCACAGCGGAATCGATGTCTGTAACCGCGAGGGCACACCGATTTATGCCAGCGCAAACGGACGAGTTAAAGCGATCCGAAGGATGGGCCATCTCGGTATTACATTGATCCTGGATCATGGTAATGGAATTGAGACATATTATGGACACATCCTGAAGGCCACCGTGAATCGCGGGCAGACAGTCAAGAGGGGCGACAAGATTGCCGAAATGGGCAACAGCGGACGATCCACCGGGCCTCACCTCCACTATGCAGTCAAGAAAAAAGGCAGATGGGTCAATCCAATGGACTACATCCTGAACCAGAACTGGCTCGCAGATATTAATTGACAAATCCTCCTCCTTTTTATATTTTTTTAATAGAAAACAGGATAGATTCTGTATTCTCTCNNGTAGCCTGAAACATCGGGATTTTAATTTGTAGAAAAACCATGGAAATAGTCTGGATTTGCGGAAAAACAGGTAATTTTTGCCATTTGCAGATCCGAAAGGAACATTGGGGAATCTAAAATACCAGCTATGATCTTCCTAATCTTCGGGGTTGATGGAACCTTTTGCGGGCTTCATTGATTACGAGATTCTGGAACTGTCTGCTGGGGCGATTGTTCTATTAAGTGGAACTCTGAATTGAGACAAGAAAGGTCATATAATGAAAATAAACAGGCCGGATAACTCGGGACCTGATAAAGATAAAGAGACCAAGAGCCGCGGTCGTCCGAAGAGCAAGAAGAATATTATCGATTCGAATGAAAAGTTCGAATACGAAACTATTCAGATTATAAAGAAGATCCGTGAGGGTGATGCGCTGGCCTTTAACGACCTGATCGAGCGCTACAAGCGACAGGTGGCGGCGGTGGCGTTTCGGATGGTCGGCGATTATGACGAGGCCGAGGATATCGCCCAGATGGTTTTTGTGAAGACGGCCAAGAATCTGAACAAGTTCGA